>Ga0247670_1000056_pt1 | contig 38914 bp, 26 predicted proteins | sample CNK11_metaG_FD_183042 | JGI IMG/M metagenome (GOLD analysis project Ga0247670, IMG submission 183042) | Soil microbial communities from Purdue University Martell Research Forest, Indiana, United States - CNK11 | ecosystem: Environmental > Terrestrial > Soil > Temperate forest > Bulk soil...
TCCACAGCATCGCGGTGAACGACTGGCGTTGGCAACTCGCCACCGTCCCGGCCAAAGGCGCACTCGCTCCCGAATATGCAAATGACTTTGTGGATTCATCCTGGAATGTCATCAAGCCCAAGACCGATGGCGACACGGGCGAACTGGTTTTGCAGGAAGGCCAGTCGGCCATTTACCGCGCGCACGTCCAACTGACCGAGGCCGATCTCGCCAATCCCGGCGTCCAGATCCGGTTCGGCGGCATTGATGATCACGGCTGGATTTTTGTCAACAACCAGCGCGTCGGCGAATCGCGCGACTGGGCGGCGCAACCGGCCTTCGACATCAAAAAGAATCTGCACGCAGGCGACAACGTCATCGCCGTCGGCGTGTCCAACCAGTCCGGCCAGGGCGGCTTGAATCCGGACGTGAACGTGGAACTCACCGGCAAACCAGTCGCGTCCCCATGGTCGCGCAGCGTGTTCAATGGCCTTGCGCAAGTCTTCGTGCAATCCACGAAGGAACCGGGCGAAATCAAGCTGTCCGCGAGCGCCAACGGTTTGAAATCCGCGACGGCCACCATCACGACGCAGGCCGGAGACGCGCGTCCGAGCGTGCCGTAGAACAAATAATAGCTTGAGTGCGGGGCGGGGCTGGTGAGAATTTCCCCCATGCCAACACTGCCCCGCTCTTTTTTTGCCGCACTCGCAGCGGTTCTTATTTTTCAATCCAGTCACGCGGCGGAAAGCTCCTCGCCGCTCACACTCTGGTATCGCGGGCCCGCGACCAACTGGACCGGCGCATTGCCCATCGGCAACGGACGGCTTGGCGCGATGATCTTCGGCGGTGTGGAGCGGGAACACCTGCAGCTCAACGAAGACACGCTCTGGGCGGGAGGCCCTTACGATCCCAACAATACCAACGCGCTCGCCGCCCTGCCGGAGGCGCGCCAGCTGGTGTTCGAAGGCAAATACGACGAGGCGTTCAGCCTAATCGCCAGCAACATGATGGCCAAACCCGTCCGGCAGATGATGTATCAAACCGTCGGCGACCTGTTCCTCACCTTTCCGACGAACGCGGCGATTGAAAATTACCGGCGGGATCTGGATCTCGACACCGCCGTCGCCAGTGTCAGCTACACCGCGAACGGCGTGACCTTCAAACGCGAAATCTTTTCGAGTCCGGTGGACCAGGTCATGGTCGTGCGCCTCACCGCCGACAAGCGCGGGCAGATTTCCTTCAACGCCGGAATGAACACACCCCAGGCGGCGACGATGAACACCGAAGCCCCGGATACACTCGTGATGAGCGGCGTCAACGGCGACGCGCAGGGCATCAAAGGCGCGCTGAAATTTCAGGCGCGCGTCCGCGCCATCGCCCGGGGAGGAAAAACCTCCATCGGCGTGAGCAGCCTCTCAGTTACCAGGGCGGATTCGGTCACCCTGCTCATCGCCGCCGCCACGAGTTACAAAAATTATCACGACGTGAGCGGTGATCCCGAAGCCATCACGAAAAAGCAAATTGCCGAGGCCGGAAAAAAATCCTTCGCCAGCCTGCTCAAAAACCACATCGCCGAACATCAAAAGTTATTCCGTCGCGTGGAACTCAACCTCGGCGAGACGGACGCGATGAAGCTGCCGACCGACGAGCGCATCGCGCATTTCGCCGACGGCAACGACCCGCAGCTGGCCGCGCTGTATTTTCAATTCGCGCGCTACCTGCTCATCTCCAGTTCGCGTCCCGGCAGCCAGCCCGCGAATCTGCAGGGCATCTGGAACGATTCCATGAACCCGCCGTGGGGCAGCAAATACACCATCAACATCAACACGGAGATGAATTACTGGCCCGCGGAAGTCGCCAATCTTTCCGAATGCCTCGAACCCCTGACCGCGATGGTCATGGATCTGACCCAGACCGGAGCGCGCACGGCCAAGGTGCACTACAACGCCGGCGGCTGGGTCGTCCATCACAACACGGATTTGTGGCGCGCGGCGGCGCCGATTGACGGACCGAATTCCGGCATGTGGCCGCTGGGTGGCGCGTGGCTCTGCCAGAATCTGTGGGAGCATTACTGCTTTACCGGCGACAAAAAATATCTGGAACAAATCTACCCGGCCATGAAGGGCGCGGCGCAATTCTTCCTCGATACCCTCATCGAAGAACCCACGCATCACTGGCTGGTCACCTGCCCCTCGCTCTCGCCGGAAAACAAGCATCCGGACTCGAACACCAGCATCTGTGCCGGGCCGACGATGGACATGGAGATATTGCGTGATCTTTTTGCCAATTGCATCAACGCCTCGGAGATTCTCGGCAAGGACAAAAGTTTCCGCGATCAGGTGAGGGCCGCCCGCGACCGGCTGGCGCCCTTGCAGATCGGGAGCGCCGGCCAGTTGCAGGAATGGCTGAAGGATTGGGACCTGCAGGCCAAAGATCTCCACCACCGCCACGTCTCGCATCTTTACGGACTCTATCCCAGCGACCAGATTGATTTTCGCACCACCCCGGAACTCGCCGCCGCCGTGAAAAAATCCCTGGAGATCCGCGGCGACCAGGCCACCGGCTGGGCGACGGCGTGGCGCATCAACCTTTGGGCGCGGCTGCACGACGGCGACCATGCGTTCAGCATTCTGGAATTTCTGTTGAGCCCGGCACGCACCTATCCCGACATGTTCGATGCGCACCCCCCGTTCCAGATTGACGGCAACTTCGGCGGCGCTTCGGGCATCGCCGAAATGCTCCTGCAATCGCAGGCCGGCGTGATCGAACTGCTGCCCGCCCTGCCGAAGGCCTGGCCGGCCGGCAGCGTGACCGGGTTGCGCGCACGCGGCAATTTCACTGTGGACATTGCGTGGAAAAACGGGAGACTGACGGCTGCCACACTTCATTCGCCGGGCAAGAACTCCTGCCAGGTGCGTTACGGCGACAAGGCGGTTGATTTGAAGGTCAAATCCGGTGGCACGGTGCGTCTTGACGGGAATCTCGAATAAGTTTCAAGCATGAAAAAAATTCTGCTCGGCACATGGATCGGCCTCAGCACGGTGATGGCGGCATCTGCCAGCGATCTCGTCCTTTGGTATCAGCAGCCGGCCGGAACCGCCATCAGCACCGTTTTGTCCACGAACAAAGGACAGCCTGCCTTGGACCTGGGTGGCGGCAAACCGTCCTCCTTCATCAATGAGGCGCTCGCCATCGGGAACGGGCACATGGGCGGGTTGATCGCCGGCGGCACGGCGCGCGAACGCATCGTGCTGAACGAGGACAGCCTCTGGACGGGGGACGGAAATCCCAGCGGCAATTACGACACGATGGGTGCCTACCAATGTCTCGGCGAACTGCTCCTCCGTCTGCCCGGCCACGAAACCGTCACGAACTACCGGCGCGATCTGGACATCGGTGATGCGCTGGCGCATGTCAGTTACACGCTGAACGGCGTGAAATTTTCGCGCGAGTATTTTTGCAGCCATCCCGACGGCGTGCTGGTCGTGCGGCTGACGGCCGACAAGCCCGGCAGCTACACCGGCAGCCTTGAGTTGAACGATTCACACGGCACACCAACCGTCGGAAACAAAAACCATCTCACCATCGCCGGCGCGCTGACTAATGGCATGAAATACGAGGCGCGGCTCAATGCGCTCAACGATGGCGGCACCTTGCGTGCCGAGGGCGGGATGCTGGAGTTCACCAACTGCGACAGTCTGATGCTTGTGGTCGCGGCCGGCACGGATTACGCGATGGACTACACGAATAATTATCGGGGTGAAGATCCGCATGCCCGCGTGACGAAGCAGGTCAGAATGACGTCCGGCAAAACCTACGACATGCTCAAAACGGCGCACGGAAATGATTTTCACGCCCTGTTTGATCGCGTCACGCTCAACCTTGGCCAGTCCACCGCCGAACAGACCGCGCTGCCCACCGACCAGCGCAAGCTCAAAGCCGCCGCCACCGTTGACCCCGAGTTGGAAGAGTTGTTGTTCCAGTATGGCCGTTACCTGCTGATTGCCTGTTCGCGGCCTGGCAGCCTGCCCGCGAACCTGCAGGGGCTCTGGAATGACAGCAACAATCCGCCGTGGCGTTCCGACTACCATGCGAACATCAACATCCAGATGAATTACTGGCTGGCCGAGCCGGCGAATCTGGCCCAGTGCGCGCTGCCGTTGTTCGATCTGGTGGACAGCCAGCTCCCGGCGTGGCGCAAGGCGACGGCGGCGGCGGAAGAATTCAAGACCGCCGACGGGAATTTTGCCAGACGCGGTTTCGCCATTCGCACGTCGCACAACATCACCGGCGGCATGGGTTGGAAATGGGACAACACCGCGAACGCCTGGTATGGCCAGCATTACTGGGAACATTACGCGTTTGGCGGCGATACCAATTTTCTCGCGAAGACCGCGTATCCATATCTCAAGGAGACCTGCGAGTTTTGGGAGGATCATCTGAAAGCCCTGCCCGACGGCCGGTTGGTTGTGCCGGACGCGTGGTCGCCCGAACACGGCCCGACCGAAGACGGCGTGAGTTACAGCCAGGAAATCGTGTGGGACCTGTTCAATAACTACGTCGAGGCGGCGGACGTGCTCGGCGTGGACAAGACCTATCGCGATCAAATCGCCGCCATGCGCGACCGGCTGGTCACGCCCGGCATCGGCAGCTGGGGACAATTGCTCGAATGGATGACCGAGAAACATGATCCGAAATATCCCGAGCTCGACACCCCCAACGATCATCACCGGCACACGTCGCACCTGTTCGCGGTGCATCCCGGGCGGCAGATCAGCATCATGAGGACGCCCGAACTCGCGGCGGCGGCCAAGAAATCCCTTGATGCGCGCGGCGACACCGGCGACGTGCGCGAATGGTCGTTCGCCTGGCGCACCGCGATCTACGCGCGCCTGCACGATGGCGCGGACGCCCACCGCGAACTGCAGCAACTGTTTTCCAGCCGCAACACCTGCCCGAACCTGTTCGGCCTGCACCCGCCGATGCAGATCGATGGCAACTTTGGCATCACCGCCGGCATGTGCGAGATGCTGCTGCAAAGCCACTCGGCCACGTCTTCCGAGACCCCAGACCCCAGACCCCAGACCCCAATTCTCGACCTGCTGCCCGCCCTGCCCACCGCCTGGCTGGACGGCAGCGTGAAGGGCCTGCGCGCGCGCGGCAATTTCACCGTGGACATCGAATGGAAGAATGGAAAACTCGTTTCCGCCACGATCCATTCGCAGGCCGGAAATCCCTGCACGGTTCGTTACGGCAACTTGAAACCAGTGCAGCCAAAAATCAAAAAGGGCACGACGCTCCAACTGGACGGCAACCTTAATTAAGATTACGCCATGCCATTTCACGGTCCCGGCGCTGGACGAAAATCTTGATTGGATTTGCCGCTGAGTCCTTCAACGCAGCCGGCGGAACACATCCGGCGCCACGCCGAACACGCTTTTGAAGGCCCGCGAAAAATGGAACTGGTCGGCGAACCCGACGCGGACGGCCACCTGTTTGACCAGCGCGCTGGACGGTTGCAGCCATTCGGCGGCCAGGTTCATTTTCAGACGCATCAAGAATTGGTATGGGCTTTGATGATCGTAGCGTTGGAACAACCGGCACAGATAGGCGGCATCCACGTGACATTCCTCGGCCATCTGCTGCAGCGTCTTCAGCCGCTGAAAATGGGCTTCGAGATGCTGCCGGCAATGCTGGTAGGTGGTGAAGGAAAGCGTCCCGGTCCCCGCCGACGGCGCGCGCGCCCCGGCGATTTTCAAGGCCAGACATTCCAGCAGTTTCACACACAGATCCCCGCCTGGACGCGCACCGTGCTGGCCGCCGCGGATGAGTTCGTCGAAGAGATTCTGGATTTCGTTCGGCGGGAAGATTTGCAGGAAGCTCCCCGCCGGCAGCCGGGCCAGATGTAGAATCTCCTTTGCTTTCAAGCCGGCAAAGTCCACGAAGTATTTGACCGGCGGGTTTCCCGGATCAGCAACGATGTCCTGCCGCACGCCCGGACCGTAGGAAAAAACACAGCCCGGAGCCAGGCGGTGACGGCGGTTTTTCAGTTGCAGCGATCCGCGTCCACGGACGACGTATTCAATCGAATAGAACGGGAAGGTCGCCCGGTGGATTTCGTAATCGGGCGCGCAATGCTCGCAGCCGCCGCTGAGGACGGACAGGGATGCCCGCTTCGGCGGGTTCAGGTTCAGGTAAAACCGGCGCGCGGCGGAAACCTGCGGCGAGAAAAATTCCGGCGCCCCGCCGGCGGCGGACTTGACTGGGCTGGCCGGCTTCATTTTAAAAGTCAATAATCGTCATGCGCTGGCAAACTATCGTCATTCCCTTGCCGGTGTGTCCAGTGTATTTTACACCCGCACAATTCAACCAAGACATAATAGATTTGATATGGAAAAGAAACGGATCGTGGAAAAAGACGCCCCGCTGAAAAAGACTGATTTGATCGTCATCACCGGTGCCGGCGGTTTCATCGGCGGCAACCTGGCCCTGTATTTCAAGAAGAAGGGTTTCACCAACATCCGCGCGGTGGACAAGAAACCGCTTTACGAATGGTATCTGCACGTGCCCGGCGTCCAGAATCTCTGCCTGGACGTGAGCAATGAGGCCAACTGCCACCGCGTCTGTGAGGGCGCGGTTGAGGTCTACAATCTCGCGGCGGACATGGGCGGCATGGGGTTCATCGAACGTTTCCGCGTCGAGTGCCTGCGTTCCATTCTCATCAACACCCACATGGTCGAAGCCGCCTACCAGGCGGGCACGCGCCGTTATTTTTATTCCTCGTCGGCCTGCGCCTACAACACGCTGCTGCAGAAAGACCCGAAAGTCCGTGCGTTGAAGGAATCCGACGCCTATCCCGCGATGGCCGAACGCGGCTACGGCTGGGAGAAACTGGTCTCCGAAATGTTCTGCGAAGAATACTGGCACGAACGCGGGATGAAGACGTTCATCGCCCGCTTCCACAATGTCTATGGCCCGAACGGCACCTGGGATGGTGGCCGTGAAAAGGCGCCCGCGGCGATGTGCCGCAAGATGATCGAGGCAATCGATAAGCAGGATCTGAAGATCAACATCTGGGGCAGCGGCGAGCAGACGCGCAGCTTCATGTATATTGACGATTGCGTGAAAGGCATTGACATGATCACGCATTGCGACGCCCTCGTGGCGACGCCGATCAATCTCGGCTCCAGCGAACTGGTCTCCATCAACACGCTCGTCAGCAAGGTGGAGAAGATTGCCGGCAAGAAACTGGAACGCTCTTACAACTTGAACGCCCCGCTGGGCGTCGCGGGCCGTAATTCCGACAACACCTTCATCAAGAAAGTTCTCAAGTGGGAACCGAACACGCCGTTGGATAAAGGTCTGGCGATCACTTACAAGTGGATCCGGGAGCAATATAACCATCGCAAGGCCGGCAAACGCGTGGGCATTGGCTGATGAAATCCTCGCCGGTCGGGAAGATTCTGGGTTCAATCCCCAACCGCCTGCAACTCGCGGGCGGTTGGATTGACCAGCCATTCGTTTCACAGCACAACCCCAGGCCACCCGGTGCGATGGTGGTAGTGCAGATCGAACCGGATTTCCGGCCGATGGACCGTTCCGGCATCGCCAGCGGCACCCGGGCCATCGCCACAAAACTGTGGAAAGGCAAACTGCCCAAGCGTCCGCTTGACGAGTTGGTGCGCGAGCTTTACGACGCGGAAAACCAAGGCAAATCCGATCCCAGCGGTTCGCAGGACATGATCGGCCTGGTTTATCCCGGCGTCAACCGACTCGACTACGATTTCAATCATGACGGCGGTGTGTTCCCCTCGCACATTGAATCGTGCAACCGCCCCAAGGTCGCCCGCTGGCTGGAAATGGTTTTATATCTGATTCCCATCGAGCCGCGGCCGGACGGCTACAATCCGCTCGGGGAAAAAAATCTTGATCCGAAATGGGTCGCGCGGCTGGGCCAGTCGGGGCAGGACTGCTTTAACGCCATCGTGAAGATGGACGCAAAGGCACTGGGAGCATCGCTGAACCTGAACATGAAATGCTGGGAAACGCTGCTGCCACACGTCGTCCGGCATCCGTCGCTGCGCGCGGACTTGCTGCCGATTCTGAAGGCGTATCAGCAGCAATACCTCGGCGCGATGTATTCCGGCTGCGGTGGCGGCTATCTGATTGTCGTCTCCAACGAGCCGGTGCCCGGCGCGTTCAAGGTGAAAGTCCGGACTGCAAAATAATCAACCACGGATGGACACGGATAAAAAACCAAACGCAGAGACGCAAAGGCCGCAAAGAGTCGCGGAGGATTTCTTCCTCTGCGCAGCTCCGCGTTCTCTGCGTCTCTGCGTTTTGCCCCATCCGTGTCCATCCGTGGTTAAAAACATGTCTTCACAAATTGCAGTCTCCGGCGGCTTCGACGACATCAAGTCGCGCGACCTGCGGTTTCTCGAAGAAGCGGCAAAGCTCGGTGAATTGACCGTGCTGCTCTGGCCGGATGCCACGCTGGAAAAGCTCAACGGCAAAGCTCCGAAGTTTTCGCTGGCCGAACGGAATTACTTTCTCAACGCCGTGCGTTATGTCAGCCGGGTTGTTGAAGCGGATGCGTCCAAAGATTTCAATTCGCTGCCGAAAAATCTTCACGCGGACATTTGGGCCGACGTGGCAGCCACGACCAATCCGGCGCGTGAAGCGTTTGCCCGCGAAAACAAAATCGCCTATCGCGTTTTCACGGCAGACGAATTGACAGGTTTTCCCGAACCGCCCCCGATGCCGTCCGCGCCCGGAAAAAAGAAGGTCATTGCCACCGGCTGCTACGACTGGGTTCACTCCGGTCACGTGCGTTTCACCGAGGAAGCCTCGGCTTATGGCGATCTGTATGTCTGTCTCGGCAGCGATGCGAATGTGCGCTTGCTGAAAGGCGAGGGACATCCGCTGTTGTCGGAAGCGGAACGCCGTTATGTCCTTGGTTCCATCAAATACGTGAAGCAGGCACTCGTCACCACCGGTTCCGGCTGGGTGGATGCCGACCCAGAAATCCGGCGGTTGAAACCGGACATCTACGTCGTCAACGAAGACGGCGACAAGGGGGGCAAGCGGGAATACTCTCAGGCAATGGGCCTGGAATATCTCGTCCTCAAGCGCACGCCGGCTCCCGGTTTGCCCAAACGCAGCAGCACGGATCTGCGCGGGTTTTGAGCGCGCAGCTTCGTTCTGATCCGCAGTTGTGCAGTTGAAAAGGGAATCCCGGCCTAAACGCAGAGGCGCAGAGACCGCAGAAAAACGCCGGGGAAAAAACGGGGAGACAGACAAAAAGGTGAGTGCTGATTTGCCGGCCAAACTCTGCGCCTCTCCGCGTTCTCGGCGTCCTCTGCGTTAAGATCGGCCGGGTTTAACCGCATGGTTCGGGCATCGTGGGTTCACAACGCCTCGCGTTCGCAGTCGGCGTATTTCTCCAGCAGCTGGTCGTAAACGCGAACCGCCTTGGGGTCCGGCCGGATCTCGCTGCCGGGAATCGGCGCGGTGAAACCCGCGACGAGCTTTTCCCACTTCGGATTTTTGCCGGCCACCGTGAGCCAGCCGTGCGCCCCCTGCAAGGCCGCGCCCAGCGCCGCGCTCTTGGACACTTCAATCCGCAACACGCGGCAGTTCATCACGTCCGCCATCACCTGCAACAAGGCTCCGTCGTTCGACGCCCCGCCGGTGGCAAAGATTTTCTCCGGCGCCACGTTCATCCATTGGGAGTGCAGCCGCATGGACAGCATCTGCGCCTCGAACACGGCGCGGCAGTTCGCGGCGACGCTTTTGGCGTCGAGGTCGAAGCGATGAATGCCCGGCTGGTTCACGCGCGGAACGATCTCCGCCTCGAACCACGGCAGCAGAATGCCGCCGTCATTGCCGGGCTGGGTTTGCTTGAGCAGTTCGCCGAATTGTTTCCAGTCGGAAATTTTGTAAAGTTCGCGGATTTTTTCACGCGCGAGCGAACCGTTCTTGAAACAGATCAGCGTCATGTAACCGCCCGCCGGCGAACCGAAGACGTGGCCCTCGCCGTCTTCATCGGTCTGGCATTTCTGCATTGTGCCGAAAAACGTGTCGCTCGTGCCGAGGCTGATGGCGACCTGCCCGGGCTTGATCAAGCCGAGGCCGATGACGCTCGCCGGATTGTCGCCCGTCCAGGTCGTCGCGAGCGCCTCCGGATTCAGGCCGTATTTATTGACGAAATACGCACTGACCGGGCCGATGACGTGGCCCGAGGCGGCAAGTGGCGGAAGCTTTTTCTTCAAGCTGGGCGCGGTGGCCTTGAGCGCTTCCATGTCCCAGACTTTGTTGCGGATGTCCATCAGGTTCATGCCCGCGCCGTCGCCATAATCAATCGGGGCGATTTTTCCGGCAATCAACGACGCCAGGAACGAACTCACGAGCGCGATGCTGAAAGTCTTATTGTAAGCGTCGGGCTCGGTCTTGAAAAATTTCCGAATCTGCGGGCCGGTGAACCGTTCGAACGCATCCGAGCCGGTGCGCGAAGCGGTGTATTTGATGCCGCCAAGTTTCTTGCGGATCTCGGTGCATTCGGCAGCGGTCGAGGAATCCATCCAGATGGGAGAAGTTTTGCGCGCAAGAACCCCGTGCAGATTTTCGACGAGCGATTTATTGGAATCCAGCGTCTCCAGCGCGGCGGTGATCCGTTCGTTGAAATAAACCGAGCCATGCTGCTGGCCGCTGCCGCTGACGGCGAGAATGTCGCCCAGCGCCACGCGATCCTTTTTCATCGCGGCGAAAATCAAATCAAGCGCCTCGGCCCACATCAGCGGCGAACTGTGTTTGACGAGTGGATCGCGGCTGGTCAGGACGCCATTCTTGGTTTTGTAATGCGGGAGGGCCTGGTCGAAGTTGAGCGATTTCTCGTAAACCACCTTGTGCGTTTCGAGGTCGATGACGACCGCGCTCAAGCTTTGTGTGCTGGAATCAAGTCCGAGAAATAATTTGGGCATAAATGTCTGTTTGCGCGCAGTTTGATACCAACAAATCACGGGAATTGAAATGAAAATCACTTCACCATTACGGTTGGAGCGCGAACGGCTCGTCCGCGTGGTTTGATTTTGAACTCGCGGGCGGGCCGCCCGCGCTCCGGCTAGGGCACGGCAATGCGATAAAAAACGGTCATTGCCCTTTCACGCGGAAGAAGCCGGTGGTGTTCGCGACGGGAAGATTTGTGCTATTGCCACTGGTGGTCACCAGGTCGCTCCAGGTGATGGCGGGCAATGTGCCGGCCTGCTGCACGACGTAAGGTGCCACCCCGCCGGTCCAACTCAGATTCACGCTCGTGCCGCCGAGTGCGATGGACACCGTAATCACATTCGTCACCGAGATCACCACAACGTCATACGCCACGGCATGGACGCCATCGTCTCCGCTCAACTCCAGGGTGTAAATGCCCGGCGCGCTGAAGCTGGCTGTCGTGTTGGTCTGTGCCACGTTGCTGAAGGTCACGGTGCCCGGCCCCGAATAAGCCTTCCACTGGATCACCGGCGGAATGTTCGAAAAGCTGACCATGCCCGTCAGTTGCGCCGTTTGCCCGAACACCACTGTCTGGTCGGAGCCGGCATCCGTGACCGGTGCGCCCGCCGAACGCGGCCCTTCATTTGTGGCCGTCGTCTGGACGACTTCAAAATTCGTGATGCCGATGCTGCCATTGATGATGTGGTCCAGTTTGCTGCCCCAGCGGTCGTCTGGCGTGATGGAAATGGAAAAGAACGAGCTGCTGTTGTCCGACACCAGCGCGCCGTATTTTTTCAAGCCGAGCAACAATGCCTTTTCCTCCTTCGTCCATGAGTTCGTGATGACGTAGCTGGCTTTGAGCCGCAGGCGCTGCCCCATCGCGGGCACATTCGTGTCCGTGGTAGAAGGCACCGAGGCGTCGTGTGTGGCCGGGTAAATATGTTCCGCCCGCGAATGCACCACCACCAGCCGGCACGCGTGCTCCACCATGCCGCGTTCGCATTCGTCGTAGCGCACCAGCGCGGGAAACATCGGGAAGCCGGCCGCGTCGCCCGAAGTGTCGCCATCTTTCCGGAGACCGTTCGTGTTCAGGTTGAAAATCGCGCCGTTCGCCGCCTGCCAGTTCGTGCCGACACGCAACGCTTTCCACGTTTCATAGATCAAACCCGCGCCCGGCTGCACGATGATGGAATGCCGATCATCGCCGGTAAGATTGTTCGTCTGCCATTGCAGCAGCGTGTTCGTGGTCCCCGTCGGCCATGCCTCGATGGGTTGGTTCGTCGGCGTGGGATACAGGCCGTAAGGCGATTTCCCGCCGTTGAAATCCGAATCCCCCGGATACGTGACAAACTTGTTCGACACCAGCGTCTGGCTGTCCGGCACGAGCACGAAATTCATCTCCTGAAACAGCTTCAACTTGCGGTTCGACACCGAGGGCACGTTCGTATTGATCATCGCAATCATCGCGTCCGAGTTGGCCAGCACCGGCAGGTTGGAGATGCACTCGTTCCACGGATTCGTCACCGGAAAGATCTGCATGGCCGCCACCACCGCGTCGGCGTCCGACGTGTTAAACAGGATGGAATTGGTTATCACTTGCAGGGAGCCGAGGATGCGTCCCTCTTGATTGATGCGCTCCGCCAGTGAGTGCAGCGTGGACAACAAAATCAAAGCTGCCAGTGGAACGAACGTTTTCATGCACAAAGCTTCAAGCTATAGCCATGTCAGATACACTCAAGTAGCGAGCTTGCAACTCAACTGCCGCAAGAAAGTTTTTACTCGGGCTCGCGCGGTGTTAGGCAACGAAATTGTCATAACTAAATAACATTAGAACTATAATCTCCAACCAAAAACAAATGACAAAACAACTATCACCAGCATTGCAATCCCACCAAAAAACAAAGGTCTCCAATCTTTCTTCTTCTGCTTCCGCCCCATCAGTCCGAGACCAACGAAACAAATCCCAGCGATTAGAATTGGAATGTTCATGGCACGTAGTGGCCTAACTGTGATTATCCAACCAGCCGTGCACAACATCATGCACAGGTGACTTTTTAGCCGTTCCCATGGGTTTATGAAAACAGACCGGCAAATTTCTTTCAACAAGTTTACCCTGAAATAATCAATTTGACGTCTGGCTTTGACTGCATCCGGCTAAATTGTAGCATCGGCGCGTTATTAAATCATGAAATACGCCGATTTTTTTCCGATCAGTGTCATGCTGATCGTTGCCACCAGTTTCAACACCCTGGCAGCAGGTCCATCACCCGCCACGCCGCCGGTTGCGGAAGCAGCACCCAAAGTGCCGGCCTTTTCGGTGGACTACATGGATCGCTCGATTGCTGCGGATGTGGATTTTTATCATTACGCGGCCGGACAGTGGTTGAAGAACAATCCCGTGCCCCCGGACAAATCACGCTGGTCGGCCTTCTCCGAACTGGCGGAACGTAACTGGTATCTCATCCATGAAATTCTGGATGCCGCCGCGTTCCAGAGCAAAACGCTGCCCGCGAATTTGCCCACGCGCGAAGTCGGCGATTTTTTCGCCTCGGCCATGGACACCAACCGGATCGAGCATCTGGGTTTCAAGCCCATTGCCGGCGACTTGAAGCAGATCGACCGCATCAAATCCACGAAAGACCTGTTCGCCGTGCTCGCGGATTTTCATCTGCGCGGCATCAATGGACTGTTCCGGTCCGGCTTTGGGCCGGATGACAAAGACAGTTCCATCTACGCCGTGCAGTTGGATCAAGGCGGCCTTTCATTGCCCGACCGCGATTACTACCTCAATGACAGCTTCGCGACCAAGCTCAAGGCCTATCACGAACACGTGAAAAACATGTTCGTGCTGCTCGGTGAAAAACCCGATCTCGCCGGGGCCCATGCCACGACGGTGGTTCAACTCGAAACCGAACTGGCCAAAGCCAGCCGCACGCGCGTGGACTTGCGCGATCCCAACAAGAATTACAACAAGTTCACCGGCACGGAACTCGCCACCAAAACCCCCGCGCTGCTTTGGAATGTTTATTTTGACGGACTCGATCTCGCGCCACCCAGCTATGAGATCGTCGGCCAGCCGGAATTTTTCGAATCCGCCAACAAACTCATCCAGGAGCGGCCGCTCGCCGACTGGAAAGTGTATCTGCGCTGGCAGTTGCTGCACGCCAGTGCGCCGTATCTGCCGGCGGCGGTCGAACAGGAGAATTTTAACTTCTATGGCAAGGTCCTGAGCGGCCAGCCGGAACAGGAGCCGCGCTGGAAACGCGCGGCTCACGTCATTGACGGCAGCATCGGCGAGGCGCTCGGCCAGCTTTACGTGGATAAATGTTTTCCGCCGGAAGCCAAAACCCGCATGAACGAACTGGTGGAGAACCTCCGGACCGTGTTTCATGACCGACTGGAGAAAGTCCCGTGGATGACCGACGCCACCCGCGCCAAGGCCCTGGCCAAATTTGCGCGCTTCACGCACAAGATCGGATGCCCGGACAAATTCCGCGATTACTCCAGCGTGGTCATCCGCCGCGACGATTATCTCGGCAACGTCCGCCGCGCGGAAGCTTTCGATTCGCACCGGCGGATCGCCCGCGCCGGCAAGCCGGTGGACCGCACCGAATGGGGCATGACGCCCGAGACCGTCAATGCCTACTTCAATTCGTCGTTCAACGAAATCGTCTTTCCCGCCGGCATCCTGCAGCCGCCGTTCTTCGATGTGACGATGGACGACGCGGTGAATTACGGCGCCATCGGCGTGGTCATCGGGCACGAAATCACCCACGGCTACGATGATCAGGGCCGCAAATTCGACGCCGATGGCAACCTGAATGAATGGTGGAGCGAGGCCGACGCGAAAGCGTTCGATGCGCGGGCGCAACGGGTGGTGGACGAATACAACGGCTTCGAAGCGCTGCCCGGCTTGCACGTAAACGGCAAGCTCACCCTCGGCGAAAACCTGGCCGATCTCGGCGGCGTGAATATCGCCTATGAAGCCCTGGAACGGGAGCTGGCGAAAGACCCGGCCCGGCGCAAAACGATCGACGGTCTCACGTCGGAGCAACGGTTCTTCATTTCATTTGCCCAGGTTTGGCGCACCAACATCCGCGATGCCGAGGCGCAGCGGCTCATCACCGTGGATCCGCATTCGCCCGGACAATTTCGCGCTTACGGCCCGCTGCTCCACGTGCAGCCGTTTTATGATGCCTTCGCCATCCAGCCCGGCAGCCCGATGTGGCTTGCCCCGGAAAAGCGCGCCGTGATCTGGTGACAACCGGCCTCATGCAAATCCGCGCGTGGCGGGCCGCCCGGTTTCTTGTGGCGGAGCGATTGCCGCTTATACCAATTCCGAATGATAACCGGTTAAAACGTCAAACACCCCTCACCCCGTCCCTTCTCCCCTCCAAGGGGAGACGGTGGCCGAAGGTCGGGTGAAGGGTTTTCATTTCACCGATTTTTACAGGGAATTAGTATTACTCGCCCAGAAGTTGTTTCAATTTCGGCTCCATGGCGTTGGCCCAGACTTTGTAGCCGGCTTCACCGGGATGCAACGCGTCTTTCATCATGCCGGGCGTGATGCTCCCGTCGTTCTCGATGAACTGCGGGCCGAGGTCGAGATAGAAGATGTGGCTGCCATCGTCGAGCTTCGCGAGCGCCTCGTTGACCTGAAGAATCTTGCCGCGCTGCGGGCTGAAGGTTTTACCGCGCGGGAAAATGGCGAGCAGTAGAATCTTCGTGTCCGGCTGGCGGGTGCGAATCTGGTTCACGATGGCGGTGACGCCCTCCAGGATGTCCGCTTCGGTGTTGTCTTCCTTGTTGGAATTGTTGGTGCCGATCATGACGACGGCGACCTTGGCCTTGACGCCGTCGAGCTGGCCTTGTTCAAAGCGCCAGAGCACGTGCTGGGTGCGGTCACCGCTCACACCGAAGTTGATGACCTTGCGTTTGCCGTAAAATTCCTGCCAGACATTCTTGCCGCCGCCCTCCCAGCCCTGCGTAATCGAATCACCGATGAACTCGATGTCGTAGGTGCCGGAAGCCTCCTTGGCGCGCTGCAACACGAGGGACTGGCGGTTGGTGATGCTGCCGGTGCGCGGCACGGGGAGGATGGCGGTGTTTTGGTGAACCACCGGCTCAGCAGCGGTCGTGGCCATGGCCGGCGCATTGGTTTGCGCAGCCAGGGTTAATTGCAAGGTGAACGCTGCGGCGACTGTGGTGAGTGCGAGATTAAATTTGTGGAATTTCATGCGCGGAAAAAATGACAATTACCGTTGACCGCGTCAATCATTGTGTGGTCTTCCGGTGAAATACCGATTGACGACGCAGCGGGTTTCGCGCTTTGATTTTCTCCGCATGCAAAAGATCAACACGCAGCATATCGCCGAAGAATCCTGGTCGTCACCCAAGGGAAAGTTCAGCGGCGCCAGCAAGGAAATTTCCGAGGCCCTGGGGCGCAAGCCGCTTTCCATGGATCTCAACGAGCGGCACCCGTTCGATGTCGAGATCTGCCGCATTGCACCGGGACAGACCCCCTACCCTTATCATTCACATAGCGCGCAATGGGAGTTTTACCACGTGATTTCCGGCAAGGGAATTGTCCGGCACCAGGACGGAACGACCGCAATTGAAACGGGCGACGCCTTCCTCTTCAAGCCCGGCGAACCGCATCAGCTGACGAATAATGGCACGGAGGATCTGATCTTGTATGTTGTGGCGGACAATCCCGTGGGCGAATCCTGCCATTATCCCGACAGCCAGAAATGGGTCGTGCGGTCGCCCGAGCGCCGGTTGATCCGGTCGGAACCGTTGGCTTATTACGACGGGGAAGAATAAAAGCGTTGAATCGGCAGAAAAAGAGCCTGACTTAAAAAACCTTAAAAGTCAGGCTCTCAACCCTAAACCCTAACCCAATCACATAATCAGACCGGGCCATCGCGATTTCGTTCAAATCATTTTTCGAGGACGTCAGATTCGGTATATGGCCGGCGAGACTCGTGAAGAAAATCGGCGTTCCATGCTGATTTGCTTTTGAGGCTGATGGGGCTTGAATTATCCTGACGGGATGAAAGAGGAGTATCTCAACCAACCCGTCGGCGCACTGGCAAGCACGGATTTCACCGCGTTCAACCAGAACCTCACGGTGGCACAGGCGCTGGCGCAGATCCGCGAACGCGGTGTCGCGCAGCAGATCATCTATTTTTACGTGGTGGACGCAGAACAGCGGCTGGTGGGCGTGGTGCCGACGCGGCGGTTGCTGGTGGCCGCGCCGGAGGCCCGCGTGGACGCCATCATGATCAGCCGCGTCGTGACGATCCCCGCCACGGCGTCGGTGATGGAAGCCTGCGAAATGTTCGTGCTGCACAAATACCTCGCGTTTCCGGTGGTGACGGCCGGGCGCCAGCTGGTGGGCGTGGTGAACGTGGGCATGTTCACGGAAAAAGTTTTTGACGTGTCCGAGAAGGAACATATGGAAGATGTGTTCCAACGGATCGGTTTCAGCGTGGCGGAGGTGCAGACCGCTTCCCCCTGGCGCGCGTTCCGGTTGCGGTTTCCGTGGCTGCTGGCGACGCTCGGCGGCGGCATCTGCTGCGCCATGCTGGCCGGACTTTATGAGGCGACACTGGCCACGAGCATCATCCTCGCATTTTTTCTGGCGATGGTGCTGGGCCTGAGCGAAAGCGTGAGCGCGCAATCCGTCACGGTCTCGGTGGAGGCCTTGCACGGGCGGAAGGCCGACCGGAGCTGGCTCAAGCGCGCGATGCGAAAGGAATTCGCGACCGCTCTGATGCTGGGTGCCATGTGCGGCCTGGTGGTGACGATGGTGGCGTGGTTGTGGCGCGGGAACGGAACCGCGGCGCTGGTGATCGGCGGCAGCATCGCCGTCTCCATGGTGGCCGCGTGTCTCATCGGTGTGCTGGTGCCGGCAGTGCTGCACCGGTTCAAGCTCGATCCGCGGATCGCCGCCGGACCCGTGAGCCTCGCGCTGGCGGATGTCTTCACGCTGCTGGTGTATTTGAACCTTGCGACGTTCGTGCTGTGATGGCTTGGTAAACGGAATCGTGCATCCGGCTTTAATGTTTCGCCCAGACGGTGGCTTCATTTTATTTCGCAGTCATCCATGAATTGCCCGGAGAATGTTTCCGTGCAACGAATTGTCACCGGTTTGAATGATCTTCCCCCGTCGATCAACGCTGGTATGTACGTAAAACACCCCATTGCCTTCGCGCAGCTTTTCGGCTTAGGTATCGGCCATGGTCAGCAGCAAAACATCCATGAACCGTGGCCCGATGGGCAGGCTATCGGGGGTTCTCGACCGACTATGGACCAGCTTCGAAGACTGGATCCCCTTCGGCTACCAAAATGAAACTGGTTTTCATCATGGCATCGATTTTATTTCCTTGCTGTTGGACCCGCCGTCGGAAAACCACACCGACCCGTTGCCGTTTTAAATGAGACCGTCCGCCCGACGTATTAGGAGGCGCGTCCGTCATGTCATACCACTTCGGTATTTCCAGGCCTGCCCCGGGCATGGGCGCAGGTGGAAACGCCTTGCAACATAACTGATCCGTGGTTCAATCCGCTTGTCTTCCGGACGGCGTTGCGGGAGTTTATCCGCCACCACGATTCATGAACCCACGCATTATTCCAAGCTTCATCACCCTCTGCTTGTTGCTGTCCGCACCGCTGCACGCGGCGCCCATTGACCGGCACGCGCTGGTGACCCGGCATGATGTGCAGCTGCATCAGTTCGACGTGAACAACCCGCTCTCCGTCGGCAACGGCGAATTTTGTTTCACCGTGGACGCGACCGGCCTGCAGACGTTTCCCGAGGCATTTGCCGAAACCACGCCGCTGGGCACGCTCTCGGACTGGGGCTGGCACACGATTCCGAACACGAACGGCTGGAGCATTGATGCGTTTCAGTTCAAGGAATTTCCGGATCTGAACGGCCGCCCCGTGCCGTATGGCGACGCGCCGGGAAATAACAAGACGCCGGAGAGCCAATGGCTGCGCGCGAATCCCCACCGGCTGCACCTTGGCCAGATCGGCTTCGTCCTGAAACACGCCGACGGTTCACCGGCCCAAACCAACGACCTCACGGACATTTCCCAGACGCTCGATTTATGGAATGGTGAAATCACCAGCTTCTTTAAGTTTGATGGCCTGCCGGTCGAGGTTAAAACCGTCTGTGACCCGAAGCTGGATGCGATCGCCGTGCAGGTGAAATCTCCGTTGCTCAAACAAAACCGGCTGAGCATTCAAATCCGTTTTCCCTATGGCACTGGCGAGGCGAAGACGGCGGATTGGAGCCAGCCGGAGGCACACGAAACCATGCTGGCCCAGCCCAAACCGAATGAGGCCAGGTTCACGCGCAAGCTGGACGATGACTCCTATATCGTGGACGCGAAATGGTCATTGGGGGCCAGCATCACGAAAACCGCCAAGCACCAATTTGAGATCGTCCCGGATAAAAAAACGGGAACGTTGGAATTGGTGTGTGCTTTCGCGCCGAAGGCCAGCGCCAAACTTCCGAACTCGGGAACCGTTCGGGCGGTGACTCAGAGATATTGGAACAACTTCTGGCAGACCGGCGGGGCGATTGATTTGTCCGGCAGCCAGGACCCGCGCTGGTTTGAACTCGAACGCCGGATTGTTTTGTCGCAATACCTGACGGCCATCCAGGATGCAGGCAAAAATCCGCCGCAGGAAACGGGGCTGACCTACAACACTTGGGAGGGAAAGTTTCACCTCGAAATGCACTGGTGGCATGAGGCGCAATTTGCCTTGTGGAACCGCCTGCCGTTGCTCGAAAAGAGCTTGGACTACTACCAGAAAATCCTCCCGCGCGCGGAAGGCACGGCAAAAAAACAAGGCTATGCCGGCGCGCGCTGGCCGAAGATGACGAGTCCGAGCGGCGCGGAATCGCCCTCACCCGTCGGTCCGTTTCTCGTGTGGCAGCAGCCGCATCCGATTTTTTATGCCGAGCTTTGCTGGCGCGAGCACCAAGACAAAGCGACGCTGGAAAAGTTCAAGGAAGTTGTTTTCCAAACAGCGGATTTCATGGCGAGCTATGCGACGTGGGATACGAATACCAGCCGCTACGTTCTCGGCCCGATCCTGCAATGCGCGCAGGAAATTTTCCCCAAGGACAAAACGTTCAACCCGACGTTCGAGCTGACCTATTGGCGCTGGGCCCTGGAAACCGCGCAGACCTGGCGCATGCGCCTTGGTTTGCCGCGGGAGCAGAAGTGGGATGAAGTCTTGAACAGTCTCGCCAAACCGCCGGTGGCAGACGGGAAATATGCTTTCGCCGAAACCGCGATGGATTCCTACACGAATCCAAAATGGAACGCGGACCATCCGTCCGTGACGGCGGCGTTCGGCCTGCTGCCCGGCCCGGGCGTGGACACGAACACGATGGCCGCGACCTTCGACTGGATCATGAAAAACTGGAACTGGCCGGACACCTGGGGCTGGGATTATCCGATGCTGGCCATGACCGCCGCGCGCTTGGGCGAACCGGAACGCGCGATTGACGCGCTGCTGCTCGACACGCCGAAAAATCATTACGCGCTCAACGGCCACGTTTATCAGCGCCCCGGCCTCACAATTTATTTGCCCGCGAACGGTGGCCTGCTTTACGCCACCGCCATGATGGCCGCCGGCTGGGACGGTGCGCCGAAGAAGAATGCGCCCGGCTTTTCGGACAACGGCCAGTGGACGGTGCGCTGGGAAAATTTAAGCCCCGCGCCATAATCCGTTTGCTGGCTTAATTTTACAGGAGGAAACGGGGATAACAGAGGATTGGCCAAGCAAGCCATCCTCCGTTATCTCCGTTTGCTCCTGTTCCATTCTTACCGCAAGAACGCTTCGTGCAACCCACCATCCACGGCGATGACCTGGCCGGTGGTTTTGCTCAAGCGTTGCGAGACGAGCAGGAAATACGCTTCCGCCTGGTCCGCCGGCGTGATGGGAGCCTTCGTCAGCGTGCGGTCGGCATAAAACTGCGCCAGCTTCTTCACGAGCGATTCCGTCGCCTCGTCGTCGGTGTAAGGGATGTTGTATTTCGCGAGCGAACCGATGACGCGGTCGCGCGGGAACATCGCCGAGCCTTGCACGACGGTCGCCGGCGCGACGCCGTTCACGCGCACCAGCGGCGCGAGTTCAATCGCCAGTTCGCGCACGAGATGGTTGCCCGCCGCCTTGGAGACGTCGTAAGCCACGGAACCTTTTTTCGCGACCGTAGCGTTGGCGGAAGTGGTGAGCACGAGCTGGCCTTTCAACCCCTGCTCTTTCCAGGTCTTGAACGCTTCGTCGCCGACAAAATAGCTGCCGGTGACGTTGATGTTGAAAGTCAGCGCCCATTTGTCGTCGGGAATGTGGCCGGTCGTATCGGGTGAAACAAAAATCCCGGCGGTCACGCAGATGGAATCGAAACCGCCGTAAGCGAGCGCGACCTGATCCAGCATGTTGCGGATGCTCGCGCGGTCGGTGATGTTCGCCGCCAGGCCGATCGCCAGGCCGCAATTAGAAATGCCTGTTCCGGCGACACCGATGCCCAGACCGTATTTGTCCGTGATCTCTTTCGCGGTCGCCTGTGCGGCGGCTTCGTTCAAGTCCACGCAAACGAGGTGCGCGCCGTCCTTCACGAGGCGGTGCGCCGTTTCCTTGCCGATGCCCGAACCGGCGCCGATGACGACGATGATCTGGCGGGCGAGTTCCTTTTCCGCCGGCATCCGTTTCAACTTCGCCTCTTCGAGCAGCCAGTATTCGATGTCGAACGCCTCCTGCTGCGGCAGCGCGATATACTGGTCAATCGCCTCCGCGCCACGCATGACTTCCACGGCGCAGTTGTAGAATTCCGCCGTGACGCGCGATTCAGACTTGTCCCTGCCCCACGCCACCATGCCGAGGCCGGGAATCAAAACGACGGTCGGGTTCGGGTCGCGCATCGCAGGCGAATTGGCGTGCTTGCACTTGTCGTAATACGTCGCGTAATCCTTGCGATATTGCACGAGACCGTCGGCGAGCTTCCGCTTCAACGCCGCCGCGTCCTCCGTCTGCGGATTCCAGGCAACATACAACGGCTTGATTTTCGTGCGCAGAAAATGGTCGGGGCAACTCGTGCCGAGTTCGGCCAGACGCGGAGCATCAGCGGAATTCACGAAACGTAAAATCTTTTCGTCGTCCTGCACGGTGGCGATGAAACGCTTCTGCTGCGAAACCTGACCGCGCAACCACGGCAGAATCGCCGCGAACGCCTCGCGGCGGGCCACCTCGGGAAGCGTCTCGTATTTCCGGCCACCAAATGCCTTCGCATCGCCGCCTTTGGCCTGATATTTCGCTTCGATGAACTGCGACGCCTTCTCGATGAATTCGAGCGTGCGCAGATAACATTCCTTGTCATCGTTCGCCCAGGAGATGAAACCGTGCTGACCCATCATGATGGCCGTGGCTTTGGGATTTTTCTTCACGATTTCCTGCATCGCAAGGCCGAGCTCAAAACCGGGACGCATCCACTTCACGTAATCCATCTCGCCGCCGAAAATTTCCTGCGTGAGCTTCTCACAATTCGCCGAGGCCGCGATGGCGATGATCGCGTTCGGATGCATGTGATCCACGAACTTCGCGGGGATGAAACTGTGCAGCGGCGTGTCAATGGACGTCGCACGCGGATTCAGGTTGAACGTCGTGTGACTGAAAGCTGCGACCATGTCGTCTTCGGCTTGTGATTTGTAGCCTTTGTCGCTGCGCGACAAATAGGTTTTTTGCATGCCGAGCAATTTGGATTGATAGAGCGACGAAAAATTTTCACGCAGGCTCGTGCGCAGATCGCCGCCGGAGCCTTTCACCCACAGCACTTCAACCGGCTCGCCGGTGAGCGGATCCTGCTCGGCGATCTTGGAGGACGTGTTGCCGCCGCCAGTATTGGTGATGCGCAGGTCGCTGCCGAGCTTGTTCGAACGATAGACGAGGCGGTCCATGCCCGCGAGTTTCGCGGCTTCGGCTTCGTTCCAGAGATTGTTGACGTATTGGAAGTTCATTGTTTGGATTTCTGCGTTTGTTTTTGTATTTCTGTGAATTTACCTTTGCATCGGCGCTGAAAACAAGTAAAAAGAAGAAAATCAGTCAGATTTATGCTCGCAGTTGAAAGACATCAACGCATTCTGGAAATGCTTTTAAAGTCGGGGACGGTCACGACCACCCGGGCCGCCAAGGCGCTGGCCATCTCGGAAGAGACGGTTCGCCGGGATTTTGAAAAGCTGGAAGCGGACGGACTGTTGACCCGCAAACACGGCGGCGCGGTCGGCAACAACGACATCCGTCGCGACCTGTCGCTCCAGAGCCGCCAAATCGCGAACGTCGCCGAGAAGGAGCTCATCGCCAAGCTGGCCGTGGACCAGATTCAGATCGGCGACACTATTTTCCTGGATGCGAGTTCGACCGCCTTTCATCTGGCCTGCGCCCTGCCCGGCATGGAAGTGACGGTTTTGACCACGGCCCTGAAGACGGCGGTGGAACTGGCGCGGCACCCGGCGATCCGCGTGATTTTAGCAGGCGGCATTGTGAGCCATCGTTCCTTGTCCTGTGAAGGCAGTTTGACCATTCAAATGCTCGAACACTACCACGTCCAAAAGGCGTTCATGTCGTGTCGCGGATTTCATCCCCGGCAGGGCTTCGGCGAAGCCAATGCCGAGCAGGCTGCTTTAAAGCGAAAAGTGATGAGTATGACCGATCAAACCATTCTGCTCGTGGATCACAGCAAGTTCGACGTGAAGCCGCCCTACCTTTTTGCCCGGCCGGAAGCCATTGATGTGCTGATCACCAATCATCCGCCGGACAAAAGTCTCCAGCAATTACTGAAAAAAAATAACAAGAAACTGATCGTGCCAAAAAACTGAGGCCAAATCACCTCCCGATCCCTGACCGAAATATCATCTATGAAATCTCCAGAAAAATTGAAACTTCTGCTCCAGCTGTCACACGAACTGGGCCGGGATGACCGGCAGCTGTCCATCCTCGCCGAAGGCAACACCTCCGTGAAACTTTCCGCCGAAACCTTTCTGGTGAAGGCCAGCGGTAGCAACCTCGGCACGCTCGATGAAACCGGCGTGGTCGAATGCCGCGCCGACAGCTTGTTGTCGATGCTGGAAAAAAACGGCTTGGAAGACAAGGAAGTGGATCGACTGCTGCTCGAATCGCGCGTGGACCCGAAGGCAAAAAAGCCCTCGGTCGAGGCATTGTTTCATGCCTACCTGCTTTCGCTGCCGGAAATCGAGTTTATCGGACACACCCACGCCACGGCGGTGAACTCGATTCTGTGTTCGCCGCGCGCGAAGGAGTTTGCGGCCAAAAGAATTTGTCCCGACGAAGTGGTCTGCTGCGACGTTGCATCGGTTTTCATCCCTTACACCGACCCCGGCTTGAAACTGGCGCAGGCCATCCGCGATGCCGTAAAAAAACATCTGGCCGACTTCGGCCGTCCGCCGCGCGTGATCCTGATGGAAAATCACGGCATCATCACGCTGGGCCGTTCCTTGGAAGCCGTGCTGTCCGCCATGTTGATGGCGGAAAAGACGGCGGTCATCTGGCTCGGCGCCGCGTCCCTGGGCGGACCGAACTTCATGTCCCCGGAAAACATCACCCGCATTTCCGGACGCCCGGATGAAGAGTTGCGCCGTCAGATTTTGAAGCTGTGAGCGTTGTAAAAGTATCACGAATCAGATTCTGGCGCAGATGAAGTAACTTATTGCTTGTATTTGACGGGTGGGGGTAAAGTTCGTCATCATTTTAAAAAAGGAGCCGATATTAAAAAATATTTTATCATCCTCGCCGTGTTGAGTTTCATATCATGGCAGTTGCCTGCGCAGCCGGTTATCACCGTTCCGCCCACGAATCAGATCGTCCTGGCCAACAGCACAAACACTTTTTTCAGCGTGGGCGTTTCTGGCACCGGCCCGTTTAGTTATCAATGGCAGTTGAATGGCACCAATTTGCCGAATGGCATCATCACAACGGTGAAGACCACCAATGTATCAATGAGTGGCCCGTGCGGCATGGCTGTGGATGCCGCTGGTAATATTTTTATTGCTGATTCAGGCAATCACCGAGTTCGCAAAGTGGATACGAATGGCATGACGACCACGATCGCAGGAACTAACGCCCCAGGAGAGAACCAATATGGATATTCCGGCGACGGCGGACCAGCAAGCAACGCCAGGCTGAATGACCCGAACGGCCTAGCATTGGATAATCATGGAAATTTATTCATCGTCGATTGCTTCAATCAACGCATTCGAGAAATAAATACCAATGGAATTATTTTCACTGTGGCGGGCAATGGGACGAACGGTTATGCCGGGGACGGTGGACCGGCGACGAATGCCCAATTTCAAATCGGAGGCAACCAGCCGTGCGGCATAGCTTTTGATGCTTTGGGGAATTTGTTTGTTCCAGATTGGTTGAATGCTCGTGTTCGGAAGATAGATACCAATGGCATCATTACCACCGTAGCAGGAAACGGATTTTCAGGAGATTTGGGAGACGGCGGACCAGCAACCAATGCCAGTATAAAAGGCCCGATGGTCGTGGCGGCAGATGCGTCAGGACAATTTTTCATCGTGGAAAGCGCCGGCCTTCGCGTGCGAAAGGTGGACACCAATGGCATCATCACCACCGTCGCGGGCGGAGGTTCTGGTCTTGTGGATGGCGGACTGGCAACCAACGCACACATCGAACCGTTCGGGTTATGCGTGGATACAAATGGAAGCTTGTTCATTGGAGACATCACAGCCAATCGGCGGGGCGTGCGTAAGGTGGACACCAACGGCATCATCACCACCGTCGCGGGGAAAGGCGGCATTGGTTCTAGTGGGGACGGCGGCATGGCTACCAATGCTACTATGAGTTGCCCCTATGCCATCGCCTTTGATCCCCTTGGAAACATGTTGATTTTGGACCAACTGATCAGTGTTGTGCGTAAAGTGTGGTTTGCGGGTTTGCCATCGTATGCATTGAATAAACTGTCGCCAAATCTTGCCGGCAATTATCAAGTCATTGTAACCAGTTCCAGCGGAAGTGCGACCAGCAGCGTCGCGACACTGGACATCAATTATCCATCCTTCACGCAAGCGTCTGTTTCAACCAACACTGGAATTTTTTCCCTGGCATGGCCCGGCTTTCAACCGTCAACTTTTCAAGTCGAATACACCACCAATCTTGCCGCCCCCGGCTGGTCGAATCTGGGCGGCACGACTTCTTACGCAGCCAGCACCAATGGAACAGCCACTAAAAGCGATCCAACCTGGCTGAATGATACGCAACGTTTTTACCGAGTGCGCTGGGTGCAATAATTGTCGAATCTTCAATCTTCCCGGCGGGACTTTTGAATTTTTTTTGCCGAGCAAACCCGCAGTCGAAACTGCGGGCTATTTTCTGCCGCGCCGCTGGCGCTACAATCCCATCACTGCACCGGCTCGTCCGTGCGGAACGGTTCGCTAGGCTTTATGGCAGGAATAAATCGGCGGACACGCGGAAATGTTTCGCCAGCGTGCGGACGTGCGCCAGGGTCAGCTGCCGTTCGCCACGCAGAATCATCCCACCCAGCGTGCGGTGAACGTCCAGCAGCCGCGCCAGGTCCGCCGCGCCCAGGTCGTGCGCGTCCAGCAGGTGTTGCAAGGCGTCCAGCGCGGTCACTTTGGACATATCGGGTTGCGCATGTTCCTTTTCGTAAGCTTCAATCAGCCGGCAGAGCAGGTCGAAATAATCCTCCTGGTCGGGCGTCAGCTTGTGGCCGGCCATGGCATCGGTGATTTCGGTGACGTTCTCAAAATCCACCTTGTCATGGAGCGGGCGCGGCGTGAGCAGCCGGCACAGCCCGGCGTAATCTTTGGGCAGCCGGGCAAATTCAGTTTTCACGCGAATCGTTTTCATGATTTTTGCATTTTGCGGATGACGGCCTCGTCAAACACCACACCACTTCACTTCACCGGCTCATCCGTGCGGAACGGTTCGGCCGGCAGGCCGGCCCCGTTGAACAGATTCGGCTGCGCAAGTTGATGCCACGCGAAATGCACGGCGACGGGCTTTTCCACGCTGGCGGCGGAAACTTCAACCGTTTCCTTGCCCACAATTTTCGCCTCGGCGGGAACGAATTTCCCGTCGGCTCCGGCAACGGTGAACCAAGTCAACGGCTGGCCGTCCTTGCTGACGAGGCCGCCGCGGGTGTGCTCGAATTCCAGCACGGCCGTGTTGCCGGCAATTTTCAGCTTCTCGAACGCGGGGCCGGCGCTGGGCACTTCCTTGTCATAGGTCTCATCCAAGGCGAGCAAGGCAAGGCGGTGGCCGACCGTGGCCTTGTCACGCGGATGGATGTCGTTGAGGTCGTCCACCAGATCGGTGGTCACGATCATGCCGGTGTTCTTGATGTGCCGCGCGGCGCGGGATTGCTGGAGCCAGAATGGCGGCAACGGATCGGTGTCCGCCACATAGTTCGTCGTGTCCTTGATGTATTTGAACGGGGCGATCTGAACGAAGTAGAACGGGAACGAACCTTCGTTCCAAAGCTTGCGCCAGCCGCCGACGAGCGCGGCCATCTTCAGGTCGTAATTCGTGTCGCCGCGGTTGGATTCGCCCTGATACCAGAGCGCGCCGCGCATGGCGAACCCGGCGATGGGCGCGATCATCGCATTGTAAAGCACGGTGGGCGCCGTGTTGGGAATCTTGTTGGTGCCGAAGTCCGGCGTGGTGATGTTTGCCAGCGACGGCACGGATTGAAAGCCCGCCGGCGGCGTCCACGGCTCAATCCTGGTGCCGCCCCACGAGGACTCAATCAATCCGACCGGCACGTTCAGGTTCGTGTGGATCTCGCGCCCGAAAAAATACGCGGCGGCGGAAAAACTGACGGAGTTCAGCGCATTGGAACTGCATTCCTGCCAGCCATGGTATTTCTCCAGATCGATGCGCGGCGTGGCGGACAGCATCTTCTCGACCTTGAAAATCCGGATGTTCGGATAATTCGCGGCGGCCAGTTCCTGTTCGGCGTTGAAGGTCGGTTTCTGTCCGGGCTGTTTGCCGATGGGTTTTTCCATGTTTGACTGGCCGGATCCGAGCCAGACTTCGCCGACCAGGATGTTCGTGAGGATTCTGGTTTCATTGGCCTCGATGACGAGCGTTTGCGGCTCCGCCGAGGCTTTCAGCTTCGCCAGTTTGACGAGCCATTTGCCGTCCGCATCGGCGCGGGCGGATTTGCTCTGGCCGGCGAACTTCACGGTCACTTTAGCGCCCGGCGCGGCCCAGCCCCAGACGGGAACGGCTTGCTGCTGCTGTTGCAGCACCATGTTGTCGCCGAAAATCGCGGGCAGCTTCAACGCCTCTGCGCCGGCAGACTGCGCCGCCGGCAAAGAGAAAATCAGCATCGCACCGGCGAATGCCGAAGCCAGACGTTTGGTTGAAGAATGAATCATGCTTCATTCTGAAAATTTTCCCGCACGGCGGCAACTCATATCCATGGCATATCCATCACCAGAATTGGCGAGTTCCGCCACCGATGGAGTTTTGCCATGTTGTGCGAAATTGATTTCACATGCGCAATGGTCTTTGGCCATAATGCCGTCACGCCGAACCTCAAAACCCCGAACCCATCATCACCCACCCATGAACAACCCATCTGTCGAAAAATCCTTCGCCCTGGCCGTCGAACGTTACGGCGCGCTCGGCGTGGATGTGGACCACGCGCTGGAAACCCTGGCGACGATTCCGATCTCGCTGCACTGCTGGCAGGGCGACGACGTGGGCGGGTTTGAAAATTTCGGCGGCACGCTGGGTGGCGGGCTGGTTGCCACGGGCAATTATCCCGGCAAGGCCCGCACGCCGGACGAACTGCGCGCCGATCTGGAAGCGGCTTATGCGTTGATCCCCGGCAAACATCGCCTGAACCTGCATGCGTTCTACGGCGAGTTCGGCGGCAAGAAAGTGGACCGCGACGCCATCGCGCCGGCACATTTTAAGAACTGGATCGCCTGGGCGAAGACAAACGGACTCGGACTGGATTTCAACCCCACCTGTTTCTCGCATCCCAAATCCGCCGACGGCTTCACGCTCTCGAACGCGGACAAGGGCATCCGCCAGTTCTGGATCGAGCACTGCATCCGCGCGCGCGAAATCGGCGCGGCGATGGGGAAGGCGCTCGGCAAAACCTGCGTGACGAACGTGTGGATCCCCGACGGCTACAAGGACACGCCCGCCGACCGCAACGCCCCGCGCGCCCGGCTCGCTGAATCGCTCGACGCCATTTTCAAGAAAGCGATTTCACCGAAGCTCAATCTGGACGCCGTGGAACCGAAACTCTTCGGCATCGGCAGTGAAAGTTTTGTGGTCGGCTCGCACGAATTTTATCTCGGCTACGCGGTGAGCCGCAAAAAGCTGCTATGCCTCGACGCCGGCCATTATCATCCGACCGAAGGCATCGCCGACAAGATTTCCAGCGTGATGCAATACCTGCCGGAGATTTTGCTGCACGTCAGCCGCGGCGTGCGTTGGGACAGCGACCACGTCGTGATCCTGAACGACGACCTGCTGGCCATCGCCCGTGAAATCGTGGCGAACGGTTTTGAAAAACGCGTCCACATCGGGCTGGATTATTTCGATGCGAGCATCAACCGCGTCGCCGCGTGGACCATCGGCACGCGGAACATGCTGCGCGCTTTGTTGATCGGGTTGCTCGAATCCCCGCTCATTCGCACCGCCGAAGCCAGCGGAGATTTCACCACGCGTCTGGCCTTGCAGGAAGAAGCCAAATCGCTGCCGTTCGGCGCGGTGTGGGATTATTACTGCGCGAGCAAAGGCGTGCCCGTCGGCGACGCCTGGCTGGCGGCAGTGAAAGATTACGAAAAGAATGTTTTGAGCAAGCGCGGATAGAGTATCGCCTGCAGTTTGATGAATAAATCCAGTTCAACGCCATTCGATGTGCGCGCGGACGCTCCGTGCCAGCCCGAAGGGCTGCCAGAAATTAGCCGGGGGTTGAGCGCAGCGACACCCCCCGGACAGCATTGATAAAACCGATCGCACCCCGGAGGGGTGCCAGAGCTTCATCACACATCCATTTCACCACCTGCACGCTTCCGGCACCCCTTCAGGGTGCTTTTCAATTCTACCAACCAACCGGGGGTATCGTCGCCGACTCCTCAACCCCCGGCTAATTTCTTTCAGTCCTCCGGGCCGATTTGTCCGAAGCCGTTGGCGGTAGCGTGACGACTGGCGCTTGCTTAACAATGCCACTAACCCAGCTCTCACCAGTTTTGGGTATGCGGTTAAGCTTGAATAAGGGCGTCTCCCTCTGCCAGATTCCGGCCGAGCCAAACTGGAACCAACGGCGATAACCGGCTTTTCAGAATTTAATTTTTCGATCTGAAACCAAAAACATAACCCGCACAATGCAACCGAATCCTCTACTTGGTGTCGTCTATCACTGGCTCGGAGGCCTGGCGTCCGGCACGTTTTACGTGCCTTACAAGGGTGTCCGCAAATGGTCATGGGAGACTTTCTGGCTGGCGGGCGGATTGTTCAGCTGGCTGATCTGCCCGTGGATTGGCGCGCTGGCTTTGACCAAGGATCTTCTGGCCGTGTTGCACGAAACTTCCGCCTATACTTTTTGGATGACGTATCTGATGGGCGCGTTGTGGGGGCTCGGCGGTTTGACGTTCGGCCTGACCATGCGCTATCTCGGGATGTCCCTCGGCATGGCGGTCGCCCTTGGCTACTGCGCCGCGTTTGGAACGCTCGTTCCACCGCTGGTCAAAGGTGAGTTTGCCGCGAAACTATTACAGACGCACGGTGGCAACATCTGCTTTTTGGGGGTCATCGTCTGTCTGGTTGGCATCGCCATCGGCGGCATCGCCGGCGTGCGCAAGGAACGGGACATGGGCAATGATGGAAAATCCTCGGCCATCACGGAATTCAGCCTGTGGAAGGGGCTGGCCATCGCAACGTTCTCCGGCGTGATGAGTTCATGTTTCTCTTACGGATTTCAGTTTGGCGATCCCATCACCAAAATTTCCGCCTCGCACGGCACCGGCCCGTTGTGGGTCGGCCTGCCGGTCATCCTGGTGATTTTGCTGGGCGGTCTGACCACGAACTTCATCTGGTGCGTGCTGTTGAACATCAAGAACCGCACGGGCTATCAATACCTCGCCTCGCACGTTCGCGAGGAACACGCGCATCACGGCGGTCATGGCAGCAGCGAACACGCCCCCGCGCAAACGACCGCCGCCGGCGCACCCACCGACTTGAAAATCCCCGTGCTCGGCAATTGGTTCTTCTGCGCGCTGGCCGGAACCTTCTGGTATTTCCAGTTCTTTTTCTACCAGATGGGCGAAAGCCAGATGGGCAACTACAAGTTCTCCAGTTGGACGCTGCACATGGCGAGCATCATCATCTTCAGCACGCTGTGGGGCATCTTCTTCAAAGAGTGGCGGGGTGCAAAAGCCCTGACCAAATCGCTCGTCGTCGTCATGCTTCTATGTCTGGTCGGATCCACCTGCATCATCGGCTGGGGCAACAAGATTTCTGAAGATGCGGCAAAGGCGGCCGCAGATCAGGCGGTTCAAACGTTGCAGAAATAAAAATGCAGCGCCATGCCTTCAAGAAGCAGTTGAAGCCGGGCGTCGTGGCGGAATACAAAACGGCATGACGAAATCCGGCCGGAACTGGCGGCGGAATTGAAGGCGGCAGGCATCTCCGATTATTCCAGCTTCCTCGACGAGGAAACGTTCACGCTCTTCGCCATGCAAAAATTGAGCGACGGCAACACGGCATCCGCCCTGCCCCGTTCGTCCATCGTCACGCCGCTCGAGGAAGTTTTCCATCTCGACTGATTGCGACACTATTCACGAAATGTAGCGCAGAGTGCCACTCTGCTGTGTCGCGGGTTGGTAACCCGCCGGGCGAGATTTCGGCCACGCGTGCTGGAAATTTCAACGGACGCGGTGATGGCATCGTCCTGCCGACTGCCAGTCGGCGAAACAGCAGGTTGCCAACCTGCGCTACGGCAGAAGCTGCGAACGCCCAACTTTAGCCGCGCTCCCTGCAAATGGGCGGTTGACGCCGCGCGTTTCCCGCATATCCTTTCCGGCTTGTGGTCGCCGGCAAAACGCCGCCGGCCACGATTATTTTCATGCTCATCATTCGCGATCTAAAAATGACCATCGGCGCGCGGACGCTCTTCGAGAACGCGTCGTTCCAGGTGAATTACGGCGAACGCGTCGCGCTCGTCGGGCCGAACGGCGCGGGCAAGACCACGCTGTTCTCCGTCATCCTCAAGCAAAAGGAAGCCGACTCCGGCGTGATCGAGCGCGACGAGTGGACAACCGTCGGCTATCTGCCGCAGGAGGCCGAGTCGCACGGCGAGGAAACGATTGTTGAGGTCGCCACCGGCCGCGTGGATGAATTGCCGCAGTTGGAAAAGCGTCTGCACGATCTGGAAAAGGCGGGAGATGTTTCATCACCCGAATACCTGGAAACACATGCCAAGCACGACAAGCTGAACGATCCCGAGGTGGAAACCAAGGCAAAGAAAATGTTGCGCGGGCTCGGTTTCCGCGACACGGACTTTGAACGCAAGGCCCGGGAAATGAGCGGCGGCTGGATCATGCGCGCCCGTCTCGCGCGCCTGCTGGTGATGGAGCCGGACCTGCTGCTGCTCGACGAGCCGACGAACCATCTGGATCTGCTCTCGCTGCTCTGGCTGCAAAATTATCTGAAAAATTATTCCGGCGCGCTGCTGCTGATTTCCCACGACCGCCAATTCATGGACGAGGTCATCACGCAGGTGCATGAAATTTCCGAGCGAAAACTCATCGCCTACACAGGCAATTATTCCGATTACCTGGAACAACGCGAGGCGCGCTACGAACAACAGCTCGCCGCCTACAAAAACCAACAGAAGGAAATATCCGACTTGCAGGCATTCGCCGACCGGTTCCGTTCCATTCCCTCAAAGGCGTCGCAGGCGCAGAGCAAGCTCAAGCAGATCGAGCGGCTCGAACTCATCGAGAAGCCGCTCGCGCCGCGCAAGCCGTTCCGTTTCCAGATTCCGCCCCCGCCGCGCGGCGGCCAGCGCGCGATTTCACTCGAAGGCATCCACATGGCCTACGGCACACACCAAGTTTATAGGGGACTCGACCTCACGGTCGAGCGCGGCGAACGCACCGTGCTCGTTGGGCCGAACGGCGCGGGCAAATCCACGCTCTTAAAAATTCTCGCGGGCGCTGTGGAATTTCAAAAAGGCATCCGCGACCTCGGCCACAATGCGAAGATCGGTTACTTCAGCCAGCACCGCGCCGACACACTCGACCCGGAGAAAAATGTCCTTGAAGAGGTTCAGGCCAGCGCGCCGCTCATGCGCGAGGACGAGGCGCGCGGTGTGCTCGGCTCGTTCATGTTCCGCAAGGACGACATCTACAAGAAGACGGAGGTGTTGAGCGGCGGTGAAAAAAGCCGGTTGAACCTGGTGAAGTTTCTCGTGGATCCGCCGAACCTGCTGCTGATGGACGAACCCACGACGCATCTGGACATCCACACGGTCGAATCGCTCACGCTGGCTCTGGAACGCTACGAAGGCACGCTGGTGTTCATTTCGCATGACGTGCATTTCATCCGCCATCTCGCGACGAAAGTGCTGCACGTCAACGCCGGCACGGTCACACCGTATGTGGGCGGCTACGAATATTTCCTGGAGAAGACCGGTGCCGCCGATGACGCCCGCGCCGCGCTCACGGCAGGGTGATTGAACAGGCGTAGCGGCGCGTCGGCAGACCGCCGCAAACTTTTCAATGCCCTCAAACTGTGGCTCTCTGCCGAGGAGCCGCTACGAAAGTGCTGCACGTCAATGCCGGCACGGTCACGCCGTATGTGGACGGCTTATTTCCTGGAGAAGACCGGCACCGCCGACGACGCTTGCGCCGCGCTCACGGCGGGGTGATTGAACAGGCGTAGCGGCGCGTCGGCAGACCGCCGCAAACTTTTCATTGTTTCGAACAGCGGCTCTCTGCCGAGGAGCCGCTACGAAAGTGCTGCACGTCAATGCCGGCACCGTCACGCCGTATGTGGGCGGCTTATTTCCTGGAGAAGACCGGCGCCGCCGATGACGCCCGCGCCGCGCTCACGGCGGGGTGATCGGGATTGGAATTGCAATCATTACTGAATGCTCGAAGGCCCGACCGGCTGACTGGCTGGCCCATGAAACTTTTGAACCATGACGTCGTAGGCGGCGTATTTGTAGAGGTCGCCCAGCGTCGGGTAGTTGAAGCAGGCCCGGTTGAAAATCTCCGCGTCCGCCCCGGCTAGCAGCGCCATGAGGCCGATGTGAACCACCTCGGTGGCTTGTTCCCCGACGACATGGACTCCGAGCAGGCGCAGATCGTCGCGCCGGAAAATCAGTTTCAGAAAGCCGGTTTCGTCCCCGATGATCTGTCCGCGCGGATTGTCCGCGTAACGGGCGCGGCCCACGAGGTAATCAATCTTCTTCTCCTTGAGCGATTCCTCGGTTTCACCGGCCATGCTCGCCTCGGGAATGGTGTAAATGCCCGTCGGCAGGATGGACGCGATCTCCTTTTTCAAGCTCACGCCGAAGGCATGGCAGATTGCGACGCGGGCCTGCTCCATGCTGGTCGCGGCCAATGCAGGAGGACCGACGACGTCGCCGGCGGCGTAGATGTGCGGCACTGAGCTGCAATAATGTTCATCCACCACCACCAGGCCACGTTTGCCCGGAGTGATGCCGGCGGCGGCGAGATTAAGATTTTCGGTGTTGCTGCTGCGTCCGGCACAGACCAGCACGCCGTCGCACGCGAGCGTGGCGCCCGAGGACAGCGTCAGGAGCAGGTCGCCGGGACTCGCGCTGTCGCACTGCGTGACGCGTTCTTTCCAGTGGAACTCCACCCCGTTGGCGGTCATCGCGCGGGTGAGAGCACGGGACACTTCGCCGTCGAGAAAGGGGAGCAACACATCGCGCCCGTCAACGAGATGGACTTCCGCGCCCAGCGCCGCAAACGTGCAGGCGTATTCGCTGCCCACCACGCCGCCGCCGACCACAACCAGTTTTTTCGGCAGCACCTTGAGGTGAAGAATCTCGTTTGAGTCATGCACCCGGTCATCCTCGAACACAAACTCCGGCGGGCGCATCGGCGACGAACCGGTGGCGATGAGAATTTTTTCGCCGCGCAACCGCGTGACCGCGCCGTCGTGTGCGATCACTTGCAGGGTGTGCGGGTCCACGAAACTCGCCGTGCCATGAAACTTCTCGACCCGGTTCGTCTGCATGCGTTGCTCCAGCCGGTGACGTTCATCGGCGGTCACCTGCTTTTCGTGGTGCATGAAATCCGACACGGTCGCTTCGCGGCGCAGGGAAAGATCCACCCCGAAGAGCCGGCGCGACCGCCAGCCCGAAAGCGCGATGGCTGATTCGCGCAAGGTCTTGCTGGGAATGGTGCCGGTGTTGATGCCCGCGCCGCCGATGACCCGGGTTTGCTCGATGAGCGCCACGCGCCGGCCCAGAAACCCGGCGCCGTTGGCGCCGCTGACGCCGGCAGGTCCGCCGCCGATGACCACCAGATCATAATTTGTTTCGCTCATGCTTTGCCTTCGTATTGACTGCCACTGAACGGTCGTCAGCGACGGATGGTTTCTGCCGCCTTCACCACGGCGGATGGTTGGGATGGCGTTTCGAAATGTTCGCCCGGCACGAGACACAGGATCGGCTGCTTGCGCGAGGTCGGCGAATGTGCGGATGATTTTTCGCTTCGTGTTTTTAATTTTCCCGCCGCGCACATCTTGTTTTGGAACGATTGTTTCAGCAAGAGCAATTGATGCTCGGCTCCGGCATTGCGGGCGGCTGCGAATATTTCCTGGAAAAAACCGGCACCGCAAATGACGCCCGCGCCGCGCTCACGGCGGGGTGATTGAACAGGCGTAGCGGCGCGTCGGCAGACCGCCGCAAACTTTTCAATGCTCTCAAATAGCGGCTCTCTGCCGAGGAGCCGCTACGAAGGCACATTTGCTGATCTTGTAGGAGACGACGTGAGAAGACTCTGACCAACCCCCAAAATTTGAAATGAGTCTCGTCACCCACCTCCGCCGGGCTACGGCGTGGCGAGCCTCGTCTCCTACAAAAAATTGACGCCTGAGCGCGGGCTTGAGCCCGCTTCAACGTCCAGCATGCCCGGCGTTGGAAATGTTCAAGCGGCGCTCATTTGGCACGGTGAAGCGGCGTGAACGCCGCGCTCCGCAGGCGGGCGGATGGTGGCCGTCTGCAAAGACTGGCCGTCCGCAAGGACCTCCGGCTGCCGGGGGAAAACTGCCGCGGCCAAAATCAGTTTGGGTTGGATGAACGTGGCCAGAAAAAGCCGATGATTTGATCCAACGAACGGACGCAAATCTGGATGTGATCGAGTTCGCGAAATCCTGCGCCGGCATACAATTCCCGACCCTCAATGAAAAATCCACGAACCGTATCAAACGCCGGCTTGCCTTGTTCTCGACGGAGCTGGTGGAGTGATTCCATGACGGCGCAATCCAGATACCGCGCTCGCAAATCCTGCCCTCGGTTTTTCGTTTTTTCGATTCCGGCCGAATCGAAAAATTTTTCGTAGGCATCATGCGCCGCCTTGATCTGCTTGAGTGCTTCGGCGTCGGCAAGGTTGAGGCAATTGCCCAGGTCAATCACGGCGCCCAGCACAGAGGGATGTTTGATATGGCTCCCGCGCCGTCGGCTTTCCACTGCGGCCCAACTTTTCGCCCGCGCATAACTGTCTTCCCAAAAATAATGGCCGTGGCCAAGCCAGTCCCATGGATTTTGACTGAGCCGAAGGGGATCTTTCAGCGAAATGACCTTTCATGCGACACGCACATCGCAACCGTGATACCCGACAACGAGGGAATGGGAAACCATCAGCGGAACTGCGGCTTTAATTTGCCGGTGGCCGTATACATGCCGGTGGCCGCCAGAAAACGAAGAATGGATTTCTTATCGGCGGCGATGCGTTTGCCGGTGGCGCGCAACTGGCGCACTTCGGCATCCGCAGCGGTGGCGCCGTTGGCTGGCTTGCTCAAAACCGTTTTCACAACACAACCATGCCACCAACTCCTGCGCGGGACAACAATTTTAGAAACCATCCGCTGCGCCCGGATGGTGGCCGTCTGAAATTGTCGGAGCCGACGTGAGACGCAAATCAGAAGCCTGAAATCAGAAGTCAGACCACAGATCTCTGGCATCTGGTCAGAGCCTCGTCGCCTCGTCTCCTGCACAATTGACGGCGGCGTGTGGCCGTCCCCCCGGCCGCAGCAATTTCCAAACGACGATGCGCTTTTGCCAGTCCGACGGCGGCCGACTTTTTCAGCGATAGGGGTAGGGACAAGGGATTGAAGCTTGCCCCTCCCTCCGAACCGGACGGGCGGATTTCCCGCATCCGGCTCTCCAGTCCGTGGGTTCGTAGTCCTACGATTGTCCGCGTCCATTCGTGTTCCGTTTTCAAGCTCAACCGCCCACGGTGGGCAAACCATTCATTCGGCCAGCGGTGGTGGGCGGCTCCCATCCCTTGGCCCACGCCATCCCACCGCCATTGCAGCTGACTTCGCAACCGGTGCCGCACCTAGCCGTCCACCTGCGTAAACACGCTCGCGTGGCTGTGCTGAAAGTAGCCATACCACCCGCGCAACGTCCGGTTCACGTCCGTCACGATGGCGGCCAGCTGCCTCCCCTCCAGCCGCGAGGTTTTCCGGTCTTTCACCTTCAGCAGGCTCTTCCGCCGCGGCCATTTCCAGCCCCGCTCGAAGTGATACCCACGGAAGTCGAAGCCTCCGGGTTGCGTCGCGTTCACCACGCGGGTCTTTTCAGGATGCAAGGTCAGTCCCGCCTCGCTCACCCATTGCCGCACCGCTTCCAGCGCGGCTTGGGCTCCGGCTTCACTGCGACAGAGGATCACGAAGTCGTCCGCATAGCGCACCCTCTCCCAGCCCGCCTTTTCCATCTGATGATCCAGCGGATTGAGATACACGTTGGCCAGCAGCGCGTCCTTCGCCCCGCGTCCCGGTCGGAAACCGTAGCTGTGTTCAGCCATGTCCCGCTCGAAGATCGGTTCCAGAACGTGCCGCAGCGCGCCTTGCACGATGCGGTCCCGCACCGCCGGTATCCCCAGCGGTCGCTTCTCTTGGCTGCCGGAGTTCTGCCTCCGCGTGCCGCGCGAAATGCCCCACGGTCTGGGCGGCCGCTCCCGCGCTCCCGCCAGTGCGCCACACCTTCTCAAAGGCGCTTTGCAGCTCGGCGGGCGCATAGGTCTTGTCCGCCAGTGCGAACCAGACCCGGTTTGCCGGCTCTCCCGGCGTGAGCCGCGTCAACATGCGCTCCGTCCAGACGCAACGTTCCACCCCACCACCACGGGTCGCCGGCTTCTCCAGCTTGTTTAGGTGCTGCCACCACTGTCGCCAGTTCTTGTTCGTCGTTCCGGTCTTTCACGCATCCACTTTCCTGCGTCCCTTCGCTCCACGGTCGTTACCCGCTTCCCCGCGACTACGGACGCTCTGTCTCCCGCCGGGCGGTTCTTCGGGCGCCATCGCCTTGAACGCCGCTTGGCCCCGGCGGGTCTCCCTGATTATTGCGGGAGGACTTCCGGCCATTCCGTCTCCAACCATCGGCGCATCGACCGGGGATCGCCCGGCTGCCAGCGGATTGACGCCCGCCCCGACAGGCTTGGCCAGTCTCTCGAAAGCTCGCCCGTCCACGCCGACCGAATCGAGTTCACGGCGGACGGCCTCGCGGCCATCCTCGGTTACGGACTGGTCGTTCTCGTTCCGTGGCTCTCCACCCCGCATTGCTGCGACGCAGTTACGGTTCGATACCGCACGGCTCTTCGCCGCACAGGAGCGGACTTCCACCGCTCGGTCTGCTCGCCTTCTCAGGCGCACG
>Ga0247670_1000057_pt1 | contig 38318 bp, 33 predicted proteins | sample CNK11_metaG_FD_183042 | JGI IMG/M metagenome (GOLD analysis project Ga0247670, IMG submission 183042) | Soil microbial communities from Purdue University Martell Research Forest, Indiana, United States - CNK11 | ecosystem: Environmental > Terrestrial > Soil > Temperate forest > Bulk soil...
GAGGATGAGATTTTTCACGGCGCAGGTGGCCTGCCGCACCACGCTCTCGTAAGTGCGCGACGCGACGTGCGGCGTGCAGACGACGTTCGGCAGCTGGAGCAGCGGATGATCCGCCGCCGGCGGTTCCTGATCCAAAACGTCCGTGCCGTAACCGCCCACCTGACCCGACTTCAGCGCGGCGACCATGTCGTTGGTGTTCACAATTTCGCCGCGCGCGCAGTTCAAAATCAAAACGCCCTGCTTCATTTTCGCAAACGACTTGGCGGAAATCATGTCCCGCGTCTCCGGCGTGAGATTGGTGTGCAGCGAGATGTAATCGCTCGCGGCATAGATTTCGTCGAGCGACGCGGCGCGTTTCACGTTGTGGTCGGCCGCAAATTTTTCGTCCCAATAAACGTCGAAGCCGATCACATTCATGCCGAACGCGCGGGAACGAATCGCCACTTCCTTGCCGATGCGGCCGAGGCCGATGATGCCGATGGTCTTGTCCAGCAGCTCGTGGCCGGTCTTGCGCTTCCAATTCGTCTTGGTGTCGCCACTGCGGGTGGAGTCGGTGTGGAACAGAAAATTTTTCTCCAGCGCGAGCAGCAGCATGAAGTTGTGCTCGGCCACGGTCGTGTGATTCACGCCGGGCGTGAAGAGCAGCGGGATGCCGAATTCGGTGCAGGACTTCACGTCAATCTTGTCCACCCCGATGCCGTATTTGCTCAGAACCTTCAGCTTCGGGCGCGCCTTTTCCAAAACCTTGCGCGTGATGGCATCGTCACCGCAGATGTAGCCGTCCACCTCGCCCACCAAGGCGAGGGTGTCCGCTTCGTTCAGCGGTCCGCGCGCGGTGATGATTTCCCAGCCGGTCTGCTTGAGCATTTCATGATGGGCACCGGGCGTATCCTGGAACGAAGTGGTGGTGAGCAAGATTTTCATGCCGGCAGCTTAGAAAACCGGAGGGGACGGGTCAAAAAAATAACCCCCGAACGTTGGTTCGGGGGCTGCATTTCGCTGTGAATAATTTGCACTCTCAGCCGGAACCCAATTGGGAGCGGGCCATGGTGTTCAACCGGAGCTGCGCCTGTTCGGTCATGCTGGTGAACACCATCGAAACGCGGTAGCCACCATGCTTGCTGCCGGAGCAGGCGATGACGACGCCGCTGCACTGGATTTTGCCGTTATCGCGGGAGGCATGCAGTTCCACGGTCATTTCCGTCCATTCGTTGAACGGGGTCGGGCTGCGGAATTCGATGCCGCTTTTGTGGAGGGCCACCGCATCCATGGAAAGTTCCAAACGGGATTGCCGGCCGCCAATGGTTATCCGCTGTTTAAGTGAATCAATGCTTTCAACTTTTCTTGCGCTCATAAAATCAGCTTCAAATTAACACGCCCCGGCCAATCGTCAAATAAGGTTTACGAATCCAACAAGTAAGCTCACCACTCGATGACGGCCGCGCCCCAAGTCAGACCGGCACCGAACACCACGAGCAAGATCAGGTCGCCGCGCAGGATTTTTCCCGACGCAACCGCTTCATCCAGCGCAATCGCCACCGAGGCGGCCGAGGTGTTGCCGTATTTTTGGAGATTGATGAACACCTGTTCGGGCGTCGCCTTAAGGCGTTCCCCAACCGCATCCACGATGCGCTGGTTGGCCTGGTGCGGGATCATGCATTTGATCTTGGTGATGTCCACATCGCAGCGGCGCATGGCTTCGTGGGCGGCGGAAACCATCGCGTTCACGGCGTTTTTGAAGGTTTCCTTGCCGTCCATGCGGAGATAATGCAGGCCGGCCGCCACGGATTCCAGCGTGGCCGGGCAGGCGCTGCCGCCGCCGGGCATCGAGAGGAGATCCGCCTTGTTGCCATCCGAACCCATCACGGCGGTCAGGAGGCCATGGGAATTTTCCCGATGCTGCAAGATCGCCGCGCCCGCGCCGTCGCCGAACAGCACGCAGGTATTGCGGTCCTTCCAGTTCACGATGGACGACAGTTTTTCCGCGCCGATGACCAGCACCGTCTCGTGCGTCCGTGACAAGATGAACTGCTGGCCGATTTCCAGGGCATAAATGAAACCGGAGCAGGCGGCTTCGATGTCGAACGCCGCGGCGCGTGCCGCGCCGATCTTGCGCTGCACCAGGCAGGCGGTGGACGGGAACTGCATGTCGGGCGTGAGCGTGGCGACGACGATCAAATCGATCTGGTCGGCGGTAACCCCGGCCATTTTCATCGCCCGTTCCGCGGCCTTGGTGGCGAGGTCGGACGTGAATTCATTGGCGGCCGCAATGCGGCGTTCCTTGATGCCCGTCCGCGTGGTGATCCATTCGTCCGAGGTCTCGACCAATTTTTCGAGTTCGGCGTTGGTCAGGATTTTCTCCGGCACATAGGAGCCCACGCCGGTAATGGAACAAGGGCGGCCCTGGAAATCATGCTGGGCGCGGGGATTTTTGAATTTGGCTTTCATGCGGCGGGGACGAAAACATCGGCGGTGGCCAGCGCTTCATTCGCGCGGGCGATTTCGCTGGCGATGACCTGGTTGACCTGGTACTGCAGGGCTTCGCCGGTCACGCGCAGGGCGCTGGCGATGGCGCGTTCGCGCGCCGAGCCGTGCGCCTTGAACACCATGCCGTTGAAACCCAGCAACGGGGCGCCACCATACACTTCGGGATCCATGCGGCGACGGATGGAATGGAAGGCGTTCTTGGCCAGATACGCGCCGATTTTCCGCTTGGTGTTGCTCATCAATTCGCGCTTGAGCATCGAGAACATCCCGACGGCAAGGCTTTCACAGGTCTTCAAAACGATGTTGCCGACGAAGCCGTCGCACACGACCACGTCCACGTGATCCTTGAACAGATCGTGACCCTCGACGTTGCCGATAAAATTCAAATCCAGTTGTTTGCAGAGCTTGAACGCTTCGAGCGTGAGCTCGTTGCCTTTGGAATCCTCCGTGCCGATGCTCAGGATGCCGACACGGGGATTGTTGCGTTTCAAGACTTCACGGGAATAGACGCTGCCCATCACGGCAAATTGCGCGAGGTGGAAGGGCTTGCACTCCACGTTCGCGCCCGCGTCGAGCAGCACAAATTCATTGCTCTGCCGGGGAATCACCGTCGCGATGCAGCCGCGTTTCACGCCTTCGATGCGGCCCACGCCAAAAGTGGCCGCCGCAAAGATTCCCCCGGTATTGCCCAGGGAAACCATCGCGTCGGCTTCGCCCTCGCGAACGAGTGCGGCGGCACGAACGATGGAAGAATCCTTCTTCTTGCGCATCGCGGCGACCGGCTCGTCTTCCATTTCCACCACTTCGGTGGTGTGGATGACTTTGACGCGATGGTCGCGGAAACCGCGGGCCGGCAGGGCGGCATGGATGTCGGCTTGGTTGCCGACGAGGTAAAGGGCGGTGATTTTTTTACTGGCCTCCAGCGCCAGCTTCGCGCCCGCAATCACGACTCCGCAACCGTGGTCGCCGCCCATGACATCCACTGCGATTCGCATAGATGAAGGAAAAAGCGCGGTGAAGTCCCGCGCCGGCACGCTGAATGATCAGCCTGCGTTGACTGTCAGAACCTGGCGACCCTTGTAATAACCGCACGCCGGGCAGACCCGGTGCGGTACATGCGGCTCGGCGCACTGCGGACATTTGCTGATCTGCGGCAGTTTCAGCACGCTGTTATAAGCGCGGCGCATTTTCTGCCGGCTCGTCGAAGGTTTACGTTTAGGGACGCCCATAAATTCAAAATTACAGTTTCAGTTTGTTCAATTCAGCCCACGCGGACGGCTTGGATTCATCGTTGCCGGCAGTTTTACGGGCTTTGCCAACGCTGGCCTGCTTCACTCCGCCGCAATCCGGTCTGCACACCGGATGCTGCGGAAACCCAAGGAGAATATCTTCCCGCATGTGCGGCGTCAAGTCCACGCAATCGTTCTTTATGGTTGTCGCCTCCTCGCCCTCCAGCGGCTCGAACGGCAGGTGCAGCGTCCAGGGATCCAGTTCCAGCTCATACTCAAAGTCGGTCAGGCAGCGGACGCACCGGCAGTCCAGCTTGATCCGGAGCAACCCCTGGACGAGCAGGGCGTCATCCAGCAGTTCAATCTCCAGGTCGTAATGCAGCGGATGCGTGACGCGGATCATCTCGTCGCGCGCGTCGAACGCCAGATCGGCCAGCGGCAGTTCACCGCGCAAATCCAGGTTGCGGTTCTCAAGGTGGCGGAGATTGACGGTCAGCGGCATGATCTATCTTTTCAGGCTGGTGAATTTTTCAACGAGCGCGGCCTGCACGTGCACCGGCACAAAGCTGCTCACATCGCCACCGAGCCGGGCGATTTCCTTCACAATCCGCGAACTCAAAAACGTGTAGGTGTCCTTGGGCATCATGAAAATCGTCTCGATGTTCTCGTTCAGCTTGCGATTCATCAGCGCGAGCTGGAATTCAAATTCAAAATCCGACACGGCCCGCAGTCCGCGCACAATGGCCTGCGCCTGCTTGCCCACCACATAATCCACCAGCAGCCGGTCAAAACTGTCCGCCTCGACGTTGGGCAGATGCTTCACCGCCTGTTTCACCAGCCCGACCCGCTCTTCCAGCGTGAAGGTCGGATGCTTGCCCTCGTTCTTCGCCACGGCCACGACGACGCGGTCGAACAATTTCGCAGCGCGCTGCACCACGTCCAGATGGCCGTTGGTAAGCGGATCAAAACTGCCGGGATAAATTACGGTGCGCATGGCTTGGGTTTGGGTTGACTGTCCAGCCAAGAAGTTAAAACTTAAAGTGCGAAATTCAAAACTATTTGTTTTGCCAGGGCACCTCGTAAATGCGCACCGCATCCTTGATGCCTTTGACAAATTCCGGGGGGAGTTCCTTGCACGTGGCAGCGAGTTCGGGATCATCCCGGTGCAGATGCCGGTAGGTCGCTTCGCTGATGATGACGCGGCCGCTGCCGGAAACCCCCTCCAAACGGCTGGCCACATTCACTTCGCGGCCAAAGACCGTGTAGCTGTATTGATGTTTTTCCGAACCCATCAACCCGACCGTTACCAGGCCGGTATTGATGCCCGTTCCCAGTTGCAAGGCCCGCAATGGCGGCCTCGGGGGCAACCCGGCGGCAAGCCGCGTGATGTTCTCCGTTTCCAGCGACGCATTTTCCGCCAGCCGACGCTGGTTCAGTTCCTGGATGGCGCGCTGGGCATCAATGGCCGCACGCACGCACAACGTGGCGTGCCGGTGGTTTTCCAGGGGCGCACCCCAAAATGCCATCACACAATCGCCGATGTATTTGTCGAGCGTGCCGCTGCGGGTGATGACCGTGTCCGCCACGGCGGCGAGGTAAAGATTCACCGTATTGAGCGTTTCGCGCGCCGAATCATCAATGCACTTCTCCGCGGCTTCGGGGTCGAGTTTTTGTTCGCGCACGAAGTCGGCCGCCTGCTTTTGCATCTCGTCCGTCAAGACCGTAAAGCCGCGCACATCGGCAAAAAACACCGTCACTTCGCGCCGCGCACCGCCAAGCGAGAGTTTTTTCGCGCCCAGCAATTCATTCACGATGTCCGGTGAAAGCATCTTGGAAAAAATGGATTTGACGTGCCGCTTTTCGCGTTCTTCGAACACGACACGATACGTCACAAGAAAAACGTGTTCCACCAGGATCGCGCCGACTACGGGGAACACCAGCGGCAGCCAATAATGAAACTTGGCGAACGCAAAAAATGCGATGGCGACATAACCCAACAATAGCAGCAACGTTCCGCCCGTGGCCGAAAATGCGCGCAGCTGCCAGGTGAGGAACGCCGTGAGCGCACCGAGAAAAATGATCAATGCCAGCTCCACTGGCAGCGATGTGCGACGGATGAACTGACCGGTGATGATGGAGTTGGCGACATTCCAATGTTTGCTGACCAGGAACGTGTCCTTTTCCAGCGGCGTCGCACCCCGGTCAGTCAGGTCGTTGCCTTGCGCCGTCGAGCCGACGACGACAAGTTTGCCGCGAAACGCATCGCTCAAGCCGTTGGTTTCGCCCTGCAACCGCTGCCGGTCCTGCCAGAGCAGATTTTCAACCGGCGCACGCAACAGTTTCGGGTCGTTCGGCGTCAACCGCCAGTCAATGTAGAAATAGCCCCGGGCGTCCACGGGGAACACGCGCTCGACGCCGTTCGGGCCGCGCAAAATGATGTGGCCATGCGGCAGATCGATTTCCGCGCGGGCTAGGTCGAGCTTCAATTCCCGCGCGGCAAGAACGATGCCCATGTGCCAGACGCGCTCGTCGGTAAAAGCCCTGGCCTTGGCTGGTTGCAGCGCGGGTGTTTTTTTGCTTTTGACATCCATCTCGCCGTTTTCATCTAACGCAATTTCCAACGTCTCGCCGTTGGTCAGCGGAAGGATGATTTTGTCTTTTTCGATGATGAGCGAGTCTAGTTGCACATGATTTTTAGCCGCTGCAATTTCAATCAGCGGATGCCATCGGCGATAAATGTGAAAGGCTTCGACACGGCGAAGGGTGCCGTCGGAATCCTTGTCCGTCGAGATGCCGCCCAGCGCGATGGCGTTGGTCGCAAACAAATCCGGCGGCCTCAACTCCGGGGTGATGGCGATGACGACGTTGCTGGCATGGCGCATTTGCAGCGCAAAAAAATCATCGGATTCAATCACGTTGCCGTCGGCCATCTGCACCTGTGGATGGTCGTTGCGCAATTCACCGAACAGCACATCGAACGCAATGGTTTGGGCACCTTGGGCCGAGAGTTCTTCCACCAGCCGGCCATAAACCTGGCGCGGCCAGTAAAGTCCGAAATTGTAGCCGAGTTTTTTACTGTTATCGTTGTTGATTTTCCCGTTCTTGACGGCGGCGATGCTCGAATCCTCCATCGCGACAAAGGCGAGATTCGTTGCAGCCGGTGCGGGGAAATGCAGCGCCGTCCGCATCCGCAGATCGTAGGTGATCCATTCCAGTCGTTCCAAGAAATCGGGGTGAAACAACCGCACACCGCAGACCAGTGCCAGGACGCAGACGGCCAGAATGACCGGCGCACGCTTGAACGGTTTGAATTTCACACAACCCGATTAAACGAAAAACCAGAGCAACTCAAGGCTGCTCTGGTTTGAAAATGATTTAAATTCCGGGTTATCCGCCGTTCCCGTTGCCACCACCACCGTTGCCGTTTCCGCCGCCATTACCACCACCGTTGCCACTGTTACCGCCACCGTGATGATGTCCGTTATTACCAGCCGTTGGCGAGATATAGGTTTCGGTCAAGGGCAAAGCGAGGGAAATCTTGTTCAGATAGGTCGAGGAACTGGCCGCGAAAACCTGCTTGAGAAAGTCAAGAAACGCCTGGGGCACCGGCGCGGTCTGGCCGGTGGCCGGATCATACTGGTTGCCTTCGCCCACGGTGTGAGTAACGACTTTTCCATCGGGACCCACCAATGCCAGATCCACCTGATGCCGGAGCACCGCACACCATCCGCTGGCATCCAAGCCAAAGAAGGTGCCGCGAACACCGGCGATACCGGTGGGGATTTTAATGAGATATTGTGACGCGGGAGAAAGTTTCTTGACGTTGGCAAAGATACGGCCCTTCTGCAAATCCAGTTCTGTGTCGCTGACGGTGTCCACACCAGTATCCGATATGGTCAGCTTGTCAATTTTCAAGGTGGTCCCGCCCGTCATCCGGACGGTGTTCTGTTCTGCCGCGGGCGTAAAGCCGATCATGCCGCGGACGGGCGCATCTGCCGCCGGGGCAATCCGGTCCGGCGCCACCCGCGCTTGCGGCATCTCCACATTTTTGCCCAACACCAGATCCACCGTTGCATCCGGGCCCGTCCGGAGGCTGGAACCGGCCATGAGAACTTTCCCGGCCACCAAGGGGATCCATTTCGCATCGGCACCGCTTTCCAGAGAGTAACTGGCCGGCCCGATAACGCGAACCACAGTCACGACACCCTGCTTGGTGTCTTGTGCGAAAGCGACTGTGGTGCAGGCCAAAACCAGACCGCAGATCGCGACGGAAAACAAAGTCTGAATGTTTTTCATAATGATTTCTTTCGGGACTTTTTCTTTACAGAGGCAGTATAAGTGTGTGCCTGCAAATGTCAACCGGTAACTCCCGGCCCGGATTCACGGCTGGCTGGTGATCATCTGCCAGCTAATTCCCTGGGTTCCAGCATAAATCGCGAACACCTTTTCGTTCTGGATGAGCACCGCCCGCACCACGCTGGAGTCGTCGGCCCGGCCCAGTTCGAGAATGCTCTCGGGAATGATGCCCATCTTTTTATGGGCGTAAATCAGCGCGAACAACGCCTGGGAGATGGCCGAATACGGCAGATCCTTGTAGGCGCCCTCCACCGCGTCCTCGACGGCGTCGGCAAGAAATTCCAGTTGATCCACCAGATGCGGAAATTTGGGGGCATTGATCTGGGTGAACTCCAGTTTCCATTGCGGCAGATGGTGCAGGATCTTTTCAGCCATGGCGGGCGTGATGCTCACCGAACCGTTATTGACGAATTTTGCAATTTCGGACATGAAGGCAATCTAGTGAATGCCACGCCTGCGTAAAGGCAAAATTGTCAGGCAATGCCGGCCCGTTTCATGGCGAGCTGGAAATCATACTCCGGTTTGCGTGCCTGGCGTCCGCGCAGCGCATTCGCCGCGTCGTCGCCCACAAACATCTCCGTCGCCGCATTCCACGTCAGTTTGCGTTTGAGTTTCATGCCGATCCAGGCCGCGGCACAGGCTTCCAGGCTCCGCGCGGATTGCTGGATCGGCGCGATGGGCTGGCGGTTGGCGGCGATACTTTCGAGCCAGTTGCCATAGTGTGACTTGCTCGGCATCCAGCGCACGGCGTTTCCATCCAGCGGTGAGAGGAGTTTTTTGTCGCTGGCCCGCAACGACGGTTTGCCCTGGCTGTCTTCACTGCGTGCGCAGAAAACCCAGCCGTCATCACCCTCAAAGCGGATGCCGTTCTCAAATTTATTGTCGAGCACCATCCGCACGCCTTTCGGATAGAGCATTTCCACGTGGTAGGTGGTGTGGACGGTCCCCACATCGTTCGTCATGAATTTCGCGCGCGCGTCAATCGTCTGCGGGCCGCCGAGTTCCTGGCCCATCGCCCACTGGGCGATGTCCACATGATGCGCGCCCCAGTTGGTGATCATGCCCAGACCAAAATCTTCCGTCGTGATCCAGCCGGGCCGTCCGTCCAGGCTGTCCTGCGGATGCACCCGGCGTTCCATGTAAGGCTGTTCCGGTGCGGAACCGAGCCAGCGTTCGTAATCCAGATTGGGGGGCACCGGCATCGGCGCGGGGGGATGGCCGCTGGGACGATCGAGGCCCACCCCGATCTTAATGGTCTTCAACTGGCCGATGCGCCCATTGCGAACCGCCTCGCTGGCGGCGCGGAAACTTCTCCACGGACGCTCCGAGCGCTGCTGCGAGCCGGTCTGCAAGATGATTTTTTTCGCCTCAACCGTTTTTCGCAACGCGATGGCCTCGACGATGTCGTAAGTGACCGGTTTCTGGACGTAGATGTGTTTGCCGGCGATCGCCGCCTCAATCGCGACCAGCGCATGCGAATGATCCGGCACACTGATGATGACCGCGTCGATGTCCGGTGAGGCCAGCACCTCGTGATAATCCTGGAACGTCTTGATGTTCACCCCGGATTCGCCGCGGTTGGCGTAATAGTCCCCGGCCATTTGCCGGCCGGCAACGAGGCGCTTGGAATCCAGGTCGCACACGGCAACGACACGAGCGAGCGGTTCGGCCAACGTGTTTCCCATGTCGCTGCGGCCCATGCGGCCACAGCCGATTTGCGCGACGTTGATTTTCTTGCTTGGCGCCTCTGCGCCCAGCACGCGCGCCGGAATGAAGTCCGGCAAAAGAACCAGACCGGTGGCGGCCCCCAGGGCGGTTTTGATGAAAGACCGGCGCGACGGATGCTTCATTTTTCAATGGCTGGAAAATTAATTCCCATCGGGCGCAACGCTGAACCCTGAAGCTGGTTGAACAAGACTCCCATTCCAATCCTTACAACTTGTAAAACTGTTCCCAGTCCTTGCGCGGCGGCACGCCGGCGAGCAGTTCGTTGGCAAGCTTGTGATTGGTGATCTGTTTGGTCGCCGGGTCGAAAGCCAGCCTGGCGTTTACACGCTGGGCGATGACGCCGATGGCCATCGCCTGGCACAACGGTCCGGCCACGGCGAATGACGAGCGGCATTTCTCCTCGCCCCTGGCCGCCTTGAGAAAGTTGGCGAAATGGTTGGACGGACTCTTCGGCACGGGCGGCAGTTTCGATGCCATGTCCTTCGCCTTCGATTCGGGAATGATCTTCAGCGTCGTGGCATGCGAGCCGCCCTTGAAGGTGAGACCTTCACCGTAAATGACCTTGCCCGGCGGACGTTTCTTGGTGTCAATCGTGCCGGTGGACGGCGGCGGGATGTTCGCATCCACGACCGCTTCGCCGATGTCGTTGGGCAACGGCGGCAGATTCTGCTGGCCGTCATACCAGGTGAGTTCCAACGGCGGCATCGTGCCGCGCGCGGGAAAGCGGAACGCCAGCGTCGAGGCTTGCGGGAAAATGAACGGGCTCCAGCCGTCCAACTTCATCGCTTCCACTTCCGTCGGCAGGCCGAGGTGCAAAAATTCGTGCGCGGTGTCGAAGATGTGCGCACCCCAGTCGCCGAGCGCGCCGTTGCCGAAATCAAACCAGGAGCGCCAGTCGCCGTTGATGTAGCCTTTGTTGTATTGGTGAAATTGCGCCATCGTCAGCCAGCAATCCCAGTCAAGCGAGGCGGGAACGGGTTGTTCCGGCAGATAGCCCGACACCTTCATGCCGTGCCAGCGGCGGGCGCTGTTCATGTAGGCGGTGATCTTGGTGACGTTCTTGATGATGCCCGCCTCGGTCCAGGCTTTGAACTGAAAATAATTCGCCTCCGAATGGCCCTGATTGCCCATCTGCGCGGCGACCTTGTATTTTTTCTCCGCCGCCATCATCAGTTCGATCTGCCGGAAACTATGGCCCATCGGCTTTTCGCAGTAGACGTGTTTGCCGAGCGACATCGCCAGCATGGCGACCGGAAAATGCGAGAAGTCGGGAATGCCCACGCTCACCGCGTCAATGTCCCTGCCCATCTTGTCGAACATCTGGCGGAAATCCTGAAAGCGGGGAACGTTCGGAAACTTCTTCAGGATCGCCTGCGTGTGTGGCGCACCCATGTCGGTATCGCAGAAGGCGACGATATTCGCCAGTCCCGTGGCATAAAGGGCGTTGACGTCCTCCGCGCCGCGATTGCCGATGCCGCAGCAGGCAAGGTTCACCTTGCCGCTGGGCGCCACCCCGGGAAGCGGCGAACCCTCCGCTGCCAGCAGCAGTCGCGGGGTGATGAAGGAGGCGGCCCCGGCCGTCAGCATGCCTTTCAAGAACGAACGGCGTTGCATCTGGGTGGCAGCTGGGGTTTTTTGAATCCTGGATTTCATCTCGTTGTAACTTTGGTTTGACTGCGTCACTTCGCGGACAGTTCGCGGATTTTCACGTTTTGGAAGGACACCTCATTGCCATGTTCTTGCAGGAGGATGTGGCCGTCCGGCCATTCGCCAAAATCAGGGATGTTCTTGAATTTGCTTTCGGCAACGACCTGGCGGAATGCTTCCGAGCCGCGCTCAAACTCGACCGTCTTTTTCCCGTTCAGCCAGAACGTGACGTGGTTGCCCTGCGATAAAATCCGCGCGTGGTTCCACTCGCCGATGGGATTAACGACCTTGTCCGCCGGCGCAGGAATCAAATCGTAGAGCGAGCCAAGCTTGCGGTCGCCGTCCCGTCCGAGTTTCGCGTCGGGATGCCGTTCGTCATCGAGAACCTGGAATTCCATGCCGATGGCGGAGCCGACCGCCGTCTTCTGGCCGGTCTTTTTATCCACCGGCGAGATGTCCGGCTGCACGAAAATCTTGATGCCGCTGTTCGCGCCGGGTGTGATCTTGAAATCCGCCGTGAGTTCAAAATTTGCATAACGCTTGCGCGTGATGATGTCGCCGCCACCGGCCGATTCTTCGCCGCCATTTTCATGGACCGTCAACACGCCGTCGTGGATCGTCCAGCCGTGATCGGGAAATTTATCCGACTTCGCGCTACGCCAGCCGTTGCCGGTCTTGCCATCCCATAGCAGTTTCCAGCCATCCGCTTTTTCCTGCGCGGTGAGAGTATTGGGCGCGGCGGCCGCGGGCTTGGATTCGGTATAAAGCGGATTCGTGTAAGCACCGGGAGCGGCGGTCTGGATATTCGGCGTCACGTCCGCCGAGACTTCGCCAAGCGCCCACTTGATGCCGCCAACGAGGATTTGCTGGAAGGTCGGGTTCGTCCAGACATCCTCGCGATGACCCATGGCGGTATACCACACGCGACCGTTGCCTTCCTTGCGCGCCCAGGTGTTCGGATAGGAAGGGCGTTCATACATCGAACCTTTCATGTGCGGCGCATCCATCACCGTGAGGACGTGGTCGTCCGGCGCAAAATCCTTGAGCGAATACCATTCTTCCTGGAACGCGAAGCTGTCGCCGACGTTTTCAAAGCCGGGAAATTTCGGGTCAATCACCTGGTTCGTCGCGACCTGCTGCGCGCCGTGAATGATGAATTCGCCACCGATGAAGCAGGCATACGGATCGGCGTCCTTGCCGTGGTTGGCATAGCGATCCGGGCCTTTCTTTGACTCGTTGGCCGTGTGGAATGTGTCCGTGGCGGCGTGAGTGCCAATGAAACCTTTGCCGGAGCGCACATAATCGAAGAGCGCCTGCTTGCCGGCGGGTGTCATGGGCGGCTGTTTATCGGTGCCTTCGCTGCACAGGTCGCCGGTGGTGTAGAAGAACACGGCGTCGAACTGCGCGAGATATTCCGGGCTGAATTTCGACCCGTCCTTGGAAAAGGTGAACTCCCAGCCGTTCTTCCGGCCCAAGTCCAACAACACTTTCTCGGCGAAACTTGGCTGGCCATTTTTCCACGAGATCACGGAATGCTCGTAGCCGCTGGATTTGGTGAAGAATAATATTTTCTTCGATGCCGCCGAAGCGGTGAAACCGGTGACAAGGAGCAGGACGGCGAGAAGCGAGACGAGCGAACGTAGTTTTGATGCTTTCATTTGATTTGGAATTGGACGGATTATTGCCGAAGCCGGTTACGAAACAATCATATTTCCGTTCGCGGCATCACTCTTAAGAGGGATTGCGGATTGCACAAAACCTGCTGTTATCCCAAGCGAATCCCCCGGTTTTTCCGCCGGAAAATGGCAGCCGAATTTTACCAGACGGCGCCGCGGGAAACCGGCAGCGGGCGGATCCGTCATAAAATCCCGCGCCGGACCGGTGAAACTGGCTTTCGCTCCCGCGCGGCAACTGTTAAAAACCCCGCGTGCAAGATTTGATTTCCAAAGCGGCGACGCTGCTGGAGGCGCTGCCGTATATCCAGAAATTCAGCGGCGAGACCTTTGTCGTGAAATACGGCGGCAGCTTCATGGACTCCCCCGACCCGGCTGTCCGCAACGGCGTGGCCCGCGACGTGGTTTTTCTGGAAGCCGTCGAGATCAACCCCGTCGTCGTCCACGGCGGCGGCAAGGCGATCACCCGCGCCATGGAAAAGGCCGGACTCCAGGCGAATTTCATCCAGGGCCAGCGCGTCACCGACGAAGCCACGGTGAAAATCGTGGATGATGTCCTGTCCCGCGAGATCAATCCCGAAGTCGTCGCCACCATCAATGCGCTCGGCGGACAGGCGGTTGGTTTTTCCGGCGCGGACATTTTCAAATGCAAAAAGTTGTTCCTCGACGACAGGGAAAACCCCGGCCGCAAAATCGACATCGGCTATGTCGGCGAAGTCACTGAAGTGAACGTTGCGCCATTGAAGGAATGCATCTGGTGCGGTCACACGCCGGTCATCAGCCCGACCGCGCGCGGCGAAGACGGAAAAATCTACAACTGCAACGCGGACGTCGCCGCCGCGATGTGTGCCATCGCGCTCAACGCCAAGCGGCTCGTGTTCATGAGCGACGTGCCCGGATTGATGCGCGACCCGAAAGATGTTTCCACCGTCATCGCCCATTTGCAGACCAGCGAAGTCCCCGCGCTCAAAGCCGCCGGCATCGTGGACAAGGGCATGATCCCCAAAGTGGATAGCGCGGTGGCGGCGATCAAAGCCGGCGTGGAAAAAGTTTCCTTCGTGGACGGCCGCATGCCGCATGCGGTCATGCTCGAAATCTTCACCGACAGGGGCGTGGGCACGGAAGTCGTTCTGTGAAACACCTGTTCGTCATCCCGGCTCTCGCAGCGATTTGCTTTTCCCTGGCCGGTTGTCAAAGCGAACAGACCGAAAATGCCGCCCTGTCGGAGCCGGCGCCACCGGCGCCGCTGAAGGTTGAACCGACTCCAGCACCGGAGCCTGCACCGCCCGAACCAGCTCCCGCCCCGGCTCCGGAAATTCCCGCCCAGACCAACGCCCAACGCGCCTGGCTCGGCGTCCAGTTGTTCATCCAGAGCGACGAGGCTGTCAATGCGCTGGCCGCGGCGATGCCCAGACTCGCCGGCATCGGCGTGAATGCCATCATCGTCGAAACCGGCTATCACTTTGATTTCAAATCGCACCCGGAACTCAGGCGCGGCAAGCTCATCACGCGCGCCGCCGCAAAAAAACTCGCCACCGTCGCGCGCCAAAACCGTGTGCGCCTCATCCCCGAACTCAACTGCCTCGGCCATCAGTCCGCAAAAAATTTCACGCACACGCTCCTGGCAGTTTACCCCGGCTTCGCCGAGCCTTCGCCCTCCAATCCCGACCCCAAGACCGATTACCTCAAGAACTGGTGCCCGAATGATCCCCGCATCAATCCCATCGTGTTCGATCTGATTGACGAAATCGCCGAAGCCTTCGACGCGGATGCGTTTCATGTCGGCATGGACGAAGTCTTCAACCTGTCTTCCGACAACTGCCCGCGCTGCCGCGGCCAGGATCGGGCAAAACTTTTTGCCAAAACCGTAAACGAATTGTATGGGCACATCGCCGGTCAGAAAAAACTGGAGATGTTCATGTGGGGCGACCGGCTGCTCGACGCGGGCCAGACGGGGTATTCCAGGTGGGATGCCTCGCGGATCGGCACGGCGGGGGCGATTAACCTCATTTCCACCAACATCGTCATCTGCGACTGGCATTACAGTCAACGCACCAACTATCCCTCCGTGCCGCTGTTCCTCAAAAAAGGTTTTCGCGTCTGGCCCGCCGGGTTCCAACCACTCCAAGCCACCCGGGCGTTCAGTGATTATTCCCGACAGTTTCGCGCCACGAATTCCAATGTGGTCGGCTATCTCTGCACCACCTGGAGTTCGGGCAAGCCGGAAACCGTCGCCGACTGGCCGCCCGTTGTGGAAATTCTCAAGGACTGGACCACGACCACACCGGCAGCAGTCAATCCGCCGCCTTGATTCCAGAGCGCCGAAGTCGGGCTTTGATTTTCTTTGGCAAGGTGCGATGCTTTCACCGCATTGAACCAGGCCGCTTACATTTTGCGGGAGAACACCGGAACTTCCGGGTTGGTGGAGTCTGCCCGCGCCGCCGTGGCCGTGCTGGCGGAACACGACATTCCGCATCTCATCGCCGGCGGACTCGCGGTGCAGGAATACGGCTATCCCCGTGTCACGATTGACGTGGACATCATCGTGCCCGACGTGCTCGAAGCCGTGGAATGGCTCACCGCCAGCCTGACCGGCCCGTTCTTTCGCGTGCCGGAATTTCAAGGCCGCGTGGAGGACCGGCGCAACGGCGTGTTGATTGACCTCCTCCCGGCGGGAAAAGTTTTGAAGCGCGGCTGCAAAGTTCCGTTTCCACAACCAACGAAAGTGGCGGAGCAATTCCAAATTGTGTCGCTGGAGGAATTGCTCGCGCTCAAGCTCGATAGCTGGAACCACAGCCCGAACCACCGCCTGAAGGACAAGTCCGACGTGGTGGAGCTGATCCTTCGCGGCAATCTGCCTCGTGACCTTGCCATCAATCCCGCCGTCCGCGCGCTCTACACGGAAACTTGGGACGCCCTGCAAAACGAAAAATAATTTGCGATTGCTGATTTAGGATTTACGATTCGCCCGCGAATCCCGTTGGATCCGCACATAGCAAAGCCAAAACCGTAAATGAAAGAAATTGTCCCCGCGCCGCCGGCCATCCTCCGCAACGACTACGAGTCCGTCCGCGAATTGTTCACGAAAAACGTCGTGCCCAGCTACGGACGCTTTGATCTCGTGTTGGGCCACGGCGCGGGCAGCTACGTTTTCGATGTCGCCGGCAAACGCTACCTCGACCTCGGCAGCGGCATCGCCGTCTGCTGTCTCGGCCACGCGCACCCGGCCATCACCGAGGCGCTGGTGGAACAGTCCAAAAAATTGATCCACGTCTCGAACCTATATTTCACCGAGCCGCAGGGCCGGCTGGCCGCCGAACTCGTCAAACGCATCGGCGACGGCAAAGTTTTCTTCTGCAACAGCGGCGCGGAGGCGAACGAAGGCCTGTTCAAGCTCGCGCGGAAATTCGGCCATGATGAAGGCCGCTACGAGATCCTGACCGCGACGAATTCATTCCATGGCCGGACGCTCGCGGGCATCGCCGCCACCGGGCAGGACAAGGTGAAGAAAGGTTTCGAACCAATGACGCCGGGCTTCCGGCACATTCCGTTCAATGACCTGGAGGCAGCGCGCAATGCGCTCTCGCCCGCCACGGTTGCCATCCTGATCGAAGGCGTGCAGGGCGAAGGTGGCGTGACGCCGGCCACGCCGGAGTATCTGCTCGGCCTGCGCGCGCTGTGCGACGAGAAAAAACTGCTGTTGCTCATGGACGGCGTGCAATGCGGCCATTATCGGACGGGAAAATTTCAGAGTTTCCAAAAAATTTTGGAAGGCGTTCCCGGCGGCGACAAGTTTTTGCCCGACGGCCTTTCGATGGCCAAGTCGCTCGGCGGTGGTTTTCCCATCGGCGCGTTCTGGGTGCGGGCACCCTTCGCGGATCTGTTGAGCGCCGGCACACACGGCACGACTTATGGCGGCACGCCGCTCGCCTGCGCCGTGGCGTTGAAAATTCTCGATGTCATCGAGCAGGAAAAACTCGCGGAACAGGCGCGCAAGCTGGGCGACTGGCTGAAATCCGAGATCGAACGGCTGGCGAAGATTTATCCCACCGTCATCAAGTCCGCGCGGGGAATGGGCTTCATCCTTGGCATCGAATTGAACGAGCAGAATCCGAAGTTCGCCGCGAGCGACAAAACCCCGGCCCTCCAGTTCGTCAACCGGCTGCATACGGCAGGCGTGATGGCCGTGCCCGCCGGAACGCAAATCGTCCGGTTGCTGCCACCGCTGAATCTCAAACCGCAGGAGGCGGGCGAAGGCATTTCCAAAATTGAGGAAGTCGTGAAGTCGCTGGTTTGATTTCGTAGCGGCGTCTCGGCAGAGCGCTGCAAACAAAAATAATTGGCGGCTCTCTGCCGAGGAGCCGCTACATTGAAGCCATGAACGCCGCCGCGCTGAAACATCTCTCCGCCGTTGACCCGGTGATGCGGCAGCTCATCCGCCAGATCGGGCCGTGCAAACTGGAACATGAACCGTGGCGGCCGCCGTTCCAATCGCTCGTGCAGGCCGTGGCGCACCAGCAGCTCAACGGCACGGCGGCAAATACCATCCTCACGCGCTTCAAGAAACTTTTCCCCGGCCGCCAGTTTCCGAAGCCGGCCGATCTGGCAAACGTGACCGATGAACAGATCCGCGCCTGCGGCTTTTCCTTCGCGAAAATCCGGGCCATCCGCGACATCGCGGAGAAGACCTTGTCCGGCGTGGTGCCGACCTCGCGGCAGATCGTGAAATTGTCCGATGACGAGATCATCACGCGGCTCACGGAAGTGCGCGGCGTCGGGCGCTGGACGGTGGAGATGCTGCTGATCTTCCAACTCGGACGGGAAAATGTTTTGCCGGCGGACGATTTTGGTGTGCGCAGCGGCTTTCGCCGTGCCTACAAAAAACGCGAGTTGCCCAAGCCCAAGGCGTTGCTCAAGTTCGGCGAACGCTGGCGCCCGCACGCCACCACGGCCGCCTGGTATCTCTGGCGCGCGGCGGATACGGCCAAGAAGCAGTAGCGGCGGGCGTCCTCGCCTGCCGTAGAGCCGGCGCGTCCCGCCCGGCGGATAGAACCTCCCGCCAACCCGGCACGCTCGATTTGTTGTGAGCCTTCAAAAGCTTCCACGCCAATTCCGGGCGGCCGGATGCCGGCCTCCACGTCAGGCAAGATGCCCGACGCCACAAAAAATGAAGTGACGGCGCGTTCCCTTTTGGTTATAAAATTTTCTTTGGGCGGAAATTCCCGGAACTTTTGAATCATGAAGCATTTGTTGTCTTTGGAGAAATTGCCGCGCGCGGACTTTGAAACCATCCTGCGCGACGCCGCCGTGTTCAAGCGCGAACGCGGCCATCACGCCACCCAGCCGCTCGCCGGCCAGACGTGGGCGCTGATTTTTTCCAAGTCGTCCACGCGCACGCGGGTCTCCTTCGAAGTCGGCATCCGCGAACTCGGCGGCGGCGTGATGTTTCTCAACGCGAATGACATTCAACTCGGCCGCGGCGAACCGATCAAGGACACCGCGCGCGTGCTCGGCCGGATGATCCACGGCGCGGTCATCCGCACGTTCGCCCAGAGCGATGTGGAGGAGTTCGCAGCATTTTCAAAAATCCCGACCATCAACGCGCTCACGGACGACGAGCATCCCTGCCAGGTGTTGACGGACATTTTCACGTTTGAAGAAATGCGCGGTCCCATCGCGGGCAAGGTCGTCACCTTCATCGGCGACGGCGCGTGCAACATGCCGGTGTCCTGGATTTTCGCGGCGGCGAAACTCGGATTTGAACTGCGCATCGCCGCGCCCAAGGCGTTTCAGCCTTCGACGGAAATCTTGAAACGGGCCGGTGGGAAAGTTATTTGCACGGAGGACCTGCAGGCCGCTGCGTCCGGCGCGGACATGCTTTACACCGACGTCTGGGTTTCGATGGGCAAGGAAGCCGAGGCGGCCGACCGCATCAAAGCTTTAAGCGGCTACCAGATCAACCAGCAGCTCGTGAAGCTCGCCAAGCCCGGCGCGCTCGTCCAGCACTGCCTGCCGGCGTATCGCGGCAAGGAGATTGACGCGGAAACCTTCGAGGCGCACGCGGACACGATTTTCACGCAGGCCGAAAACCGGCTGCACACGCAGAAGGCGATTCTGAATTGGGCGGTGAGTTGATTCCCGTAGCGGCGTCTCGGCAGAGCGCCGCGATTGGGAAATGAAATTGGCGGCGCTCTGCCGAGACGCCGCTACGTTCCAAGCTGCCGCAGATATTTCAGCGCCACCTTCAAATCCTTCGGCCACTCGCTTTTGATCGTCACGGTTTCCCCAGTGATGGGATGCGGCAGAATCATTTCCTCCGCGTGCAACGCGACCCGCCCGAGCAGCGGACGTTCTTCGCGGCCGGGCTTGAGCCGGTAATCTTTCTTGAGCCGCGAGAGCCAAAGCGGTTTGCCGCCATAGACTTCATCGCCCACGATCTTCAAGTCCACATGGCTGGCGTGGACGCGGACCTGGTGCGTGCGCTCGGCCAGCGGTTCGGCGTGCAGCAACGCATAGCCGGCGCGGGAAAAGTTTTCCAGCAGCGTGAACTTGGTCCGCGCCTGTTTGCCGTGATCGCGGTCCACGCGCATCAGTTCCGGCTTCACCGGGTGCGGCGCAAGTTTGGCGTCCACTTCAAATTCCTGTTCCAGCAGTTCCCCGCGCACCAAGGCGAGGTATTTGAGCCGCACCTTTTCCGAACTCAGGAGGTTGGCCAGCGCGATGAACGCCGGCTTGTCTTTGGCGAGCAGCAGCACGCCCGTCGCATCAACATCCAGCTCGTTCAGGTTGTTGAGATAATCGAGGTTGCGCCCGGCCGCCCAGGGCTTTTTGGCCGTGATGGCGCCATGCAAGAGCTTCATCAGGCTCGGACGCGCCAGGTCCAGCGGGTCGGGCGAAGTCAAAAGCCGTGCGGGCTTGTCGAGCGCGAGCAGATGCCCGTCTTCGAACAACACGGGGATTTCCCAGAACTCGCGGGTGGCCGGTGACGAAAGTTTGATGACGGCGCTCACGTCGGCTTAGTGGGCGGCCGCCGCCCGGCGTGCCATCGGCGTGTCGGTCAGGGCGCGGTTGGCCTCGATCTGCAGCCATTCATTGAAAGCCTCGCTCTCACGGGAACGGCGGAGCGAATCGGTGAACTGCGGTAGTTCGGCGTTCATGACCGACTGGTCAACGGGCAATTGCGATTGCACGAACAGGACGAAGCCGCCGACGTTGTTCGGTTCAAAGGCGCTGGCCTGGCCGACGGACGTGGTGAACGCCGCCTGCTTGACCTGGTTCAATTCGGCGTTGCCACCCAGCTCCGGCATTTCCCGGGTGCTCAAGGAAAACGGCGGCAGCACCTGCGGCGACAATCCGGCGGCCACACAGGCCGAAGCAAAAGTGCTTCCGGTCGCCATCTTGATCTTGGCGGTGATGGCGAAATTGGTCCCGGCGCGTTGCGCAATCTGCCGCGCTTCCTGAAACTGGTAATTCATCGTGACCCGGTCGCGGATCTCTGCGAGCGGCGGGATCTCGCTGGGCAGTTGTTTCGCCAGTGCAAACACGTAAATGTTGTCGGCATCCCCAATCGGATTGGCAAACGGCGCATCGGGCGTCAGGCCAAACGCGGCCTTCACGAAACCTTCCGGCGCGCTGAATTCATGCGGCCCGTCGGCCTGGCTGAACGGCGCGGTGACGCGGACCTTCAATCCCTTTTCCTTCGCAACGGCATCCAGATTGGCAGCGCTGGCGGGTTCGCGTTTGAAGACCTCGCCGGCAAATTCATTGACCTCGACCTTGGCGGCGGCCAGCGCGCGTTGATGGATCATGGACTCGCGGATTTTAGCCTTGGCTTCCTCCGGCGTTTTGGCTTCCGGAAAGGCCTGCGCCCCATACTGGCGATAGACCGCGTCAATCTGCTCGCTGAAATTGGTTTTCGCCCATTCCGCCTTGGACAGCTCCAGGTAGTTGGAAATGCTGAACGCGACGTAGCTGACCTGCAAACGGTCGGGCAGACGGTAGGCCGCCAGATAATTCGTGTAGAATTGGCCGATCGCCTCGGGCGTGACCTTCACGGACGAAAAATAATTGGTCGCCGGGAAATACACGATCTGCGCCGAGATCTCCTGATGTTCGCGCTTGTAAACATTGGCCGCTTCCTGGGGCGTGACAAACGCGCCGGACAGGCCCAGCGCCTGGACGAGCTGTTGGATGCACAGGTCGTGACGGACAAAATTTTCAAAATCGGCCACGCTCAGATTGTTCGGCGTCAGCACCTGTTTGGTGAATTCTTCCAACGTCACCGTCTGGCCGTTGCGGCCGAGCGAACGGATCATCTGGCCTGCATACGCCGCCACGGCGTCCACGCCGACATGAATGCCGAGTTCGTCGGCCTTTTGGTCCAGCAACAGGCGGATGTAAGCTTCGCGCTCGATGTCCGCATCGGTCACGTTGGATTTTTTGTCCGGGAACACGCCGTAATGAAACAGGTAGAACAATCGGAATTCATTCACCGCCCCCACATAGGCCACGGACGTGATCTTCTTTCCGTTGATGGTGCCAAAATTGCCAGTGTTGCCGCCGCCACCACCAGGGCCCGTGGGCTTGGCCCCCCAATAGATGAAGGAAATAATTGTTGCGGTGATGATGACCACCCAAAGCCATTTAGAATGTTTGCGAATTGTCCCAATCATAAGTGAAAAATGAACGCGTAGCCTAGCTGGCGCGGGGGAACAAGGCAAACGTAAATTCGGGTCTCGGGTTTTGGGTCTGGCGTCCGGGGTCCCGGTTCTTGGGTTTCGCTTTCAACTTTTACCCCCAGAACCCAAATCCTGGACGCCAGACCCCATCCGCTATTTCAGCCACTTCGCCACATCCATCGCCGCGTAGGTGATCAGGATGTCCGCGCCGGCGCGGCGCATCGCCAGCAGGCTTTCGAGGGTCACGGCGCGTTCGTCAATCCAGCCGTTCGCGGCGGCGGCCTTGATCATCGCGTGTTCGCCGCTGACGGCGTAGGCGGCGGTGGGCAGGCCGAATTCCTTTTTCACCCGATGAATGATGTCGAGATACGCCAGGGCCGGCTTGACCATGACAATGTCCGCGCCTTCCTGGATGTCCAGCGCCACCTCGCGCAACGCTTCGTTCGCATTCGCCGCGTCCATCTGATAACTCCGCCGGTCGCCGAACTGCGGCGTGGACTCGGCCACCTCCCGGAACGGGCCGTAAAACGCCGACGCAAACTTCGCCGCGTAACTCATGATGGGCGTGTCGGTGAAATGATTTTTGTCCAGTGCCGCGCGGATGGCCGCCACGCGCCCGTCCATCATGTCGCTCGGCGCGACGATGTCCGCGCCCGCCTCGGCATGGCTCGCCGCCGTTTGCGCGAGCAGCTTGAGCGTGGGGTCGTTCAGGATTTTTATAGGAGCGCCGAGCACCGTCTCGGCCCGGCCCGATTTAGCTTGCCGGGACGGTGCCCGGCGCTCCACCCCGACGATGCCGCAATGACCGTGGCTCATGTATTCGCACAGGCACACGTCCGTGATGACGAGCAGCGACGGCAGTTCCTTTTTCAAGAGCCGCACCGTCTGCTGCACGATGCCGTTCCTGGCGTAAGCGCCGCTCGCCTTCGCATCTTTTTTATCCGGAATGCCGAAGAGGAGCACGGCGGGAACGCCGAGCGCGTGTGCCGCCGCGGCCTCACGCAAAATTTCATCCGGCGACAATTGAAACACGCCCGGCATGGCGTCCACCGGCCGGCGCAACTTGTGTCCGCTGCGGGCGAACAACGGCAGCACGAGCTGCGACACATTCAACGACGTTTCCGCGACGAGCCGGCGCAGGGCGGGCGAAGTCCGCAACCGGCGCGGGCGGGCGATGGGAAATCCGGGCAAGTTCATGGGGGCAGTCTAGATTTAGCGGGGCGTGGGCAAAAGGGGAAAGTTTTCAACCACGGATGAACACCGATGAACACGGATTAAGGAATTGCAAGACGATTGGTGGCGAGGCCGGTTTGGGAAAGAAGATTCGTGAGGTTAGGATCGTTCGGATCACCGCCGCCGACTATACTACCGTCAGCCAAGACAATATTACATTGGATATAATGCCTGGCCGATGTCCAGGTGACTTGCGTGTTTGTGCAAAGTTCCAGCAGGCCGGATTTTACTGGAACACTACTGATGGCAAAATTCGCGTCCCCGGAAAGCAAAGCGTGCGTAGAATTTGTATTTGCATCCAGACTGGCGAAATAGCTGAGACTTTCGTTATTAAAACTAGCTTGGAAGTTGGTTGCAGCAACCCGGCCTTTGTCTGCCGTGCAATATAAAATTTTCGGAGTGGCTAATTCATTCGACATGACAACAAAATTGATCCAAGCGTTTGTTCCGGTTGCCAGTTCCATCGTGCCTCCGTTTGCAACGGATACCTGCATCGGAAATTTTTCACCGTTGTCACCAGCCCAAATTCGGAAGGCGAGGCCGACTTGTTTTAGATTGTTCACGCAGTTTATGCTTTTGGCATTGCCACCTGCTGCTTGATATGCCGGCAAAATCACGACCATAGCTAGAACAGCCAACACCACAATGAGCACCAACACCTCCACCAATGTCAGCGCGGCGGTCTTATGATGGGCAACGCGCGGCTTCATGTGTTGACTCTGCTCCCGTCCAAAAAAATTGTCCAGCCAAAGCCACGCGGGATTTTCAGCGCCGTAGGCGCGAAATCTTTGTAGCCCCCAAACCAAACAACATCTCAAGCTCCGTCGGAGCGGCATATTCCCAGATTATTTCGCTCCGACGGAGCTTGGTTCGTTTTCAATTTCAATTCTACAGAGATGCCGTGCCTACGGCGCTCCGAAATGCCGCAGCAGGATTTGATAAACATCCGTTGATTCAATCTGCTTCGCACCCAAAATTTCCGGCTGCGACGTGATGAACACCGGCCAGTCTTTTTTGTCCGCCGGCCGCCGCCCGTGCGAACCTTTCACCAGCGTCGCGTCGAGCGGGATCACGTCCATCAACATCCGCAAGCCAAGTTTCTTTTGCAGCAGCCGCAAGGCGATTTTTACTTTCACCAGCGGAATCTTCTGGTCGAGAAATAATTCCACCGGGTCGTAGCCGGGCTTGCGATGGATGTCCACCGTCCGCGCAAAATCCGGCGCGCGCGCATCATCGAGCCAGTAATAATACGTGAACCATGCCTTTTCCTGCGCCACGGCGATCAAATCGCCGGCGCGCGCATGGTCAATGCCCGCCGCGATTTTCTCCGCCCGACCGAGCACTTTTTCCACACCGACAACCTTCCCCAGAACCTCGCGCACGGATTTTTTCAGCCCCGATTCATGATCGGGGTTCAGATAGATGTGCGCGACCTGATGATCGGCCACGGCAAAGACCTTGCTCGCGCCCGCGTCGAGAATTTCCCGGCCGAGTTCGTCTTTCACCGTCAGCCAGCCTTGTTCGCGGAAAATCCGGTTGAGATGCACCGGCGTGTCCACGTTCGTGATGCCGTATTCGGAAAGCAACACGACCGACACGCCGCGTTGGCCGAAATAATCGATCAGGTCGCCGACAATGGAATCAATCTCCCGCAGGTCGCGGTGGATGGCGGGATTGATTAAAGTAGGGCAGGCGTCTCGCCTGCCTTGCGAGTGCGTCAGCGGGAGCGAGGCGGAAATCTCGCCGGATTTGCTGACGGGAGCAGGCGAGACGCCTGCCCTACTTTTCGCGTAAGTTCCATGCCGCTGCAGGTTGTAGTCCAGATGCGGCAGGTAAATCAGATTCAGCGCCGGCGAATATTTATTTTCGATCCACTTGGCCGATTCGGCGATCCAGCGCGAGGCGGCATCGGCCTTGCCCTGTGGCGAATCGACGCCCGCCGCCGGGCCCCAGAAACTGAAGAACGGAAATTCGCCCAGATCCTTTTTGATCTCTTCGCGGATGGAATACGGCCAGGAATACACGTCAAAAAATTTCCGGCCGTCGGCGGGATACATCGGGCGCGGCGTGATGGCGTAATCCACGCTCGAATACATGTTGAACCACCAGAAACAATTTGCCGCAGCAAATGGGTTTGGCGTCTGGGGTCTGGGGTCTGGGGTTCTGGTGCGGAGCGCATCCCAAATTTTTTGGCCGTGGACGATATGGTTGGATTGTTTCCAGAACTGGACTTCGGACAATTCGCGATTGAACCAGCCGTTGCCGACGATGCCGTGTCCGGATGGGGTTTTGCCGGTGAGATAATTCGATTGCGCGGTGCAGGTGACGGCGGGAAACGCGGGCACGATGTGCGCGAGCGCGCCGCGTTTGCGAAATCCCGCGATGCGCGGCGTGTGTTCACCGATGAGCGCTTCGGTGAGGCCAACGACGTTGATGACGGCAAGACGGTTCACAAAATAATTTTAACCGCGGATGGACACGGATAATAAAACCAGACGCACAGGACGCAAGGGAACGCAGAGCAAAAAACCTCTGCGCCTCTTTGCGGTCTCTGCGCTTCGTCCCATCCGTGTTTATCTGTATTCATCCGTGGTTAATTTTTCTGCCGTCCGCGCAATTCGTGGATGGCCTCGGTGATTTTTTGCAGATTCATTTCGTGGACTTCCACTCCGCTGCCGATTTCGCGCAGCAACGTGATGGTCAGTTCGCCGCCGAGATGCTCGCGGAATTCGTTCAGGCCACCGAGCACTTGCAGATTCCCATCCGAGCCGATGTTCAACAGCTCATTGGTGAACAGGTCAAACCCAAGCTGCTCCAGCAACTTCAAAATCCGGTCGGCGGCTTTGGTGTCGAGCAATCCCATGATGCGCGAATAGACCACATCGAGTGCAATGCCGATGGCGACGGCCTCACCGTGGCGGATCTGGAAATCGGAAAGCTGTTCCAGCTTGTGCGCCGCCCAATGGCCGAAGTCGAGCGGACGCGCGGAGCCGGTCTCGAATGGATCGCCGCCACCGGCGATGTGATTGAGATGCAGCTCGGCGCAGCGGTGGATCAGACGCTTCATCGCCACCGGTTCAAGTGCTGATAACTTTGCCGCATCACGCTCAATTTCGTCGAAAAATGCTGCATCGCGAATGCAGGCGACTTTCACGGCCTCGACGTAACCGGCACGTTTGTCGCGCGGCCCCAGCGTGGCGAGCAGGTTGAAATCGTTGATGACGGCGAACGGCGGGGCGAACGTGCCGATGAAATTCTTTTTACCAAAGGCATTGATGCCGTTCTTTACACCCACGCCGGAATCCGCCTGCGCCAGCGTTGTGCTCGGAATGCGGACGTGTCGCACGCCGCGATGCGCCGTGGCCGCCGCCAGACCGGCGACATCCAATAATGCACCGCCACCCACGGCGATGAGATACGAGTGGCGGTCAATGTGATGGCGGTCGATCAGCGAATGGATTTCGGCGACGGGGGCGTAAGAATTCTTGGCGTGTTCGCCGCCGCCGACACTGACGGGCGGACAGACGAGGTACAGCCCGGCGGCATGGACGGCAAAATAATTTTCCACCGCCCGCGAAAGCTCCGGCTGCGCGAGGGCGAGCGATTCGTCAACGACGACGAGGACCTTGCGTGGCGCGGCGTCGGCCAGCGCGGTTTTTAGAACAACGTTATCCGGAGCGAAAACATCTTCAGTGAAGAAGACGCGCAGCTGCCAGCCGGCTTGAATGGAACGCTGAATCACGGACATAATTTTTTGAATGCGCGAACAATTTTGCGCCATGGATCAACCGACGCGAATTTTGTTCACGAAATAGCGGTTCGGAAAGCCGGGGAGTTTTTTGAGAACCGTGTCGGTGTGCCACAGTTCGATTTTTTCAACCTTGGCCGTGGCGGCGAGCAACCGGTCCGCCGGATCGCGATGCGTCCAGTCCCACAAAACAGATTGCCGCGCAATCGGCACGGTCACGGGTAGAATTGTCCAGGAGTCCATTGTCATTTCGAGCCAAGTGTCAGGATGGTCGGGAACTTTGCCATTCTGCCAAAGCCGGTAAAGTTCAATGACCGACATCGGCGACAAACATCTTTCGGTTTCCGGGTCGGCCAGGGTTTCTTCCACGATTTGCGGCAAGGGCAGTTGGCGGCAAAAACAGATGAACACGTTCGTGTCGGCCAGAACCCTCACTTCCAATCCTCCATCACCGGCGACTGCAAATCGCCGTAGCGGCTGGGGTCGTCGGGCTTTTCAACCCGCCACGGTTTGCCTTTTTTTTCGGGCGGCACAATCATCGCGGCGGGCCGGCCGTGACTGGTCAGGGTCACGCGGACGCCGGCCTGGACTTTTTTCACCAGCCCGCACAGGTCGCTCCGCGCCTGGCCGATGGGAACTGAAATTGTTTTCATGGGCATAAGTTTGCCCATGCGCCGGACACTGTCAAGAAACCGGTTTTCCGTGCGGTATCATTTGGAACGCCGGGCACCGTCTCGGCTCGAAGGGGGGTGGCTGCCAACTTGCCGGGACGGTGCCCGGCGTTCCGATCAACTGGCAAACGCGACGGCTGCTAGTTTTTCTCCACCGACTCCTCGGGAATCCGCATGCAGTAGAACGAGCGATAGACAAAGATGAGCGCGACGAGGAAACAGACTCCACCGATGACCATGGGCAGGTGCGAGTCGGGATGTTTCTGTTTGAGTTCCACGGCGATCTCAACGGCGAGCAGGCCGAAGAGCGTCGTGAACTTGATGATCGGATTCATCGCCACGGACGAGGTGTCCTTGAACGGGTCGCCCACAGTGTCGCCCACGACGGTGGCGGCGTGGAGCGGCGTGCCTTTTTGTTTCAGATCCACCTCGACGATTTTCTTGGCGTTGTCCCACGCGCCGCCGGCGTTGGCCATGAAGATGGCCTGGAACAGGCCGAAGAACGCGATGCCGATGAGGTAGCCGATGAAGAAATACGGATTAAAAAACGGCAGGCCGAGCGCGAAGGAGAACACGACGATGAAAATGTTGATCATGCCTTTCTGCGCGTAGACGGTGCAGATCTCCACGACCTTTTTGCTGTCGTCGAGCGAGGCGGTGTGCTGGTCGAGGTTCAGGTTTTTCTTGATGAACACGACCGCGCGATACGCGCCGGTGACGACCGCCTGGGTGCTCGCGCCGGTGAACCAGTAGATCACCGCGCCGCCCATCAGCAGGCCGAAGATGACCTCGGGCTGCACCAGGCTCAAGTGCTCGATGGCGTGGCCGAAAACTTTTTCGAGCAGCATGATGATGCCGAAAATCATCGTGGTCGCGCCGACGACGGCGGTGCCGATGAGCACGGGTTTGGCGGTCGCCTTGAAGGTGTTGCCCGCACCATCGCCCTTTTCCAGTTCCAGCTTGGCGTCGGCGAAATTCGGTTTGAAACCAAAATCCTTTTCAATCTCCGCGCTGATGGACGGCTGCGATTCGATGCGGCTCAATTCGTAGACAGACTGCGCGTTGTCGGTCACCGGGCCAAAGCTGTCCACCGCGATCGTCACCGGGGCCATCGCGAGAAAACCAAACGCCACCAGGCCGAACGCGAAGATGGGCGCGGCAAAGTTGAACTGCAGGGGCATCAGCGCGAGCAGATCGGAATTTTGCGAGAGCAGATATGCGACGAACATGAGCGCCAGGATCACGAGGCCCATCCAGAACGCCGAGAAATTTCCCGCCACCAGCCCGGACAGGACGTTCAGCGACGCGCCGCCGTGGCCGGAAGCATTGGTGACTTCGCGGACATGGCGGGAGCTGGTGCTGACGAAAATTTTCGTGAACTCCATGATCAGCGCCGCCGCCAGCGTGCCGCACGCGACGATGGCCGACAACACCCACCAGAGATGGCTCAACGGCGTGGTTGGCGGCTCATTGGGAGTGGCAACCCCGGCGTAGTGCGGATTGGGAATTTCAAAGTCGCCGAGCAACAGTTTGGTCGCAATGAAACAGACGATAATCGAGACGATGGACGTGATCCAGACCAGGTCGGTCAGCGGCGCCTCCCAGTTAAAATTCTTTTTGCCGCCGTAACGGACGTTGGCGACGACCATGTTGAAATAATACGAACCCAGCGACGCCAGCACCATCAAGCCCTGGATCGCGAACAGCCAGATGATGAGTTTGCCGCAGAGCAGCGGGGAGGCCACCAGCGCGAGCGCCAGAAACGCGATCAGCGCCACGCTGGTCACGCCGTAGGTTTCAAAGCCGTCGGCGGTCGGCCCGACGGAATCGCCCGCGTTGTCGCCCGTGCAATCGGCGATGACGCCGGGATTCTTGGGGTCGTCTTCCGGCAGATTGAAAACGATCTTCATCAGGTCGCTGCCAATGTCGGCGATCTTCGTGAAGATGCCGCCGCCGATGCGCAGCACGGACGCGCCGAGCGATTCGCCGATGGCAAAACCGATGAAGCACGCCCCCGCGAGTGTGGGCGGGACGAACAAGAGGATGCCGATCATGCAGGCCAGTTCCACGCACACGAGCAGCAGGCCGATGCTCATGCCGGCCTGCAGCGGGATGAAAAGGGTTTTCAGCGAGTTGCCCTTGAGCGAGGCGAACGCCGCGCGGCTGTTGGCGATGGTGTTGATGCGGATGCCGAACCAGGCTACGCCGTAGCTGCCGAGGATGCCCAGCACCGAACTGCCCAGGATCACCAGCACGGCGCCCAGCGGTTTGTCCTGCAGCCCCTTGAAATAATAGACCATGCAGATGGCGATGAGGACCCAGAGCGCGGCGAGGAATTTCCCCTGCTGGAACAGATACGTCTTGCACGTTTCCCAGATGATGTTGGAAACGTCGCCCATGGATTTATGCACCGGCAACGCGCGGGTTTGCTTGTATTGCAACAAGCCGAACGCCGCCCCGACGGCGCAAATGACCAGGCCCAGAAACAGAACGCCATGACTGGTCACCGTGCCCTGATAAAACGAAACGTCCTTCAACGCGGGCAGATTGATGTCGGCGTCGCCGGCGAAGGTGCTGGCTGAACCGAACAGTGCGGCCAGCCAAATCGTGGCACGAAGGCAGGTTTTCATGTTCGCCATAGGGTGAAGGCAGCTTGGCGAAGCCCGGTTGGGTTTTCCAGAGATTTCTTTTGAAAGAAGTGGCGATGCCCCGAAGCCAAAAAACGAAGCACCTGGCTACTTTTTCGAAGTGGTCCGCTCCGCAATCCAGTTCAGATCCGGGTTGTTGGGCGAAAAAGTGCCGTGCGGGATGAAAGCCGAACCGCCTGCGAGGTGCAGCATGGTGCGGGCATCCAGCCAGCGGCGAAGTTCCACATGGCCGTCGCCGAACGCCAGCACACCGCGCTGCCGGTGCATGTCGGAAGGGTAATGAATCCACACTTGCAGACTCATGTCCACGCCGAAGCCGGGCGTGCAGATACTCGCCGGGTTTACATCCGTGAAGATGAACCGGTTGGCCGGCGAATTCGCTGCGATCTGGGAGGTTTTCAGGTAAACCTTGTAGGCGGTGTTGATGCTGAGCGGCGCAAGGGTGTTCGCTGGAGCCGTGCCGACGTAGCTGTTCATGGAATAGCTGCGTTCTTCCTGAACAAAGGCCAGGATAGATGTCCACAGCGGCCAAGTGGAACGATCCGCCGGGCATTTGTAAATCCGCTCGGTCGGGATGATCGGGGCGAACAGCGCGAACGCCGCGCCCTTCAGATAAAGTGTGTTGGTCAGCGTGTCGGGCGAGCCGTGGTTGCCGCCGTGAACCCACAAGTGGGCACTCGTGGATGTGACTGTCGAATCACCGCCGTTTGCTACCAACCGCTCGCCGTTGTCGCCGGAATAAATCGTCCAGGCCAGGATCAGTTGCCTCTCATTCCCCACGCACTGGATGCGATACGCCTGCTTTTTTGCACCGGCCAACGCCGGCAAAAGCATGGCCGCCAGAATGGCGATGATCGCGATGACCACGAGCAGTTCGATGAGCGTGAAGGCGTCGCGAAGATAAATTTTCCCCGCAGGCCGGAGAAAATTGCCGGTCAAATTGAAACCCGTCGCTGGAAGATTCCGGGTCATGGGGCAAGCCAACTCTAGCAATTCACGGACGTTTTGGAAGTGTGCTTTTCGGCGCATACTAAAACGCTTTGACCTTGCGCGCCACGCCGCTTTCCGCATCCTTCACGCGATGGCCGAACACACCGTCACCACCTTGAACAAACCCGACGTCGCGCTGGAAATGACGCTGCGCCCGTCGCTCTTTTCCGATTTCACCGGCCAGCCGAAAGTGAAGGAGCGCCTGGAAATCGCCGTCGAAGCCGCCAAGCAACGCGGTGAAGCGCTCGACCACATCCTGCTGTCTGGCCCGCCCGGCCTGGGCAAAACCACCATCGCCAACATCCTCGCCAAGGCGATGGGCGCCAGCGTCAAGGCCACCAGCGGCCCGACGATTGAAAAGGCCAGCGACCTGGCCGGCCTGCTCACCAATCTCGAAGAAGGCGACGTGCTGTTCATTGACGAGATCCATCGCCTGCAAAAGACCATCGAGGAATATCTCTATCCCGCGATGGAGGATTTCAAACTGGACATCATCATTGACCAGGGCCCGAACGCCCGCAGCGTCCGGCTGAATCTGCCGCGCTTCACGCTCATCGGCGCGACGACGCGGAGCGGGTTGCTCACCGCGCCGCTGCTCACACGCTTCGGGATGCGCGAACGCCTGGATTATTACTGTGCGGCCGATCTGGACAAGATCGTCATCCGCTCGGCGAACCTGCTCAATGTGGAGATTGACCCGGCTGGCGCGCATGAGATCGCCCGGCGCAGCCGCGGCACGCCGCGCATCGTGAACAACCTGCTGCGCCGCGTCCGGGATTACGCCCAGGTCCGGCACGACGGCCGCATCACCGCTGCCGTGGCCGACAAGGCGCTGGCCATGCTGGAGATTGACGAGAACGGGCTCGACGAAATGGACAAGCGCATCCTTGAAGCGGTCATCACGAAATTCGGCGGCGGGCCGGTGGGAGTGAATTCGCTCGCTGTCGCCGTCGGCGAAGAACCGGACACGATCGAGGAAGTCTATGAGCCGTATCTGATCATGGAAGGCTACCTCAACCGCACTTCGCAAGGCCGCGTCGCGACGGAATTGAGTTACCAGAAGCTTGGGTTGAAAGCGGCGACGGGCGGACAGGCAAAATTGTTTTGACGCCACAGGCGGTTTGATCCGGTCACAACGACCCGCCCAAACTCTTGCCGCGATTTTCAATTGGGAGCGCCGGCCCGCCTGCAGGCACACGGCTCTGAACCAGGGTGTTTCCGGATTTCAGAGGTCTCCTCTGGCAGGCACCGGCGAAGTGGACTATTTTCGGATTATGAAATGCCGGACCCTGGCAATCTCACTGGGATGCCTTGCCTTTCTCACCGGATGCGGAGACAAGCCAGTAAATAGTTCTTCCGACGACCGGAGCCGTTTCACGGTCGCGCGCAGAATCATGGTGGAAGAACAGTTGGGGCCGGGGCGCGACATCACCAACGCACGGGTCCTCGCGGCGATGCTTAAAGTTCCGCGTCACGAATTTGTCCCGCCAGGGATCCGCCCCCACGCTTACGATGACAGCCCGCTGCCCATCGGCCACGAACAGACCATTTCGCAGCCGTACATCGTTGCGTTCATGACCGAAAAACTCGAACCCAAGCCCGCCGACCGGGTGTTGGAGGTGGGCACCGGTTCGGGTTACCAGGCAGCCGTGCTGGCGGAACTCGTCCAGGAGGTTTACACGATTGAAATCGTTGAGCCGCTGGCCCGCCGCGCCGAAGCCGACCTGAACCGCCTCGGCTACACGAATGTCCACGTGCGGGCTGGCGACGGTTACCAGGGCTGGCCCGAGGCGGCACCCTTCGATGCCATCATGGTCACCTGCGCTCCGGAAGATGTGCCCCAACCGCTCACCGCCCAGCTCAAGGATGGAGGACGGATGATAATTCCCGTCGGGCCGATGGGGAACCAGCAGCTGGTGCTGCTCCGCAAAGCAGGGGGCCGGCTGCAACCACACGCCGTGCTGCCGGTGAGTTTTGTACCGATGACCGGCCAAGCCCGGCAGGGTCGTGACTAAATCCGTGTTTCAGCTTGCCCGTTTTGAGCAATGCCCGGCGGTTCGATTTTTAATTTTGCATTTCATCCCATGCCCAAACGCACCGACATCCACAGCATCCTCACCATCGGTGCCGGCTCCCAATCCCGCCTGCTTTGATCTTTCACTGTTCCAGCGTCCGATAGAACCGGAATTGGAACTGCGCCGCCTGCGGGTCGGTCATCTCGAAAATCGCCGACGGCGCGATGTTCGTCGCCACCGGCACCCAGTCCACCAGGTTCGTGGTGGCCTGCAGCACATACGTCTGGCCACTCACGCCGGCAAAAAAGAGATGCACCACACCATTGGTCAAAGACACGGAAGTGAACTGCGATGGATTGATGAAGAAGGTGGCGTTCGCCGCCACGCTGTCAATATAGCCGGCCTCAAACGCCTTGGCGCGCACGGTCAGGTTGTTGGTCAGGCTGATGGGGCCGGAATAGAGCGGGGAACTGGCGTTGGGCAACAAGCCATCCAGCGTGTAACGGATCTCTGCCGCCAGATCCGGATGCTGCAAAGCCACACCCACGCTTCCGGCAAAGGAACCGCCGTTGGGATTGATGCCGGGCGGCGCCAGGGCTGGCGTGCCGTCCAGGCTGTTGATCCAGTCACCCATCACCGACACCGCGTTGGTGTCCACAAGATTTCGCGCCAGTGCCGGCATCTTGATCGCCGGATCCGTGCTGTTCATCCGGCCATACAGCACCGAACGCCAGACATCCTTCGGCACTACCACGCGGGCGTTGTCGTATCCCAGATCGCCTTTCGATACAATGGCATTGATGATATTCTGGTTCGTCAACGCTGTGTCATAGCGCCCGTCAAACGTGATGCCCGAGCCGCCGGGGCGATGACACTGGGCGCAATTGGCGTCCAGGTAAGACCGCGCCCGTTCCTCCGACGACATCGCAAGATTCGTCAACGCAGACAAGCGCGGGTAAGTCGCGATGGCCGATTCGTTAAATGCTGGATTGAAAAGGCCGATGCGATTGAGCGTCCGCAGTTGATTGTCGGTCTGTCCGGTGGAGGGATAAGTGAAGTTTACGTTGAGCTGGCGCGTGTTGACGCCGAGCACATAATTCGCCGCCGGGGTATGACAAACCAGACAATCCGACGGGCTTGGGTAATACCAAGTCTGTGTCCGCGTCCCGCCGCTCGTGGTGATGGCGATATCTTCGCTCAGGCTGCCAGACAACAGGTCCGCCTCGCTGTTGTCCGTCCGCCATTTGTAGGTCACGCCATAGACCGCGCCGTTGGTGCCGCGCACCAGCAGCCGGGTTTCCAACCGGCGTTTGAGATTCGGGTTGGTTTCGTTGGTGACCAGTTCAAACGTCTTCACGAAAACCGTGCCGGCGGGAAACGTCCATTCGGCATTGGTCGTAAACGTGACTTGCTCTTCCGGCGTGTATGGCGCGCCACCGTTGGGCACGACGAAGTAACGGGTTTTGACGGCGCCATCCGACCACAAGGGCACGTTGACCGAATATGGCAGCAGTGAGCCGGCGGGATTCATGGCGGGTGTGTTGGTGAAGACGCCCGTCTGCGAGAGCAGCGGCGGCAGCGAGCCGTTGATGCCAGCCGGCATGTTCAAAAACGCGGAGGCAGCAGGCCGCGACGGCAGACCATAGGGCGCGCCAGTGGCGGAACTGACGGTGATGCTGACCGGCGCCGAAGTGCTCGCCAGCCCGGTCAGATCCGTCGCCACCGCTTTCAAAGGATAACTCCCCGCGTTGATGCCGGTCGCGGTCAGGGTGAAGGTATTGGTCATGCCGCCCGCACTGTTGCTCACACTGCCGAGAAACGTGGTGTTGGCGTAAAAATCCACCTTGCTCAACGTGTCATATTGGGAGGAGGCTGTCGCACGCAGCGTGACGCTCGCGCTGGCCGTATAAACGGAGCCGTTCGCCGGGCTGCTCAGCGTGACCGTCGGCGGCGGGTTGGTCACCGGATACATCTGAATTTGCGGAATGATCACTTTGCTCATGGAAGGCGTGCTCCAAGAAAGCGTCGCCGCCGCCCCGCCGCCGTTTTCATAATATTCCATCCGGATATTATACCGTTGCTGGCCGATGAGCGTGATGGAACCGCTTCGCTCGGTCGGTGCCTGATCCACCCAGTCATCAATGATCAACTGGTCGTTGATCCACAAGCGCACCCCGTCGTCGGTGGTGGTATAAAATGTGTAAGTGTCGCCAAGTGGCGGTTGGACTGCACCGGTCCAGCGCACGGTAAAACTGTCCACACTGATGCTTGGATCCGGTGCCCCGGTGCCCCAGTTAAAATTCACCGTCGCATCCGTGCGCACCAGGGTCGCGGGATTATTGAAGGTCTTCACTTGGTTCGAATAATAGGAACCTTTCAGTCCCGTCCCGGTGCCAACCGACGAACTGTTCAGGAATGTGGCCACCGCCACGCCACTGTCCACAAAACCCGCCTTGAACGCTTTGGCTTTGACGGCCGCGTTGTTCGTTAAAGTAAACGGCGCGGTATAGAGAATGGAGTTTGTCGTCGGGGTGGAGCCGTCCAGCGTGTAATAAATTGCCGCGCCAGCCGTGGCATCCGTCAATGTGACTGCGACCGAATTGGTGAACGTGCCGCCGTTGGGCGAGAAGGTGGGAACAGCCACCCAGCCGGCCGCCAGACCATAAACATCCAGCCGGCCGGAAAAAGTCGCCAGATAAACTTTGCCGTTGGCGACGGTGGGGGCGACAAATTTGGCGAAGCTGCCGACGGAATCCCGTGCGCTGATCTGTTCGGAATTCCACAGCTCGCGGCTCACGTTTTGCGCGTCGTAGGCATGCAAAATACCCGGCAGCACATTATGGTTGGCGTCGCCGGTGAGCTGGTGCGACGCCCAGACGATGCCGGTGCCGGCGTTGGTGCCATTCGCCGTCACCGCCAGAATCCCTCCGGGCTGGCCGCCGGGTGCCGAACTCGGGCTTTGGGCAAAAGCGGGCAGAATGAATTTGTTGGTTGTGCGGTCAAATTTGTATTGTTGCAAGAACACCGCCGCCGGCCAGATGTAACCAAAAGAATTGGTCGGGCCGTCCCACCAGACCATGCCGCCATGGATTTGATTCGCCGTCAGCGTAATACTCTGGATAATGTTGGTGTCCGCACCGGACGAACTCAGACCGCCCATGTTGTCCCGGTTCACGAGATATCCCACACCCTGCTTGCCGCCGGAAAAAGCCAGGGAGGTGCCCGGAATGAGCATCAGACCCGCCGAGCCGAGATCAATGTCGCCGTTCTCCAGGTACTGATAATTGTAAGGCGTGAACCAACTGGCGACGTTCAGGGTGCCGCCATTGCGGGTCAATTTCAAAAAACTCTCGCCACGATTGATGGTGTCCCGGGGATTGCCGTTGTAGCCCACCGAGCCGTTGCCAACCGAAAGAAACAGGTTGCCGTTGGTGTCGGCGGAAATTCCCTCGCCGCTCATCCAGATGCCGCCGTTCCCACCATTCGGCGTGTCGTTATACACAACAACCCGCGTCAGATTCGTCGCATCGTAACCGATCACCCAACCGTGATACGGCCCCAAATCACAATGCGAAGCCCAGGTGATATAGACGACGCCATTGATGAGCGACAAGCCCGCCCGCTGATTTTGGCGCGCGGGATCGAATGTGATCACTCCGCCGACATTGCCATCACCATTCCCGGAATAGGTCGCGGTAATCACCATCGGACTGTTGGCCCGCTCCTGACCGGTGCGAACATCCAGCGCGTGCAGCCGCTGCACGAAGGTGGTGCCATTTTCCTTGGTGCGCGCCACCAAATAAATCGTCCCGGCCACCGGATCAATCGTCGGCGTGCTCACAATGCCCATGTTCCCGCTGAAATCAACGTAGCCTCCGCCGCATGCTCCCAGCGCGCTTAAGTCCGAGTTGCGCGGCGGAACCGCATTGGCGTTGGTGAAGCTGACCTGCCAATACGGCGCCGTGACAGATGCATCGTCCGCGTCGAACGCATAAACGGAATCATTGACCGTCGCGACGATCACCAGGTTGTGGCTGCCCTTGCCCGGGACATCCACGTTCGTCATGATCAGCGGCTGCGCGTAAATCTGATCATCCACGGCGCGCGTAAACACCAGCCCGAAGGTGTTGGTGTTCACGTTGTTGGTTTTGAGCAGCGTCTCCTCCAGGTTCGCCCCCGTGTGGGAAAGATTATTGTGCTGGGTGAGGACGGCGACATCTGCCCGGGTTGAGGCAATAAAAGTCGCCAATAAAACGACAATTGAACAGGCTTTCATGCCCGCGATGCTTGCAGGATTTTATTTAAAGCCAAGCTCTTTATCGGGTGCGGGGATACAAAATTACTTTTGCAGTGAAGCAATTTTCAGGCAACCTGCCTTTCGACATGACGCGCCGAGCGGATAAAATTCAAGCTGCCTTCACGTTGATTGAATTGCTGGTCGTCATCGCCATCATCGCCATCCTGGCCGCGCTGCTCCTGCCTGCGCTCTCCCGCGCCAAACAAAAGGGCCAGCAGGCGGTCTGCTTGTCCAACCTCCGGCAGATCGGCCTCGCGTTTGTCATGTATCTCAACGACCAGAACGATCATTTCCCCGACCGGCGCGATCTGAAATCCAGCCTCCCCGGCGGCTATCATCCGTGGACGAGCTGGCCGCCTTCCGACCCGCGTGCCGGCTGGGCGGCGACGAACTATTTCAACTACTGCCCAAATTGGAATGTCTGGTCCTGCCCGGCCGCCGTCAATTCACCCACCGGCAATTCCATCCAATCCGTGCAGGCCACTTCCAATGACACCAATATGCCGCCGAGCCGTTACTGGGCCTGGCGTTTTGACCGGCCCGATGATCCAGTGGGACAGGAGGATTTTTGGGGGAAGTCGCAATCGCAGGCGGTGGCTGACTTGATCACCGCCAGCGCGACGGATGCCACGCTCGGCTTCATCGCCGGCCCGGTGGATGTGGAACTCGCCGTGGATCCTTATTTTCCGAAAACCATTCCGTCCGTCGCGCCCGAATTGCTGGGCCGCACCATTCACGCCGGCGGCCGCTGCCGTGTTTTTCTGGACGGCCACACGCAGTTCATCAAAGACTCGCGCACGCCGCTGCCGTAACGAATCAGCATGATGCGTGATCGCTCTGACGAGTTGGATCCGTGGCGTCCGCTATTCGAATTTGTCAAATGCCGTAGGCTCTTCCGGGCGCTTGCGATCCGCCCAG
>Ga0247670_1000058_pt1 | contig 37750 bp, 61 predicted proteins | sample CNK11_metaG_FD_183042 | JGI IMG/M metagenome (GOLD analysis project Ga0247670, IMG submission 183042) | Soil microbial communities from Purdue University Martell Research Forest, Indiana, United States - CNK11 | ecosystem: Environmental > Terrestrial > Soil > Temperate forest > Bulk soil...
TGGGGGACCGAGGGCGGGACCGAGTGTGGGCCCGAGTGCGGGACCGAGTGTGGGACCGAGTGGGGGACCGAGTGCGGGGCCGAGTGCGGGACCGAGTGTGGGACCGAGTGGGGGACCGAGTGGGGGCCCGAGTGGGGGCCCGAGTGTGGGCCCTAGTGTGGGCCCGAGTGCGGGACCGAGTGTGGGACCTAGTCATCTAGCCGAATGCGCCGGCAACGGGTCGAACGCCCCGCGCGAAATCTGCTGCTCGCACTGCTGAGCGGCAGCGGCGAGCACCACGGCGAGCACGGTGCCCACGAGGCCCCAAAACTTGCCCGCGCGCCCTCCGGCTACCTTGCCAGCTGCTTGTCCCTCAATTGATGCCGTAGCCTCCACAGCTGGGCGCAGCGCCGCAGTTAGCGCCACGAGTGACGAGTCCTGCCGCTTGTCGCTCTCGAGCAGCGCTTCCACGCGCACGGTGAGCGTCTGCACACTGAGACGCATCCGGTCGTCTTCGAGCCGCGCTTTCTCGAGCGCCATCAACCGGCCTTCTGTGTCCGTCTTCAGTGAGTCGATTTTCCCGCCGAGCTCGGTTGTTTGCTCGCGAATCACCTCGAGAATGAATTCACGCTCATCACCAACGAAGGATGGCCGTACACTGCGCGCTGGTGGCTTCTGTGGTGCCGGGCTCATTCGCTTGCTCGAGCAGCATACGCCAGCTCGCAGATGGTGCGGGCATTTTTCCCTGGGTCGTCCGCCTTGGAGAGCAGCGCTTCGGCGAACTCGTACCCGGGGACGAATGCTGCGGGCTGGATGTGTCCGCTGTACAGCACGCGGCGCATGGTCGGCCAGCGCTCGGATGCAATCTTGAGCAGCGTTGGGCCGGACAGGCCTGGCAACAAAGCATCGCTCACGAGCACGTCGAACGATTCAGCGTTGAGTCGGTCTAGCGCGTCCGTGACGTTGATCGCCGTGACGACCTCGATCTCGCAGTGATGTGACAGCACGCGAGCGAGCGCCCGCGTTACGAGCGCGTCATCGTCGACCAGAAGTACGCGCGGAGGCATTGGCGTGTCAGCCTTCGCTCCATTTGCCATGTAGCGCGTCGATCACGTCATCGGTGATCGCAGCCCCGGTCAGGTCGGGCGGCTTCTTGGTGAGCCCCACAGCCGTCTCCAGCCGTATCTGCCGCTGGACCTTGCGATGGCCGAGAATCCACGCGCTGTCGATGAACGTGAGCGCCGAGTCCGAGATGTTCGACCCGGGCCACGCCGCCGCGTTCATGCCGCCCGCTCCGTAGTTGCCGATGCGCGCCTTTCCGTCCGCCGAACCCGGCCCCAGGTAAACACACACGTGCGCGTCACTGCCGCCCGGCGTGTTCCAGATTTCGAGAATGTCGCCCGGTGCCGGCGCCCAGTCGGCCCCAGACGGTACCAAATGAATGGGGCAGCCGGAGAGGTCGGAGACGTTCGCGCCGACGTGGTAATGGCCCAGGGACGCGCGGTTGACCCATGGTTCGTCGAGGCCAAGCCGCTCGAGCAGCCAGTGCGCCAGGTCGCCGCAGCTCGAATAACGCGCGCGGAACGGCGCCACGTCGCGGCCTTCCACGACCTGCTGATACACCGGGTCGTCCTTGTCGCGGCCCTCGCTGGAAATGCCGCATGCATATTCGACTAGTGCGACCGCCGCGGTTTGCCAGACGTAGAGCTCGACGGTCATGGGATAGCCTGACAGGCGTTGGTGTCGGCGCACGTCGTGGCGCGAATGACGCAATCGGTTTGCAGCGAAATCGGCGAGCCGAGCGTGTTTTGGCAAACCGCCTCGCACGTCGCGCCCTTCGGGGTCGGCTTGGACTCGGGGCAGCCGAGCGCGGCGAGGTGGGCGCATGCGGCGGCGCAGGATGTCACCGGCGGCGGAGCGGCATCGGTTGCGCCGTCCGGTGATGGGCCCCACGGGTCCGGGGGTTCCGGTTGCGGCGCTGGCTCGGGGAACGGGCCGACGATCGGATGGCAGGATTGGCAGGCCGCGAGAGCGAGGCCAGCAAGGAGGATGAGAATTTTCATAGGTGCACCGCCCAAAGGTCCGTGAATGTTGCCGCCCAGCGCGGCGAGACGCGCATGAATCCCGACTCACCGTAGCCCGGCCCCCAACTGCCCACGATGCCGATATCGGTCGGGCTGTAGCTCACGAAACACAGCGCGTGGCCGCCGATGCTCGGCTCGGCCGGGTCCGGGTCGTAGATGCCGCCCGTGTACTCCATGATGCTTTGTCCGACGCTAGCACCGCCCACAACGGGCTTCCCCGCTGCGATGGCCTGCTTCAGCTCATCGATCGTCGACACGCGGTAGTAGCCCGCCGGGCCCTTGTAATCGAAGGCTTCGCGGTATGCCTCCCACGGCGGCCGCTCGTTCACGTACGATTCGACGAATGGCCACGCGCTCTCCGGCGGTCGACCAAACTTGACGATACCCTGCGCGCATGAGCGGAGTTGCGTCCCCTCGTCGGCGAGCGGCGGCGGACCGTCGAATGAGCGCGCGTTGAAATACAGGAATTCACGCGACGCCAGCGGTGGCATGCTCACGCCCGCGACGCGATCAGCGATGCGCAGCGCTTGCGCCCAGGCGTGCGCCACGCAGCTCGAAGTGTTGCCCTGGTAGAGTACTTCGACCACCTGGTCACGAAGCGAAGAGCTATCAGGGACGGCGAGCGAAAGCCCGAGCGAGGCAATATGCTTGTCGCGGTCGTCCGGCTTGTCTGGGATGTAGCCGAGGCGGAAGGTCACGGTGCGCCTCCCAATGCCCAAACTTCTTTGTCTGTGGCGCCGATAAGCTGCGGCGTCTGATGCCAGAGCGACGGATGCTCATGGGTGCCAGCAATAGCATCGCGATCATCGAGCACGTTGATAGATGGCGATATTTGCCAAACGCCATGACCGACAGAAGTTAACCCCCACGTTCTGCCGCCTGGGCCGCTCTCTGAATACGACCCATTCGGTGCAACCGGAACGCAAAATATTTCCGGTTGCCCGTCTGAATCGCGCAAAACGTGGAACCACAACTGCCACCAGCGCGCCGCACTACTACCGGATGCTCGATGAATTGTGCACTCGCCGACTTGCAGTGTTTCGATCGCTTCGCCCTCTCTATAAATCATGGCTTAGCCCTCTCACTTTCGCGCACGGCACCGCCGCGCATCTCGGCCCGCTTGGCCTCAGCCAGGAATGGCGCGACCTGCTCAGCCGTCGAGCAGAACGCTTTCTCGATGTCGTCGATGTTCAGCGCCGGCTTTTGCTGGCTGTAGAACAAATCGCACAGAATCACCGCGGCCTGGTCGATGGTTTTGGCCGTCGCTTGCCATCCCGCGCAGCCAGTACAAGCCAGAGCGCAAGTAAGGCTCGCCAATACCAGTGCGCGGACTGCACGTGTCACGGTCCCACCGGTCCTTCCGTCGGTCGCTTGTTCACGCTGAATCTAGCGGTAGCAATGCCGATGCGTGCGAAGAATTCCGACACGCGCGCCCATGATTTCGGGACCGGGACATGTGCGAGCGCCGTGGCCAGGATTGAGACTGCGCCGAGCACTTGCGCGCCGTCTTGGACGATGGTTTTGATCGTTTCGATTGTCATTGGGTTTCCTTCAAATATACCCGGCGGCAATAGCCGCGTTGTAGATGTTCGTTCCCGTCGTATCGCAGGCTGAGCCTTGGCGATGTATCCCGTCCGCGTTGTATGGACCATCGGGCGCCGATGCCATGACCTGACCGGCGGCGATTGCAAGCGGCTGAGTATTGGCACGGAAGTTCGGCCAGTTAGTTCCGTGCGAGGTCAAAGAGATCTGAACGAACACGACTTTTTTCGTCACGCCAATGTCGGCGTGAAAGTCGTTCATGAGTGAAGTGAACTGGGTAGGCCACTGGTCGCCGGTCGATTGTAGAGACTGCCCCTCGGCCTCGCCCTGGTCCCACCCTGTGAATAGGTAATTTCCGCCGCGTGCGAGAGCGTCCTTCGTGCGCGCCACCCATGAGCCATAGATCGAATTGCGCAGGCGAAACCCGCGAGGGTAAGTGCGCTCCCATGAGAAATTTTGAGGCGGCACGATCGCACCCGGCACAACGAATGAGGAGCCTAGCATGCCAGGCACGAACACAAGTGTCCGACCGGTGCGCGCCTGGACGAGATTGCACAGCTGTCCACCTTCGCCGCCGACACCGAGCGCAGCCGGCTCTACAGACACCGTATCTGCGTGATTGGTCTGATTGTCGTATGCGGCGACCATCGCCTTGTAGGTGTTGTCGTTCGCCAGCATCAAAATATTGCTGTTGATCGCAGCCGTAGCGGCGGTGGAATACGTCGACGCATTCGATTGGCCGGCGTATGGGAGCACGTCGAATTGTCCGGGGATCAATAGCGCGGACGGGTCAGTCGGACGAATATCGAACGTCGTAGGCATCGTCGACGGCAGCGACAGGCTAGGGAACTTCGCGCGTAGGTACGCCCACAAGCTGGCGCGAAACTGCTCCGTCATCTGCCCCTCGAAAGCGAGGAAGAAGGCACACTCTAGGTTTGCAGGACTTGAGCCGTTGGCAGCCGCCGCACCCATCACCAAACCGCTTAGCTTAGTGTCTATTCCTGTGTTTTGCAGGGCGCTATAGGCCGCCCCGTTCACCGAAAATCGTGAGATCGAACCATGCAGATAAAGCTCGTGCAAATTGTAATTCGCCGTGGTGCATGCCACGATGTAGTTCGATCCGCTGCCAAACACGCGAGCGCCAGCAGTACTGTTCCATGCGTATTTCGGTGTAGCGTTCACCGGATCTGCGAACCAGCCATCCCCAGCCACGTTGGAGCCTGCACCGGTTTTCGCGATCATCATCACATGGATCGGCCCATAGAACCGGGCCGCAGCTCCCGTGTTCGTCGATACGAGCCAACCGGAAGAACCCTTTGAGAATTGATACCCGGGATGCCCATCGATGCCGCCGCCAATTGGCACCGTGCCACCTGTCTGCACGAAGTCGCCCCATGGCGACAGAGCGAACTTGTTCACAAATCCATTGTCAGGTTCGTACCACGTAATAATCCGCGGATCGGTAGCGAAATTGTACGCAGATCCTGCGACAATATGGATATTTCGCCTGCTTACGCGGCCGATCGGTGCCAGATTCCTGCTCATACAATCCCGTTCAGCGTATTGACCGCATATGTCCCAGCCGAGAAATGCAACTGCACACCCGGCAGTGTCGGCAATGCAACGTTAGCGCCCGTCGTCAATCCAACCGTGAAACTTTGTCCGCCATTCGTCGAGTATTGAAACAGTGCAATTCCGAGGACGCCGACCGCCGTCTGGACCAGCAGCGGCAAACCATAGAACGTCGAACCCGTAACCGTGACGACCGGACCAGATCCGGCAAGCATCGGCGTAAATGACGCTGCGGTCGGGATCTTCTTCCCAACACGTCGCGCCATTGCGCCAGCTCTGCGGCTCAAAAAAGGCATGATTATGGGTTCTGAACGCGATCTTTTCCGGCTCGGTAGATAAGGAGAAACCCGTTCGCGCTCGCGATCGTTGTGACGACGCCAGTAGCGCCGGTCAGAGCGATGTAGAAGTCCTCGGTTTGTCCGTTGGTGAGCGTGCCGCCGACTGTCGTACCGGAGCCGGTTGCGTCCTTCACCAGCGTCCCGCCGGTCGTGTCGATTGCGAAGTCGACATCCGCGCCGATCGCTTTGATTCGCACCCAGCCAGTTTTTGCTAGGTTAGGCGCAAGGTTCGTCTGTGTGCTAGCCGCGGACACGGCGATGCGCTGTTGGTTGGCCCGCGTTGCCGTATTCAGCCGTGGCGGGTAGATGCAGTCTGAATCACTCATTGGGCTACTTCTCCACTTTCAAGCCGGTCGGCTTCCGAGAACTTCGACATCGAATAGCGGTCGTTCACGCCGGTATCGCCAAGCGATCCGGGCGAGACTTTCGCGGTCGGCTTCGTTTCGTTGCTGGTCCAGCTCGACTGAAGCGCTATCGTATAGTGCGGCGACGGTGTGACCCCGAGCAGCATTGCCAGCCCTTGTTGTGCAAGCGGGTCAATCTTCACTGCGCCGCTCGTGCTCATGAACGCCTTGCTGAGCTCGCCGCGCATATCCTGCATGAGCTCGGGCGCCGCGGTATCGGCCGCCTTGAGCACCTGAGGTGTTAACCGCCCGTCGCGCATCATCGCGAGCGTCATCGCCGGATCCATCGCCGCATGCACCGTATTCGAAAACTCCTCGGCCTCGCTCGCGGAAATCAGTCCAAGTTGGTCATCACTGAAAATTCCGGGCTCGGGGCGCGCGGGGGCAACAGACAGGCAGAACTGCGCGGCCCTCTGAATCGAATCGGCCATGCCAGGAATGGCGTTCGGCAAATGCGCCAGGTCCGGCCCGTGCCAGCTGGCCAGCGCCTTCACCACGTGGTCACGGTTCGATGCGATCGCCGCCAAGTCGTGAAGCGTCGAGCCATACGCCTGTTGCCGCGTCATCACGTCTTGAGCTAACAAACCAAGGGAGCCGACCGCGCGAACGCTGCCCTTTGTCGCGCTCGCAACTGCCCCGCCTGCTCGGCCCACGATGCCCGCTATGCCGTCTGCGACGCGCCCGCCATGTGAGCCTAGCATCCGTTCGACGATGGCCTGCATGCGCCATAGGCGGCCCGGATTCATCAAGGCGCGGCCGATCGTGGCGCCGGCCAAGCCGAGTGGGCCGCCCAGCGCATAGGCAGCGATGCTCCCGAACGCACCGCGCGCGCCGCCGTGAGCGACCTGGGACAAAATCTTGCCCTGGTTGATGCGCAGATTGTAGTGCATCGCGTTGTCCATGGCCGAATCGGCGACCTTAGACGATTTGCTCATCGCGTCGACCACGCCCTTCTGGCCTTCGTCGAGCGAATAGAAGCGCTTCATGATGTCCGCGAGTTGCTCTGACTCAGCGATGTGCTTTTTGAAGATGCCGAGCTCCAGCGAATTCTCCGGGTTCACGACGCGGTTCATCACGTCTTTGATTTTGGCTGGGTCAGCCACCATCTTTTCGACCCATGGGTTTTTCGGATCCGGCATCCCCGCGCCCGAATAGAACGCCTTGTAGAAGTCACCATCGCGGGTCAAGCGCTGGTGGAGCAGCGCGTTCATTTCCTTCTGTGCGCTGGCCGCCTTTTGCCCCCATAGCTCCGGATTCTCTAGCAATGCTCGTGCCTCTTCATGCATGCCCTGCGCGACGTTGCGCACGCCTTCGCCAGTTGCGATGTAACCACCACCGCGCACCGCGCCGACCCGCTTTTTGACGAAATCGAGTTCGCTGAACGCATTGGCGCGGTCGCCTGCCATGATCGATTCGCGCGCGCCCTTCAGCAGGCCTTCCATTTTACGGAGATCGCCTGCTCCTTCGGAGGCTAGATAGCCCTTCGGCTGCGCAGAAAGTTCGGCCAAGTTTTCGATGTGCTTGTCGACGTAATCGAGCGCGGCCTCTTTCCACAATGGCTCGACATTCTCTTTCCCTAGCAGCTTACCCAGGTTCTCATCATTCAGCAGCTTGGATCCGAAAAGATGATCTAGAACATCCTTGTTCCCGTGAAGCATAGCGCGGTCGACGTTTTGGAGCGCCTCCTCACCATCGCGCGCGCTGACCGAGTTAATCAGTTCACCGAACGCCTGCGGATCCTTTTCGCCCGCTGCCTTGATGGCCTCAACCACGTCCTGCGCGAAATTGAAGCGGTGCGGCACGTCGAACATTTTCATCATGTCGACGAAGTGGCTGGCATCGCTGACATGCTCCCGGTCCGGCCCGATCCAATTCTCCGCCTGCTCACGCTTCAACCTACCGGACCAACCCCGCAACGCCTCTTGGTTGCCCTCGTGAAGGTCGTTCAGCGCCGAAGCAAATTCTGCCTCGGCCTTCGCGCGCGCGGGATGCGCCGCGAGCATCACGTCGTCGCGGATGCCCGGGCTAGCCTTCATGGCCGCCATGAATTCCGGCGTGATGTTCGGATCGTTGTAGAGCATCGCCTGGAGCTGGTCGAGCGCGCCCGGTTGATGCGGGATGCCCGCGCGGTCGAGAATCGAAGCCACGTCCGAGTCGCGCAGCCCCGGCGCGTTCAGCTCTTCACGAGCCGCCGCAGAATCCTTGAACATGCCGCGAAGTATCGACCCGCTTCCCTCGAGAGCGCCTGTACCTGCGCCGAGTGCTCCGCCGATGATTCCCCCGCCGAACATGCCGGAAAGTAGCTTTTGCGCCGTGAGGGGCGTGTCCTCTGTTTTGGCCTCGCGGGCCGCGCCGATTCCGCCATACGCAGCACCCTCCGTGCCCATGCCCGCCGCGCGCGTCGCGGCGCGTCCGAGCAGGCCCATTTCTTCGCCACCGCGGAGCGCGCCAGTGACGCCTTCCCCGATCGCCCCGAGCCCAGCGGAGAGGCCAAATGGAGCAAGGAACCCGGCGCCCTCCGAAATCGGGGTGAGCCACGGGAACGCCTGATCCGTCGCGGCACGCTCGCGCTCTTCACCGGCGGAGCGCGGCAAAATGTCAGTGACGCCGGCCGATAGCCCACGCCCAAGGCCTTGGGTGATCGAGTCAACCGGCGTGATCGATTCCTTCAGGATTTGGTCGGAGTCGGTCCGGATCGCGTCGTCTTTGGAGAGAGGCTGAAAACCGTGCGAATAGACGAGCGTCGAGGCTTCGCCGGGGTCGACTAGCTTGACCTCGCCAGTCAGCGGATTGTGGACGTAGACCTGCCCGTCATGCCCACCTGAGGCAATCGGCGCGGTCGGCGTCGTTTCTTCCGCGGGCTCGGTCACTTCTTCTCTTTCTTGCGCGGCGCGCTGGCCGATGCGGTTGGCGAATTCGCGGCCGTGCTAGCTGGTGGCTCGGGCAGCGCGTTGGGAAGCGCCTCACTGCCGACCGCCGTCGTGCTCGAGCCCGGCGCGTTCTCGATGTCGCTCTCGGTCTGTCGCATCGAATTGAATTCCTGATAGCCCTCGGGGCCATATGGCGAAATGACGCGATCGATGCCGTTGCGCGTGTCATGCGCGAGCCGGTTGTACGCCTCGGGTGCTAGATTTGGATCCGTGAGCGCCTTCACGACGGCTTGCCCGCCTTCGGAACGCATGCCCTTTTCGCCGAACTCAGATTGCACGCCGCGCTGCAAGTCGACCGTGGCCTGACGCTGCGCCGGATCCTTCTGCATGTTCGCGAACGACTGGAACCAGCCCGAACCCGGATGATGATCCATATACTGCTGAATCACGCCGCCTTTATCGTTGTTGCGGATGTACGAATTCAGCGCGTCCAAGTCATCCAGGTTCTTGTTCAGCCCGCGCGCTTCCAGTTCTTTGCCGATCGCGTTGCGCATTTCGAGTCGCCCCTTATCGATGCTACCAGCGCCAACCACCGCGACCTGGGGCGGCGCATACTTCTTCGTGGTCTCCTCGGACACGCGCTCGCCGCTCAGCTGCGCAAGTTTCTCGCGCTCGGTCAACAGTTGCTGAGAAAGTCCAGCCTGCAACGCGACATAGCGCGCGTCGTTCGAATCGATGTTGTAGTGGATCGCCGCCTCTTTGAGCTTCGAGTCCAAGGCCTGCAAATACATCACGCGCAGCCCGGTCCGCGCCGCGTTGTCATCGTCGAAGCCCTTGCGCAAAACTCCGTACAGATTCTGCTCATCGGCGGCTTGCCCCTTGGCCTGCTCGACTTCCTGCATCTGCGTCTTGATGCGCGCGTTCACCATGTCGTCGAAGCCTTGAAGAAATGGGTTCGTTCCGTTCGCTCTGCCAGCGATCCCGCCACCTGCGGCGGCTAGAGCGAAGGCGATCTTTTGCCCGATACCCATCTCGTTCAAGTCTTGCGCAGGCGACACGACGGGAACCTTTGCCCGATCGATCGCGGCCTGCATGCGGTCGGCGACGGCTGATAGTTTGTCGCTGTTCGCCTGCCCGATCTTCGCCTCTTGGCCGGCGAACTTTGCGGTATTCGCGGTGTTCTGTTCTTGTAGTCCGGCAAGCGCGGTGTCGCGCTTCAGCTCGGCGGTAGCATTGTCCGCCGCTGCTTTGGTGCCCTGGAATTCGATGTCATGCAGCAAGTCCTGCGCGCCCGCTACTTGCGGCCCTTGCTCGATTTTGAGCGCTTCCGTGTTTGGGCGCATGCCACCCGGCGACACGAGCACGGCGCGGCCCTGTGCGGGCGCATTCAGGCGGTTGGCGGCTTCGAGCGAGCGCGTCGCATCCAATGGGACCAGCTTCGCGCGCGCAGCGGCACGGCGATCGGCTTCCGTCGCAAGTTCGCCAGACGTGCCGGAGCCGTAGGCATTGCCGGGCCCATTCGGCGGCTGCGCCGAACCGTTCGGCAGCGGATTGGGCGGCGTCTCGTTCTCGAGCGTGCGCGGGTTGTAGATCGGCGCCGGCCCGAGCTCGCGCGCGACCTCGCCGGAGGCTTTTTGCTCCAGCGACGTTTGCGGAACTTCGGTGATCGAATCATCGACGCTCAAATCCTGGGGCTTCACCGGAGCGGGCGCGGCAGGCGCGGGGACAACGCCAGATTGGTCGATGTAGGCCTGAGCGAGCTGATCAGCGGACGGACCATTAGCAGCCGAAACATCCGGCGAATACGCAATATTCTGCGTCGGCGCCAGTGCCGCCTTCGCCGCTGCTATGCGCTCGGCCTCGGTCTGCATGGTCAGCGATTCTGCATCGCGTAGGCCGCGAGCCCGGCGTTCGGGTCCTGAGGGTTGATGTTCGGGTAAACCGTGGGGGGTGCGCTCGCCGCGGTCGGCTGCTGCGCGACGCCGGCGAGCTGCGCGGCTATGGCCGGCGGCGGAGCGTGAGCCGGGTGCGGGACCATGCCGGGTGACGAGCCGAACGGTACGCCGCCCGGGCCCGTGGTCCGAATCGCGTTCAGCTGCGCCAGAGTTTGCAGATCCGCCGGGGACATCGGAGACGGAGAGCTACCAAATGGAACGCCGTTCGGAGCCGCCGTTTGAACCTGGTCGAGCTGGGCACTGGTTTGGGCGTCCTGGGGAGACACGGCCGGCGCTTGCGGGTCGAGCATGCCCATCGTCCGCGGATCGGCTCCGCCCGGCGCTCCAATTGCCCCCAGAGGCTTCATCCCAAGCTGAGCGCGCCGCTGGTCGATTCGGTTTAGCGCGTCGTCTGAGGGCGCGGTGGTCGCTGGCGCGCTCATCTGCGCCGGCATCGTCCCGGGCTCCGCGCGCGCCTTGTTCCGCTCAAGCGCTTGCCCAAGATCCGAAAGCATTCGCTCGAAATCGATGTTTTTGTAGGATGCGTCGCCCATGGGTTACCTCAGTAAGTCTGCCGATGCCCGTAGGTCGGATCGGTGTTCGGGTTGTATTGCGGGCTCGTGGGGTCCGCGGCCGGGTTGCTCACGGCGTTCGCGGCCGGCTTTGCTCCGGCGTTCTGCGCAGCAGCAATGCGCCCGGCCGCATTCGCCGCACCGCCGATCGCCGAATTGAATAGCTGCTGATTGTGCGCCGATTGTAGGTTTTCCTGCGCCGTCTGCGCCTGGTCGTTCGCGAAGGCCGTGGCCGTGTTCACACCCGTGGCGGCCAAGTATTGCTGCAATCCAGCCTGCTGTTCTTGAGCTCGGAGCGCCGCCGCCTGCTGAATCGCGTCCATGGAGTTAGCAGACGACTGATTGCTCGCGAGCGTGGCAGCCAGCGCCGGGTTGGCACCCGCGATGCCCTTGGCTTGGCTGAATGCCAAATCGTTCGCGTTGGTGACGTTTCGGTTGAGCAGCGCCTGTGCCGCGCTCGGTCCATTGCCATGCGCTGCCATCTTGGCGAGGTTTGTCGCATCGTCGCGCGCTGCCTGCTCTTTCGCCTGCTGCTCGAGCTCCGCATCGCTCGGCCCATCGCTCCCACTCAACCAGCCACCAATGCCACCGATGATGGCTCCGCCCGCCGCGCCCCAGGGCCCAAGCACAGACCCGGCCGCCGCTCCACCGACCGCGCCACTCGCTGCACTTCCAAGCTTGCTCATGCGCTTTTTGCCGTTCCTTCGAGGGACATGCGGCCCTTGACTCCGACATCAAAACCGACACCGATCAGATTATAGCCTGGCACATTGTTGGTAACGCGCTCCACATCATTGAAGGGCACCTCTCGCACGGCGATCTTGATGGCCTTCATTTTTTGAGTCGGCAAATGTAGGCGCAGCGTCTGCACTCCCTGCCCGATGACATCCGAAGTCCATATTCCCGTGACGATCGGCGTCTCAATCCAATCGGCATACACCGTCATCGATAGAGATGGGGAATCCGCTTCATCTAGGCAAAGGTTTTCCACCGTCGCCACGACACGCCAAATGCGTTTGAGCATCGCCATGTTGGAGACCGTGATCCATCCGGTGGATACCGAAGGCCCATGCCCAACTGTATCGTACTGACCATCAAGCCACGTGGTGCCGTAGTTCGGTCCGGAGCTCGCCACCACGTCGAACGGGTCGATCATGAAATAATCGTCACCGAGCACCATCGCATCTTTGTAGTGGTATGAAAGCGCGCTCTTGTCTACGCTCCAGCGCTTCGAGTCGTACCAGTAGTTGAACTGCTTATAGTCGGAGAACGAGGCATCAAGCGTCATCATGACCCGGATGACGGCCCGCTTCTGGTCCACATTGACGGCGATCGTCTTGTCCGCTGCGGTGATCATGCCGTCGATCCCGTCGCCGATATACGATATGATCAGCGTGCGATCGACCAACCACCAGCCCTTGTTGGTTCGGAAAATCACACCGATCGGTGTAGTCTTGCACGAGTTCACTTCATACAATCCCATCTGATTTGAGAGCAGCTGAAGGGAGCCGAAGGCTTGCACGGGCTGGCCCGTAACGCTCGGGCCGTAGCCCTCGATCGCGTACACGCCTCGATTCGTGAAAATCATCAAGCATGTTTCGTTCGATGCGAGCCCAAGCCCCGGTTCAGGTAGCGCGAAGTTTTGCGTTTGCTGCGCCCACTCTACGCCCCGTCCGCCGGTCGCCGGTTTCGTGTAGTATACGTTGTTGTCGTAGCTCGAGATGGCAAAAAGCCGGTCACGATGCGCCTCGAGCACGCGGCACGTCGGTGCTGCTGAATTCTCAAGCTCGCCACCCTGCACGTATAATTGGTCAGCAGTGCTAGGCGGCTCGACCGCGATGCCCACCGATACGGAAGACAAGCCATTTACCGGACTATAGGCGCCAGCCTGTTGCGAGTTCGTATTGATCTGCGCAGCCAGAAAGTAAATACCAGGCGTCGTGGAGTTGGTCATGTAGATCCAAACCTCCATCGAATTCTCGAAGTAATCAGCGCCGCTGCACATGCCGGAAAAACATGGGGGCGCAGTGACCGTCAGTACGATTTCAAGAATCGGCGACGATGGTGTATAGGTGAAGGCATCGCCCGCGCGTTGCGCATAGCTTGGCGCGCTGAAATAGCGCTGGCCAGCTGCGTCCAGCCATGTATATACGGCGCGAAAAAAGTACTGATTTGCGTTCACAAGTGAGCCGCCGGTTGCGCCGCCGACGATCGACAGGATACGCGGACGGCACAGGATACCAGCCTCAAAGGTTCGTCGGCCATCGGTCGCGAACATGGCTCCGCTAGCGAACACAGTGAGCGAGCCGAACGCGCGCGAAGCCCATCGGTAAGCATCGGCGAAGTCGAGCTTGATCACCTCCATCTGGTAATTCGTGAATAGCGGCGTCGGGCGATTGCCGAGCGCTGATCCGCGGCGCGTCGTTAGGTAGTAAATGTTACCCGCCACGCACCCGCGCGGGAGAAACATTTCAACCGCCGCAAACCCGCTCGCACCCACGTTGTTGGTATCGAACACCGGAGCCGAAAGGTCGGTTGCCCAATTCGCTGCGACCATCGGAAGGCGATACAGGTCGGTAGCGCCTTGCGAAACGCTAGAATCGATCTCGAGCAGGAAATATCCGTAGTCGACGCCGCTCCCGAGTGCCGGATCAAAGTCGCACTTGACGGCCGGGAAGTAAACGCGCCCGTTGATGGTGAAAAGTCTCCCGATGTTGCGCACGCCGGGAGCAATGAACGGCACGCCGCCGGTTTTCCCGGTTGGCGTCATCGCGCCAGCCACAACATCGCCGCGGTTCCAAAACACGCCACTATTGAATGCGGCGATGCTACCGAAAACGGCAGTTTCGACCGACGTGCTCGAGAGCAAAACCACGTCCGGCGTGCGCAGCGTGAACGAGAATGGCGTGATGATCGGGCACATCGTGCCGAGCGTCGCCACGTTTGCTAGCGTCGACGCATTCCAGATGTCGACCGTTTGGATGTCCGCGTTCAGGTACGTGATCGCGAGCACGCCGAAAGCCGCATCGCAGTTCAGGTCATCGATCGCGCTGCCAAATAGATGCGCATTTCCGGAGTTGGTCACAATAAGCGATGAATCGTACGTCCTGATCCGGGCTTGATTTGGCGACGCCGCAAGGGTTGCGGCCATGAAAATATTTGTGCCGTTCGTGCACATGCTGAACGTCTTGGCAGCCGTGAATAGAGTGATGAAGTTGCTCATCACCGGATTGGCCACGGACATGTCGACATAAGCACCGATCACGTCATTTTGAGCACTAAATGCCAGATTTCTGCAAATCAGGAAGATGTACAGGCGATTGCCCATCGCCAAGCACTGGAGCTTCGCCTGGAAGCCGAAGCCGGAGCCACCGGTATCAGTAAAGCCGCTCGAGTAGAACCCGGGTGGTGTTGGGAATTGCGTCGTATCGATGACGGTCGTATTTGTGGTGATGTCCACCACGCGGAAGAAGACATCACCGTGCGGTCCGCCCGGCGTATTCCCACCCGTCGCGGTATGCCAGGCGACGATCATGAAATTGCCAGATACCGCACAATCGCTGGTGTGAATCAGTGGGTCCGGCGTAAGATTTCCCAGGCATCCCAACGTTGGCCGTGGAATTTTACCGTGCCCTTTCCATGCGCCAAATTCCGCACCAGCCGGCACGTTCTTTGTGTACGAGAACACCGTGTCGCCAGCGCCCGCCCAACCCGCGCCAGAGCCGAGTGCTAACTGCGTATTGGCGATGCACCCGAGCTCGCCCTGACGCTGAAAGAGCCGCATCTGCGTGCTGGTGATGACGCTTGAGCCGCCCTCTGGTCCGATGCGATTGTTGCTCAGGCTCACGAAGCCACCGCGATTCGAAAACTTACCGATCGAAGTCAGGTCGGCGTTTTCGATCGTGAGCATCGCGTCTTTTGGCTCTGGTCGAAATTGCGCCGCGAAGTTGTTCGCCAAGCCATCCACAAAGGGCAGCTGCACCACTTGCTTTTGCAGACCGGCAAGGGGATCGCGCGGCATCAAAACACCCAAAAATCGTAGGTGAAATTGGCCACACCAGCTGGGCGAGCGAACGTGATCGTATTGGCGTCGCTGCTTTGCTCGTACACCTCTGTGCCACCAGCGCCACCGGCACTGGCCGCATACACTCGCATCAAGTGCCATCCAGCAGGTATGCGCGCGAGCTTGTGAGATACCTTCACGGCCTGATTTGGTGCAATGACGATGCCGGTGATTTTCACCCCCGTCTTGACGTGATCAGGCACGTTCGTGTCAATCGCGCGCTGCGCCGCCTGTTGCGCCGCGTCGCTGCCCGCGCCAAGCCCGCGCCGCTTGTCAATAATCGTCATCGGGCCCCCGATAGTCGTAGGCCCGGATGTTGTGAGTGCTCCCGCTCAGCAGGGGCACAACACGCTGCGCCTCGGTCACATTGACCGGCGTCCACGAACTGCGCAGGTTAGCTAGCAGCATCTGCTTTTCCGTCATGAGCACGGAAACGCTAGACTCCTCTTTGTCCTTGCATTTGATCGCGGCGGTGACGACCAAATATTCGTCCCAGCCAGCAAGCATCGGCATCGCACCGGCGGTGATGTCGGCCATCTGCAAAGCAGGCTGATAGTAGAGCGTGAGCGTATATTCTCCGTCTGACGGCGGGAGCACCTCGATCGTTAGGAAGCCGGTCGAGTTAACTTGGTCGCCATATAGCCAATATGCCACCGGGCGACCCGTGCGCCCGCTGCGGTCCATGTTCTGAACCTCACGCAGCGAAACCGGCACCAAGAAATTGTCCGACTTGATGCGCAAGCCGCGCAGCTTCTTCATGGCGGACAGTCCGCCGAAGTTCAGGCGCGAATCACCCTTGTGCAGAAAGGTGTCCTGCACCGACACCAGCAAGTCTTCCCACTCGGCGCACGCAATGCCGTACAGCTCTTGGAACGCCTGCTCCAAGTAGTTCTGCACCTCGCTCGACGAAACGAAAAGGGAGCCCACCATGTCGGCACGCTCCCTTACTCGTTGCTCTAGCGTCGTTACGTTAAACGCCGGAACGCCCATGTTTAGTACTCGTCAGTTTCGCTCGGGCCGTCCGCGTCGCCCTCGCCTGCCTCTTCATCATTGCTGCATTCGTCCATGGCCGCCTTGAACGAGTCGGCCGCTTGCGCGAACTTCCCGCCATCGAGCGCGCGTTTGAACGCCCGCAGATGCTGCTCGAGCATCGATTCGTCATCGGTCGAATCAGGGCTCTCTTTCGAGGGCCCGTCATCGCCGAGCGATTCCACCAAACCGCGAGGTAGGTCCATGGTCAGCTCGGAAGCTTCACGGTCATGACCGAAATATCGAACGCGATCTGGTCGGTAACGGCACCCGGAGCAGCGGCCGCGCCGGTGGCATCCACGACACGGAACGTCACGTAGTTATTTGCCGACGTGGTATCGACCAACTCCAGGAATGTGGCGCTCGTAGCGGCTTTGATCAGGGTGCCGACCGCCGACACGATTTTCACCGTGTTGATGTTCGGTTTGACCCGGTAAAGCCCCGTGCCCTGTTGCGTGACCACGAAGCCTTTCCCTGCGTTGATGGTCGGGGTCGCGCCGTTGGTAGCAAAGCGTCCCTTGATGAGCAAAAGCTCAGGCTGGTTTGCTCGCACGCCGCCGTATTGCGGCTTCGAAGAACCTGCGACGCCCGCCATTAGTCCCTCATTTCGCAGATGACGCTGGCGCTCATGATGGGGAAGGTCATGCCTGTGCCGGCCTTCGTCACCGTCATGGTCACCACGTCACCCGGCAGAAGGATGAAGTCAGCATCGGCCGCAGATCCGTTCACGTCGCCAGACGCCCAAAGGTCGCGTGAAGCGAATGCCGCCACGTCCTTTGCCGGCGTAGCATCGGCCGTGTAGGTAGCGATTATCTTCTGCGTTGCCGGCGCAGCGGCGTGACGAACCGCTATCACCAACGAAAAGTTATTGGTCGCGGCGCCCGTGACGGCGGTTCCGGGCGTGAACTTGGAACCGATGACACGCATCTTGCGCCGGGCGACGAAGATCGGTTGCTCGGCAAGCGCGGTGGTCGTTGTGAGCGTGGCAATGGTGCTGAAATAGGGCTCCTCGCGAAAAGCTTCCGCGGCGTCTTGCGGGTTGAGTGCAGCGACCAGCAACCCTTTCAGCGTATCGAGTGCGTTGAAATAGCTCATGGTCTTGCCTCAGGTCGGAAGCGTGATCCGGATGTTGTCGAGCGGGGAGCGGCAAACCAATTCACCATTCCAGCCGATTCGAATTTCGTACGAGTCGTTTCCCGGATCGATCAGCATGTCCCCACCGATGTCCTTGGTGATGAACCGCGGCGCGCCTTTCAGCGTCCAGAAGTACCAGCTGTCCTTATTCACGGCCAAGGCGGTGGTGTCCGCGAAGTTCTGGTCAGCCACGATTCGGATCTCGCGGCCACCCGCGTAAATCTTCAGCGAGTCGAACGCGAACGTGCCGAGCTTGATCGGCTCGCGAACTACCTTTGCCCCGAGTTCCAGGCTCAAATCGGCGAAGCGGTTGTAGTTCAGCCAAATCATGTCCGGCATCGAACCTTCGAGGCGCCCGCGAGCAATTGCGCGCTCGAGAGACTCTGCAAGGCCGAAGCTGGAACCGTCGAAGAACACGCCCGCGAGACGCGACGGGAAAATCGAGCGGTCGACGCTGTTGAACGGCGTTGCGAGCCCCGTGCGCACGGTTGGGATCCATGCGTTCGTGCCGTTGATGCTGTTGCCGAAGCTGCCCTTGAAATACATCTGATCGGCGGCCGTGACACCCAGCGAGCCAGCTCCCGTGAGCGGGTCGCCGTTTACGATGTCGAAGGTCAGCGTGTTGGTGTCGTAGTTGACCGACGAAACCACCGCATAGCCGAACGTGCCTGCACCGGTTCGGAGCGTCGTGAACGGAGAGGGCGCAAAAACGATGCGGTCACGGGGCTCGATGTGAACGAGCACCGATTGCGCGACCGTGAGCGTGCTCGACGTGGGAACCGTGACGACAGCGCCCAAGTTGCCCGTGCCGTCCGATTGAAGGTCGCCCGCGAGGCGCTGAATCACCTTCATGAACCCAGCATCGACCTCGGATTCTTTCGCCGACATGTACGAGCCCTGGTCGCCTTGGCTGGCCTCCAGTGCTTCGCGGTCGATCGAGATGAGATGGTAATCGCGCTTGCGCGTCACCTCGAAGAACGTGTATTGCGAGCCGCTCTTGGCTTCGAGCGCATCCGCAAACGTGTGGGAAGTGCCGCCGCCCGGAGCGGACCGGATCGGGACTTCACCCTTGCGGCCGTAGAAGTCGGGGCGCTTGGTCAGCCAGGCCCAAAAGGGTTGGTCGCGCTGGCCGTAGAGCTTGATGCGTTTTTCTGGAAAGAGAGTCTTGAGCCCGGCATTGAATAGCGCGGGAGTCAGCGGTGTCGGCATTGAGAGTCACCTGGGGTCAGCTGTTGAAGAGAGATTGAACCCTCCGCATCGCCTCGTCCCGGTCAAACTCCGTGTCATCATCATCCACAGGCGGACGGATGGCGCGGGTTGCGGTATCGGCGTTGGAAAGTCCTGCCTTCGGCTTCGCAGCCCCAGGTTTCGCCGCGCTGTTCGCGGCCCCGGCCTGTCCGGGGCGGTAGCCATGGCGCGCAAGCGCTTTGGCTTCCTGAGCTTCAAAATAGTCCAGAACCGTTTTCGGGTCAAGCGCCGTGCCCTTTGGGTACTTGACATCGCCGAGCTGCCCACCCTCGCGGTAGATGTGGGCGATATTCTGGAGCACCTTCGGCGCAATCTCCGTGCGCATGTCGTAGTTCTTGATCAGCTCGTATTTCGAGTTCGGGTCGGCGATCAAAGATTCCATGGTCGTGATCGCGCGCTGCTCATACTGCGAAGCCGCCGAAGTCACGTCGCGCGTCTTGAGCGAATCCTTCAGCTCTTGCAGCTCTTTGGCCTGCTGAGCGAGCTTCGCCTCGTACGACTGTGAGGTTTTGTTGATCAGCTCCTCGGGCGTGTGCTTGCCGTCGTTCAGGATCCATTTGGTGAGCCGGTCGACGTTCCAGCCAAGCTTTTCCATCACCCGAAGCGGCTCGGTTTCGGCCGATTTGATCAGCTCGGCCCATTCCGCTTCGGTTTTGTTGATGCGCGTCGCCGCTGTCTCGATGGCCTCGCGGTGATCGGCCTGCATCTTTTCGAACGCCGCGCGCTCGCCCTTGAAGGCGTCGACCTTGCCGCGTAGGCGCTTCCCCTCGGCGGTCAGCTTGGCGAAAGCGGCATCGAGCTTATCTTGGCTGAGCTTGCCCTTTTCGTCGCTCAGCTTCTTGCGACGGTTCGCCTCGCGCTCTTCCTCGGTCGGTTCCGGCTTTGGGCCTTCCGGATCGGGCTCGGCTTCGGCTTCAGCTTCGGCTTCAGCTGTCGGTTCTTCCGCGTTCGAATCATTCGCGCCAGTGACCCGGCGCATTTCGTCGAACGCAGCCGCGCGGTCGAATTCGCCGCCGTCGTCGACCGCGATGCCTGCCACGGCCGGAGCCGCGTCACCTACTGCCGGCGCTACGAGCACCGCTCCCGCTTCGCTCATTGTAAAGGTGCTCCTGGTGTCAATCCATTAGGGGGCAGCGCCATGGGGCCAGCTGCGCCGGGCGTGAAGCCGTTTGGGGGCAAAGCAATCGGGGCGGGGCCAGCCGCGGGCAGTGCGCCAGGCTGCGGCGCTGCGGCGCCAGCGGGGCCGCCCTGCGCGGTCTGCATGCGCACTGCCGACTGCATGAAGCGGCGGACTTTCGAGAGGTTCTCCGCCGGGTAGCCTTGCAGCGTCGCTTCGACGTACATTTCCTGAGCGACGAACAGGACCGTGTCCAGTTTCATCTCCGGCTCTGGCGCGAGCTGCGGTCCGCCGTCGAGCATGCTCTGCACCATCTTTTGCGTGAGCACCCGGTTCGCAGTCTTGCGCCGGATGAATTCCTGCATGTCCGGATGGTCCATGCCCTGGAGCACCTCGGATGCGTCGCTGATCAGGCCAGCCTTAGTCAGGCGCTCGGCCATTTCGATCGCTGCCTCGGGCGAGTCACCGAGCAGCGAAGTAGGCATGACCTGCAAAACGAAGTCGTCTTCCTCGATGTTCAGGTCTTTGTGGAAGTCGATCTCCGTGTAAGCGTTGTCGCCAAACGACTTCACTTTGATGCCGCGCACGTCCTGCGATACGCGCAAAACGAGGCGCGCCAGTTCCATGTGCATCTCTTCCCACTCGCGCGTCACGATCGCGAAGCGCTCGCTCTCGATGTCTTGGTGCACGAGCTGAGCGCGGCCGCTCGTGAATCCGGTTGGTTTCTGGGACTGCGCCGTCATCTGCGACACGCCAGCAATCTCGTAACCCTTTTGGTATAGCCGATCTAGGTGCTGAAAAACCTCGGGGTGGACGACGCTTGGCGCGTAAACCTGAGGCACCTTTCCCGTGTACTGAAGGATCGTGCCCGGCACATCCGTCACGGTTCCCTTGGCCACGTTGCTGGCCCGATCAATCAACACATACGGATTTGAAAGCAGCGCCATAGCCGCCTGAATCTTCCGCACGAGCCGGTTGATTTCTAGCTGAATGCCCTTCAGCTCCTCGGCGAGTCCCATGCCCCACATACCGAGCGGCGACGTGCTCCACCGAATAAACACGTACGGGTGCCACGTGTGTGTCCACGGCTCCTTGATGAGCGTCACACCGTTCGCGCTCTTCACATAGAGCCCGTCATCGGCGCCTTCTTCGCTCGCGGTGTGGTACGCCTCTTCAACGCGCACGAGGTCTGAAGCATAGCGGTCGTATACCGCATTGATTTCTTCGTCCTCGTAATTGAATTGCAGCGTCGGGATGCTTGCGATTTCGTCGGCCTTGTCCGGATGCTGCGCGAGCAGTACGCCGCGGTCGACGTACTTGTACTGATAGATGTTGCGCGGCTCGCGGTGCATGCCTTCGACGTTGTCGACGACAACCTCGGGCGTGAACACACGCTCGATGATGACGCGCTTCTTCCCCGGCATCACCTTGAGGCAACCGCTGCCTATGATCGCCGCATCCAAGAATGCCTGCGAGGTCTTTTGATAGACCTTCTCCGAATAGAAAATCCCCTTGATGTATTGCTCGAGCTTGCGTGCCTTCTGTTGGACCTTGAAGTCGGCGCCGCTCGTCTGGAACCAGGGCTTGGGGCGGTTCTTCGCGATCTTGGATTGCACCGCGTTGCACATGTTGCGCACGATGTTCAGCGACAGCGGCGAACCGAGAGAGCCGTCAATGGTGAAGCCGGTGTGCGGACCGAGCCCAACCATCGCGAGATTTCGGTACATGCGCATGTGCGATAAGTTCGCGAGGCGGAACAAATCCTGATCGCGCTTGATCAGGTCAATTGTGGCCTTCACAGCTTCGCCCGGTTCGTCCTCGGTCCACCATTGGATGGCCGGCGTCCCGGTGCCGGGCGTGTCGGTCGGCATGCTCATGACGCCTCGTACAATTCTTCATGGAGGCGCTTGCGAATCTTCGCCGCCTCTTCTTCCAATTCTTCCGGCGTCGTGAACTTCGTCGCCGGTGGCGGAGCGGCAAAAAAAGCGAAATCGAATTCGATGTCTTCGACCTTGCATCGGATCACGCCGAGCTCCTTCAGCTGGCGCGCGAGCTCTACGATTTCACCAACTGTGCGCGGCGTCTTGACCATCGTCCCGGTCCTCTCCGATGCTGAGCAGCTCAAAAGGGACGTGAATGTCGTCATCGTCCAGGTCGTTGTACTTCGAAACGCCCTTCGGCTTTGGCGGCTCCGGCGTTGCGAGATAGCGGCCGCAGAGCAGTGCGAGCATTGCCGCCAAATCGCAGTGTCGCCCGTCCGGCGTCACGCTCAGATGGATCTTGATGCCAGCGCCGCCTGCGCGCTTCTTTAGCCCGAGCAGGTCAGCGCGGAGCCGCGCGTCGGGCGGTATCTCGAGCATGCCGGCATCGAAGCGCGTGCGCATGCTCTCATACATGCCGAGCTTCAGGGCGGGCGTGATCGTGATTGGAGACACCAGGATGCCCATATCCAAAGCAATGTCACGCAAAGCGTCGGCCATATATTGGTCTGTAAGCAACACCTCCACATGGTACTTCTCCAAGATCGGTTTCATCTCCGCGAGCACGGCCTTCGGCGAAAGCGGGTTCGATGGTGAACCCGTCCACTCGTGAGTCATCGCCACGCGGAAGATCATGTTGTCGGTCGTGTCCGCGATGCCGAAGCTCCAAGAATTGCCGCGCGTTCCTGGGTCCATGACGGCCGTATAAATGCGCGCCGGGTCGTAATCCAAAATCGCCTGGTCAGCGGAGCGCGTTGCCCCGTCGACAGACTGCGCAGAGAGCAGTGAGGTTTCTGGGTCACGAAACTCGGCGAGCACGTCCGTTTTGTAGGCTTCCGGATCGAGCGCCAAGAGCTCGGCCACGCGCTCGGGCGTCCAATTGAACGGGTTCATGAGCGGGCCCGGCGCGCGCACCACGCAGGCCTTCTGATTTGCGTTCTCCCAGTTCGCTTGCACGAGGTTGTACACGAAGCCCGTGGGGCCAACGGGCGAACCGATGTACATGATCATCGCGCCATCGAGCATGCGTGAGCGCACCGCGCGCACCATCTCCTCTAGGTTCACCACCGTACCGTCCTGCTCGGTCGCGATGCGCGGCGCTTCGTCGAAAATCACCCCAGCGGACCACCTACCGACTAGAGACGCGCCAGCCCGGGAGGCGGGAACGACGCGGATCTCGATTTCGTGGCCGCTGGGATGTCTTACGAATAGCGAGTCGGCCGTGGGTTGCCGCGTGAGCAGCCCCTTCAGCGCTTCGCTCGCCTCGATCGCGCCGCGGATGTAGCCATACGCTGCGTTCGCGAGCTCGGCCGTCACGGACACAATGCTGATACGTGGCACCTCGCCGGGGCGGATGTTCTTTCCCGCTCCGCGGTCGAGCCGCACCGTCTGGCTTGCGTAAATCGCCGCCGCGCACGCGATGAATGTCTTGCCGCCGCGCGTGCCGCTCATGACGCACAGCTCTTTGATGGGCTTGGCCGGCTGAATGCCACCGAAGCTCGGGAGCACATCAATCGGAACGGGCTTGCCTTCGATCGCGCGCAGGATGCAGCGCTGCAATGGCGTTGCCGTATCGATGCCGAATCCGTCCGGGTCCATGAACAAGGACTCGAGGGAACTGAGCAGCCTCAGCCGTTTGGATTCGGAGAGCATGCTCATCGAACGCGCGTCTTCTTGTCCCGCTTCTTGGCATATGCGATTGCGACGGCTTGCTTCACCGGCTTGCCCGCATGCACTTCGGCGCGGACATTCGAGCTAAATGCGGCCTTCGATTTTCCTGATTTCAATGGCATGGCTTCACTCCGTTATCGGTATTCCACCCAGCGAATGTTCGACCAAGGCACGAGAATCACGCCGTCAATCCAAATCCCGCGGTCGCGATCGTCCTCTGTCAGTAGCGCTTGCTTAGCGCTCACCTCGCGGAGCGGCTTCGGGTCACTGCCAAGTCGGCCGATGTCCGCAAACTTCACGCGGTCGAGCATCGGCACGGAACGCACGGGCAATACCGGCGGCTCACTTGCGCCAGTCTGCGCCAACTTTTCGGCGACCGCCGCCTTCGAGTATGGGCTGCCCTTCGCCATCACTGAAGCGTCCCCTCGCGCTCGCGTTGCGCGATCATTTCGGTCACCAGCTCCGACTCTTTGGCCAGCGCCGCGAGCACTTGCTTCAGGTCCGGCGCGCTCTTGTCCAGGCCATATTTAGCGTTCATGCGCTGCATCACCATCTTGTGCACGCCGGCCAACTGCTCGAGCAGCTTCACCGGCACACCGGGCGAGGGTTCCGCGTCGTACTCGTCCCACGCGCGGTTGATGGCCTTCAGAGCTTTCTCCTCCAGCTCGAGCAAGACAAATTCGCCGCGCGATTGTGCCACTGGCGCAGAATGTGTCATGGCACACGTGGCACATCAAGATATATGTAATTCACCGTTGACTATGTGCGGCGCAAACATCATGCTCCGGTGATGGCAGATACAGACGTGAAAGCAGTGATGACGCTAGTCGTCCCCGTCTCGCTCATGGCGGAACTCGACGCCGAGGCCCGGCAAGAGGGGCTCACAAGGTCGGCGCATGTGCGCAGGATCATCGCGCGGCGCGAGCCGGTGCAGCTCAGCCACTTCAACCGCGCGGTGCGCGAGCTCGAAAATGTTGGCGGCGACGCTGCGGCGGCGGAAACACAGAAGGGCCACAAATGAAAGCCCCGGTGCAGAAGCCGAGTGAACAGATTCACACCATCTGGCAACACCTGCTCATGAACGCAGCCGCCGAGCAGCAATGCCCGGTTGAGCAGCTCCCGATCCAGGTCGTGCTCGCGGCGCGGCTCGAAGCGCACGAACGATACTTGGATTCGGCCGACCAGAACAAGCCGATCGTGAGCCTCCAATGAAGGCGCTGTTCATCGTCGCGCTTTGGCTATTCGGCTGTGGGTCAGACTTCTCCAGCTCGCTCCCCTCCGATGCCGGCGCCAGCATGGACGCGCTGGGAAAACCGGTGCCCATCGTTTGCCCGTCATCGCCCTACTACCTACCGCGCCAGTGCAAAGACCTGTACGCGGTATGCACTTGGCCCACACCGCAGTACTTGGACCCCTACAATCCGAACGCAGCGCCACCGGTGCAAAACTGCGAGTGCGCCGCCGATGGCGGGTGGAATTGCTGGTGATCTCCTGCCTTTGTGTGACGCACGAGCGGCACGAATTCATGCCGTGGGTCGAGCACCAATTTCTGAAGCAAAGCCCGGTGAATATCCAGCGCAGCTTCGAACAGGAATTCGAGCTGGTGATTTTGGATAGCAGCCGCGAGCCATGGAAAAGCGACATTGCTAGAGTGTTTCACGTCCCAGGACAGCCCGGCATTTCGTGGAAGCGCGAGGTAGCGCTCAGCGCCGCTCGCGGAAACTTCGTCACGTGGTTCGACGACGACGATTGGCAGAGCCCAGAGAAACTGCAAAAGGTCCGGAGCCTGAGCGGCGGAGCCGACGCCGTTGGCACCCGCCACGCCTACATGTACTCCACCGTGTCAGGCCAAGCCGCGCTGTATGAATCGACCTACGAGCCGATCATCTTCAACTCGGCGGTCTATCGGAAAAATTCCGTGCCGCAAAATTTCGATCCGACGCGCATCACCGCCGAGGACACCGAATGGCACGAGCGATGGCTAAAAACACGGCCGAGCTACGTCACCCTCGGCGAACCCATGCACGCCTGGCTTTGCCACGAAAAGAACGTCACGAACCGTGCGAACTCGCGCTTCTTCGAACTGCCGAATCCGATTCCGTTCGATGACTGGGAGCGGGAGTTTTTTGAGAGGCTGAGGGTGGGGAGATAGGGCTCGAGAATTTTGGTCGCGCGACGGGATGGGTCCCCAAAACGACCTAGCCTCTCGGGCAAACCGCAGGGTACCGGGTGATCGCCCCCCGTACGAGTGGCTCCCGGTATTGATTAAATCAGCCAGCCGATTCGCATAATATAACTTGCATACGTTCGCATATGTTCTATGCTATCCACCATGCACAACGCAATCGCCCGCATCGATTCCGAAATCGCAACTCTGCACGCAGCCGGCAACATGGGCCGGCAGATTCGTCGTCTGCTTGCTCGCCGGATGGCCCTGCTCCTGGCGTACGGTTGACCATGCTGCGCACCATCGCACTCGCCGATTCTGCCTACCTGCTCAGGTTGTGGCGCTACCTGCACGCCCGGCGCAACCTGGCCAGCGTGCTCGCCCCGCGCTCGCCAGACCCCGACGCCAGCCTGCTCAGGCGCCTCACGGCCGAGCTCATCCAGCGCGAGCTGCTGTGATGGCCGGCCTACCGCGCCGGCACGGCAGAGAGCGGCCTGGGCGGACTGCGGCGCCAAGCGAGCCCGACATCCTCTGGCTGCTCAGTGTCGCCGCCGCAAAGGAGCAGCTGATACGAGCGCTCTGGGCCGAGGCAATCCGCTCTGGCAGGTCGGAGCATTGGGTGGCGCGCGAGTTCGAGCGGCGGTTGGGTGTGCCGCCGATCACCGCGTGTAGCGCGCGCGTAGCTCCAGCCACTCGTCCAGCGGCAACTCGTCGTACGCCCTAAGCACCCCGCGCAGCTCCGATACTAGCCGCTCTAGTTTCGTGCTCTTGGTGTGGCCGAGCCGAGCCGCTTTGCGCTCAATCAGCCCATGCCCAATCAGCTCGAGCTTGCTGGCGCCCCACGAATCAGGATCGGCGACGGCAACACCGTGCAGGTGCTTCTGCCGGTTCATGGCCTTGCCGACCAGCCACTCAATGCGGTCGAGCTCGGCAGAATCACGAGCATCCGGGTCGGAAAGCTCTGATATTTCTCGCAAACTTAGCGGCATGTGACGTGCTATGCGCGTGCGCGCGAAGATTTCTGCGGATCGGGATTGGACATCTGTTTCACGTGCAACGCTCCAATCCGTGTAGACCGAGTACACCTGTGTGCACCGCGCGAATTGCTAGGTGTGCACATGTTTTCCCTAATCATTACCATTACATTACTTACTGTGTAGACTTGTGTTAACTAAGGTAAGGGTCAAGACGTTGTTTGTAGTAGGGTTTGTCGGATCATGTTTTCGGTGCGCACGGTCGACACAGTGACCACTTTCCTACTTACATTCCGCACACATAACCCGTGCACACCTATTCTACGGCAGGTAGACACGGCTGACTCTGAATCGGGTAATAGCGTTTCTCGATGCGCCCGAAATTGCGAGCGCGCCGCCATGGATAGCCGAGGATTCGCAGGCAGACTCCGACCCGTGTTTGCTCTGCTCGGCTCCATTTTGCCGCGTCGAGCATGAGAGCACCAGCCAGCACATCGCCGACCGTGAACCCCTGCCGATCGCCGGCGGCGACCCATTGCGCGATTTTGCCCTCCCAATCGTCGCTCGCATGTCTCGATGCCTGCTCCTCCATGACCTCGGGCTGCATCTCGTCGCTCGGCCACCATTGCGCGCCGGCCTCGAATAGGACGCGCGCCTCGGCCCAGAGCTGGTCTCGGTCTGCCACGAGTGCCGCGCGCTCGAGTTTGTGGGTCACGACGGGCCAGAATCGCCTCCCACCGCTCGCGTCGTGCAGATAGGCCTCCTCGTTGGTCGTCGCCGCGAAAACGAGCTGGCGGGGCCGTGAGATCTGAAAGCGGCCGTACGGGGGGCGGTACTTGTCCACGGTCCTCGTCACGAAATCCTTGACCGTCGTGAGCTCTTGCCGGCGGAGCGCGTCGAGCTCGCCGACCTCTGCGATCCAATTGCCCTGGAGCATGTGCCCAGCGGCGGGGTTTTTGATGTCCGGGAGGCTCGGGAGGTACCAATCGCCGGAGAGGATGCGGAGCGCGGAGGATTTGCCCAGGCCCTGCGCGCCCTCGAGTACGAGCATGTGGTCGGCCTGGCAGCCAGGACGCATCACACGCGCGATGGCCGACACCATCCACCATTGGCCTACAGCCACCGAATACCGCGACATGGGTGTGCCGAGGTAGGCGGTGAGCCACATGCCGAGCCGTTTTTTCCCGTCCCAGGCCAGCCCGGCGAGGTATTCACGCAGCGGGTGGACGGTGCGCATGCGCGCTGCCGACACGATTGCGTCCTGGACCGTGCCTTTTTTTAGTGTGATCCCCTTGTGCCGCGCGAACCAGTGGTGCACGTAGGTCGCATGGTGATCGGCGACCTCTTGCCCGGGGAGCGGCCGCTCGAGGCCGGGCATCTCGGGCACTCGAGCAGACCAATAGATTCGGTCGGAAAAATCATCGTAGGTCAGTGAGCCGGCCCAGGCGTCGTGGTTGGCCAGGATGATCGCCGCGTTGCCCACGTCCGGTGTGACGCGGCCGTCCTGGTCGCAGCGGAGCTCGAGCCCCCAATCGGTATTCGGCACATTGTGTGGCGGGCGTTTTTTTTTTCCGCGGCGCCGCTTCTCCGCCTCGAAATCGATCGGGTCGGTCACGTCCTCGCCCCCGGCACCCACATCACCCGATATGGCCCCGCCGCCGGCACGGTCGCCTGGAGCCGCCGCGCGAGGGCTCGAGCGTCCGCCTCAGTGCGCCGCTCGCCGCAGGTTTGGCCGGCAGCGTCGAGCACGCGCCAGGGAAATTCGCCGCTCACCGCGCGCCGCCCTGCGCTCGCTTCCCGCCGCTCCGCTCCGCCTGCCTCAGCACATGCTCGGTTCTGACCCGAGCAATTCCGCGCCGAATCACCTCGGCCTGGGAGATGCCCATCTCCTCGGCCGTCCAGCGCAGGCTATCGGCATCGGCGGGTAGCAATCGCAGGTCAAATCGCTCTGTATGGGTTCGCGACATGGGTCCGTACCTGTACCGTACAGGGGCGCGGCGTGTCAATAATGCCGTGCTCGCATTGCCGTCTGGGCTGGAATACTGGGCCATTTGCAGGCCTCGGTCGATTTATTCGATTTGCACTTGCGCGGGGTCCCCCGTGGGTGCATATTGATTGGGTCAGCACGGAGCTGACGCGAAAAGGAAAAACGAAAATGACCTACGATCAAGCAATCGACCGCAGCGTTTCTCACAATGAGATTGTGTTCCTGGACCATGACGTGACCACGATGGATCAGCTGGCCGCAGCGTGCGAGGGCTGCGTCGTGGCCAACGAGTCGACCGAATATTGGGGCGCCCGCGAAGACGGCGAGGAATGGCGCGTGCACGTGCGTCACGACGATGACGGCCAGTCCTGATTGACTCCCCCGCGTCCGGCCTCTCAGCGCAAGCTCTGAGGCCGTGGCGGGCGAGTGACCCGAGAGGACGGTTGACAAAATGACGAAAAAACGAATTGAAAAATTGCTCGGCGTGAAATTGGTCCATGGGTGGATTTTGGTGTGCCTGGCAGCAGAGCTGGATAGGCCGACGCCATGACCGCCCGCTGGGTTTCGCTCCCGCTGGCCTGCTACGAGGACGGCGGGAGCCCGTCGCGTGACGAGCGCGCGATCATGGCTCTCGCCGAGGGCGATGTGCGGCGCGTGCGCACCCGGCTCGGCGACGAGATCGACGCTGTGTGGGACGACCGGCGCTATTTCCGCGCGTGCGACGATGACGGCACGCCACTGAGCGAGGATGGGCTGGACGTGGTGGCCGTCATGGTGCCGACGCCGCGACCACCGGGAGCAACAATTCCCGAGGCGGAGCGCCGAGCTCGAGGTCAGCGTGAGCTGCACCTCAGAATCGACCAGGAAACCGTCACGCGCATCGGCGAGCTGTGCACCGACGCGGGGCCCGGGACGACTCGAGCGGCCGTGATTCAGGCGCTGGTTGCCCGGGCGCATGGCAAGATGCTCGCGGGCAGAAAATTGGCGAAGTCCAAAATCTAATTTTAGGCCTCGGGTGCGTCATTTTGGAATTGACATTTGAAAAGCATGCTTAAGCATGCTTACCCGAACTTCCGCAACACCATCTCCGGCCTCGGCTCCGGCGCGAATTTCAGCCCGCAGCGTCGGCACTCGGGGCCATCGACACACCAGCTCTGGTTGCAGCACAGCGAGCAGATTTTGCGCGATGGTTTCTCGGCGCCGGGGCGTGAGCCGTTGCTCTCCATGCGCGTGCCGCTGCGGGCGTCATCGCAGGATTTGCATGCCGATTGCAGACCATCCTTCGCGCGCGCCGAGCGGTAGAATTGCTTGCGCTCGAACCATTGGCGGCATCGGCTGCACTGCTTTTCGGCGGCTTCGTTGTGCTTGTGGCGCACGAGCGCGGCGGTGTTTTTTCGGGCGGTCATCGCTTGCCAATCGGCGTCACATTGTCCAAATGCTCTAGCGTCACCGTGCAAAACAGATCGTCATCATCGCTGCCCATGAGCGTCAGAATGCCGTTGATTTTCACGCTATGCTTAAGCGGATATTTCATCCGCGCTTTCCCAGCGGCGTACATGATGATCGCCTCGTTCAGCTCGTCGCGGCTGATTGTGACCTGCACTGGTTCGCTCATTTGCACTTCCTCAATTCAGCAGCCCGCGCACGGCGCCGCGCATTCACGCCCTCAATTCGATTCGGCACTTTCTTCGCAGCGTGCGCGCACGTCGAGCACCGCCCGTGCCGCTTGATGTCCCACGGAAACCCGACGCGCCGATACACATCGCCGCACTCCGAGCATTGCACGCGGTAGATGGGCACGCCTGAGTTGGGCGATATGCCGGCTGAGCCGAGGATGCGGAGGGTCATTTCTCTCCGAGTGTCGTCCGCAGTTTGGAGCCGCAGCGGTCGCTGACCATGTTGAATGTGGACCCCAGCAACGCCTCCAGGTCAGTGCAGCCGACGTTGGACGCGACCAGTGATAGATAGGTCATGGCGTCCGCCACGGCATCGAGCACGTCTGCGTTTGTCAGGTGCGCTTTTCGCTTTTTTTCGCCAGTCACGCCGAGCACGGCGGCAGCAAGCTCACCGACTTCTTCCTGTACGCACACGACCAGCGCGGTCAGAGAATGCGCAGGCGCGAACGCCTCATGTTGGCGCTCAAAATTCACGCGGTGAAAATCATTCAATGTCTGCATTTTTCTCCTTCAAATCCGGCAAGAGCCGCAGCACCGTATCCCAGAGCAACCGATCTAATTCCGCTTGCGCGTCAGGCGTAAGAGCAGAGCAACGAAAGGGTGAAAAGTTGAGCCACCCGTTACGGCCTCCTCTGGAATGGTGACTACCCTTCAGCTTCCCTTGATGCTGCGGCTCTGCCAGAACCTTTCTTTCATGCCCCCATGCCCTCCGCCGCCACCGCCGCGCGATGCTCAATCTCCCTGCAAATGTCCGCGTCGCGCAAACACTCCCGCGCAAATTCAGTATCCGCGCCGCTCAACTCGAAGGCGCAATAGTAGGCAAACGCTCGGAAGTAATGCCCCATGTAGCAGGCGACCCAATCACGCTCGCGTGCCGATTCGGCCTCGCGGATTTGTTTGGCGTAGGCATCGAATGCGTCGGCCGAGTCGAAGATTTCTGTCAGCGTCTCGCGGGCCATGATGACTTCGCCAGCTTCGGTTGCGACGCGCTTGCGGGCCGTGGCGTGAGAGCGCTCGCGGATGGTTACCATTTGGTCGGGCGTGAGGCGGCGGGTGGTCATGCCCGGGCCTGTGGCGAAAAAGTAAGCCAACGCGATATCCAGGCCTCGGCCGCCGACTCAGCAACCCGACGCCCCCAATGGTCACACGTCCAACATTTGCGCGCGCCACAGTGATCGCGTGGTACCGGGTGTCGGCGCCATCCGCGTTTCATTCGTCGCACTCCCACGGATGCGCCTTCGCTAATTCGCGCGCATCGCCGCCCAGTACGGTGTTGGCCTCACGCTCTCCGCAACATTCGCACTTCGCCATCACGCCACCATCTCTTTCTTTTTAGCCTGGAGCCTCTTGAACTCACGCATCAAAATCCGCTCGACACACAGCGCCGCCCCGCTGGCATCCTCACAAAACCAAACCGGCACGCGCTTATCGCTCGCGTACGCAATCAACGTCCCGAGCACGCTTAGCGGGTTGATGTTGCTCCGGTAGATGCCGAGCGAAATCTCCGAAAACGACGCCTCGATCACGAGATGGCAAACAGGGAATAGCGCGAGGCGCTCCATCTGCTCGACGAAGCGCGGGCGGTCGATGCCACAGCAGGAAGCGAGCTCGCCGCCACGCTTGCGCTCGATGGCCACGAAATCGGATGCGCCGCGCAACGAATAGTCCGCGACGGGCAGCAGCACAGATTCGGTCGTCACGGCTGGGCTGAAGCGCAACGGAATGACCTCGCGCTGGTCGATCAGGATGTGCGGACGCTCGGGTACTGCCTGATAGCTCTCGATGCTCATGGCCCGACCACCGCATCAAAATCCGACCGCTCCGATTTCGGCAACCATCCACGCGCAAGCTCTTGCCGCATGACGCGCAGGTCCTCAATCGAGGCCATGCCAGCGAGGTAGTCACGCTCGCGGCGCACAGTCTCGAGTTCGGCGCGCAGGGCGATCGATTCGTCGCATCCGCACCGGTCGCAGTCGCAATCCGGGCAGCACTTGCGCTCGTGCGCCCAATCGATCGGGCCGCATTTGCCGCCGCAAGCCGTGCATCTCATGGCGCCCTCCGGATCACTTCGAGGCAAGCCGTCTCGTGCCAATGCACATCATCTGGCGCAGCGTCGGGCCTCACGCCGATATGATAGCGCGAGCCGTTTTGACCGTAGTGCGTTGAGTCGACTGTCCCCTGAGCGCCTTGCTGGCCCGCCGGGTCGGTGCAATTGATCAGCACGCGGTCACCCTCATAGACCAAGCTCATTTCACGCGCTCCGACCAGGCCGCCACCGGCACACCGAACGCCTCTTTGATTGCCATCATCCTAGCCTCCTAATTTCAGCGTCGCTAATGCCCCTAGCGATACATCGCGACAAATGCGCGGCGTAACCATCGACAGTCACCGGGCTCCGCTCTTCGCGCAGCAATTTTGCTAGCACCATCCCCGTATCCTCGCCCAGGAAATGCTCACGCGATAGCGAGGCCACTTCATGCTGCAGTAACGAGTGCACGCTTCTTTCGTGCTGGAACGTGCATCGCGCCACAATCAGCAGCAGCACATGGCGCACATTGAATCGGTAACCTAAGGCTTGAGTCCTATTTTGTGGCCTACCAGAGATGCCTATTTTCACCGACCCATCGTCTGCTTTCGCGAAATACATGTAGCTGTAGACGCTATTCCCGCTCGCAAGCTTCCCCGCGCGAACTCCTATCGCCCTTTCCAAATCGAGCACATCAATTCGCCTCACTCGGATAGCCTGCACTACGCCGCGCGCGCGGTCAAGTACCTTGCACTACTTTCTCGTTTCTGCTATTCCGAACGCCATGCCGAAGACGAACGACTTCGCGTTTCAGGTTCGCCTGCCCGAGACGCTCCATGTATCCATGAAGCAGGTAGCCGAAGCGCGCGGCGTGTCCGAGTCCGAGCTGGCGCGTCGGTTGTTCAGCAAAGAAGTGCAGCAATTCCAGGCGTCTCGCGACAAAAAGAAAAAAGCAGCAAGGGGGACTTGACGTAGTGCACGGTGTAGTGCATATTGATTGGGTCAGGTCGGTCGCTGTCCGTAAGACGGCTCATCCCCGCGGTGTGGGCTTCCGACCTGGCCTACCCCAATCGGAGCAAATCATGCGCAGAATCAACGGACAGTTCGACGATTTTGACCAAGAATACCGGGTCGAAAAACTCGTGACGTTCAGCGGTTTCATCAAGACTTGGGACGTGGAGGCACGCAATGTTTCTCTGAAAAATGCAGAGCTGATTGCCCGTCTCCTCACCGCGAGCGGCGTCGAAAACCGTGTCCGCCATGCGAGCGATTTCTGACATGGACCAACCCTGGGAGAACGTCGGCCCCTGTAATTGCTCGAGATGTGGCATCGCCTGCCACTCCGACGAGCTGCGCACCGCGAATCATCTCGACCCCGAGCTGTATTGCGCCGGCTGCATTCAGACGCTGGGCGAGCAGCAGGACGAAGCGGATGCGGATGCGTATTTCGGCGGTGAGTCGGTCGGGTCGTATGGGCCGAGTGATGAGCGAGGCGTGTCATGACATTCCCTGGCGGCGAAGTCACCATCCCGACACCGACCCGTGCTGACCTGATTCTGTCGGCGAAGCAATGGATCACCGCGGCTCGCGAGCGCATGACCGATTGCGCTGATGAACGACTCGCAATACACGATAAAGCATACGTGATTGGGGCGCTCGACCATGCGATGCGCGCGTTGAAAGAGGCGGAGGCTAACAAATGAAAGCGCCGTGGGTGAAGGGTCCCGAGGTGTGCGGGCATGCTATCTACCGGTCGGCCTCGGTCGACGAAATCATGTTTTGCATCTGCGCCGAGTGCGGGCATAAATGGCAGGTGATGCCGTGAGAGTAGTTCGAGCCATTCATGAGCGATTCTGGGAAAAGGTGGCTCGAGGTACATCGTGCTGGTTATGGACGGCCGCAAAAGACCGTGATGGATACGGACGCCTCGCGTTGAATAGCAAAAGCTACACGCTCGCTCACCGCTTGTCGTGGTTGCTACACTTCGGCGCCATACCAGCCAATAAATTCGTCTGTCACAGTTGCGATAATCCCGGATGTGTCAGACCTTCTCACTTATTCCTTGGCACAAATCGAGACAACATCGACGACATGGTGGCTAAGGGGCGCTCGCGGTCAGGTGAGCAGAATAACCTGGCTAAACTGACAGAGCGAGACGTTGTTGCAATTAGAGAGCGCTTCTCCTCTGGGGAGACACGCGATTCGATTGCTCGAGACATGGGTGTGACACCTAGAAACATATTTAGCGTTGTGAAGAGGCATACATGGAAACACGTATAGTATCCGGACCTGCGTTTGGAGAGCCGCGCTCACTTGCTGAGCAGTTGCAGCGCGCGGTTGACGAGAACCAGTGCGAGGCAATTGTCACGCATGCGCAGGGCATTCGTCCCGGCACACGCTGCAATGACATTAACACAACTCTGCACCCCGCGCTCGGCAAGCGCCTGTGTTTCACGCACCGTCACGCGGCGGATAATTTCAATCGGTCGACCGCACTGCGGTTTGTGGAGAAAGTTGCGAGCAAGTGAAAAAGACCAATATCGTTCAGCTTCCGCCCGACTGGAAAGCGTCGTTTCAGGGGCACGCGATGCGCAGTTCGTTTTGCCTCGCGTTGACACAGCCCATGCTCGAATTTCTGTGCGCGACGGCTGAGGGTGTGCACTGGGACCGACGCCTCTACACTCGTCAGTACGGCATGGCGCGCCCAGATAGTTGGCTTGCTTCGTCGCATGCGCTCATCAAGCGCGGTTTGATTGAGCGACTTGGTCGAGTAGAGATTGACGCTACCAGCCTGACTGAAGACGCGGTTACTTCTCACTACAGGCTGACCCCTCCTGGAGCGGCGCTGGTGGCCCTGCTCAAGGTGGCCGGGATATTCGTCGAGTCCGATACCGCGCTCCAAAGGAAGGGTGCCAACAAATGACCATCCAAGACGTGTTTGCCGAAGCCGCTGAGCTGCAAAAACAGCTCGACAAGCTCGAGGCGAAACGAGCCAAGGCGATGGAAAATATCGATGCCGAGGAGACCGCGCTACGTGATGCTGCGTCGTCGGCGGCGAAGGCGATTCTAGACGCGGCGGAAACGGAGCTGGCGTGAGCACCGCGATCCAAACGACGGGCGGTCCCGACAGCGCCGCGATCGAATCCGTCTTGGTGCAAGGCGACCTGTCCAAGCTCAGTCCGCCACAGCGCGTGAGCTACTACAATCGCGTGTGCGAATCGCTTGGGTTGAACCCGTTGACGCGCCCTTTCGAGTTCATCAACCTGTCGGGTAAGCTCGTATTCTATGCGCGCCGCGACTGCACCGACCAGCTACGCAACATCAACAACGTCACCGTGCGAATTCTCTCGCGCGACAAGATGGGCGAGGATGTCTACGTCGTGACCGCGCAGGCGACGCTACCGAATGGGCGCAGTGACGAATCAACCGGCGCCGTTCCGATTGCTCGGCTCCAAGGCGAAGCGCTCGCAAACGCGCTAATGAAGGCCGAGACGAAGGCGAAGCGCCGAGTCACCCTTTCCATTTGCGGCCTCTCCGTGCTCGACGAGTCGGAGCTAGAAGGGGTAAGGGATCAAGTGCATCCGGCGCAGATGACGGGCGGCCCCATCACGCCGCATTCCGAAAGCGACCAATCGCCGCTGACCGTAGATGCGTCGGTCTATGATGACCTGATTGGGCGAATCGCCGTGGTCAAGCAAGGACTAGCGACGTGCAAAACCTATCAGCAGGTGCTGACGCTGCGAGAGCTGCTAGGCAGTAGAGCAGAACCGGCAAAATCGAAGCTGACTCGCGACATCCAAGCGGCGCGCGCGACCAATCTGGACGGGATGCGTGAAATTGACCGGCGCTGGGCGCATTGTGATCGCGAAGTCGCCAAGCTCGAAAAAGCGATACAGGCGCCAGGTCCAGAAGCGTCATTCCAAGATAATGCAGACGACGCGAACAACCCGGACGGGCAGGATGCCGACCCGGCTGAGGATTTCGATCGATAATAGCCACCCCGCTCGCTTGTAGGAACGACGCCGCCTTTGGTCACCCACCCGAACCATCTGCCCAAGGCTGCGTCATTCGTGCAAATCAGCACGGGAGGATTCAATGGAACAAATCTACGCTCGCCACGGTGATCTAGTCATTCGCAAAGAAGCTGTGCCGTCAGGTTTCGATCTCAAAAAACCCAGATCGCCGCTGGTGCTAGCGGGACACGAGTCAGCTCCGCACGTCATCGCAGCGTTTCAAAATGTGGAGCATGGCACAGACGGCGAAACGCAGCGCCTGCGCGTCGCGAAGCCGGTCACGCTCACGCACGGCGGACGCCACACCACGATCGAAATCGAGCCCGGCGACTACGTGATCTATCCCTTGGCCGAGATGAGCGGCGACCTCACGCGCTCCGTGGAGGACTGAACATGCTGAATGACCTAACGACCGAACAAGAAGCGATGATCGATGTCGTCGCGAACGAATACCTCGCGGTGTTGTTTCGCGGTGACGAAGTTGACCTGGATGCTGTGCGCCCGGCGCTCGAGATGATCTACGGCTTGTATCATAAGGAGCTACCGGAAATCGAGATCTGCAATAGCCCGGAGGCCGCTTTGATGCGAGCCAAGGAACTTGGAGTCGAATCTCCGTATTTCGATTGGTGGGGCGCAAGCGATGCCGGCTGGATCGCGCACTACGAGGCATTCGCACGACTCGCCGTCATTGATGATGCTGAGTCAGAAGACCTGCGCAAGATGCAGCGCCTGTTGTTCGGTGGCGCGTACGATACCGTGTTGCTCGACGAACGAGCATTGCTTGTGCGTTTCCCAAATGAAATTCACGTCAATGCACGCGGCGATTTACACTGCGCTACCGGTCCGGCAATTTCCTGGCGCGATGGTAAGGCGGAGTATTCATGGAACGGCGTCTGGGTATCGCAGGCGCTTATCGAGACGCCAGAAACAATCACCAAGGTGGAGGCTCTGGCTATGCCAACCGAGGAACGTCGCGTCTTCTGTGAGCGTTTTGGGTGGACTAACGCATTGAAGCTTTTCGAATGCACGCTGCTAAATTCTTGGACCGATCCGTTGACCGGCCTCGCGTACGAGCTCTACACGGGGCCAGATGATTCGATTCTCAAAAAGCAATCGCCGGTTTTGCTTACCGGTGAACAGCCCTTCTATTGCGAACCCGTACACCGCGACCTTAAAACCGCTCAGGCCGCACGCAAATGGCAACCGATGATGCGCCCCGGGTCCGATCCAGCTGAGGTGGCTCGCGCCTGCAATCGCGACCCAGAACTCAGCTACGGAATCGAAGCGTGACTCAGATCGGGGGCGTGCGGGGCCGAGTGTGGGACCGAGTGCGGGGCCGAGTGCGGGACCGAGTGCGGGACCGAGTGTGGG
>Ga0247670_1000062_pt1 | contig 36104 bp, 26 predicted proteins | sample CNK11_metaG_FD_183042 | JGI IMG/M metagenome (GOLD analysis project Ga0247670, IMG submission 183042) | Soil microbial communities from Purdue University Martell Research Forest, Indiana, United States - CNK11 | ecosystem: Environmental > Terrestrial > Soil > Temperate forest > Bulk soil...
GGCAGGGGAGAACGGTTTCGGAATTGCTCGCCGGACTTGCCAGTGACGAAGGCGTCACACGACTTTGAGTTTCTTGCCGAAGAGACGTTCACTTTCGAGCATGACGTAGCGATCCGTCATGCCGGCCAGGTAGTCGCACACCGCGCGGTGCAGGCCGGTCTTCTTGATGCGTCGTTGCGAGCTTTCACCGATCTCGTCCGGATGAGCGAGAAAGTGTTTAAACAACAGTCCCAGCAGCTTCACCGCGCGCAGGTTGGGCTGATGCACGACCGGATTATAATAAAGATTTTTGTAGAGGTAATGGCGGAGTTCGAGATTCAATTTGCTCCGTTCGGGGCTGTGTTGCACCAGCGGTTTGGCGCAGAGGCGCACGTCATCGGCAGATTTCACACCTGCCTTGGTGATGAGCCTTTCGCTGTTCTCAATGACGTCGCGGAGCTGCATGTCGATGATCGTACGGATGGTGAAATAGCGGCGCGATTCATCGGGCAGGTTTCCGTATTCTGTTTTAACCAGCTTGGCGGCGTGCGCCCACATGCGGACTTTGGCCGTGAGTTCTTTCTCGGATAACAATCCTGAATCCAAACCATCGTCGAGATCGTGGCTGTAATAGGTGATCTCGTCGGCGAGATTGGCGATCTGCGCTTCGAGCGAGGAGTTTTTCGCGGCGAACCCTTTGCGCTTGGCGGGATGATCGTAGGCGGTGAAATGTTTGGCGAGCCCCTCGCGGACTTCCCACGATAAATTGAGACCCGGGAATTTCGGGTATTTCTGTTCCAGTTCCTCGACGATCCGGAGGCTGTGCTGGTTGTGTTCAAAGCCGCCGTGGCCCTTCATCAAACGGGCCAAAACCGTTTCCCCTTTGTGGCCAAACGGCGAATGGCCGAGGTCATGCGCGAGCGCGATGGTTTCGGCCAGATCAGTGTTCAGCTTGAGTGCGCTGGCGATATTCCTGGAAATGGCGGCGACTTCAATCGTGTGCGTCAGCCGGGTGCGAAGATGATCGCCCGTGCCGTTGAGGAAAACTTGCGTCTTGTATTCGAGCCGGCGGAAGGCGCGGGAATGGATGACACGGTCGCGGTCGCGTTGATATTGCGTGCGCCATTCCGGCGGGGCCTCTTTATACTTGCGTCCACGCGTGTCGCCGCTGAACTGCGCATACGGCGCGAGGGTTTGCCGTTCGATCTGCTCGAGTTCCTGACAGGTGCGGGGCATGATGGGAAGCGCGGAATGGAAATCAGTTCGCCAGCAGTTCTTGCACGGAAATCCCGCGCAGTTCAAAGAGCCGGCGGATGGTGTCTTCGATCAAATTGTTCGGGCAGGAGGCGCCGGCGGTGATGCCGACGGTGATATTTCCTGCGGGCAGCCAATCGGCGGTCTCCACTTCTTTATGCAGATGCTGGTTGTAATGAACGATGAGTTTGTCCGAGGCCATCTTGCCCGCGTTCTTGATGAAATAGGTCGGCAACTTGGCCTCGCCCATCTCGGCGAGGTGCGAGGTGTTGGAGGAATTGTAGCCGCCGATCACGATGAGCAGGTTCATCGGTTCGACCAAAAGTTTTTGAAGCGCATCCTGACGGTCTTGCGTCGCGCCGCAAATCGTGTCAAAGAAGCGGAAATGCTTTTCCAGTTCGGCCTCGCCATATTTTTTTGCCATGGCGGCCTTGAACCGGCGTTGCACCTCCTCGGTTTCGCCGCGCAGCATGGTGGTCTGATTTGCCACGCCGACCGCTTGCAAATGAAGATCCGGATCAAAGCCGGCGGAATAGGCGCCCTTGAACTTCTCGAGGAATTCCTCCTTGTCGCCGCCTTGCAAAATGTAATCACAGACGTAATCCGTCTCCGCCAGGGTGAAGACAACGAGATAATGTCCACTGCCGTAAGCCCGGGCCTGTGAGGTCGTGGCTTTGGTCTCTTCGTGTTTGGCTTTGCCGTGGATGATGCTGGTGACGCTTTCCTTCGAGTATTGGCGAACGCGCTTCCAGACGCTCATCACGTCGCCACAGGTGGTGTCCACCAACCGGCAGCCTTTGGCTTCGAGTTTTTTGCGCGTGCCGACCTCGGTGCCGAAGGCGGGGATGATCACGGCGTCGCCGGACTGCAATAGCGACAATTCCTCGTCCGTGGGCTTGGGTGAAATGATTTGAATGCCCAGATTGCTGATCTGATCGTTCACTTCCGGGTTGTGGATGATTTCGCCGAGCAGATAAATCGGCGTATGAGGTGAAACCTCGGAAAAATACTTTTTGGCGGCGTAGGCGAGGTCGATCGCGCGCTCGACACCGTAACAAAAGCCGAATTCCTTCGCGAGTTTGACGGTCAGTTCGCCGGCGGACAGGACGCCACCACTGGCACGGATGCGTTCAACGAGCTCGCTGCGGTAATGCGTGAGCACTTGCGCCTGCACCGCTTCCATGATGTCCGGGCGGCGCAGGTTGATTTTCTTTTTGCTCGGGTCGTTTTTATTGCCGTCGGCATCCGGTCCCGAAGGCGCTGCAACTATCGTCATGACTAGAAGATTAGACGTGGCCGGAGGAATCGTCTAGCATAACTTCCCCGTGCAGGGACGGTAATCCAAATCCCCAGCCTGTCCGGAAGGGACCCTTGCGATATAAATTTTATTGCGCGGCAGGGAAATCATGGGATGATTTGCAGGCATCGGAGCGTAGCTCAGCCTGGCTAGAGCGCGTGGTTTGGGTCCACGAAGTCGCAGGTTCGAATCCTGTCGCTCCGACCACTTTATATTCATTCTTTGATTTGCTGATTGCAGTTCAAACCATGATTTGTCCGGAAACGGACCGGATCCGGGTTAAATGCTCAGGGTCAAAATGCGGCTTGTTTTTCCGGCTACCCCGCCGACTGGCTGCACGGAGCCAGGTGCAGCATGAAAAACGTTCCAGCAGATGTCCGCCTCGTTGGTGGCGGATTTTCCCAAAAAATGTTGGAATCATACCTGACGCTAACAACACGATCAGTCAACGAATACGTGAGCGTGGGGCGGGCGCAGGCGATTTGTTTTCGAAGAAATTACAACCTGCTGTTAAAGCGATCAACTGGCTTGGATTTGCACACAGTTGACAAATCGAGACACGGTTCGATTTCCTGCACCCGCTCCACTCCCTGTAAAAAGTGGATTGCGAGCTTTTGACCCTCGAAGTAACAAACAATTCTTCTGTGTGCGGGCCGTTCGCTGAACTGGCAATCCACCCGATCAGACTTGAAATTCAGATCGCGTGTCTTCCAGCAAGCATGAATCCCAAGACGTGTGATTGTTTGAAGCAAGCATTCCAAGATCTGTGAAGCATGGAGGCTTTGCCAACAGATCCACTCGGACGATCACGGGGCAACGTGCACCAAATTTGGCCAGCACTGCCGCCGGTTGAAAATCCGTGAGGTGACGTTGCACAGCCATCGCCATGCGTGAACCGAACGCGCCAGAAAGGCCGGTCAGCCAGTCGCGCCATCCGTGCTTTTGCCGGTTCAGGGCGTGATTTCATCGCTCACTGCAAATATCCCATCGTTCAATGCATTCAATTATCAATTAATTCCCACGGAGTGTATCAATGCTGCAGGTAGATTTAACAATTGGACATGATAACAAATCATACAGTTTTGAACGGGGGTTGCCGACAGGCGCGGGTTCAAGCTTTCTCGTTGATCGAGGTGATGATTGCCGCAGCCATCATGTCGATTGTGTTTGCCGCACTGTTTGCAGGCATTTCGACCACCTTCAGTCTGATGGATGCGACGCGGGAAAATTTACGGGCCACTCAAATCATGGTTTCCCGCCTGGAAGGGTTGCGGTTGTGCGCCTGGAGCAGCGGCCAGTTGTTCAATACCAACGTGGTTCCGCCCAATTTCACGGATTCGTTCTATCCGCTCGGACTGAAGTCCTCCACGAACAATGGCACCGTCTATACGGGCACCATGAGCGTCAGCACCAACTTCACCCTGAATCCGCCTGCGACTTATCAGGACAAGCTGGCCAAAGTCACCATTGCGGTCGTGTGGACAACCAAAGGTGCGACCCGCACGAATACCCACCAGCGTTCAATCACCACCTATGTGGCTCAATATGGCATGCAGAATTACATCTACGCCCACTAAACCTTGACCCTCAACCAACTTATGCTCAAACATTTTTCATCCACACCTCAACGCCGCCGCGGCTTCACCCTGATGGAAACGATGGTGGCCACCATCGGTGTTTCGGCCATTGTGGGCTCGATTCTGGTCACCGGCACCACCGTGGTGAACACGATGGCGGCCATCGTCAATTACAATGACTTGGATAGTCGCAGTCGCAATACTTTGGATACCATGAGCGGTGATCTTCGTAACACCGCCGTCGTAACCTCCATGACTGATCGTCAGGTGACGGTGAGCAACGCCATCACCGGCGATACGATCAGTTACCGTTGGGATGGAACCAACTACTTCACCCGGACTTTGAATGGTTCCCAAAAGATCATGCTCAATGGCTGTGATTCGCTGACGTTCAGTGGCTTTCAGCGTAATCCCACCAATAACTTCCAGTTTGTGCCGGCTCATGCTCCGTCGGAAACCAAACTGATCAGTGTCAGCTGGCGCTGTTCGCGCCAGATTCTGGGTGCCAAATTGAACACGGAAAGCGTCCAAACCGCGCAAATTTGCATCCGCAACTAAAACTAGAAGGAGAAAGCCATCATGAACATCCATATTATCCCGAACCGGAATCGCCGCGACGGCGGTGCCTTGGTGATCACCGCCATCATCATGCTTTTCATTGGAGCAACGCTGGCCACCTATCTGCTGGTGTCGCAAAACGAATACACGCTCGTGGCCCGGTCGCAGGTGTGGAACAGTTCGATGGCCCTGACCGAGGCGGGGGTGGAAGAGGGCATGGCCTTCATCAACAAATACGAGGGCAATTTCACGATGGTGACCAACTGGTCCACGGCGGCATCGGCGGCGGAAGACAGTTGGACCGTGGCCGGCAATCTCTTTTCCATGCATCGTGTGGTCAGCGCCAATGGTGATTACTACGATGTCACGATCGACAACTCCAATCCCAGCAGCCCGTTGATCACCTCGGCTGGACTGGTCGGTTACACTTTGAGCGCTTCCCGGTCGCCATTTATGCTGGCGGCTGCCGGTCTTCCGTCCCCAGCCGCCGTTCCCATCCGCCGCAAGGTCATGGTGCAGGCGGTCTATTCGGCGCTCTTTCCCGGCGCCATCACGACCGTGACCAACATTGATTTGAACGGCAACAACGTGCTAGTGGACAGCTTTGATTCCACGCTCACCAACGCCAGTGCCTGGAATGCCGCCCTCGGCTTCGGCACCTACAACATCACCAAAGCCCGGGCCAACGGAAACGTGATGACAGATTCTTCGCTAGTCGGTGCCATTTCAGTGGGGCAGGCCAACATCTACGGCCATCTGGATACCGGTCCCGGCGGCACGGCCACTGTGGGGAACAACGGCTATGTGGGACCGCTGCCCCAAAGCGGATCGGGCATCCAACCCGGCTTTGTCGCCGATGACATGAACATGGTGTTTCCGCCGGTGATCTTGCCAGGCGGCGCGAGCGGCTGGCCGACTGTTCCCAGTAGCGGAGTCATCACGAACAGTGGGAATTATTATTCGATGGGAATAAATGACAATTTAACCGTCAATGCTCCAAACGTGACCATCTATGTGCAAGGCACCATCAGTCTCAGCGGTAATGAGGCGATCACCATCGGTGCCACCGCCAGCCGGGTCATCTTCTATGTGGACGGGTCGTCCATCAGTTTGTCTGGCAATGCGACGATCAACAACCAGACTCAAAACGCAGGCGTTCTGGGGATATACGGCCTGCCCACTTTGACGAGCATCAATTTCGGCGGCAATGCCGGCTATACCGGAACCATCTATGCGCCCCAGTCCGCCTTTTCCTTTGGTGGCGGCGGCAACAACACTTATGACTTTGTCGGCGCATTGGTCGCCCTGAGCGCCAAGATGAACGGTCACGCCAATTTTCATTATGACGAAAGCCTGAAACGAAATGGGCCCGGCATCGGCTACGTCCCTTTTAGCTGGAAAGAAATCACCGCCAATTAAATCCTTGAAAGCGACATGAAAGCACAGGCAAGAGCAGCTGGGATTGAGATCAATCCGAAGTTTGTAGGGGCTTTCTTCACGGAGCAAATCGAGAACAAGCTCCGGGTGTTTTGCTACTTCACCAATGGCGGCACGAGCCAGTTTGAACTGGCGGCAGACGAGAACCTCGACAACCTGCACAGTTTCCATTCAAAGTTGAACATGGATGAGACCTGTTCGAGTGTCATTCACGACGAGGTGGTGCAGGGACGGGTCTATGTTCATGCCGGGGATATCTGTTGGCTCTACACTTTGCTCTCCACTCCGGGCGAGGTGCTTCCCCAAATCAATGGTGACATCTGCGACCTTCCCTGGCGGTATTGCTGGCGGTCGCTGGCGGCCGATGTTCTTGAGTATGGCAAACCCGGGGATTCGGTGCATTGCTTTGCCATTCGCACCCAGATCAGTGAAAACGACGCATCCCGGCTGGTCAAAGATGCCAACGCCTTTATCAATCCCTTGCCGTTGAAAAAAAAGGCATCGCATGCCCTGGCATTCGTGAGCATCGGCACAGCGCTGGTTCTCCTGGTAACCCTCATTGCCGGGACGGCATTTTATACCTCAAAGCAACGGGCCAATTGCTTCTTCCAGGCACCGGTGGCATCTGCGGAAACCGCCGAGCCCGCGGCCGGCACCTATTATCTGCTTTACAAGCACAAGATCGCCGGGCCTTACCCCGTGAAAATCATCGCCAGCCTGAATTCAGGCGGATTGCTCGCCCCCGAAACGATGTGCCGGCCGGAAAAGTCCACGGAATGGGCCACCCTGGCCACGCTCTTTCCAACCCAGCTCGCCAGATGAAGAAGCATCCAACAGCCTGCCAGTTTTTCGGCCTGATCGCGTTGGTGGCAACACTGATCTCCACCAGCGACGCACGGGGCTCGGACTCTTTCATGGTGCAAGGAGAAAACTTTCGCAGCCAGGGCAAGATGACCGAAGCGTTATGGGCTTATCGTCAGGCGGCCAAAACCGGCAACGCAAGCGCTGCCTTTGCCGTCGGCGAGCTGTTGCTGCTTCGGGGGCAGGGTGAGAGCGGGCGGGAGCGGGTGTTGGATCTTTCGGAGGGTCTCGGCTATTTATTTTGCGCCGCCACCAACCGGCATCCTCAAGCCTGTGCTGAGCTCGCGAACGCGCTGCAAAAGGGGATTGGCGTCCACACCAATCTCGTTTGCGCCTACGCCTGGCTTAAGCTTGCCGCCAAATATGATCGTTCCTTCGAGCCGGATTTGGACCAGCTGGTGACCCGACTCGAGCCAGGTGATGTCCTGCAGGCCCAGAAAATGGCGGGCCAATATCTTTCAGGCCACTGGCCGGATGCGGTGGCACACTCAATTACCCAGGGAGATTCCCGGCTCGCCATCCAGGGGGTGAGTGTTAGCGGGAACGAATCCCTCATCATCTTGAATGGTGAGACGCTGACCGTGGGTGAAATGATCAACGTCGTATCGGTCAAGAGCCCCGGTCATCCCGCCGGCGAAAAGTTGCCGGTTTCCTGTTACGAAATCGGCGCCGATTATGCCCTGGTGGCGGTGGCCGGCGAACCCAGTCTCAAAATGTTGTCCATCAACACGCGCTAAACCAATCGCAGTATCCTGACGTGTCGCCCGCGGAATCATTTCCCAATCAAGTGATGAAAAGCGAAATCGCAAATCTTGGCCCGGATGAGAGGCGGATGATTCCTTGTTTCTTCAGAAGTCAACCCGGCAATTTTCTCCACCCGAACGGTTTTGTCCCGGCAATATTTGCCCGGAGAAATCAGGTGAATCTCAAAACCGTTGCAAACATGGGTTTATTTGATTGGCGCGGTCGCTGCTAAACGCAGGCATGACCGTGGAACAAGTCAATCATATCATAAAAGAAATTCGCCGTTTCGCTTTCAGCCTGCTGCTGGCTGGAGTCTGCTCCGCCGCGTCCTCCAGTTTCGCCACCCAGTCCGTGACCCTTGCCGGGGTTTCCAGCCCCAGCCCCGCGGTGACCGGTTACAAGATTTATTACTGGGCCGCCTCCGGGTCCAACACGGATGTCATCACGGTAGGAACGGTGACAAATGTCGTCATTTCGGGTCTGCAGGCGGGTGAAACTTATTATTTTTTTGCGACCTCCCTCGACAGCAATTCAAACACGGAAAGCCATCCGTCGCAGATCACCGCCTGCACCGCACCGGACCAGGTCGCGCTTGAGATTCAAGTCGCGCGCGAAGCTGGAGCCGCCACTTCGGTTTCCGTCACTGCTGCCGGCGCGGTCCCCGACCAATGGGTCCTCGAATCCTCGGCTGACTTGCAGCACTGGGTGCCCGTCTTGCACGGGACGAATTCGGCGTTGAATTTTACGATGCCCGTCACAGGGCTGCCTGTCCGGTTTTTTCGGCTGCAAGCCGAATCACAAACGCCATGAACGACCAATTAAACCATTCGTTGCAACCTCGGCATCCTGCCAATTGGGGAGACTCAAACTATGAACCAGGAATTAAACAATCTAGTCCAGTCGCTGCGAGATGAATTCCAGCAATACGTTGAAATGCTTGTCCGGCTTGACCGTCACCACCAATCGGTCGCCGACCCGTCCGAAAGTGAAGTCCACGCCTTTTCGCGTGAGGTTCAAATTCAGGGTGAAGCGATCCAGCGCGCCCGCCGCGAACGCAACCAAGCCTGTCAGAATCTGGCCGTGCTGCTGAACCTTAACGCAGTTGTTCCGGTTGAAATCCTGATCCCCTTGATACCGGAGAATTATCAGCCGCTGGTCAACGAACTGACCCGGGAAAACCACCAACTCATGGAGCAGGTGGTGGAATCACTTCAACGCAAAAGATCATGCATCAGGAATTGCCCCATTTGATTCAGTCGTTGCGCAATGAGTTGATGGCCTGGGCTGAAATGTCCATCCAACTCGACCGGCACTTTCAGTTTCTTGAACTCCCGTCGGGTGGAGTTATTGGCGAAACTGCCAACCACGCTCAAATCAAGGGCAGAGCCGTCCAGAGGGCCCGCCAGGAGCGAACGCGAGCCCAAGCGACCATGGCTCGCGTATTGCAGTTGGAGCGGGGTGTTCCGATCGAGAAAATCATTCCTGTGTTGCCGGCGGCCGTTCGGCCGCTTGTGATCGCACTTGTCCGGGCCGGCCGCGAGCTGCTTGCGCAGGTGTTGTTAACCTTCCGCCGCAAGCAGGCATCCCTAAGACATGCTGTGGCCAGGGTGCGGCATTTTTTGAACAACCTATTCCCCGGTCAATTCGATGAAATGGATCCGGCGGCTGCGCCGAAACCTGTTTCCATTCCGGTGAACGAGATAGTTCCGCCAGTCATCTTTGATGTTGAAATCGCACCCCCCAAGCCCAATCCGTTCCGTTTTGTGTCTTCAAGACCTGTGCCCGGCTTTCATTCAGCCGGCTTCTTAAACGTCCCGCCATATTCTCCCAGAGTCAGCAACAAAAATGGAATGCAAATCACAAATTGAGGGCTGATTTTTACGTCCGCAAATCGCGCAGCCAAGCCACGGTGCCTCCTTGGCAGCCTGAAAGCCGCGTTTAATGCAATTTTCCCTACGCTGGCTGCATTGTGGGTGACGGCGCCAACTCATTCGGTGAAAGTCCCGTCATCAGAAACAACTTAACCATGGATCAACCAGTCCCAAGGACCATCCCGGTGTGGGGCGGTATCAGTCCAGACCACGTGAAAGAACGCGAAGCCCAAGCGAAATCGACCCTTTAACGCATGAATCCGATTCCCAACCTTAACCCATCGTGGCTGACGGCCGTGTTCGTCATCGGTTCACAACTCCTGCTGCCGGAAATGATGCCGTTGCACGCCCGAGAATTGCCGGCGCATGCTTCGAAGCATTCGCAACCTCCGAACATCCTTTTCATCATCATGGATGATGTCGGGATTGATCAGTTGAACTCTTTCAATCCGCAGGCACCCAAGATCACGCCGGTTTTGGATGCCATCGCACAGCAGGGCGTTTCGTTCAACAACGCCTGGATGATGCCGGAATGTTCGCCGACCCGGGCTTGTTTTTTTACGGGCCGTTACCCGCTGCGCACTGGAGTCAGGGCCGCCATTCTCAGTTATAATCTGCCGTCCACCCAGGTCTCGCCTTACGAAGTGACCACGCCGCGTGTTCTGGCGAATGCGGGATATGCCAGCGCGCTGATCGGCAAATATCATCTCGGCGGACCGGACAACAACCCCGCCGGATACGGCGCTCCCGCTGCGCTCGGCTGGAATTATTACAACGGCTGTCTCGTCGGCGGTCCTCCCTACATTGACCCCACACTCGGGAACCAGACCACGAACACGGCGCTGTATCCCTGCGGCTTTCCCGTTGGACCGACGAAGGGCGTGTGCTGGTTTCAAGACGCTCAAGCCAACGCCTATTGCGACGACGCCCACGGCCAAGGTTACACGGGACAAGAATGTGTCCAAGCGGGCGGCATCCCCGCGCTGAATGCGAACGGCGGATTCGCCGCCAACCTTGCGGAAGCAACGATCATCCCCGATTTCACGATCAATAACGGCTATTATGCCTGGCCCAGGACCATCAACGATGGCACCAATGTGGCCCAAACACTCACTCGTAAATACATGGTGACGGCCCAGACCGACGATTCCATCGCGTGGATTCAGCAGCAACGTCTCAGCGGCAAGCCTTGGATGTGCACGGCCAGTTACAGTTCCATCCACACGCCCTATCAGCAACCGCCGACGTGGTTGTATCCTCCGAATTTCACGTGGCCGACCAACCTGGCCGAGGGAAACACCAACGAAGCGCAAATCAAAATCATCAGCGATCTGATGTTGTATGCCCTGGATCAGGAGATCGGCCGTCTGCTGGTTGGCGCCGGTCTGGCCCGGCGCCTGGAGTCGGGAGAATTGCAATACAACCCGGAAGCCACGGATACGATGGTCATCATCTGCGGCGACAACGGGACTTATTACGAGAGCGTGAACCCTCCTTACAATCCGTTGCGCGCGAAAGCTTCGCCCTATCAGACCGGTGTCGCGGCGCCGATGATTGTCGCGGGTCCCATGGTCCGCAAACCCGGCCGCACCGTCACCGCCATGGTCAACGCCGTGGACTTGTTTGAGTTGTTTGGCGAAATCGCCGGATTGAATGTCCGCAAGATCGTGCCCGCGTCGCACATTCTGGACAGCGTGCCCACGCTCGGATATCTGACCAATCCCAACAAACGTTCCAGCCGCCAGTATAATTACTCCGAGTTGGGCAGCGGGAAACCGCCGCTCGCCCAGACGTGGCCCTCGGTCTTCACCATCGCCGGCCAGAAAATCGGCAATGACATCCTGTTTGACAACCAATCGGTGTGCGAGGAATCCGGCGGTGAATGGTTCGGTCCCGGTGCCTCCGTGGTCTATAGCAACTGCTGCGATGTGCGGGCCTACGTCTATACCAACCTGACCATTCAACCTAATGCGGTCTGGACCGTTCGCAACGACCGTTACAAACTGGTCAAATCCGAACTCGCTTCCTGCGATGCGGACCTGAATCCCTACGAGTTTTACGACTTGAAACCCACTTCCATAAATCCTGTCGGGCTGGATAATTCGCCCTATAATCTGCTCAACAACCGCCGGCTCGATCCGCGGGAGCGACTCAACCTGAAAAAATTAATGGCAGTGATGGACGGGATATTGGATTCCGAACCGGCTTGTTCCGGTGACGGCAATCTGGACAAGGAGGTCAACGAAGCAGACGCCAAAGGCGTGCTCGATTATTGGGGCCTGCCCAGCGTGTTTGACTTCAATAATGACGGGATTACGGATGGCACCGACCTCCAGACGGTGCAATCCAATTTCGGCGACCAATGCTTTTTCCACCAGCCCTCCCGCTGATTGGAACGGGCACGATCCATCACCAATCCAGCCAAAACCAGCACCACTCGTTTCAATGTGCGGTCCGCTCATTTCGGCGAGATGGGTCCTGCCTCCCCCCTGTTGACGCTTGTTGTTGCAGGGTGGTTGCGGTTTGGTTTTGGCATCGCTTCAAGACGCCGGCCCGCTGAAGACTGCTTCGGATTGTTTGAGGGGCGGGAAACTCGTTTTGTCTTGCTGCCGACGCCAGCTGGCAAGCATGTGCTGCGGACCAAATTTGTAATCCGCGGATGTCACCTATCGTCTGTTGTGTTGCCTGTGCGATTTAATTAGCGTTATCTCAACAAATGGAATTGTGGTGGCGGCTAAGCAGCGTTTATTTTCACGACCGTGGCAAAAATTGATCTCAAGAAAAAATTCGGAACGGTGGTCCGAGACCGGAGAACCCAGCTGGGCATCTCGCAGGAAGATTTGGCCGAACGCGCGGACTTGCATCGCACCTATGTTTCGGACGTCGAGCGCGGTGCCCGCAACGTGTCTCTGCAGAGCATTGCCAAGCTCGCCAGCGCCCTGGAGATTTCCGTTTCCGCCCTGTTTCCCGAGGAAGTGCACATTGGAAAACCTGGCGTCGCTCGAGGCGCCGACAATCACCGCGACCGGAACCTCGTTGACGTTCTTTTGGTCGAGGACAATCCGGATGATGTGGAACTGACCCTGCATGCGTTCAAGCGGGCACGTTTCGCTAATGGGGTGCATGTGGTTCGTGATGGCGCGACGGCATTGGATTATCTTTTTTGCCGCGGGCGCTATTCCGCCTGCCCGATCACGGAAAAACCCCGGCTCATCCTGTTGGATTTAGATCTGCCCAAAGTAAGCGGATTGGAGGTGCTGCGCCACATCAAGGCCGACAAACGGACCGCGCAAATACCCGTCGCGATCCTCACAGTTTCCCACGACCTCAACGTGATCGCGGAATGTCGGCGGCTGGGTGCCGAGCAATATATTATCAAGCCGGTGGATCTTCAGCGGCTGAGCTTGGTCACGCCGCAATTGAATCTCGAGTGGGCATTATTCCGCCGGCAGGATCGCGAGACATCAAGACGTGGAAAGACATAGGTGTTTTGTCTGCTGGTGGCACGTAGCAGTGGTGTGTTCCGGAAATCGGACCGTAGCCCAGATTGTTTATGCAGGCAGGTTGTAAATCAGGATTCGAATCCAAAGATTTTGACGACATCAAAGGCGTCGTGGAAAAACACACCCTTGAGGCCGGCACCGGCGCGCTGGCAGGAATCATCCCCATCAACCTTGGCTGGTCATTTTGCCCGTGGCCGAAAGCGCAACGCCCGGCCCTTTTCCATTCATGAACATGTCTGACCTTATTTGCAGTCCCGGACCGTTCATGCCACACGGCAGTTGCTATCTTTGGACGCAAAGCCTGATCGGTCTGCACGCCATCTCCGACGCGTTCATCGTGGTGGCGTATTACTCCATTCCCGTCACGCTGGTCTATTTTGTGCGGAAGCGGAAGGATTTGAAATTTAACTGGATGTTTGTCTGCTTTGCCGTGTTCATCCTGGCCTGCGGCATGACGCACCTGATGGAAATCTGGAACATCTGGCATGCGGATTACTGGCTCGCCGGCTGCACCAAGGCTGTTACCGCGCTGGCGTCGGTAACAACCGCAGTTCTGCTGGTCAAACTGATTCCGCAGGCACTGGCCCTACCCAGTCCTGACGCCTTGAGAAAGGCCTATGGTGAACTGGAGCTTCGGGTTCAAGAGCGCACGGCGGAGCTGTTGCAAAAGACAAGGGAATTACAGACGGAAATCAATGAGCGTCAACGAACCGAGGAACGGTTGAAATCCTCCTTCAAGGAAATCAACGATCTAAAGACTGCGCTGGACGAACACGCCATCGTCGCCATCACTGATCCGCAGGGAAAGATCACCTACGTCAACGACAAGTTCTGTTCGATCTCAAAATATCCGCGTGAGGAATTGCTGGGGCAGGATCATCGCCTCATCAACTCCGGCCATCACCCGAAGGAATTCATCCGCGACCTGTGGACCACCATCGCGCACGGAAAGGTCTGGCATGGTGAAATCAAAAACCAGGCGAAGGACGGATCCTTCTACTGGGTGGAAACGACGATCGTTCCGTTTCTTGGCGAAGACGGCCGGCCACACCAATACGTAGCCATCCGCGCCGACATCACCGAACGGAAAAAAACCGAGGAGGCGTTGCGCCACAGTGAAAACCGGCTGCGGGCGATCATCGAAACCGAGCCGGAATGTGTGAAGGTGGTTTCCCGCGAAGGTAATCTGTTGGAGATGAATCTGGCCGGGTTGGAAATGCTGGAGGCCGGTTCGCTGACCGAGGTGCAGCAGAAACCACTGCTGGAATTCATCCTGCCGGAACACCGCGCGATGTTCCACGACCTGCACCGTCGGGTCATGGCCGGCGAAAGTGGCAGTTTGGAATTTGAAATCGCCGGCCTGAACGGGGGCCGCCGCTGGCTCGACACGCATGCCACGCCGCTGCGCGATGCGAGCGGCGAAATTCAATCGTTGCTGGGTGTCACGCGTGACATCACCGACCGGAGAAAAGCCCAGGAAGAGGCGGTGTGGCTGGCATCCTTTCCGCAACGCGATCCCAACCCCATTCTCGAGCTTAATCTTGCCGGCGGTGTCGTTCGTTACGCCAATCCGGCGGCGCATCGGCTGCTGCCGGATTTGAAAAGACTGGGGATGCAGCATCCGTTGCTGACCGGACTGGCGGACGCGGAAAGGATTCTGATCGGCGGAAAGTTGGGCACAGTGCGCCGCGAGGTGGCGGCGGGCGAAATCATTTTTGCCCAGTCCATCAATTACATTCCGGAAACCGGGCGATTGCGCATTTACAACACGGACATCACCGATCGCAAACGGGCGGAACTGGCGTCTGCCCGGTTGGCGGCCATCGTGTCCTCCTCGGACGACGCGATCATCGGCAAAGATTTGAGCGGCCTCATCACGAGTTGGAACCAGGGCGCGGAAAATATTTTCGGCTGTTCCGCAGACGAGATGATCGGACGCTCGATCACCGTGCTCATCCCGCCGGACCGGCAGGATGAAGAGGAGCGGATTCTCGCGCGAATCAGGTGCGGTGAAAGCGTGAAGTCTTTTGAGACGCTTCGGCTGACCAGGGACGGACGGCGGATTGATGTATCGGTGACGGAGTCGCCGATCAAGAATACGGCCGGCAAAGTCATCGGCGTGTCCAAGGTGGCGCGCGACATCACTGAGCGCAAGCGGGCGGAGGCAAAAATTGCGCTGGAGCGGGAACGCTTCAAGTTGATCTTCGATACTGTTCCGGTCGGGATAACCCTGGTCACCAAGCAGTCCGATGGCCAATCCACGCGCATCATCAATGACACCCATCTGCGCATCTGTGGCCTGACGCGCGAACAGGATCAAATACCGGGGATCTACTTGCGCCTGCGTGATCCGGATGAAAGCGCGCGTCAAGACGATCTGTATCGCCAGCTTGAAACCGGCAAGCTGAATGAATTCTCATTTGAAAAACGCTATCTCCGACTGGATGGAACGGTTGTCTGGGTCTTGTTTTCCCTGCAACGCCGGAAGTTTGCCGACGGGCGGACGGAGGAGCTGACCACCGTGGTGGACATCACCTGGCGCAAGCAGGCGGAGGAGGCTTTACGCGAAAGTGTGGAACGACTGGGAAGTGTGACCGACAATGCACGCGTCGGGTTGGTCATGGTTAATCGCGAGCGGCGTTATACTTTTGCCAATTCCACCTATATTGAAATCCTCCGACTGCCACCATCGCCGGAGATTGTCGGCCAGCGCCTCGCCGATGTGCTGGGGCCGTTATACGAAGACCAGATCCGCCCCCGCTTGGACCAGGCATTTGCCGGAGAACGCGTGGCCTATGAATTACACCAGTCAAGGCCGGAAGGGGATCGTTTCTATGCGGTCAAATACGAGCCGACCCTGGCGGATGGCGTCATCTCCTTCGTGGTGGTGGTCATCACGGACATCACCGAACACAAGCAGCTGGAACTGGCGGTGAAGGAAAGCGAGGGGCGGTTCCGGACGATGGCCAATTCCATGTCGCAACTCGCCTGGATCGCCAGGGCTGACGGGTTCATTTTCTGGTATAACCAGCGCTGGTATGAATACACCGGCACGACGCCGGAACAAATGGAGGGCTGGGGCTGGCAAAGCGTGCACGATCCCAAGGTGCTTCCGAAAGTCATGGAGAACTGGACCGGTGCGATTGCCGCCGGTCAGCCGTTCGAAATGGAATTTCCCCTGCGCGGGGCGGACGGGCGGTTCCGCGCTTTTCTGACGCGCGGACAACCGTTGAAAGATTCCGCCGGGCAGGTGGTGCAATGGTTCGGCACGAACACGGACGTGGAGACGCTCAAGCAGGCGGAGGAAAATATTCGTCAGCTCAATGCCGGATTGGAGCAGCGTGTCGCCGAACGCACCGCCCAACTCGAGGCCGCCAACAAGGATCTCGAGGCGTTCAGCTATTCCGTCTCACACGATCTGCGCGCACCGCTGCGCGCCGTGAACGGATTCGCGAAAATCGTCCTGGAAGAATACGGCCCGTCATTGCCCGAGGATGGCCGGCGGTATCTGGGCCGGATTCACAACGGTGGTCAGCGGATGGGTGAATTGATCGACGATCTGCTGGCGTTCTCCCGGTTGGGTCGCCAATCCATGAGCCGGCAGGCCGTGGACTCGGACCAGCTCGTGCGGTCGGCCCTCGATGAACTGGAGCCTCAGCGCGAAGGCCGTCCGATTGAACTGCACGTCGGGCTTCTGCCGGAATGTCAGGGCGATCCCGTTCTGCTCAAACAGGTCTGGGTCAATCTGATTTCCAACGCGATCAAATACACCCGCGGGCGCGATCCGGCGGTCATTCAAATTGGCTGCGAGCATAAAAACGGCGGGCAGATTTATTCCGTGTCCGATAATGGAACCGGCTTCGACATGCAATATGCGCATAAATTGTTTTCCGTGTTCCAGCGGCTGCACCGTGCGGACGAATTTGAAGGCACGGGCGTCGGACTGGCGATTGTGCAACGGATTGTTCACCGCCACGGCGGTCGCGTCTGGGCGGACGCAAAATTGAACGGAGGCGCGACTTTTTATTTCACACTGGAGGGAGAAAACAAACCATGAAAAAATTGAAATCCGACAACCGGGGCTGACCTAAAAATAGAAACCAACTTATGAACGCAACCAGTGAAATTGAAATCCTGCTCGTTGAGGACAATCAGGATGACCTGGACATGACATTGCGCTCGCTGCGCAAGGCTAATCTGACAAATCGCATTCAAGCCGTCCGCGACGGCGCGGAGGCATTGGAATTCATCTTTTGCCAGGGCGCGTTCGCCGGACGCACCTTTGAGAATCCGCCGAAGTTGATTCTACTGGACTTGAAACTTCCGAAGGTTGACGGGATGGAAGTTTTGAAGCGAATCAAGAGTGATCCGCGCACCAAGACGATTCCGGTCGTCATTCTGACTTCATCGAAGGAGCAAAAGGATGTGGTCGAAAGTTATCATTTGGGCGTCAACAGTTACGTCGTCAAGCCCGTGAATTTCGAGAACTTCGCCGCCGCCGTGCAGGAATTGGGAATGTATTGGCTGCTGCACAATCAACCGCCAAAAACGTAGTCAGGTAAAGTTATGAGCATCGCGATTAACATTTTAATTGTCGAAGATTCGCAGGAAGACGCGGAATTGCTGCTGATCGAGTTGCGTCACGCCGGGTTTGATCCCAAGTGGAAGCGGGTGCAAACGGAGCCGGATTTTCTGGCCGAGTTGGAAAGACATCCGGACCTGATCCTTTCCGATTATTCGATGCCGCAGTTCAGCGGCCTGCGGGCGGCGGAACTTCTGCGCAACAGCGGCATGGATATTCCGTTCATCCTCGTTTCAGGAACCGTGGGCGAAGAGATCGCCGTGGAAGCGATGCATTGCGGTGCCGCAGATTATCTGCTCAAGGACCGGCTGACCCGCCTGGGTGTGGCCGTGCGTCGTGCCCTGAACGAGGTCGCCGAGCGCGCCCGACGCAAAAGCGTCGAGGCGCAGCTGATCGAAGCGCAAAAAATGGAGGTGATCGGCAAACTCGCCGGCGGCGTCGCCCATGACTTCAACAACATCCTCGGGATCATCATGGGCTACACCGATTTGATCGCCGCCGACCTCGGGCCGGATAGTCCGCTGCAAGATTATGCCGGCGAGATCCGGCACGCCTCGGAGCGCGCGGTCGGCTTGACGCGGCAACTGCTCGTCTTCAGCCGCAAGGAAATTGTGCAACCCGTCGTGCTGGATCTCAATGAAGTGGTGGCCGACCTGAACAAGATGCTGGGGCGGCTGATTGATGAGCACATCGAAATGACCGTCATCCCCGGAACACAACTCGGCCGCGTCAAGGCCGATCCCGGCTACATGGGGCAGGTGCTTATGAACCTGGTCGTCAATGCGCGCGATGCCATGCCCCACGGCGGCAAACTCACCATCGCCACCCAGAATGTCATGCTTGAGGAGGATTACACTCGTCAGCATCCCGGCGTAACGCCCGGCAACTATGTTTTGTTGAGCGTCAGCGACACGGGAACCGGCATCACGGAAGAAGTCAAAGCGCATCTGTTCGAGGCTTTTTTTACCACCAAATCCAAGGGCAAGGGCACGGGACTGGGGCTGGCGACGTGTCAGACCATCGTCCGGCATTCGGGCGGTCACATCGACCTTTACAGCGAGGTGGGGCAGGGCGCGACCTTTAAGATTTATCTGCCGCGCGTGGATCAACCGCTCGACAGTGATACCAAATTCATACGCGCTGGCCCGGTTCCCCGGGGAGCGGAGACGCTGCTGGTGGTGGAAGACGAACCGTCCGTGCGGCATCTGGCAACCGGCTTCCTGAAGGCCCAGGGTTACGAAGTGCTGTCTGCGTCGAACGGCCAGGAAGCGTTGCATGTGGCGCAGGCCCACAAGGGGGCGCCCATCCGGCTGGTGGTGAGCGACGTCGTGATGCCGCTGATGGGTGGCAAAGTGATGGCGGAATGGCTCACGACGACGTATCCCGATCTCAAAATCCTTTTCACTTCGGGTTATACGGATGACGCCATTGCGCACCACGGCGTGCTGGAAGCCGGAGTGGAATTCCTGTCCAAACCGTATGCGCCGGCAACCCTGGCGCGGAAAGTGCGCGAAATATTGGATGGAAAATCGGCGGGCTGAATTGTTAGCCGGGACGTATCATGCAAACTTGGATCACAGATCACACCCTGTTCGTTGTCTTTGCCGGAGTTTGCTTCGTGGCTTTTGGCCTCCAGTATGCCTGGCTCAGAAAGGTGCCGCCCGCCCGGATGCCTTGGCTGGCCTGGCTGTTTGCGTTGTTGCTGCTCGGTCTGGGCTGGCGCCTGACCGAACAGGCCGGCCGGCGTGAGCGGGATCGCATCCAGAACCTCACCCAGGACTTCGCGCGCTTGTATGGCAGTGAACTGGAGAAGCGCGGGCACTGGAAACTTCCTGATGATGTTGCGGCCAATGATCCGCTTTACCTGAGCCTGATCGAAACGGAAATAAACTGGGAGAAACTGAACCCGGACGTCAGCGACATTTACACGCTCCGCAAACTGCCCGACGGGAAAAATATTTTCATCGTTGATTCGGAGACCGACTACAACCGCAACGGCCGGTATGACGAAGAACGCGAGCAGCGCACGCCCGTGGGCGAGGTTTATTCCGTGGCGGATGCGGGACTGGAGCGTGCGTTTCGCGGCGAGGCGAATTTTGACTTCGCTCCGGTGACGGACCGCTGGGGTACCTGGGTCAGCGCGTTTGTGCCGCTGCACGATCCGTCGGGCCGGGTGGAAGGCGTGATGGGTGTGGATTTCGACGCGCACGAGTTTGTCGCCACCATCAACAACGCCAAGCTCCGCATCCTGAGCCTGCTGGCGTTGCTGCAACTGGTGGTGCTTGGGGCGAGCACGCTGAATTCCGTGCTTCGAGCACAGATCATTGAGCGTAAAAAAAACGAAGAGTCGCTGCGCTTCCTGGGCTCCGCCGTGGAGCAGGCCCGGGAATCCATCATCATCACCGACGCGGAACTCGACCTGCCGGGGCCGAGAATCATCTTCGTCAATCCCGCCTTCACGCAGATGACCGGTTACCCGGCGGCGGAGGTCATCGGAAAAACACCCCGGATTTTGCAGGGGCCGCGCACGGACAGAACCGTTTTGGCCCGGCTCCGGCAAAACCTTGAATCGGGTGAAGCGTTTGAGGGGCAAACCTTCAATTATCGCAAGGACGGCAGGGAGTATTTCTCGGAATCGCAAATCGCCCCGCTGCGGAATGCCGCCGGAAAAACGACACATTTTGTAGCCATCCAGCGTGACATCACGGAGCGGCAGCGTGCGGCAGAGGTATTACGGGAGAGCGAGCGCCGTTTCAGCGACATGCTGCGCAATCTGGAACTGGTTTCGGTGATGCTCGACCAGGAGGCGCGGATCACCTATTGCAACGATTACCTGTTGCAGCTGACGGGCTGGCGGCGCGAGGAGGTGGCGGGCCGGGACTGGTTCGAAACCTTTCTGCCGCCGGAGATTGTTGACGGGGTGCGGAATGTTTTCTCGGCATTGCTTGCCAACGATCCGGCGGCCTGGCATCACGAAAACCAGATTGTCACCCGTTCCGGCGCGCGGCGGCTCATCCGCTGGAACAATTCGCTGCTTCGCTCGGCTTCCGGGGAGATCATCGGCGTGGCGAGCATCGGCGAGGACATTACGGAGCACAAGCAGGCGGAGAATCTGGTGCGCCAGTCCCAGGAGCGCTATCGCAGCCTCGTTGAGAATGCCCGCGACGCGATCTTCACCATTGCGCCGGACGGCACGTTCACTTCGTTGAATCCCGCCGCCGGGACCATCGGCGGGATTTCCCGCGCCGATTGGATTGGCCAACCGTTCGTCCCCATGGTGCACCCCGAAGATGTGCCGCTGGCCACGGAGATGTTTCGCCGCGTCCTGATGGGCGAGCATGTCCCGACTCATGAGTTGCGCGGCCATCCCAGCCTGAGCCGTCCGGCCACCATGGAGATGACCCTCGCCGCCCAGCGGGACGGGGACGAAAAAATCATCGGCGTCATGGGCATCGGCCGCGACATCACCGAGCGCAAGCTCATGGAAGACCGTCTGTTTCAATCGCAGAAAATGGAAACCGTCGGCAAACTGGCTGGCGGCATCGCGCATGAATTCAACAGCATTCTGACGGCCATCATCGGTCAAAGCGAATTATTGCTCCAAGACCTGCCTCCGGGCGATTCGAAGTGCAAAAACGCAGTTGAAATCAGCAAGGCCGCCGGTCGCGCCGCGACGTTGACGCGACAATTGCTGGCGTATGGTCGCAAGCAATTTTTGAAACCTGAAATCCTCAATCTGAACCGGATTATTCTGAACATGGAAGGTGTGTATCATCATCTCCTGGGCAGCGCCGTGGACATGCAAATTGTTCCCGCGACCGGACTGCACCCAGTCAAAGCGGATGCGGGTCAGATCGAACAGGTGATCATGAACCTGATCATCAACGCGATTGACGCCATGCCCAACGGCGGGAAGCTGACCTTGGAAACCGCGAATGTTCAGCTGGACGGGGCGTATCTCAGCCAGTTTCCGGATGTTGAATTGAAGGCCGGAGATTATGTGATGCTCGCGGTCTCGGACACCGGTGCCGGCATGAGCCCGGAAGTGAAGGCGCGTGCGTTCGAACCATTTTATTCCACCAAGGATGTTGGCCAGGGAACCGGTCTGGGGTTGTCCACCTGTTACGGCATCATCAAGCAAAGTGGCGGTCACATCAGTCTGTATAGCGAGCCGGGGCGGGGCACCACGTTTAAAATTTATCTGCCACAGGCAGAATCACAGGTGGAGATTCCTCCGCGACGGATTGAATCAACCCAATTGCCACGCGGGACGGAAACCATTCTGCTGGTCGAGGACGATCCAGCCTTGCGTGAGATGGCGGCGACTCTGTTAAGGCGACTCGGCTATAACGTTTTTGAGGTGGCCAACGGCCTCGAAGCGTTGCAACTGACCCGGCAACCCAACCTCGGTCGGATTGATTTACTATTCACGGATGTGGTCATGCCCCACATGGGTGGCAAGGAATTGGCCGGCCAAATAAAGGTCTTGTATCCACATACCCGGATCCTGTTCACCTCCGCTTACACCGAGAACGCCATCGTTCACCAGGGCGTGCTGGAACACGGTGTGGCCTTGTTGCAAAAACCATTTACGCCGTCCGCGCTGGCGCACCGGGTGCGTGGGATCCTGGATGCCGGAAAAACGTGAAAGGCCTTTCACTCCTTTTTATGCCCAAACCATTGAACCTATTACTCGTCGAAGATGTTCAGAACGACGCGGACTTGATGCTGGCGGAATTGCGCCACGCCGGCTTTGATCCCCAGTGGAAGCGGGTGCAGACCGAGCCGGATTTTCTGGCCGAGATTGAAAAATGCCCGGACATCATCCTTTCCGATTATTCCATGCCCCAGTTCAGCGGACTTCGGGCGGTCGAACTGCTGCAGCGCAGCGGCCTGGACATTCCGTTCATCCTGATTTCCGGCACCGTGGGCGAGGAGAGTGCGGTGGAAGCCATGAAGCATGGCGCGACCGATTATTTACTCAAGGACCGGATTGGCCGTCTGGCGCCGGCTGTTCACCGGGCTTTGGAGCAAAAACGTTTGCGGGCTGAGCGGAAACACACTGAGCTCGAATTGAAATTATTCCGCACGCTCGTTGACCAGGCCAGCGACGGGATTGAGGTGGTTGATCCGAGGACCGGCCGGTTTCTGGACGTCAACGAAACCACCTGCCGGCGGCTGGGCTATACCCGCCAGGAAATGCTGACGATGGGCGTGCTGGATATCGAAGTCAAAGGGGTGGATTCTTCGACGTGGCGACCACTCACCGAAGAAATACGCCAGGCCGGTTTCAAGACCGTCGAAGGTGTGCATAAACGAAAAGATGGCTCGACCTTTCCCGTGGAGGTCAGCATCCACTACGTCCAGCTGGAGCGCGATTACTTGATCGCCTCGGTTCGCGACATTACCGAGCGCAAGAAGCTGGAGGCCGACGTGGCATTGCGCGAACAACAACTCGACGCTTTCTTCACCGGCGCCGTGGTGGGGCTGGCGTTGCTGAACTCCGAGCTGCGCTATGTTCAACTCAACACCGCACTGGCGGAGATGAACGGACTTCCGGTCGAAGAGCATATTGGCCGGACAGTCCGGGAAGTCCTGCCCCGGTTTGCGCCGCTGATCGAGCCGTTCTTTCAGAAAGTGCTCGCCACGAACGAATCGTTCCCCAATGTGGAATTTGCCGGTGAAACACCGCAGCAACCTGGGGTCCAGCGGTTTTGGGTTGAATCCATTTTTCCCGTTGCCGGAAGAATGAACAGTCCCGGCGGCATCGGCATCATTGTCGTGGAAATCACCGAACGCAAGCGGGCGGAAATGGAAATCCAAAACCAGTTGAAGGAACTGCAGCGCTGGCATGAAGCCATGCTGGGCCGTGAAGATCGCATTCTCGCCTTGAAACAAGAAGTCAATGAACTGCTGACCCTACTGCAACAGCCGGCGCGCTATGGCCGTCCGCCCACGCCATGAAAACATCTTTGCCTCTCAACGAAGCCGGGCGGCTCGAAGCGCTGCGGCGTTACAACGTGCTCGACACCCCGCCGGAAGCGGTGTTTGACGACCTGGCATTGCTGGCCGCACAGATCTGTGGGACGCCCATGGCCGTGATCTCGCTGGTTGACGAGGCCCGACAATGGTTCAAGGCCAGGATCGGCGTGGAGGTTGCCGAGACACCGCGCGAGGTCGCCTTTTGCGCGCATACCGTTTTGCAACCGGACCAGATCATGGAGGTGCCGGATGCGGAACAGGACGCTCGCTTTATAAACAGCCCGCTCATGACGGAAGATCCCCATATCCGTTTTTATGCCGGTGCTCCGTTGGTGGATCCCCGAGGCCACGTGCTCGGCGCACTCTGTGTCATGGATCGCCAGCCGCGCAAGATGACAAAGGAACAGCTTGCGGCATTGCAGACGTTGAGTCGTCATGTGGTTGCACAGCTCGAACTTCACCGGCTCGCGGTGGAGCTGGCCAAAAAGAACGTGGAGTTGGAGCGTTCGGAGGAGCAGCTACGCGAAAACATTGAACAACTGGCCCGGAGCGAGAAAGACGCGAACCGGCTGTTGGATCAGGATGAGCGATCGCGTCTCGCCCTGTTGAGCGTGGTGGAGGACGTGCAACGGGCCCAGGCGGACCTGCGCAAAAACGCCGCGTTCATCAATGATGTGATCAACTCCCTCACGGCCCACGTTGTGGTGCTGGATGCCGACGGGAAGATAATCGAGGCCAACCAGCCATGGGTGAAATTCGCCACTGCCAATAATGCCGGCACGCTGGCGAGCGGTTATCTGGGGGAAAATTATCTGACGATCTGCGCCAACAGCATTCGGTTGACCAACGACGCCGATGCGCTGGCGGCCATGGATGGAATCCGCGCCGTGCTGGCCGGCTCGAAGCCTGGTTTCATCCTGGAGTATCCCTGCCATTCACCGGCCGAGCGGCGCTGGTTTCAAATGCGGGTCACTCCATTGACGGGTCCGCAACCCGGCGTGGTCGTGACCCATGAAAACATCACCGAACGGAAGCTGGCGGAGATGAACGTGCTTAAATTGAACCGGATCTATGCCGTGTTGAGTGACATCAATCAGACCATCGTGCGCAAACCGGATTCCCAGGCGATGTTCGATGCCGCTTGCGATATCGCCGTGAAAAAAGGCGGTTTTCGAATGGCTTGGATCGGATTGCTGGACCCGAAATTGCGGGTGGTAAAGCCGGTGGCCCAGGCAGGCAAGTTTGACGATTACCTGGAAAAAATCGACATCGTCATCCAGGAAAGTTCCTACCGCGACGGCCCGACCGCCATTGCCATCAAGACCCGCAATCATAGCACCTGCAATGACATCGAGCGTGACCAGAGGACGGCATGCTGGCGGACCGAGGCGTTGCGGCTGGGCTACCGCTCGTCCGCCTCCTTTCCTCTCATCGTGCGCGGCCAGGTCATCGGTGCTTATAATCTTTATGCGGGTGAAAGCCGTTTCTTCGATGACGACGAGCTGCGATTGCTGGATGGGCTGGCCACGGATATTTCCTTTGCCGTGGAGATCAGCCAGCAGGATTCCGAGCGGGCGAAGCTGGAGGAACAATTCCGGCAGTCGCAAAAAATGGAGGCGTTCGGCCAGCTGGCCGGGGGCGTGGCGCATGACTTCAACAATATTCTGGCCGTCATCCAGATGCAGGCGGGCATGCTGCAGACGGAACCGGACGTTCCGCCCACCCAGATGCATTTTGCCGCCGAAATTGAAAAGGCCGCCGAGCGGGCGGCCAACCTCACCCGCCAACTGCTCCTCTTCAGCCGGCGCCAAACCTTGCAGCTGCGCGACCTTGACCTGAACGATGTCGTCGTGAACATCACCAAAATGCTTTACCGCATTCTTGGTGAAGACATCAAAATGCAGATCATCTACGCACCACAACCGTTGTTCGTCCACGCGGACGCGGGCATGATGGATCAGATTTTGATGAACCTGACGGTGAATTCGCGCGACGCCATGCCCAAGGGCGGCCAGCTCATCATCGAGACCTCGGCGGTGGAGCTTGACGAGCCGGCAGCTTCACAAACGGACCATGCCCGGCCGGGCTCCTTTGCGTGTTTGAGTGTGAGCGACACCGGTGGCGGCATTCCGGCGGAAATCCTGCCGCACATCTTTGAACCTTTCTTCACCACCAAGGACGTTGGCAAGGGGACGGGGCTCGGCCTGGCGACGGTTTTCGGCATCGTGCAACAGCATCAGGGCTGGATCAACGTGCTGAGCGAGCCGGGTCGGGGCGCCACGTTCCGGATTTATTTTCCGCGCCTGGCCAAAGCCGTTGAAAAAAAATCCACCCTGCGGGCAACGGCCAGGATGCGGGGCGGCAGCGAAACGATCCTGCTGGTGGAGGATGACGCTTCGCTGCGCAAATCGGTGCGCACCACGTTGTCACGGCTTGGTTATAAAGTGGTGGAGGCCATGACGGGCGTCGAAGCCCTGGAAGTCTGGAAACTGCATCACGAGGAAATCAGTCTGTTGCTGACGGACATGGTGATGCCGGATGGGATGAATGGCATTGAACTCGCGGAAAAACTTCTCCGGAAGAATCCGGGGTTAAAGGTGATTTACACCAGCGGCTACAGCGCGGATGTCGACGGCAAGGATTTCCCGCTGGACGAGGGGGTCAACTTTCTCGCCAAGCCTTACGAAGCACACAAGCTCGCCAAAACTGTCCGAAGTCGCTTGGATGCAGATTGAACCATTATTTCCAGGAGCCGGTGTTGCCGGCCCGCAACCCCTGTTTAAAAATATTTGATTTCATGAAAAATCGATGATGCAATAAAGTCATCGGCGAACTGATTTATGGCAAAGATTCTCATCATTGACGATGACCAGCAGGTCTGCAGGGTTGTGAGTGAAGGCTTGCGAAGGCAGGGTCACGAAGTCACGAGTGCCCCGGATGGGGATGCCGGGTTGCTGGCGGCGGCGGCGGTGATCCCGGATTTGATCTTATGCGATCTGGACATGCCCGGATTGGACGGACAGGGAGTGGTTTCGGCTTTGCGGCGGGACCGCCGGCTGGGAGAAATCCCCCTGATCTTTTTGAGTGCCTGTCTGGAGCGCGACCAAATCCGCCGCAGCATGAATCTGGGCGGGGACGATTTCATCAGCAAACCGGCACCGTGGCCGGAAATTCTCGCCGCCGTCAATGCCCGACTGGGTCGCCGGCAGAAGCAGTTGCAAAAAATGGACCAACAGGTGGAAACCGCGGCAAAGATTTTTGTCGGGCTGATCCATGATCTTAAACAGGGGGGCACGGAAGTCCGCTGGCTGGCAGATGCAGCAACGGGGACAGCCGACCAGCAAAACCGGATCATTCAGCGTGTGCAAGAGTCGTTGAGCGAAAATCATTCCCCTGCCACCAGCTCGCCGTCGGTTCCATCCCAGCCCGCTTCCGTCCTCATCAAGGACGGCCAGCGCCAGCAGCTCCTGAAACTGTCAGAAGTGAAGGCGTTGCTGGCCGACGGCGAATACTCCAACATCTACTGGGGCAAGGATCAACATTTGATGTTTCGCAAACCGCTGAAGCAATGGGCGGTTGAATTACCATCGGAACAATTCATCCGTGTCCACCGGCAGGCCATTGTCAACCTGGCCTTTCTCGACTTTGTGGACAAGGATTCCGAGGGCAGATCGCAGATTCATCTGCGCGAATTCAAACAGGTCATCCCGATCAGTCAGCGCGCGACACCTAACTTCAACCGCTGTTTGAATCAATTTCGAACGCGGCAAGGCTGACTTTGATATCGGTCTCATACCGCTGGATCCGTCCGGGGAGAAACTCCGTTGTTCCTGCCGATTTTTCCCTTTAAAACTTTATGGTCGCTCAATTGAGCTGCCGCCAAAGCTTTTGATAAATTTCAGCCGGAGCCGCATCAGCGTTGGGACGCTGCCGAAGGCCGGCGCATAGCCAACGCTGTCGTTCTGAATCCGATGCAGCCGGTTCCCAGAGCAACAGTGCCAGTGCGTTTAAAATTCTTTCGCGTGGATGACGGTGACTGTGTTTGGTCAAAAATGCCGCCGGCCCGAAGATTTTTGCGTTCACCAGACGGTTGCGCCACGGGTTGCTGTCCGGATATTTGTTCATCGGATTCAGTGCGTAGTCACGCGCGGATTTGACATCCATGCCGAGCCGGCAACTCTCCAACCACAGCCAGACTTTGAGTGCGAAGGCGGTCACGTTTTCATGTTGCGTTCGCAGATCGGCTCGCGACAAGGGTGTCTGGTGCGGGTGCAATTTGAATTTCACGCCCGCGGCATGATGCTGCTGCAAGGTGTCGAGCCAGGGAGCACTTGCCGCCGGCACACGCCTTAATCGCTCATGTCGTCTCAAGCAGTTCCAATGGTATTGGCCGAACGCGGTCAGTACTGCGTCCCCGAATGCCAGTTGGGCCTTGGCAAGGTTGCGGCTGACGAAATCGGTGTCAGCTGTGGTTAAAAAAACGCGCTCAAGTTTCTCCCGCGCCAGGAGCAGCCCGGTGCAGCGGTTCATCAGCAGTCGCGTGGCCTCCGACAACGGAATATTCCGTGCATCACGATGATGTTCGCAGTTTGCGGGGAAATTTTCATCGCCCCACAACCGGTGATGCCGCACAACCAGATCGTAATAAAACATGCTCGTTGGGCTATGGCGTAGTTTTGCGGAAGAAATGATTTTGAATTCAATCTCGATTCCGGCTGCGGATGTGAGTTGGTGTGCCAGATGGTGCAGCCCCTTTCCAAACAACCGTTCATTCAGCCAGTTGTTGCCACGAATGAAGACGTAAAATTCCAGATCGTTGTAAGGCCGGTCGCCGGATTCGGTTTTGAGCACGCCGCCTTGGCCGCGTCCGTAGCCACCCCCGAGCAGCAGCGCTTCAAGTTTATGCGCCGGAATGATGGCTCGGATTCCTGCCAGAACCTTTTCACAAGTCTGAGTGAGGTGGCGTTCCAATTCCTCGCTGCCATCAAGCGTGAAACGCGCGACTGCGGCTGCTCGAACGGTTGCCGATTCGGCGGCGGATTTCGCGGGCAGTATGATTGAACCTGGCATGGTTTTCTGACGGATCAAACAGCGGAGTTTTGTTCGGCCCACAGCGGTGGACGGATGAGGCCAGATTCATCGTTTTTGCGGTAATTTTTCCAGCCATCCTCGAAGCCGGCCAGCCGCGCGCGGCGTTGCTGCCAGCGGATGCGCAGCGCATGCGGCCATTCGTGCATGCGGTTTTTGCTTGCGCAAAACCTCAAATCACGCCGCACGTCGTTAAGCCAGCCCAGCGCGACGGCGCGGACAAAATCAAAGTCCGACCGTTTGCCGGCCCACACCGCCGCCAGGGCGCGCGCCTCGCCGAAGCTGCGCTGGTAAACCTGTTCCGGCGTATAGTTGTGCGAGTGCATGGCGACGGATTCCGGCACATAAATGATTTTGCAGCCCTGCGCACGACACCAGCGGGTGTATTCATCGTCCTCCGAATATCGCAGCCGCAAGTTAAAACCGCGCCGGGCCCAGATGTCCTTGCGGATGCCGCTGCTCGCCATGCTGAAGAAATGTTCCCAGTCCGCCGACTCGCGTTTCTCGCCAAAACAACGTTCGTAGTCGTGGGTGAAAACCGCCCGGCAATCCGGGCGCGGAATTTGCCGCCCGAACACGGCGGCAACCTGCGGATCAAACAATGCCTCGACCAGCGGGCGCAGCCAGTTCGTTCCCTGCGGCGTGGCGTCGGCGTTCAGAAAAATGCCAAACTCCGAACGGGCCACTTGCATCCCGTAATTCATCACCCAGGCGGGATTGTATTCGTGCGGCGAAATCTGAATAAAATGCCTTGGCTGCGCGCGGCGGATCAATTCCTGCGAACGGTCCGTCGAGCCGGAATCAATGACGATCAGTTCCCATTTTTTGTATTCCTGCGCTTGAAGCGCGGGCAACGTCTCGCGCAACGCCCACGCTTCGTTGAAGGAACGGATGATGATGCTGACAAGTGGATCGCTCATGTTCGGTCAAAGGGTTGGTGGTTTGACGGCGACGTAACTTTTGGGCAGGCCGAACAACCGTTCGGTCTTGACCTGGCTGTCAGGAAACAGACTTTTGAATTCCTTTGACTTGAGCAGCCGTAGTTCGGCCAGGCTTGCATCCAGCGCGTCGGGGCTGGGACGCGCAAGCCAGCCCCAGAGGCTGAAGTGGCGGAGCAATTTTTTTTGCGCGCGTTTGGGAAGCCAGTGCAGGAACAGCGCGGCATAGTGCGGCTCGACTGGAAATTCACGCGCGGGCGTCTGAATCCACCAGCTTTTGCCGACGCGCTGGCATTCGCGTGCGAAGGCGATCTGTTTTTCCCACGAGCCGACGTGTTCGATGACGCTGTTTGAGAAAACCACGTCGAATGACTTGTCGGCAAAGGGCAGTTTGGTTGCGTCGGCCTGCACGAAGGTCTGGTTCGCCGTCAAAAAATCCGCTTCATGCGGTGCGAGCGGGCCGAGATTGATGATCGTAACCGGCGACTTGATCGGCACGTTCCGCCAGAATCGCGGGAGGCCGCCCACATCCAGAATCTGCGTCTGTCGCGTCGGATTGAAGCGGTGCAGAAATTCCGCCGTCCGCCGCTGCCGGAAAATCCGGGAGATTCGCGCGATGATTTCGTGATGTCGCCGCAGTCCGCCTGGCGACCACGGCAATCGCCGTCCGGCCTGTTCTGATGCGACCGCGGCTGCCTTCAGCGAAAACGGTGCGGGTGGCGGTGTTTTCATCTGAGCTTTGAGGCCGGCGGTCATTTGTTCCAATTGCGATTCCATGGTGAAAAAATAATTGAATCGCCCGCCGCGTGGTATGGGGTCTCCGCCCAATTATTTGGAGGTCTTCACCTACTAACAACCGGTCAAGGTTGATTTTACGTTGGCATCGGCAAACGAAGCCAACCATGGAAGCAAAAGATTTAATCGGTTTCTGCCTCTTTTTCGGCGCCACGCTGGCCGGGGCCGTGGCGACCGGCTTTTCGCTACGCGCGCGCGACGCCGTATTCTTTCTGATGATCGCGCTGGCGGCCATCAGCTACAAACTCGACGTCAACTTTCACAGCCACTACTGGTATCGCGGCACGACGCGCGGATTTGAATTTTCACTTGTGGATATTCTTGCGTGGAGCGTGCTCATCAGCTCATTTCTGTTTCCGCGCGCTGGCGAACCACGCTGGTTCTGGCCGGGTGGACTCGGCCTCATGTTGCTGTTTTTTCTCTACGCCTGCGGCAATGTCGTTTTCTCCGACCCGAAAATCTACGGCGTTTTTGAACTGTCAAAAATGCTGCGCGGCATTCTGATATTTCTTGCGGCGGCAATGTTCGTCCGCAGTGAACGCGAACTGGCCATCCTCGTCTTCGCGCTGGGTTGCGCGATTTGTTTTGAAGGCGTCATCGCCTTGAAGCAGCGGTTGCTTGGCGGACTTTATCGTGTTTCCGGAACGCTGGATGATCCCAACAGCTTTTCCCTGTATCTCTGCACGATTGCGCCGGTCTTCGTTGCTGCCGCGACTTCGACGCTGCCCAAATGGCTGCGCTGGTTCTCGGTCGTCGCGCTCGCCGCCGCCACCGTGAGCATCGTACTGACGATTTCGCGCGCCGGCATCCCGATCTTTGCATTCGTTGTGCTGGGCGCGACGGTTGGCTGTGTTTCGTGGCGGATTACGGCAAAAAAATTGATTGCCATCGCGCTGATTTCATTATGTCTCATCGGGCTGATTTACAAATCCTGGAACCTGCTGGCGTACCGTTACACGCATGACACGCTCGAATCCGAATATCTCGACACCACGAAGTTCGAGAGCCGCGGCTATTTTCTTCGTCTGGCCAAAGTCATCACGGATGACCGTTTCTTCGGCGTCGGCCTGAACAACTGGTCCTACTGGGTCAGCAAAAAATACGGCGTGCAACTTGGCACGCCTTACGAAGATTACGATGACCTTACCTACGCGCCGAGCAAACAGGCGCTACCGAGCTTTCACTACGCCGCGCCCGCGCACAACCTCGCCGCGCTGACCGCTGGCGAACTCGGCCTGCCCGGCCTGCTGCTGTTTGCGCTGGTCTGGCTGCGCTGGTTTCAAATGGGCGTGAGCTTCCTTTGGCCGCGTGTGCCCGACGCAATGCACCGGCTGGGCATTGGGATTTTCTTCGGCCTGACCGGCGCGTTTTTGCAAAGCCTCACCGAATGGGTTTTCCGGCAGGAACACATCTATCTGACGTTCCACGCCATGGTCGGCACGCTCGCGAGCCTTTACTGGATGAAACGAAAACACAAACAGCGCGAAACCGAGGCCCTGGAGTCACCCGAAAGGGAGGAGCAATTGATGCAGTATGAACCCGTCGTTGTCTGAAATCTCAACCTTGCCGCCCAAGGACTTTCCCGTCGAGGCGATGCAGACGCGTGCCGCTCCCCAGAAAAACGAACTGCGCGTCGCCCATGTCCTGCGCAAATATAATCCCGCCGAATGGGGCGGCACGGAAACCGCCATTCACCGGCTGTTCACCGGCCTGCGCGTATGTGGCGTCGAGTCGGTTGTTTTCTGCCCGCAAATGGAAAATGTTTTTGCCGCCGACCCGCTCGCGCAGACCGGTTGCGCCGTCAAACGCTTCCGTTCCTTTCTGCCCGTTCTCGGCCTTTCATCGGCGGAACGGCAGCAGCAGATCGCCGTCGGCGGCAATCTCATGTCGCTGGATCTTCCGTTGGCACTGTGGCGTGAGCCGGGAGTTTCGGTCATCCACACGCACGCACTCGGGCGGCTCGGTGGCGTGGCGGCATTCGTCGCGCGCTGCCGCCGCGTGCCGCTCGTTGTCACCATTCACGGCGGTTTTCTCGACCTGCCGGACGCAGTGAAGGAGAGTTTCAAAAAAGCCAAACGCGGCTGGGAATGGGGGAAGATTTTCGGCCTGTTGTTGCGTTCGCGCCAGTTGTTGCCGCAGGCCGATGCCATTCTCACCTGCAATCCAAAGGAAGCCGCGCTGCTGCGTGAAAAATTTCCCCAACACTGCATCATTGTCCAGCCGCATGGTGTCTCCATGAAGCTTTACCGCAAAAACCGCCGCCGGTGGGCGCAAGAGGCGTTTCCGCAAATCTGCGACCGCGAAATGCTGCTTTGTGTCGGACGGATTGACGCCATCAAAAACCAGCGCTGGCTTGTCGAGCAGGCGCCCGCGATGTTTCAACGACGCCCGCAGGCCCTGCTCGTGCTCGCCGGCGCCTGCACGGACGAAGCATACGGCGCAGCGCTGCGCGCCAGGATTCGTGAGCTCGGCCTGGAGAATCGCGTATTGCTCACCGGCGGACTGCCGCCCGGCGACGCCCGGCTCATCGGCCTGTTTCAGGAAGCGCGTGTCGTGTTGTTGCCGTCCGTTTCCGAAACCTTCGGCCTCGTCATTCTCGAAGCGTGGGCGGCCGGAACGGCGGTCATTGCCAGCCGCACTTCCGGCGCGTCGGCGTTGATCCGCGAAGGCCAGAATGGCTGGTTGTTCGATCATGGCGATTCACCCGCATTCCAGAAGGCGGTGGACATGGTCTTGTCGAAACCTGAAACCGCCGCCCGCTTTGCCGCCGCGGGCAGCAGGCTGGTCATGGCTGAATATGACAACACCGCGCTCGCCGCGCGCATGAAAAATCTTTATGTCCAACTCATCGAGAAAAAAGATGCGCTACGTCGTTTTGCGGGATGATGACACCAACGCCTTGACGCCGGTGGAATGTCTCGAACGGCTCTATTTTCCGTTTTTGGAACGAGGCCTGCCGGTGAACCTGGCGGTCATCCCCATGGTGAGCACATCCGCGAAACGTCCTGATGGCCGGCCGGAAGGATTTCTCTTTGCAAAAAATGGCGGGACGGAAACTTTGATTCCCATCGGTGAAAACCCAAACCTGGTCCGTTATTTATTGGATCGTCCTGGTTATCACATCATGCAGCACGGCTATCATCACTCCCTCTTCGAATTTGATGACGGCTTCCCCGGCGACACTGGGTATCGGCTGGAACATGGCACGCAACTGCTGCAAGAAGCGGGTTTTCAAAAGCCTGAAACATTCGTCGCGCCCTATGACCGGTTTTGCAGAGCCAGCTTGCGTGAAGCGGCAGAACGCTTTCGGGTGATTTCCATGGGCTGGTTTGAACTGCGCCGGTTGCCGCGCTCATGGTGGTTGCGCTACGCGCTGAAAAAATATTTGCGGCGGCCGCATTGGCGCGTTAATGGAACAATCTTGCTGGCACACCCAGGCTGCCTGCTTTCCAGCCAGCGGCCTTGCAACACCATGCTGGATGAAGTGAGAAAAAGCATTTATCGCCGCCGGCTGACGGTATTGGTTACGCACTGGTGGGAGTATTTTGACGGCGGCAAACCAAATGAACCGTTCATCGGGGTCTTGCACGAAACCGCCAAATGGCTGGCGGATCAGCCGGACGTAAAAGTGATTTCGTTCCGCGACGTGGCGGAAGGCAAGGTGCCGCTGGGCTAAATTGAAACCTGACCTTGCGGCATTCCTGGACTGGACGATTCTTTCAGTAATTGATCTTTGACCGCAGGGAGGCGCGCCGCCGTTGTATGGAGCGGAGAAAGTTTCCGTTTGTAAAACGCGATGATCGGCTGCTCGAACCCTTTATAGACCACGGACGCCACGAGGATGACCGCGACTGTGCTGAACAGCAGACAGAACGCGGGCGAGTCGCCACCCGGTATTTTTTTTACCGCACTGATGACAAACATGTGCAACAGGTAGATGCCATAACTGATTTTTCCGACATGCAGCATGAGCCGGTTGTCAACGACCGGGGTTGCGGGCCGGACGACCAATCCCATCACGATCAGCGTCATCAGCAGATACAGCAGTTGTGCGTCCCAAAAACTTTCATGCTGCATGAGATGGACGCAAAGCCAGACAACGGTTGCCATGCCCAGAAGTGTGATCGTCAGAATTGAATTCAACCAGCGTTGGAAAAATTCAAACCACGCTCCCCGGTTCAGCATGAACGCCGCCAGCACACCGAACAAAATCGGTTCCCGGTAGCTGAACACGACGCGCCAGAACGTGGAACTGGCGTCAATCGCGCCGAAGGTTTCATACACAAAAAATTTGATGAACAACGCCACCAGCGTCGCGAAGATGACGACCCGGCGACGGGCAAACAACAACAGCAGGCCGAACGCGAGGTAAAATTGTTCCTCCACTGCCAGCGACCATGATTGAAAAAATGGCCCCTGCGTCGCGGTGGCCAGCCAGTTGCTGTAATAAAACAGATACGCCGGAAGTTTTTGCGCAAAGAGCGCCTGATTTTCCGGCGTGTATTGTTTGAGGCCGAAAACCATGACCGTCTGCAACAGCAATGCCGCGTAATACAGGGGCAGCAGCCGCAGCGCGCGGCGTCCGTAAAATTTCCACAGGTCGATCTTTCCGGCTTTTTCCTCCTCGCGCAGGAGCAGCGTGCAGATCAGGAACCCGCTGATGACGAAAAAGAATGCCACGCCGTAGCGCCCGTTTTCCTGGAGCGTCTTTAGAAAGTGCGGCGAGGAAAATCGCGGCACATGATGCAGCAACACCATCAGGATGGAAATGGCACGCAAACCGTCCAGCGCGTCGAAGTAGGAGCGCGCCTTGAACAAGTCAAAAGTTCGCGAAGCGGGGTTCATACGCTGGTGCGCCGTCCGGCGGCCGAAAGGCTTTTTTGCCTGAGTTTTGTTCCTTCGCCAGTTCAGCGTCACGCTTCATCAATTTGAAGATGTCCGGGATCGAGTTGATTTCCTCCGGGATCTCCGGCTGGTTCGTGAGCAGCGAGGCATAGCTGTGCTTGTCGAGCGGATGATAGCCATGCATGGCGCGGATGGGACGCTCGCCCATGTGACTGGGAACGATGAGCACGCCTTCCTGCACGAGAAAAATCAGTTCGCCGAAATAGCGGTCGTGAAAAAGGCAGTGCAACTGCTCCAACTCGTCATTGGGCAGGACGCGGCCCTGTGGAACCTGTTTCAGGCAATCAGTGATGGACTCGCGCGCCTGGTTATTGAAGAACCAGAATCGCGCCATCGTGGAATCATAGACCGCCGCGTAATCCTCGCCAAAGCGCGGCGGCAACGCTTCAATCCTGGATTTGAGGTCAAGGTGTTCGTCGCAGTTGGCCATGCCGTGGTCACTGAAGATGTAAAGCCGCACGTTCTCGTAGTGTTCGCGCGCGCTGTCGAGCAATTGGGAAATCCACTCTTCATATTGCCGGAGCCTGGGCGCAATCTCCGGCGATTGGTTGCCAACGCGGTGCAGCAGGCCGTCCAGTTCCGGCCAATAGACAAAGGCGAAGTCGATCCACTCGCTGTTGATGAACGCCGTGAGGTCTTCCAGATTCTGCTTCTCGCTTTGCAGCGGATCGCTGACGTGATAGGGGATGCCGCGCGTTTCGAGAACATCAAAGATGTTCCCACCGCAATTCAT
>Ga0247670_1000063_pt1 | contig 35872 bp, 47 predicted proteins | sample CNK11_metaG_FD_183042 | JGI IMG/M metagenome (GOLD analysis project Ga0247670, IMG submission 183042) | Soil microbial communities from Purdue University Martell Research Forest, Indiana, United States - CNK11 | ecosystem: Environmental > Terrestrial > Soil > Temperate forest > Bulk soil...
TCTCTCACGCCTCTTGTCTGGAACCAATAGTACGAACGGCTAAACTTTAGTACTATCCTGCGGTGGTACTAATCGTTTGGCTGTTGAGTTCGCGGCCAGACGGTTTGAGTTTTATCTCCCAACATCCTGTCATATACGCGCGTATTCTCGGGGTTGGATTTAATAGCATACCATCTACCATCGAAAAAGAATGCCCGCCGCCTGAGATATAAAACCTGCCTTTCTTCGGCATGTCTTTTAAGAATTCTGCTATTGTTGTGGCTTTGCGCGGAAACGATCTGTAGAAATTTCCGTGTTTACCGCGAACTAATACGGGCTTCTTTCTTTTCTCGTAACGCGGCGGAAGAACGTACTCTTTTCCCCGCTTGAGTCTGACACTGAGAATTCTACCAGATTTAGCAAGACCTTTTAGCATACGATGTATATCGATGCAAAACATTCCTGTTCTAGGTTTTCGCCCCGCCGCTTCACAGATAGCATGTGCTTCCGCATACGATGAATTTAAAACGTGAGCCAGAGCGAGGACTGTGCAATCGTCAGTTTCAAAAGGGTGAGAAACAGCTTGACTCTCGTATAGTTTTTCCATTTGTCTATCCGAGTCGTTGCGTTCTTGCCCGCAGATGTTACAAATACCCTCCAAACAGTGATATGGGCATCGTTGTTTACTCGGGATTATCAGCAATTTCACTTCGCGGGCTCCAAGTCTATCCACTCAATAGGTTCAGACATATGAACCGTTCTCGGATCGATTGTTACGCCCGAGCCTGTGAAATAAAATCTAGAATCGCGCTCCAAGAGAAAACAAAATCCTACCCATTTATCCAACGGTGCATCTGGGAGGAGAATGTCTTTAACCGTTTGCATAGGCAATTCCCGATTAGGTAGCGATTCGAGCAAGATAGTAATTGGTTTGAGGATGCGCTTGATTACTTCGTCTTGTTGTTTGTCTTGTACACTCATGCTTTTCCTCCCGCCAGATGAATTATCTTTGGATCGCCTGCTTTGCCTGTGCCAGTGAACGCGAACAAAGGGCTCGACTGAATCTCTGCCCATGCTTCCTTATGCCGATTGGCATTTAGCACACGTTGCGCCACGCGCACGGTTGTGCTTCCGCCGTGTCGTTCCAATAGCGCTATCACTTTATCCACGGTTATTCCGTCTGACCGTCGTACGGGCTCTGTGGGCCGTAGCGGTTGTTCCGAGTGCTGATCCCTCGGAAACGATACATGCCCGCAAAGGGGACAGACGTTGTACGGCCAAGTACCACTGAGAACTATCTTGAATGGCATGCCGCGAGTGCCAAGCCCTGTTTGATGGACAAAGCCAGCCGTGAGCAGTTCGCTTAGCGCCGCGCTGTACTCATCACGGTTGCGGAATGATGCGAGCAAACGCGACTTATAAATGGGTGCTTCGACTTGCAAAATACGAATCAATCTTTCTTTTGGTGTCATATTGGATTATCCTCCAACCGAGAAGCCTATCACAAGTTCGAAGGCTTGTCAACAATTATTTGTCATCATGCAAGCATTTCTCGGTTTTGGTGACAGAATGGATCGAAGCACGACTGATTATAAAGAGGTTATTGGCTCGATTCTGTCGCCACGATTCCCTTTCCTGAAAGACGAGAGACCTGATGACACTCAGGTAAAAATAGGGGTAAAACAAGGAGAAAAACATCAAAAGAGGTAATCTATTACTATCTTCTATTTTTCTTCGCCTAGTTGTCCGAGTATATAGAGATTACGCACATTGTGAATCGAACGTAAAATTTCAAGTGTGTCATCAGGTCTCGCGTGTGTCAGGAAACAGCAAAAAGGCTGGCGGAATCGTGGTGTCACCAAAAAACGCACGTTGAAAACACGAGGCTTGCAAAACGTTAGTTAACATAACTCAAAATCGAGTCGAGTTACGGGCACATGATGACACGATATTTTATGACACGAAAACAAGTGTGTAAAATCTGGTTGTGCCAATTCGTTGGTGACAGCATTGGTGACACAATTTTGAGGATCGTTTCGAAATTCGCGAATAGCGAAGATGGGGCGAAACAACACTACAGTCGTTGAGCACGATACAGAGACAGGTTGTAGTGAGCACAACGTCTGTAGCTTTGCGGAGCCCGAGCGAAGCGTGCCGCGGCATCAGCGCGCGGACGGAAAGGACGCTGTAACGCGATCAGAGCATCGGTCATGACAGTTCTTTCAGTCATTTCTGTCACGACAGAACAAACTGTAACAACAAAACTCACAGTGTGAACTTACTTAACAGTGTTAAGCTCTGCAATCGATTGACAACAAAGCACTTATAGATGACCATTAGTCACCAATGAACAAAGGTCACTCAATCAGGCGCGCTCTGAGCAACCGTTCACTTAACCTAAACGTCAACATTCATTTTCGCTTTTTCTTCGTATAATCGAATCCGTAAGGAATATACTGTTCTTTACGGATTGGCGAAAGCTCGATAAACCTTTTACAATCAATGGTTTGCAAGGAAAAGCTGCAACGATTTGGGTTTGCAACGATCCGGCGCGCGCGGTCCGCAAAGAACGCAATCGGCGAAATGCAAAAGGGCAAACATTGAAAACAAAGGACTTAATACAATGGTAACGCAATTGCAAGGGGGTGGCGGGTGGGGCAAAGTTTCGACCCGGCGGCAGTGCTGGGTGCACACCGCCCCATACGGCTCGACGGTCCCGACGACGTTAACGTGGTGTACCGTCAACAACTTACAGACGTTACGTGTAACAACAAGTACCCCCACCACCCATCCAAAAATATGACCCCGGGGTACTCCGCCATGCGCACCAACCCCTAGCCCCACCTTCTTGTACTCGACGTCCATGTGGTTGAGATTAAAGACTTTACGTCCGTTACAATAACGCTTTGAATGAAGTTAAAAATATTGGTGCCCCGCTTCCTTCGTTCCAAGGGAAGGCTGTAGTCTTCGTTTCGCTCTGCAGTAACTCCTCGCTCGCAGCATCGGCCAAGCCGCCCACCGATTGGCAGAACACAGAGCGCGAGACATAAATCAGTTGTACGAGGCTGTGCTATCAGATAGAGCCTAAGTGAGGCGATGTGCAAAACGTACAAGGTCGAATCTTCCGCGACGTCGGCGATCCCTCGGACATGAGATTCTTCACGCACGAAGAATGCGTCGAACTGATACGTCGGGCAGATGAGTTAAAGCTAGAGGGTATTTGGGCCCAGTACTTCGACAGGCAAACACTCTATTCTATCGACAAACTTTTTAACGGACCTGTGAACTAAGGTCAGGAGATTCGATGTCCTCAACGATTAACGGTTCCGCAGGCGCGGCAAACAACGGAGCGATAGTCTCCGCGATAATTTTAACCAACGGTCGCCCGAACGGTATTCAAACGAGCGATGTGGTAGCTAGCGGTAACTTCTCTTTGAAGGGTCTTCCCGCAGGAACGTACCAAGTCAAGATCGTGTTGAACAACGGAACTGTGGGGGACGAAACTGGAGCCGATGTTTCAAACGTTCTGAATAACCCGATTGTGATTGCAGACGGAAGCACAACGTACAGCATTTAGTTTTACGAGGTAAGTCAATGGACAATCTGGTTTGGGCAGAACAAGAGATTCGCGATTTGAAAGAACGCGTTGAGAACTTAGAGCGCGCGGTAAGATACGCCGCCCCTGAAAGCGACGAAATCACCGAACGTATCTTAGAAGAATTTGAAGTACGAAAGCATCGACGTAAATGAGCAAGAAGAACATCGTTAATAAGAAAGAGAACGGAAAGAAAGTCGAACTGACTTTCGAAGTATCCGACGGCAGCCACATGACGTACGAATACAGTGGTTCGAGCGCAAGAGCGATCCGTCGTGGCACCGACCCGGCAAACCTGTCCGGCGGCAAGTTGATTCTTTGGGAAAAGAAAAAGAAGGATTGAGGAACACTATGGCATATGCCGATGAAAGAAAAAAGAAAATCGAATCCACCGGCGTAGAGGGTGTCAAATCCGCTGGCAAGAGTAACGCTGAAGATTCGACTTTGCGCAAAGGTAATCTTCCAAAGAGCGAAGCCGTAAGAACTGTCGACGTCAACCAAAACAAGAACGCCGCACAAGAAGCTGCTTTGAAGCAAAACATTTCCTTGACGTCCGACGGGACTAAAATCCTCAACGTCATCCCGAATTCTGGCAAGGCGGTCTTGACGCATGATAAGGGTGGCGAGGACGCGACAGGACACGAGTAATGTCTTGGATGAGCGTCGACGCAGCTTCATTTTCCAACAAGGTGAAGACAGCCGTCAACACCGATACCATCGCTCGAATCAAGTCTAGAAATGGTGGCGGCTCAACGTTGGTATTTACGAACGGGACAGAGTTAGATGTCCGCGATGATTACGAAGAACTGGTTCACGTTCTATTAACGGCAGCCGAGAAAAGCAAATGACTTATGAAATTACAAACGTCGACTTGATTATCAACCAAGGCGGGCATGCAAAGCCCGGGTTGGGATCGCAACGCCATCTCCCAATCTTCAAAACTGAGGATGGAGAAGAGTGGGTCAGTTTGAACGGACAGACACTCACAAAGGTTTCGAATTTGGATTTAAGCAATAGCAGGCGAGAGAAAGTCACAAGGGGATAAAACAATGTTCACCACAATCATGGTTGTAATCTTTTTCGCACTCGGGTTCGGCGCGGGCCGTATTCACAACGTCAAGAACTTTGAAGCGCGCGTTGCCGAGGAAGTCGCAAAGGGTTTCGATAAGGTAAAAACCAAGCTCTAAAGTATTTTAAAATAAAGCTTGACAAATTTTCGATTTTGTGCAAGAATGATTTCGAACTTAAAGGAAGAGGCTAGAGTATCCGAATGTTAGAGGGGCGTCACGTCGGATAAGGTACGCCTCGTCAGTCCGTCTGTGCTTGCACTTGTGGCTGATAACTATACAAGCCCCTCCTAGAATTTCAATGGTGCTTGGACGCAGATAGCGAGCGCGTCGGCTGTGAACCGATTGTCTAGTGGGCGCAATACCCATCTAGCACCCCAAATTTAGTGCTTGACAAAAGTTCGAAAGTGTAGTAAGGTGGTTTCACTTAGGCGGTACTAAAAAGTTTTGGATGACGTTCTTGGCAACAAGACGTTCGACTGAGGGGCTAACGCAAGGATGTAGGTCTATCGCCACCCGTCCAAATAAGTTTTCCGGATACACCCTAGTGGGAAACCGGCGTGGGTCACCACGATAGCGACCAAAGTTTGAGTTAGGCGCGGTAAGCCGGGGATGCCCGGTTTGGGAGACATCCCTTAATACCCCGCCTTTAAATTTGAGTTGGGTAGTACAGAGGAGTGGAAAGGGCACTGGAAACGTCCTAGAGTTTCAGTCGAGGTGTAGGTCCGTAACTTGGTAGCGGTCTGGTTTTGGAAACCAGTGCGGCAACGCCTTGGAGGTTCAAATCCTTCCATCTCGACCATTTTATAATTTGAGCACGTTCCGCCTAATTAACGGAACTCGGGTTGGGGATGCCTCTAACATCCCCAGCCGCTCTTTAGAGGAGAGACATGTTACCCGTAGGATACAAGTTCAAAGTTGTGAGCGAAGCTAAACTGGCGCAAGCAAGAATAGCCGCTGATTTAGGAAGAGTAGCTAACACTGTTCTTTCTCTTGAGAGACGTAGAAAATATAACGAGTCTCCGAACTATTGTAAAGAATGTAAAGCGCCTATTTTGGTTCACGCAGGCGCCACAGGTAGTCAATTTGCTTGGATAAAAAAGAAAAAATTTTGTGGTCATTCTTGTGGTGCTAAGTATCAGAATCGTGTTTTAGGTTATCCGCACCGAGTGCCTAAAATACGAGTTTGTACGTCTTGTGGTGTGAAGTACACGAGTCCGTATAAACGAACAGTTCGTTGTTCCGATTGTAGGCATCTGCCGATAGTTTCTATTCTTTCGTCAAGAAAGAAATCGGAATGCAGAATACAAGAAGTAAGATTACACGCTAGAAAAGAACTATTTAAGGCATCAGATCGTAAGTGTAAGGTTTGTGGTTATAGCATACGCGTTGATTGCTGTCACATAAAACCGATAAAAGAGTTTCCGAGCAACGCTTTATTATCTGAGATTAACGCACAAAGCAATCTTGTGGCTCTGTGTCCTAATCATCACGTTGAATTAGATTTAGGAATTTTGATTTTAGATCGGGTTGTAGTTCCGTAATCTGGCAGCGGTCTCGGTTCGGAACCGAGTGTCTACGACCTTCGAGGTTCGAATCCTCGCAGCCCGACCAAGTTTTCTGCCCGTCGCTGGAGTGTAGGCAAGCTGGTAATCCGCTGCACTGTTAATGCAGACATCGCAGGTTCGACTCCTGCCGCTCCAGCGATTGGCAGAAAGATTTTCAACAGAGATAGGGTCAGTTGGTAACGACGCGCCCTTGTCACGGGCGAAGTGCCAGTTCGATTCTGGTTATCTCTGCCAAGATATTCCACGGGAGTTTTCTCGGGCTGTTTCGACGGTTCGAGAAAAATCCTACACCGAGGCGTGAAGCCACCGTGGAAGAGATGTTGTACAACAAGAGCCTCAACAATCTCGGGTCGCTCCCAATGATTGGCGTCGTCGACTGGTAAGGCGCATACGGCTCCGGCGATAAAAGATCGCCCCAGCACCTTATTCCGCCTACGCGCGGTGGCCGGGGTGCGCTGATTAAATACCGGCCCGGATTTCTATTCCCGAGTGGAGGAATGCATACTTACCGAGTTTAGACCTCGGCGCTCGAAAGAGATTGTGGGTCCAAGTCCCACCTCGGGAACCAAATTTTGGAGGAAGCATGAAGTACCTAAGCTTTCCAGTAAAGTTAATCCCAGTCGTTTTGATTGGAGCGGTTGCAGTGCTCATCGGCGTGCGATGGGAAGATATTCGAGAGCAAGCAACGTACTTTTTATTTTAAGAATTTGGTTCTATCGTCTAAAAGGATAGGATGGTGCCTTCTAAGCACCGAATCTCGGTTCGATTCCGAGTGGAACCCCCAATATTGCTGGCGTAGGCGCGCTCCTCTAGACCTCATGAATCGAAGGGGCCAGCAACCAATTTAATTTTGTACGTACATCGGTTGGGAGTGCCGCAATCACTCCCACCCACTCTATTGCGGAGGGTGAAATGGTTTGTCGAAAGTGTGGTAAAGAAGGCGAGTTTCATAAACGCCCAAACGGGAAGTTTTATTATCACTGTAAAAAGTGTCAAAACGCTTATGTTCGTTCGCACTATAATGCAAACAAGAAGCAATATTTAGACAGGAACAAAAGATACAAAAAGGATTCACAAACTCGTTTGGTTCAATACCTGAGAGAGCATCCTTGTGTTGATTGTGGTGAGAGTGACCCGGTAGTCTTGGATTTCGACCACGTGATAGGTAAGAAGAGAACAGAAGTCAGCGTGATGGCAAGGTCTTCTTATCAGTGGCATATCATACTAAAAGAAATTGCCAAGTGCGTTATTCGGTGCGCTAATTGTCACCGCCGTAAGACCTACGGGCACATGAAAAAGTATCAAAGGGCTGTTGGTCCAGCAGATAAGACGGCGGTCTACGAAACCGCAAACCACGGCGCACATCCGTGACGGCCTTCCAAAATTTTGACCCCGTGGCGCAAATGGATAGCGCAGCCGTTTCCTAAACGGCGGGTTGTGTGTTCGAATCACACCGAGGTCACCAAGTTTCCCCGAGGGGTGGGACACGTCCCCGAAGGCTATGAGGCACACGTTTGTTCCGTGCTGAGGGTGAATAAATTTAATCCGCTGCTGGCTGGAATTGGCAGACGCGTTCGGCTCAAACCCGAATCCGAAAGGGTGTAGGTTCGAATCCTACGCGGCGGACCAAGTTTGATGCGGCCCGCAAGGGCTACATGGTCTGTCTTAGCAGGCCGCGCTGATTGCCACCGCTGGCTCAGAACTTAAACGTACAACTAAGAATTGAGCGTTTGTTACTGATAGTAAGTTGCGACGAGGGTGGACGCATCAAAATATTTCGCACGAGTCGGCAAACGGTAAGCTAGGTGTCTGCAAAACATCAACCGCTGGTTCGACTCCAGCCTCGTGCTCCAAGTTCGTGAAAGTGGCAAAGAACCCCCGAAGGGCGTCCGACGATTCAATTAGAGAATCGCAACGGAATTTAAAAGCGCCCGACACGAAGAAGTTTGGTAGCGTAGACGAACGCGTGTACGAAAAGGTGCAAGTCGAAAGATTTGTACATATCGTACCCGAGGAAATTCAGGCCACGCCTCAACACAGAATTGTGGAAGTTGCAAGACGAGTAATCGTACAAGTAAGCCTCGGTAGTCGAAAGACTCATTGGAGCCGAGTAACTCTTTTCTGGTGTAACTTTAAATAGGACCCGAGTGCTTGTTGAGCACGATGAGGGTCGGGTTAAAGGCTCAGAGGAATGTTCGCCCCGCGCGTAAGCGTATGACAAAAGTCTGATTATAGCGTTGCCATTAATTTTCGTCTGCGATTTCGAGGGGCAGAATACTTCTCTCTTAAAGAAGCTGGTCTCGGTTCGAGCCCGAGGCGGACGACCAAGTTTTGGGTTTGTAGCTCAATTGGCAGAGCACCTATCTTTTAAATAGGGGCGTGTAGGATCGTTGCCTACCGGACCCACCAATCTTACGGAGATGTTGGTTCGAGTCCAACACGGTTTCTTCGGAGGCCGTTCGTCGAATGGTAAGACACCGTTAAAACCGGAGATGTGAGTTCGAGTCTCACAAAAGCAATGTCGGAGCGATCCGAGGCGCGAGTCAGCCGTGTATACGGCGCGTCGCTTATGGTGCAATGGTAGCACGCCGTAACAATTTTCTGTAGAAGGCTAGCTCAATTGGTCAGAGCGGCTGCCTTACAAGCAGTAGGTTCACGGTTCGAGTCCGTGGCTTTCTACCAAATTTTATGGGAAGAATAATACAACGCAAGATGTCTGGCTACATTCTGGATTTACCAGAACGACTAAAGTTGTTCGTCACCGACGGACGTACTGGGCAACGAATCGAGATCAAAGACGATTTGGATTTCTGGATGCGAACAAGGTTCTCTTATTTCACCGAGGTTTTTGAAAAGCAAGGCTTGGACGGTTTTAAAAGTTTCGAATAAACGAGTTTAACAGGTGACTTATGACGTGGCAGGACGCACTCCTGATTCTCGAAGCAGTCATCTTGTTCTTGATTTATCTCGACGATCACGCGATGCGTCAGATGGCAAAAGAAAGTTTGCTCATCAGTCGAGAGAGTTTAGAGGCACAGAAACAATATCTTGATCTAAGACGGAAATGGTACGAAAGCCGTTTGAAGAAGAAGGACAATGACAAGGCAGCAGTGGGATTTAGCTCTAGCGATAGCACGAACGGTTAGTGGTATGCTGAGCGCAACTGCTTCTCTCATCATTCTTTGGAAAGTGTTTCATCATTAAGTTTACTCGCGGACGCTGTGCTCGTAAGACACAGAAGGATGTACGATGAAGTCGTCCGCAAAATTTCATTGGTCAGCATCGGTATGCAGCGGGCTCTTATAAAGCCCGGATTGACTCCTGATTAGAGTTGCCGATAGCGTTCGACTCGCTAGGCCAATACCAGTTTGGGCTTGTGGCGAAACAGGCAAACGCGGCGCACTTAAAACGCGCTCCGAAAGGTTATCGGTTCGATTCCGATCTTGCCCACCAAGTTACGGCGTTGTAGTCTAATGGCAGAACACTTGGTTCTCAACCAAGTAGTCCGGGTCCGATCCCCGGCGACGTCACCAAGTTTTGAAGTAGATGTATAGTTGTAGGAGGGTTATAATGAATGTTGTATCAGCAGTTGCAAATCTCGTAAAAGAACGAGATTATTATCGCGATTTAGTAAGTGAAGCCCAAGATGTGATTAGGCAACTTACAGAAGGCCCCGGGAACATCGAGTACATCCATCCGATGGATTTAGCCAATGTCCTTAACGACATGACTATCACGGGCGCGAATGTAATTAAAGACGATGGATATACCGCATCGGGAAAAGATATAGAAATAATCGAAGCCGTCGGCAGCAAAAAGAAATACAGGCAGTCGATTATGATGCCGAGAACAAAGATCAAAGCCGAAGTCATCTAAAGGCAGGATACGAGACTTTCAATCTCGCGGCGAGGGGTCAGTACCCTCCTTCGGTACCAAATTTTCAATGGGGTTTTAGCTCATTCAGGAGAGCGCAGGTTTTGCAAATCTGAGGCGGTCGGGGCAGAGCCGACAAGCTCCACCAAATTTAAAGGAGATGTTATGACAGTTACAATTCATTAGATAACCTAGGAGGTTACTAAGATGAGTAAGTCATACCGTCGCCCGTACGCATCTATAACGGGCAACCGCAGTGCGAAGCAAGATAAGATTCTCGCGCATCGCGGTGAACGTCGCGCACAAAATTACGCACTCCGTGTTTGTCAAGATTGGGAAGAACTCTTTCTTCCACACAAACGTGAGTGCAATTGGAATAATGTTTATTCGTGGAGTCGAGACGGAAAACAACGTCTCCAAACTCGTAGCCAACAGTACAACAATCCGTTTGCCTATACAGCGTACTGTGATTGGTATTCTTCAAAAGAAATAATCGAGCGTTGGGAAGAAAGTAAACAGCGCGAAGATGAATGGTTGAAAGAAATTTCGAGAAAATAGTTTCTGTACTCCGATGATGTAATGGTAGCATGGATGCCTGATTAGCGTTTCGTAAAGGTTCAAGTCCTTTTTGGAGTACCAAGTTCGAACACAGTCGACACAACCGTCGTACGGCGTGCCTGTGCTAACATGTTGAAAGCGTCGATAACACATGTATAATTTTCTATAGCGGGTAGCTCTAGTGAGTAGGTCGCTCTCATAAAGCCACCGAGTCGGGCGCAAATCCCGGACCCGCAACCACCTTAATCCTCAAAAAGAGGGACGATGTTTGAAAAACAAATAGTCGTTGAGTTGTCGCATGAAGATCGTAAATTAATTCACGAGTTCAGGAGAACACTGATGGCATTCGCAGACTCAGTAGCAAAGCTTCAAGCAGACGTGGCGAAGTTGATTGCCGAGAACGGCCCGGGCGCAGTGGCAGCGGCAGTCGCAGCCAAGGACGCAGCGGACGCAGCAGCAGTTGACGCAGTAGACGCACAAGTTGTAGCAGCGTTAGTTCCTCCGGCAGCACCGGCGGCGTAATAAGTTTCAAAGAGGTATTGGTGTTTAATGGTAGCATGCTTCTCTTCCAAAGAAGCGGAATGGGTTCAAATCCCATACACCTCTCCATTCTGAGCGATGTTCGAATAATGGTAGTTCGGTGGCTTGCCAAGTCACAGGCGAGGGTTCGAGTTTCCCTCACGTCGCTCCAAGTTTCTAGAAAAGTCGGCACAGACTCTCCATAGGAGAGCGAAGTGAAAGTCCGAATCGTTTGTGCGGGGTAACGAAAACCTCACGCATAAAATTTCAGAGCCTTACTCGTCTAGTGGCAAGACGACGAGCTTGTACCTCGTAGACTTCGGTTCGATTCCGGGGTTTGGCTCCAAAAGGTTTAGTAAGACTCTATGCCAAACGACAAGGACGAAAAACAAACGCCGTATTCGTTGGCGAAGAAACATCGCGACATGACAGGGATAACAAACCCCAAAGTATTATTGAAGTCCGATACGCAACGCATAGATAAGAACGTGTACGATCCGTTCGATAAAAATTATTCACACCGGGTAGACGCACCAGAGCCGGTGAAAACAACTTAGCCGGGAGCGCCCGATGGCAGGGCAACACTTTCGTAAAGTGTACTCCGTTGGTTCAATTCCAACTTCTGGCTCCAAGCTTCGATGATGTAGTCGATAGCATACGTCCTTGGTAAGGATGGCGCGGTGGTTTGATCCCACCTCGAAGCTCCAATTTATGGATGAGCGGCGCAGTGGGAGTGGCGCGGCGGGCTGTAACCCCGTTGGTCCTTGCGACCGTAGAGAGTTCGAATCCCTCATCATCCACCAATTTCAACTCTGAACAAGGGGTTCCTGAAGTTAGGGAAGCAGAGATAATTTAACGAGCGCGCCTTGCCAACGCTCGCGGAGATGTACGATGAAAGTTCTTCGCGCAGTCACGCTAGCAGCGTGTTTGGTTTTTGCAAGTTCGGCTCAAGCAGTTAACAAGAATCACGAGAGAGCCCAAAAAGCTACGATGGTTCTTTACGGGCACTCTGACGAACGCCACATGACTATCCCGTTGTGTACAGCGTTCGTTTACGAGAAGTCGACTGACGGTTATTTTCTTTTGACCGCCGGTCATTGCTTTGACGAGAACCCGGCAGACGCAACGTACTACGTCGCGGATCAAGTTATCGAGGACCCGCAAGTAGAAGACTTGCAGCCAGTCGAAGTGCTGAGACACGTCGATGACGGCAAGATGGACGCGGCGGAACTTCATTTCAAGACTAAGAAAGTCTACGAGGTTCTTGAGTTAGACAACAAGCCGACTAAGATCGACGACAAAGTTTTTTACGTAGGCTACCCCGAAATGTTGACGCAAGTCGTTTACGTCGGTCGAGTGTCTAGTGGTCCTATCAAAGTAGCAGGACACGTCGGAAGAGCAGAGTGCGACATTTGTAAAGGTCGAATCTTGATTCAAGACGGCGGTGGTCCCGGAGCCTCTGGCTCGGCTGTTATTAGCGAGAAGACAGGCAAGGTTATCGGCATTCTCGAAGGTCACGTTTTCGAAAATGGTGTCGTGGTTGTTCCCACCCCGTTGCTTAATGTGTACCTGAGTCAACAGCCAAAGAAAGAATCATCGAGTAAAGATTTTTTAGCGCGCCCGTCCGGAGAAACCCGATGGCAGGATTAATTTTAGTAGCCTTGCTTTTCGGATTGATGTTCTCCTTCGGCTTTTTGTTCGGACTGGGATTTCAACTAGCAAAGAAAGTGATTAAGTAAGTTTGTACGTACAATTAGTTGGGGAGTGCCCTTAACACTCCCCGACTTGCTCTTTAAGGGAGGGCACTATATGGGTAGTGATAGATGGAAACGAAAACACGCAGAAGAAATGCGAAAGTATCGTAGGGATTACTACTACAGAAATAAAGAAGAACACTATCAACGAAACCGTAAGCAAGCATCTAAAATTCGTTCTTTTATCAAGTCTGTAAAGAAAGCATCGAAGTGTGTGGTGTGTGGTGAAAAAGACATTAGATGTTTGGATTTTCATCACAAGAACCCCAAAATTAAAGAAAAGGCTATCAGTCAAGTTTTTCGTGTAGGGTGGTCGTTAAGCCACCTCGAAAAAGAAATTGCCAAATGTGTAATACTTTGTTCGAACTGTCATCGTAAAAAGCACATCTGTAAAGTGTGCAACCGATTCAAAAACAACCACAGCAGTAGATGTAGATTTTATTTAGGTCGTTAAGATAGTGGCAATCTGCTCGCCTCCAAATCGAGCAACGGGTGTCCGATTCACTCACGGCCTGCCAATTTTTAAGTGAGTCCACATGAACTGGAACACAGCGTTTGTTTACGGTTGGCTTGCAATTCTTCTTATACTCGGCGGCTACGAAGGCTACGCTTTGTATCGCGGCAACGGCTATCAGCCGCCATTGACTCAAGTCGTTTGCAGATATGTTCCTTGGTGGATCACGCTGCCGTTCATCGGTTGGTTGTTCTACCATTTCGCTCGCCGATATGCCGACGCGGCGTACATCGCGCATTTGAAGACAGGCAAGTAGAAAGATAGGAAGGTACACATGTTGGGTTTCGTATTCTCAGTGGCACTCGCGGCAGCCGTGGCAACGAATTATCTTGACTGGCACAAGACCGACGAGTTGATTCACAAGAACGGATTAGCTGGTGAAAAGAATCCGATCATGAGATTCTTTTTCTCGAAGTCGAAGTGGGCCGCATTGGCTTACAAGGCTTGGCCAATCGGTTTGCTCGGGTTCGCGTGGGCTCATTATCAGAACGGCGAATACGTGAATGAGACCACGTGGGCGTATGTTTGGATCGCAGGCGCGCTGCTTAGCGCTGCCGCAGGTCTTTACGGATTTTTGAAGTCGAAGTAATTATGGATGGTTGACGGAACGGCAACGTACGGTCCTGCTAAGACTGAGTCAACCTTAATTGGTTGTTTGTGTTCGAATCACAAACCATCCGCCAAAGTTTATGGAACGCAGTGCTCGATGGTGGGCAACTAGTCTTGAAAACTAGACTAACCTGAAAGGGTTAACTGTTCGACTCAGTTGTGTTCCTCCAGCCTTGTTTGGTGTAGAGGTCGCACCCTTGTTTGAAACACAAGTGGACACCGCTCGATTCGGTGAGCAAGGACCAAATTTTCTGTTGGACGCTAATGTAATCGGTAGCATAACTGACTTTGAATCAGTTCGTGAAGGTTCGAATCCTTCGCATCCAACCAATCTTCGAGTCGTCGGTCAGGTACTTAGAAAGAAAATCGCGATAGCACTTTCTAAGGAAAAGGACCCCTTCGCCCTAGTGGGGACGACTTTTATTTCTGTTCGGATGTCATCCAATCGGTAGGATGCGACTCTCTGAAAGTCGTCATGAACGTTCGACTCGTTCCGCCCGAACCAAGTTTTAGAAGTTGTAAAAAGTTTACCGCAGTTTATGCGGTATGAGGATAAACTAACATGCCAGCAACAAATGGGGCTCTTTTGGCCCAGTATCAAAGTTACGCCGCATCCACGCCCGTGGTAGCATCTGCGTTTACAGATAATACGTCTCAGGCTGATCTTCTTCAGATTGCTAATGACGATGGCACAGCGATTTTAGCTGCCGTCGATTACACAGGCACTGTTCAGTTTAATGCTTCGGGTCTAACTGCTTCTCTCGGAAGTGGCGGGACTGGAAAGTATACTCTGAATCGCCAAGTCATTGGTCAATTCAGAACTAACCCCGGCACCACAATTACTACCGTAGCGCAAGCCTTCGCAGCAGCCTTCCCGACTAATCCCCAAAATCAAGACATTATTCAAATCGTCCAGCAAGGTGCGAACGTCGCTTACTACGTGGATAGTCTAGGTGTTTCTCACGGATCGTAAAGATTAAGATAGCTGCACGGAGGCTCCTATGTGGAGCAGGCTTTGCGCTGTTTGTAAATTACCTCTTCGAAAGAAGACGGGAGAAGTTTTAGTTTGTCCACGTTGTTCGTGGATTTGGAGATAATGTGGCAATCGCAACAGTGAACGTGTCGTCACCCGCAAACGAAATCATCTATAGCAGCAGTGCTATGGGATCAACTGTGGAAGGAATCAAAGCCTCCTCAGCAAAAGTTTTTTCAATCATCGTTGACAACTCGTTGAACAACGCAGCAACGTACGTTAAGTTGTGGAACGTTGCCAGCGGTTCAGTTGTAGTCGGAACGACGGCTCCGGATGAAATAATCTATGTACCAGCGAGCGCAATTATTACGCACGTTCTCTATACAGGCGCTTCGCAAGGCAAGACTTTCGGAACCGCATTGAGTGCGGCGGCAGTAACTACGGGCGGAACGTCGGGCACAACAGCACCATCGAGTGCTACGGTTGTAACTGTCAATTTCGTCTAAGAGTTTTTAAAAAGTTTTTGAAGTCACAGATTGTGATTTCAAGCAATAGATATCCCTCGGGGTTGCTCCCGGGGCTAGACTTGGAGGGTGCCTATTACACCCTCCTTGTCGTTCTTAATAGGAGAATAAAAATGAGAAGCGGATTATGTTCGTTTTGCAAAAATGTTTTAACTTTAGAAAACTCTAAGCCATCTGTTTTTAAAAAGAGAGCCGGATATTGCCGTTCGTGTGCCCGAATAAAAAGAGGTCCCGGCAGATGTCATGCATGCAAAGAGATTTTTTCTGAGAGCAACAGCAACCCATCGACACTAAAAATCGGCAGAGGCAAATGTAGGATTTGTGAAAATCTAGAATATCAAAAAGTAGCCGAAAAAGTAAAAGAAAGAGCCGAAAAATGGGCGGCTAAAAATTCTGTTAAACACAAACAGTTTTGTCGAAGTTGGTATAGAAAAAAGAAATACGGAATAACGAGAGAAGAGTTTGAAGCTCAGTTTAATCTACAGCGAGGGCTTTGTTCTATTTGTAAAGAGCCTATGATTACCAGCGGAAAACCTCGCGGTAAAAGAGTTTGCCAAGACCACAATCACGAGACAGGTAAACTGAGAGATTTATTGTGCTCTAGTTGTAATCTGCTGTTAGGAAACTCTTACGAAAATGAAAAGATTCTCGTAAATGCGATTTTGTATTTACGAAAACACGCAGACGGTAGCTCGATCCAAACTGTCTGTGATGGCGTACAGAATATTTCTGTCGCGTCATAAAAAGCGGTATTCGATTTAGTTAATCCGAGTCGTCTATCGTAAACATAAGGAGTAGTACATGTCTTTTCCAATTCAGGATTGGGGCGCTAATGGCGGTTTCCCGTCGACTGTAGGTGGTACCGGAACTTCGGTCAAATATTTTGGCCGTAACGCAGCATTCGCAGCAGGCGCAACGTGGACCTCACCGGCCACCCCGTCTTCAACGAACGCAAGCGGTTTGATGGTTGTTCCCGGCGATTTGAAATTGAACGGTCAGGTGCTTGAAGTTGTGGCATCGGGCGCGTTCTTCCCGTCTTCGGCAATCAGTTCGTCTGAAACCGTGACGGTTGCTTTGTATGCCGTAACTGGTACAATTACCAGCCCGACGTACACACAGCTTGCATCTACTGGCGCATTCGCACCGGGCGTTGACGGCTTGTGGTACAACTTCACGATCAGAGCAAACATGCAAGGCAACAACGACAGCGGCATCGTCGGCGGTAACTACAGCGCGGTTGTTAACAACACCGTTGCGAACAGCACCCCGAAGGCGCTCGACAACTCGTTGACTGGCATCAGCTTTGGCCAGAACGGCGTTGTGAACGGCGTTCCGGGCGCACTTGGTGGTCCGTTTGGTTTGGTTGTAGGCGTGACCTTCAGCCAGAGCGACGCAGCCAACAAGGCTAAGCTCTACGAATTCAGCATCAGCGCTTAATTCGATCACATAATCACGGGGGTCGAAAGGCCCCCTCAATTTTCTCTCGGCGAGTGAGCGCGATATAGAAGCAGCTACTCCCAGAGAAGCCCGTGTGTAATCCACGACCTGTCTGATCGTTATAGTCGATGACAAAAATTTTAAGGATACCATGTTCGACCCAGCCAGTTTGACATTGGGTCAGGTTTCATCAGCGATCAGAGATTTTGCAATCGTAGGGTTTCTTGTTGGCGGCGCGTGGAAAGCGCGCGGTATATTCGAAGCCGGTAAGAAGTTCTTTGAGCGTTTGACGACATTTATGGATACGGTAGAGAGTGATAGTGCTTACATTCGACAAGGAATGCACACGCTCCTAACGAATCATTTGACTCATATGGAATCAGATTTGAAAAATATAGCTCGTCATCAAGTACGTGCTACCTCATTTGAGCAAGATACGTACACGACTGAGGATTCATCGGAGATTTAAAGTGCCCGCAGAATCAAAAGCACAGCAACAGGTTATGGCGATTGCACTCCATCACCCCGAGAAACTGCATAAAGAGAATCGCGGGTTGCTGAGCATGAACCACAAGCAGTTGCACGAGTTTGCATCAACGCCGCGACACAATCTCCCTTCGTATGCACACGCGCGAAAGGCTCGTAGAGACAATGGCTAATCTTGTAAAGATAGAAAGATGGGGCTTGTTGTTTGTTGGCGGCAAAGATACCAACGGTCAGCCAAAGTCTTGTTTTAATTGCCCACACATGATGGCAAAACAAGAAACGTGCGCGTATATAGGTCCCGAAGTAATACTGAAACATTTGACAGTCGACGGGCAACTGTACACACCGGTTTGTGGGTATCAGATTGGCGGTCTTCCAACCGTAACCGATAAGCCTACGTACATGGGTAAAGACCCCGACGAACTAGGGCTCGAATGGGCAAAAGGCACAGGAACGAACTGTGGCGGCTACGCCAATGGCGCACCGTGCGAACGTTTTGTTCCCACAGAAGGTAATGACGGAACTTGCGCCATTATGACTGACGACGATAATAAAGTTGATTGGGACGATTGTTGCGCAGCACACAAAGGTTCATCAATGGACTGGAAAGAAGCACAACAAAGAATACAAGCCGAAGGCTCTCAAGAATCGGAAGAATTTGGAGCAGCTTATAAGTGGCGTAAGAGGGAAAAGTAAAATGGCACACAAACTAGTAGCCCTCCTAATCCGTCATGGTACGACAAATCTTAACGACCAAAACAAGTTTAGGGGCCCCGCCGATCCCGATTTGGATGATAAAGGTAAAGAACAAGCCGAAGAAATCGGTAAGCAATTGAAAGGACGTTCGTTCAGCGGAGTTTTCACAAGCAGCAAAAAACGCTCAAAGCAAACAGCAGATATCGCACTCGGCGGGAAGAAACACAAAGCCGTAAAGAATCTCGATCCTCTTAACGTTGGTGACTTTGCAGGGCAGCCGAAGAACGACGAGAACATGAAACAAATTGTTCACCATCAGGAGAATCCCGACGAAGTGATTCCGGGCGGTGAGAGTATCAATCAATTCAGAGCGCGCGTCAATCCAAAGATTAAGATGATTATTAGACGTGGCGAAGATAGCGGTAAACCAGCGGTAGCGTTCGTTCACAGTTCTACGATTCATCAACTCGGACATTTGCTTCACGATGACCACAATCATGTGAAAGTGAAACCGGGAGGAATGGCCGGAGTATTCAAAGGACCATTCGGGTATTACGCCAAGGCTTTAACAAAAGAAAGCCACGACGAAAAAGATAAGCACATGGTGAGCTAATGAAGCACAAATTTACAAAGACCGAAATCGAACATTGTGATGATGGGTCAGCAATGATTCATCACGAACACGAAGACGGGTCGTCCCACGTTCGTCATGCCGTAGAAGACCTCGATGCCATTCATGATAGTCTCGAAGATTATCTACGCGACCACGAAGACGAGGAAGCCAAAGAGGAAGAAGTTCATCCCGGCCTTCACGATGAAATCGAAAAGGCAAAGGAATAAGTCATGGCAAAACACGGTTTCAAACACACAAAAATTACTCACCATAAAGATGGTAGCGCTACGATTCATCACGCGCACAAAGATGGTCCGCACAAGGACGTTCATCACGCTGTTACGTCGCTAGATCACCTGCACGACAGCATGCAAGACCATTTGGGAACGCCGAACGAAGGTGAAATGGAAGCCGCTGCTGGTAATCACGGCATCCCGACAGAGCACGCACAACCGGCAGGCATTCCGATGCCAGCGGCACAAGGACAAGCGGCGTAATATAAATTATTTTTAAAATTCCTCGGGGTTGCTCCTGAGGCGCAGATTCGAGGGCGTGCCTAAACCACGCCCCGGGTCGCATTCTGTTTAGGAGAATAAAATGAAAACATGTTGTCATTGCAAGCAAGAACTGTCCTTAGATTCTTTTCAAAAGAATAGAGTCGCTCCCGACGGTTTACAATACCGCTGTAAGGATTGTACAAGGACGGCGCATAAAGAGTGCTATGCAAAACGTGGGCACTTGTGGCTTCCAGCAGCCGAACAATGGAAGAACAGGCCCGAGAACCGAGAGCGTAGAAACAAAACAACTCGCGAAAGAATGGCTAGACTTAAAGTAGAAAATCCAGAAAAGTACAAAGAAGATAGAAGGCGTTGGCAACTTTCTGCCAAGTACGATATAACGCCGGAGTTAAAACAGGCGTTGGTAGAAATCCAAGGAAGTATTTGCGCCATCTGTTTTGATCCCATAGATGCGATTAGCTGTGCAACAGATCACAGCCACGTAGGAAAGTATGTTAGGGGTATGTTGTGTAAACCCTGTAATTCTGCTTTAGGATTCTTTAAAGACAGCCCCGAAATTCTAAGAAGAGCAGCAGAGTATTTAGAAAAATCCAAAGACATAGAATTAGAGCCAACCGCTGAAGATTTTGAAATCGCAACAAATTTGTTGCAGGAGTATTTAGATGGCGAAAGTAAAAAACCCGTCTCTCTATAGAAGTTTGCATCAACTCAGAAAAGGAAATCTGCACAAGGCATTAGGTGTTGCTCAAGGGCAACAGATTCCTGAAGAGAAGGTTCAGGCGGCTCGCCACAGCACGAACGAGCACGTCCGAAAAATGGCCGAGTTCGCGCATACGATGTCTAAGTGGAATCATAAAAAGTAAAAGGTAAACCAACATGGCAGCAGACGGCGGAGTAGCAGCGGCATTAGCGAGTGCAAAAAAGACATTGAACAAAGTGTCTCACTCGAATATAGACACCGGCGGTCAACATGCGTGGACCCCTGCCAAAAAGCCAGCGGCAGCACCGGCAAAGACAGACCTTTCAAACGCGCCGTATTCGATGGCGCACAAGCCGGGTTTGTCAGGAGAAGCCGAGGACGCAGGCGCAGGCATTAAGCACAGAATGGAAACGGAAGAAGCAGCTAGAAAATCTCTGGATCAACAATAAATGTTTAAGTTTTTGAAGGACGCATTTTGCGATAACGGAACGCCGAGCAGCAGTCGTATTCTTACCGCTGTATCTACGATAACGGTGTTGGTTGGTTTTATTCACGTTTGTTTTCACAATCATCAATTACCCGATGGTGGTGCGAGCGCAGGAGCAGCAACACTTGCAACAGCGGCTTACGCAGCCAATAGGGCTACAACGGCATGGCAAAATAGGAATCAGCCTAGTCAACCGAGTAAAGATGACGATGCTATCGCAGCCGCAGCAGACGTACCCGTAGTTGTCAAAAAGAGTTAAACATGCGAAACGATCCGGTTCAAGAAGTTTTGAAAGGCGCAAAGAACGTTTTGCAAAAAGGAAACAACTCGACAGAGAATGTTGAGGGCAATCCGACGTTTTCTTTTTCACCACCAACAATAAAGAAGCCAAGCATACCGCAAGCCAAAGAGCCCAGAGAGGCTCCGTACAGTCTTGCGTACGATGCAAATAAACAGAAGTAACTGGCCAGCAATATAATTGGCCGAGGAGAGTCCAAATGGCTCTAACACAAGAAGAAAGAGAATCAAATCGTCTTCGTCAAGCTGCTTTTAGAGCACGCAAGAAAGCAGAAAAAGATAGATTACAGGCATCACAACCTGCACCGCCTCCTGAAGACGCTATCCAAAAATACGGAAAAGAGCACGAGCTTAACTTGGCTTGGGCCACAGAGCAAGATGCTCTAGGTGTGTTTTATAGGGGCGAACAAATGCCCCACGTCGATCTTCTAGCGATATACGAAGGCATAGATATCCACGACAAAGAGTTGGACGACGAAGAAGAGCCAAAGAAAAAGAAATCGAAAAAGAAGAAAAAAAATTGGCCTAACCCGTCTTTTCAAAAAATAACCATAAAAGCCATATCGTACATCGAGGATCACGATTTAGGTGACGGCGTAAAGGTTTCTCTCGAAAGGCCGATAGAGCCAGACTGTATTGACAACTGTGACCACAAAGATTGTGGGCGAGAGTATCGTGGCGCTAAAGAAGTAGACGAGATAGTTTCGTTTCGTCGCTGGTTAGATTTGCGCGCGAAAGCTCGTTTAGACTTGTTTTGGCTAGGTCGTTTGTTAGGCTACGGCTTGTACCACATGTCCCACCAGTATGTCTGCAAGCAATTTGTGGCTAAGAATTTTGAAGGGCTGTATTTTCCGGGTTATACGCTCGACGATTTCCATTCGGCAATGCGTAAACAGAAGCGCTATGCCAATCTTGGGGTAGATGTCGATACCCCGAGAGAGACGCGTGAAATGATGCTTTTGGAACCCAGAAGTTCCTACAAAAGCACGATAAACAGAATAGACGTTGTACAGTGGTTGATATCAGCGGCTGATATTAGAATCATGTTCATCACGTCTACAAAAGATTTGGCCGAAGAATTTGCCACGGACGTAAAGAAAGCTCATTTTTATTTGGCTAGTGGCGCTCGTCCCAGTGCCTTCCAAATGCTTTTCCCGGAGTTTATTCTAACAGGCACAGACGGTTGGTCTGAGCAGCCTTTGGAATGTCCAGCGCGTATCCACCATCAGCCTCAGCCCAGTGTATGGGCGACGTCGATGCAGATTACGAGCACTGGAAAACACTGTGACATTTGTAAGTTTGATGATGCCGTCGACTTAAAAAATTCTGATAATCCTGAAAAACGGGAAGCCTTAAAATTCAGGATTAACGCATACGAAGACGTGCGCGATCCTTGGGGATTTACAGATTCGTGTGGAACGAGATATTTTACAACCGACTGGTACGGCACTCGTCAGTTGCCCCAAGACGAGGGCTCTAAGGACATCGCTCCTCTTTTGTATAGCTGCCGAAGTTCTTGGATTCTTAACAAAGAAGACCAGCAGCATTTTGATCGCGGTAATCTTACTGTTAAAGATATCATCCAACAAAAACGAGCCAAGTTAGTTCATCCGTACAAACTTACGTGGGAAGAATTAGCTCGAACTTTGAAAAAGAAAGGCGAGCGCAGTTTTAAAAATCAGCAGCTTAATATAGCTACTGATCCCGCCGTAGACGACTTGTTCATCAGTCAGTTCGACGAAGATGGGCTAAGAGCGCACACGTACGACCGTTCTGCTGTTCCCCCGTTGATAGAAGTTATACAGTCATGGGACACAGCGTACGGAGACAAAAAGACGTCAGACTATTCAGTTGGTGCAACTCTGGGAATTTACAGAGACAAGTACGGTATGCCCGGAATAGTAGTCTTGGACGTTCTTTACGGAAAATGGAAGTCGTCCGAGTTGTCTTATCATTTCATGAAGTATTATGATAAGCACAAGCCGAATAGAGTATTCATTGAAGACACGAATGGAACAGACTCCTTTTTACAATTGGTAAAAGCCAATTGCGTAAGAGTCAATTGCGATTTACCGTCCAAGTGGCGAGTCAGACCAATCAACGTTGAGCGCGGAGCTAAGAAAATTCGCGTTATGGATTTGCAGTTTTTGTATTCGCAAGAGCGTTTGTGGTTCGTTAAGGGTTGGTGGATTGACGAGCTATATAAACAGTTCATTGACTATAAAGGCGGCAAGAGCACGGGATACAAAAAAGATGACATCGTTGACGCAATAAGTTTGGCGGTTACACATCTTCCGGCATCTGCTTTGGGGGTCAATCCTGACCCAAAAGAAGTCGAAAAAGAACACGAAGACATGCTAGCTAAAGAAGCAAGAAGCGCTTGGTACCAACGCATGCACGGCGGTCCTTCTCCAACAAAACCAAAAGAACCGATTGTAATAGACACGCCTCCTCCGAGAGATTCTCGGCAAGAGTTAATGAAAAAACTGGTTGGCAAGATTTTGCCCGCCGGAATGCGAATCTAATTTTGTACGTACAACCTGATTGGGGCGTGCCTGTAACACGCCTCAGTCTACTCTTTACAGGAGAGTGAAAATGTTTATTTATTTGATTACGAATTTGATTAACGGCAAACGGTACATTGGGCAGACTAAACAAAGCCTGTCTGCTCGATGGAACATGCACGTATCTAAAAATCATTGCCGATATTTGTACAATGCGATTCAGAAACACGGAAGAGAGAACTTCTCTATGGAAGTTCTGTTCGATGTTCCGACTAAAGAGTTGGCGAATGAGTTTGAGATAGAGTACATAAAACGTTATTGCACTTTGTTTCCTAACGGGTACAACATTCTTCCCGGTGGAGATGATAGACCGCCATTAACAGAAAAACAACGCCAAGCTATCTCTAAGTTACACAAAGGCAATAAGTATCGTGTGGGGCATGTTCCTTCTGAAGAAACAAAAAGAAAACTGTCTTTAGCTAACACCGGTAAAAAGATGACACATGAACAAAGGCAAAAGCTGTCCGCTGCCATGAAAGGGAATAAAAATCCCAGCGGAAGACACGTGTCTGAAGAAACTCGACGCAAGATAGGTTCGGCGCACAAAGGCAAAATTCTTTCAAAAGAAACAAAGCAACAACTTTCTATCGCACACAGCGGTAAAAAGGCAACAGAAGAGACTCGTGAGAATATGCGTTTAGCCCAACAAAAGAGACGGCTAAACGAATCTCCAGAAGATAGGAAACGAATGCCCTTATCTGAAGAGGTTAAACATAGGATGAAGTTGTCGCAAATGGCTAGAAGGTTAAGAGAGCGCAATGTCTGACCAAGATCAGAGAATTCAGCAAAAAATCCACGATCTCTATGTTACTCCTGCGAATGAGATTACAGAGGAAAATACACACGTAGATAAAGAAACCGACACCATCGCATTTAACGATTCTGCCGCCGTGAAACTGGTTATAGACGACACAACAGAAGCAGATTCGTATTTGAACCTCCAACAATGGAGTAGCGGGTGGACCCTCGCAGATTTATTGTATCAATCACCCGCGACACAAAGCGCCTTTGATGGCGGAAGTGTTGGAAGCTCATCGGTTCCTAAATTCATGGTGAGCAATCACATTTCATCCATCGTTCCCAAAGTCATGGGAGGGTTGTTTTACGAGGACCCGCCATTCGATCTTCGTCCTCGCCCGTCTGTATCGCAAGATGTAGTTAGAGCCAAAGAAGCAATTTTTTCGGCTCAACTAGATCAGATGCACTTCGAAGAAGAAGTCGAACGTACTATGGAACAAGCTGCCCTTTTGGGCACTGGTATCATGAAGTACGGTTTCGTCGAATTCGAAAAGAAGATGCGCCGTTACAAGCGCAAAGGCGAACGTAAGCCTATTGAGCAACCAGACGGAAGTGTCAAGATGGTTGACACACCCGAATCGGATGATTACGAAGCCGAAGAGTACACGAAGAAGATTTCGCATCCTTGGATTAAATTCTGCGATATTCGCACAGTGCTTGTAAATCCGGGTTGCCGCGTCGGCGACATTCGCCGCGCGGGCTGGGTTGTATATCGCGATTACGCAACGTACAGCGATCTTAACCGTCTACGTGGCGTAGAAGGCTACAACATTCCTGAAGAGGATGTGCTCAGAGCAATCTTTGCGCAGAACCCGACATCGGGTCCAGACAATATTACGATGACGCTTCCGGAAGGCATGATGGGATATATCCAACATGCTTTGCCACGCAGCTACAAGACTTCAGCCGATCCTAACCGTTCACCTATCGAGATTTTGGAACGTTGGGATGACGAGAAGGTTATTGTGATTCTGTCCTTCAACGGACACAATATTCTTGTTCGCAATGAAGCGAACCCGTACGGACACATTCCGTTCTATTCGTTCAATTGGCGAAACATTCCGGATTGTTTTTACGGACAAGGGCTTGGTCTTCTTATCGGAAGCGAGCAAATCGTTGAGCAAGGCGTAACAAACTTGGCTCTTGATTTGTTGGCGTACGGTTTGCAACCAACCGCCGTTCGTAAGAAAGGTTTTAACGCTCTTACCCAAGACGTCCGTTGGCGTCAAGGCGGAATTATCGACGTCGAAGAAGACGTCGACAAGGCATTTAAGTTTCTTCAGATGCCGCCGGTCCCGGGAGAAGCGTGGCAGTTCATTGCACAAGCTCAGTCATCGGGAGCGTCGACGTCAGGAGCGAACGAACAAGTTGTTCAAGGCGCAGGTGCCGCTGGTATTAAAACCACAGGCATGCGTTCGGGAACGGGCGCGGCAGCGGTTATTCAAGCTAACGCCAGCCGACTTGATGGTCCGACAGGACGATTCGTTCGTCAAGTGTTCAAGCCGTGGCTGTATCAGATGGATGAACTCAACAATCTATTGTTGCCAACGTCGGTCATTCGTGACTTACTCGGCGACGAGCTTGGTGAGCCATATCTAGTCGACCATATTGAATTCCGAGAAGCGAACATCGAATATGAAGTTCTCGCGGGCGCGCAGTTGGGCGCGAAGAAGGAAATGGCGCAAGCCCTTCCTATAATTATTCAACTTTTGAACAACCCCTCATTCACAGCAAATGCTAACGATGCAGGGTATCAATTTGATGCTGTTGCAATCTTTAAGGCGTTTGTGGATGCGGCGGGTTGGAAATTTAGTCAATCGTTCCTCCGCAAGATGACACCAGAAGAAGCACAGCGTCACCAAGCTAACTCGCCTGCAGCCTTACAGCAAGCACAGGCAGCCAGTGCCGCTCAAATGCAGAAAGCAAACTTCGAGCACGAACAACAAATAGAGAACCAGAAACAGTTGGGTAAGGCAGGAAATGAAGCGTTTCGTGCCGCCATCAATAAGGCTACACAGCCTGAATTGATAGGACAAAATACAACATCTGGGTTCGGTTCAACAACAGCTTTGTAAAATACTTCCCGTGGGCTTATAATCCACGGCTTTACTGATACAGGGGGAGCCTTATACTCCCCCAGATCACTCTTATAAGGAGAGACAAATGACAGACGCAGAAAAGAAACATGCTTGGTATCTTGCACACGCAGAAGAAGTAAAAGAACGTTCGAGACTATGGGCACTGAATAACCCCGAGCGCATCAAAGAATTAAATCTCAAGAAAAGCAGAAAGTACGAACAGACGCACAAAAGGCACAGAGACCCCGAAAGAATCGCCAGAACTAAAGAGTGGATTAAAAAGCATCCTGACAGAGTTGCTGAAATTGCTCGCAAGCACAATTACGGTATTACGCCTGAAGAGTACAAAGAGAAAGTTAAAAAACAAAGGAATCGTTGTGCTCTGTGCGGCAACAAAGAAACCCACAAAGACCATCGTTCAGGCAAGGTAAGAGTTTTATCGGTAGATCACGACCACAAAACCAACAAGTTAAGAGGTCTTCTTTGTGGCAATTGCAATAGGGGTTTAGGTATGTTTAAAGACAGCATAGACCTTTTACTTAAAGCAATCAAATATTTGAAAAAGCATAAGAGGTCCTAATGACTGAGAGACAAAAAGAAAAGCAAACAATTCTTTCACCAGATTTGTCACCCGCAAAGAAAGCACTGCTTTTGCAAGTAATTCTTTCACCCGGGTGGAAAGTGGTTGAGGAAATCGCTAACGAAGCCTGTCTCAGGTTCACACAGGACATTATAAGATTAGACCCAGAATCAGAGGATTACGAGCGTGTAGCCCAAACAAGAACATTACGCGCTCGTAACGCCTCAGAGTTTAGTGATCTTCTTTTCAAGTCAATTGTCGTACACGCTAATTCAATACGACAGACGCAAGCGAAAGAAGATAGAGAAGTGGTTGAATCCGTAGGCGCAGCGTTCGGAATTCATCCAGCAAAGAAAGCGGACCCGAAGGCCGATCCGGCAGAAGCCATAAAGAAGACTTTTGGCATTCATCCGGCTCGTCCCAAGAAGTCTGAAAATAGTGTTAAGTAATTCCCTCCCGAGGGGAAGCAGTTGAATTAATCTTAAGGAACAATAAAATGAGACTTACCGCAAATGACATCAGCCTAACATGGCTTGAGTCCGCAACACTCGAAGATTTGAAATCCGCGATGAGAGCCGGTGGCGACGTATTGAACGCCGTCAACGCTTTGCTCGTCACACCCGAAGGCAAAACAATTGCCAGCGAGATGTTGAACGATCCGGATTACGTGCCGAAGTCCCGTCGTCAAGTGGACCCAGCCGAAGCCGCGCAGATTGCAGAAGATGAGGCTAGAGCAGCCGCTGCCCTCGAAGCAGAGAAGAACGCTCAAGCGTCCGAACTAGGGGCCCCGATTACTCCCGAAGGTGAAGCGCCCGTCGTTCCCGTAGAAGAGCCGAAGAAAAAGATTGTATTAGATTATCAAGTGACCGACGAAAACGGTCAGCCTATCGGTCGTCCGACTCACATCGAGGGATGGTCGTGGGAAGAAGTTTCCGAGAAGCAGAAGCAAGCGCACATTCACGCGGTTCGTTACGCAGAGCGCTTGAAGGCCAATCGCTCGAAGCAAGCAGTTGTGGCAGCCGATGCCGAAGTAAAGAACGCAGCCGTTAGGGCCGCAAAAGACAAGACCGCTCAACTTCTCGATGAAGCAGCAAAAGAACAAGACCCAGAGAAGAGAATTGAAGCAATTAAGAAAGTCGCCGAAGCCGAAGTAGCAGCACGAGAGGCCGAGGTAGACGCCCACCAGCAAGGCAAGAAAGTTGCCGAAGCTTGGATGGAAGACCACAAAGAAGATTTCTTGCCGTGTCTCGCATCCTCAAACATCATGCGCGAGTATATGTCCGCTAATGGACTATCTATGTCGTATGAAAATCTTGAGAAGGCGTTTCAGGCAGTAAAACACCAGTTGCCTAAGGTTGAAAGGCAACAGGCAACTGAAGTGACAACATCTGCTGAGCCGTCGAATAATACTTCGGCATCAGCGTCCACACCCGCAGCCTCGGCCTCGGCGTCAATAACGCCAGCCGTTGTTCCGAGCAAGGAAACAGTTCAACCTACAGTACAGCCGTCAGCGGCACCGGCAACACCGGTGGTACCTCCCGCAGCGGAAACGGCCCCGAATCCTACGCCTGCAGTAGCGCAAAATGCGCAACAAACTGCCCGTAGGCCGGGAGTTAACGGTGGTTTGCAACCCGGCTCGATGTCTGCAGCACGACCGAGTGAAGCACCTAAGCCAACCATCGAACAAACTCGTTCAGTACTATTGAGAGAAATCGCAAAGATGCCCCGTGATGAATATCGCAAAAAACTTCGTGACGCCAATTACGTCAAGAGGTTGGAAGCAGCGGGTATCCCAGTAGTCGGACAGCGCGGATAAAACCGACGCTTTAATTTAAGAGGCAAAGGGTTGATCCCATGAGTGGACCATCACCTTCAGCATCAAACGTATCAAACGTACTCACCGCGCAGGCGATCTTGTTCGACAAAGAACTGATCCCGAACCTAAAGGGTGAGACAGATGCATTCGTGACCGTGGCAGAACGCCGCGTTCAGGGGTTGCATATGGGCATTAACCGTCAGTTCTTCCAGTACAACACTCTAACGGGTGACACTGCACAAGCCGCTGACGGTAACGTTGGAGCACCGGAAGTTGTTTCGCAAATCACCGCACCGGCAACGGTCGGCGAATGGAATAACTATACAAACTTCAGCGCGTTCGCAATCGCTTCTAGCATTGACGAACTTGTTGGCAACAGCGCAGTCGAACTCGGCTATCAAGCCGGTCAGTCGATCAGCGAGTTGTACAGCGCAGTTGCAGACAGCGCGTCAAGCGTTGACGGCAACGTAAACCAGAACGGGTTGCTTTCTTCTCCGTTCACGCTCGATCTCGCGACCGTTCGTGAAATGAAGCAGCAGCTTGTGTCGATTGACGTACTTCCTTGCAAAAAGGGGATGTACTACGGCGTCGTATCGCCTAACGTGCTTGGCGATATTTACAACGCAACGACTGTGAACAACAGCATCATCGACAACTGGAAGCACACGGAAAGTGGCCAGCGCAAGTTTGACGAAATGGCCGGATCGGATCAGACAAAAGAAATCGTGCTTCCGGGTACGAACATTCTTTTCCGTCAGACCCCGTTCGTGACCAAGACGGCTAACTTCTCGGCTGGTAAGACCGCTTATAGAACTTACGTTTTCGGTAATTATTCTATGATCGGTGTGTGGCTCCAAGTTCAACATGGACTCATAGCAGCGTAATCTGCTAGTAGATAATTTGCTCTGATTGACTTGAAACCTGAAACGGTAACAAGGCGGAAGCCGAAAGGCACCGTGAACGACTAAGCGAGCGAACACCCTTCGGGGTGATGCGATAGTCTGCTCTTCATCGAATAAAAAGATGAAGAGGTTGGCAGAAATGACCAACCCCGCTTTTAAAAGCGAGTAACATACGGCCCGGAGACACAGATTTGGATGAAGGCGATTGGAGAACCATCGGCGAGTAGGTGGTCTCGCGGCGAAATCCGCGATGAATAAATTTTAGGTGATTGACTTGAACCCTGAGATGGGAACAAGGCGCAAGCGAAAGCAGCGTGAGAGACTAAGTCCTGAAACACCCTTTGGGGTGATGCGATAGTCCGAACATACGAGAATAAAATCGTATGAAGCTAACAGAAATGATTAGCTCCATTGAAAAAATGAGTAACATATTGCGACTGCCGCGTCGTTACGGATGCTCCTCCGTCCTCATTCGATCCAACAGCAACAATCGGTGGATGGGCTTCATACCGCTTCCACCAGACAGTGACCTTGCCACCGGCAACGGGAACAAATACCCAGCGTCTACGCTGGATTGATAGTGTTCAATACGGACTCCTAGCAGCGTAATCTGTTAGTAGAAAATTCTCTCTGATTAAGCTGAACCCTGAAATGGGAACAGACTGGAAGGAAGAAATTCCACCAGTAACGACTGAGCGAGAGAAAACCCCTCGGGGTTATGCGACAGTCTGCTCTTACAGGAAACGAAACTGTAAGAAGTCGACAGAAATGATCGACTCCGCGAAGGCGGTAACAAACGGCCTGCTATCCAGTAACAAAAACTTCTTGACACGAACGATCATTCGTGTTAGGATTAAGATTGACGGGGTGTGCCATGAACACACCCCTCAATCACACTCTTTCATGGAGAGAAAATGATAGTTTATCTAATCACTAATAAAAAGAACGGAAAAAGATACGTCGGTCAACACGCTGGTACGAATTTGGAATCATACTGGCAAAGAAATGTTTGGTTGGCTGAAAACGGATATCAAGGAAAGAGATTGCTCTATCGAGCGATTCGCAAGCACGGCATCGACGGTTTCGATGTAAAAACTCTTGTTATTGTTGGAACAAAACAAGAGATGGACTACTACGAAATAGAGTTAATAAAAATTTGGAACACCACCAATCCTGAAAAAGGCTATAACATAACATACGGTGGCGATGGTTCTTTGGGCGTTAGAATGAGCGAAGAGACTCGCGCCAAGATGTCTGAGTCCAGAACGGGTTTAGTAATGCCCGAAAGTCACCGTCGTAAACTATCGGAACGTAGCAAAGGTAACAAATACGCTCTTGGTCGTAAGATGACGAAAGAAAATTTCGATAAACTAATGGCGGCACACGTCGGAGCCAAGCGTAGCGAAGAATCTAAAAAACGCATGTCAGAAGCTCACACGGGAAAACCGTGGTCTGATAAACAAAGAGAAGCACGCCATATTCGTTGGCACACCAATCGCAACATCGTAAATCCAAAATGTAAATTGTGCATGGAGCAATCAAATAATGTCACCTAACCCGTTCACCCTCGCCGAAGGTCAGCAACACGTTGATCTCCGCAACACACGCGCCCACGAAGGCGAAATCATCACCAGCCACCACGACGTCCCCACCACCACGGCGTCCATTCAAGAAATTCTCGCGGGAGGCACACCCGATTGGGTGAAACGTCCTCACGAGTGGAAGAACTATGCACGCGAATCATTCCTAAGAGAGAAAGAAATCTCCGATGAAATGGTCGAACGTTACCAAATGGAGGACCAAATTGAGTTAACAAACGCCAAGGCGCGCTTAGTTAATCCAATGTCCACCGATCAGTTTATGCACAAGTTGAGAACGAACTCAATTTGTCCCGTCAAGTGTTTCACGGTTTACAATGGCCTTCAAGGCACGGTTGGACTATGGTGCATCCCGCCCAAGGTTACGGGTCGCGCAAGGTACGTTTGTTACATTCGAGTTCCGTTCATGTACGAATGGAGCCTATTAAAGCTTGACAAGCACAATCTTCCCGCCGGTGAACTCAGAGGCTGGCGAACGGCAATCGTAGAATTAGTCAAGTGCGAAATCCTGACCGAATGGCAGGCACATCAAATTTTTGGGAATCCCTCGGGCAACCGATGCTTCCGACGTTATCGTGAATCCTTGTGGGAAATCCGCAACGGCAAGCGATACACGGCAGAAGAGTTGGCCGGTAAAGATACCCAAGCATAGCAGTAAGGTTGTAAAGGTTAGTCGACAAACCTTAATCGTGTTGACACAAATCACTGGGTAACGTACGCCATAAGGTACGCGTAGTTTAATAAGGAAAATATGAGCAACACAGGAAACAATCAGAAACCGAAGTCGGTGTTTGAACAACTCGGAGAAGGTACGATTCCTTCTACGGAGCCTTTAGTTCAAGCACAGGCAGAAACATCAGCAATCGCAGCCAAACAAGCATCGGCAGCCGTAGTCGACGCCGGTATGTTGGGCCAACTTCTTCAATACCTGATTTTGAAAGAAGGACGCGACGCACAAAAGGCGCAAGAAGACGAAGCTCGTCGCAAGACGATTCAACGTCAACGCGACCGTAACGCAAAGGATCAGGACTCCAAAGTTCTGTTGAAGCAAGCCCGTTGCAAGCACCTTAAGGGTGGCAAGAAAGGGCCGAAGACACAGAACAAGGATTACGCCGTTTATCAACACCGTTTCATCGCGTTCACCACGTACATCCGTTGCCGTATTTGCGGCATGAAGTGGTTCCCGAAGGACACCGTTGAATATCTTGTTCGCGAAGACAAGACCGGCAAAGAAAGAAAGATTTCAAATCACACAAAGATTGGATGGCGCGAAGCGGTTAACATGTGTGACGCTTCTACCGATACGCAGTCGGCATCGGAATCCATCCCGAACGTGGCACCTAACGCAACTAACCTCGACGCGTACGGAGCGGAATTCAACAGCCGATTCGTCGACAAGGATAGCGGCGAAGTGGTCGAAGGCGTCACGATTTAAACAAGCCAGTAGACAAGCGCAACAGGGGGCGGCTACGGTCGCCCCTTTTTATTTTCAGTTTCTAGTAGTTCAAGGCAGAATGCAGATTTCCCTCCTTCAATTGACAGAGAACGCATCCACACCCTTCTGTCACAATCATTTTCAAATTGCGGCCCCCTCTTTTGCTGCACAAGATTTTCAACAGGAATTTTAAGCTATGGCTAATTCTATTTCAGGGCAAGCGCTAGCGGGCGCAACGATTACTCTCAGCGGTGTGGCTTCTGCCGTTACTACTGCGGGACCAACCGGCTTGTATAGTTTCACCGGGCTAGCTGCCGGTGCGTACGTAATCAAACCCACCAAACCGGGAATCAAGTTTACACCGACATCGTCTAATCAAACTATTGTGGCGTCAGATATCACAGGCGTTAACTTTCTCGGTCAACCCGTAGGATCACAAGGCTCAACGTACACGATTCAAAACATCGTCGACCGTGTTATGAGTTTCGCTGACATCGAGCCTGTTCTCAATGTGGGCGGTTTCTCGCAAGAGCCCGCGCTAACGATTGCAAACGATGTGTTCAATGAGATTTGCTCGGTCAACTTTCCTCACAAATGGAACTCGGCGCAGCTTCCTCTTTTTTATACGTGGTCTTGGCAGCAAGATTACGCTCTCGTGAATCCAGATAATAGTTCTGTGTACGCGTTCGAGTGGTTGGAAAAAGGCATAGCGATTGACATCAGCAGCACTCAGCAACCCAAGCCTTGGGTCCGCGTCGAGTGCGGCAGAGCTTTGCCCCAACGCACAGGAACGTACTTGGCGAATGGCGGCACAAACATCGGCGATCCGGGTTTCCTTGTTGCTTCGTATCCCAACAACGAACTTTATTACGGCACATGGGGTCAGCCAAACATCAATAGCGCGTCTTGGGGTAACAACCCCAAAGCAGGGTCGGTTTACATCGGACCTTTGGCAACAACAGCTATGCCTGCAAACCCGATTTCTCAAATCATCGACTCGAACGGCAATTTGCTCGTGTTGACTGGTTTCGGAACCGAGGGCGTTAACGCACCGACGGCTCCGATTGGCGCAGTCCCGGGAACACAAATTACCGGTGCAACTCGCGGCGACGCGTCTACTACGGTGTGGACAGTTGTTGATCCAATAGGTATGGGCATTCGTATTTTGAACGTCCCATCGCAAACGGGCGTTGTGTGGCAATTTACTATCAACGGTCAGATGGTTCCGCCTAAGTTTGTAACGTTGGATGATGTTTTGTCCCCGTTCCCGGATAAATACGAGCCGTTCTTTCGTGCCGGTTTTATCGCGCAATGCTATCGCTATTCTCCCGAAGCAAAGGTGCGCGCGAAGTTTAAGGATGAATGGGCATTGTGGAAAGCTTCTTTGGTTCAAATGCGTGAGACTCAAGACCGCGAATTGGAAGAGTGGTCTTTCCTTCCTGATCGCACCGTTATGGGAAGTGGACGCAGCAGAAATCAGTTCAAGGGGGCCGCGTGGCCTTTTCAGTACCCTGTTGTGGGCTAATATGACTGGAATAATTTATCACATAGTTCACAAGAATACTAATCGTGTTATCAAAGTAGGAAGTACCATTCGTTCTTTGAAAATTCGTTTCAGACAACCTGATTATAGAGATAGATATAAAAACTACTTCATCAAAGAAGTCAAAAGAATTGAAAGCAGTGACTTGGATTTGTATGATTCGCAGGATTCTTTCTGTCCATTTCTATGGCATTTGGCAGCCGCCGAGCATATGGAAATGATTCGAATGGGCACGTATCGTATTGGCGCTTTGTCCAATCAGTTTTCTCCTCTTTGGCAGAAATACGTAGGATTTGATGCCGTCGAAGCATCGAAAGCTGCCGGAAGTTTAGGTGCCAAAACAACCGTTGAGAAAAAGTTGGGAATCCACTCCCCTGATTTTGATAGAGTAAGCGCCTCTCGCAAAGGTGGCTTAACTAACGTTGAAACAGGACATTTAAAACGCATATCTTCAGCAGGCGGCAAAGCCTGTGGACCGATAGTGGGCAAGAGAAATGCAGAATCGGGTTGGATGAAAAAAGTTCAACAGATGGGTTTAGGAAAAGGCGGCAAGATTGGCGGTCCCAAAGGTATGCACACCCGCTGGCACATTAATCGCGGGTTGGTTTCTTCCGACTGCAAATACTGTAAGGCATCGTAAAAATGTACACACTGACACAATCAATTAATTGGGCCCAAACGTTCGTCGAGTACGCCCCCCTGAATGCAGGCTTCGGCCAAGAGCCTGCAGTATCAACTGCGACGATGATTCGTTCTACGTTCTTGACCCCACCGATTGCGTGGCCTTGGAACAGAGCAACGTTCACTTTGTCTTCTCCGACGGTAAAAGGAACGCAAGATTACACCGTTTTGCTCTCCGCGATCCCCGACTTCGGGTTTCTTGAAAAGGTAGCTATTCTTGATTCGAACGGTAAGTATTGGGAAATCACAGACGTCTACAACAACAACCCAATTTCGCTTGCATCCGAACCTCAGCGTCCCGAGTCTGCTTGTATCTTTTTGATTTCGAGCACGCAAATAACGCTCCGTTTTATGGGCGTCCCGAACGCGGCGTACACAGTGACTTTGATTTATCAAAAGAAGCCACAGATGTTTGGTCCGTTTTCAATTACTGCGGCGGCAAACGCAGCCGGTTCGAACACCGCGTACACAGGCACGTTTGACCCTCTTTCTTTTCCAACAGGGTCAGTTGCTCAAATCACAGGCTTCACGGCGCACACAGTCAACAACGGTTCGTTCGTGGTGGTTTCTTGTACAGCAACAACGCTCACCGTTGCTAATAATGCAGGCGTCGCAGAAACAGCAGCAGCGTTCGTATCCAACTTCGATTGGGCACCAATCCCTGATTGGTATCAAGACGTATACAACAATTTGTTCCTGAGTGAGATGTTGGCAGTAAACGACGACGCACGCTCTCAAGTTTATAGACAGCGCGGCGTAGCGGCGTTTTTGAGTAAATCTGAAGGTTTGACAGAAACGCAGAAAAAAAGTTTCGTCCAGCAATGGCTTGCACGAAGTGTTGAGATGAACACAACAGCCATAATGGCGCAAATGGGTAATCAAGGCCGTGGAATTTAATCAGTAGTGCATAATAGGTGTAACAATGAGTAGTTTAAATGAAGCTTTGTCGAGTATTCAACGACACAAGCAGTTGTTAGAAGAGGAAGAAAGGCAAAAAACGACGGGCCCACAAGGTCCTAGAGGAGAAACAGGTCCACGAGGTGTTCCGGGCCCGAGCGGTCCACAAGGTCCGCAAGGCCCCGTAGGTGAAAAAGGAAACGTCGGACCACA
>Ga0247670_1000065_pt1 | contig 34220 bp, 30 predicted proteins | sample CNK11_metaG_FD_183042 | JGI IMG/M metagenome (GOLD analysis project Ga0247670, IMG submission 183042) | Soil microbial communities from Purdue University Martell Research Forest, Indiana, United States - CNK11 | ecosystem: Environmental > Terrestrial > Soil > Temperate forest > Bulk soil...
TTGCGGTTTGTTCCTGATCACCGGATTCATCGCCGGTTGCAAGTCCACACCAACAGTGGATTGGGATGGACGCGTGGGCTCTTACACCTACGACCAGGCGGTGACGGATCTTGGCCCGCCGAACACACGAGCCAAATTAACGAATGGCTGCACGATCGCCGAATGGATCACGAGGCGCAGCAGTGGGAGCAGCTTCAGCTTCGGCACCGGATACATTTCGGGCGGTGGCGGAACCGCCACGAGCGTGGGTATCGGCCCAGGCGTCGGGTTCGGTGACGACGATCAAATCTTGCAACTCACCTTCGGCACCAACAACGTGCTCACCAAGTGGTCGAAAAATTGAGGCAGCCTCAGTTCAGCGCCACGCCGCGCCGCACGAACGTCGGGATGTCGAGATCCTCGCCTTTGTGAACCGTCGGCTCGCTCTTATCGAAACGGCCCTTCGAGATGATCGCCAGCGGCAATTGCTCCTGAAGCATCCGCGCAGGAGCTTTCCGCGGACGGCCTGAATTTTTGGCCACCAACTGTTCGCGCTGATCCAGATTGAAAGCCGGTGCCGGCGTGGCACAACGCGCAGCAGACCGTGCCGTCGCGCCACGTGGAGTCATCGGTGCAACCGGTTCAATTGAAGATGTGGCGGCAGTTGAAGTAGCCGAAGATTCCGCCACGGCATTATGTTTTGCGGCAATGACGGTCACGGACAGGCGATTTTTCAATTCCGCGTCCACCGCCGCGCCCATGATGATTTGCGCGTGTTCGCAGTGACGCCCGATCTGTTCCATGACGCGGTTCACCTCCGCCATTGTCAAATCGGTTCCGCCCATCAGGCTCACCAGCACCGCGTCGGAATCCGTCAGCGCGCGGCCTTCGTCCAGCAGCGGATGCGCGAGCAGTTTCTCCACGATCTCGCGCGAACGTCCGGCACCACTGGCTTCGACAAAGGCAAATGAACTTTCCGAATGACGGTTACGCACCAGGGCGCACAAGTCGTCAAAGTGAATTTGAATCAGACCGGGGCGCGTGATCAACTGCCACACGCCGCGCACGCCTTCGATCAGGAATCCGCCCGTGATGCGAAACGTGTCGAGCACGCTCGTATTCTCATCAATCAGCTTGAATGCTTTTTGACTCGGAAGACAGATGACGCCATCCGCGACGGATTTGAGCTGTTCCAGGCTTTGTTTTGCCTGCTGCTGGCGGCGGTTGCCTTCGCATGCGAACGGCAGCGTCACGAACGCCAGCACCAGCGCGCCGGTTTCCTTGGCCGCGCGCGCCAGCACGGGGCTGATGCCGCTGCCCGCGCCGCCACCCAGACCGGCGATGATCAAAACCACATCCGCGCCGGCGCAGGCCGTTTTGAGCGTGGAAAATTGTTCCTCGGCGATGGCCTGTCCGCGTTCGGCATCGCCGCCGGTGCCGAGGCCGCGCAGCAATTTCGTCTCGAGATGAATTTTCACCGTCGCCGCCGAGGCCGTGAGCGACGCGCCGTCCGTGTTGATGGCCACGAAGCCGGCGCCGGCAAATTCGCCGCCGGGCAGCGTGTCGAGCAGGCTGACGCCCGCGCCGCCGATGCCGATGAGCTTGATCACCCGCGTATGACTGGATTCGAGTTCTGCCGCCGGAGTTTCAGGGTTGGTTTTCATGGCAAATGATTTTTGTTAGCGACGCCAAAAATTGGTGATGGTGCTCACGATGGATTTCTTACCGCCGGTGCCGCGGGATTTCAACGAGCCGAACTTGGCCAGCCCAATGGCGGTGACAAACTCGGGTTGATCCAGCGCCGACTTCAATCCGCTGATGGAATTGGTCTGGCCGATGGAAACTGGCAGTTGCAAGATCCGCTCCGCCAGTGACGCGATCTGCGGCGCGCGTGCGCCGCCGCCGCAAAGAAACACCCCGGCACCCAGATAACCGGGCAGCCCGGCTGAGTCCAGATCCCCCGCGATGATCTGGAACATTTCCTCCAGCCGCAGCGACATGATGCGTTGTAGATGTTCCAGGTTGATCGTCTTGAGCGGCAGGCCGAGTTCATTGACGATCGTCGCCGTCCGGCCGACCATCGCCGGGTCCACCAGCGCGGAACCGTATTCGAGCTTCAATTTTTCCGCGCGGCTCAATGGCACCTTCAACCCGTGCCCCAGATCGTTCGAGACGTGGTCGCCCCCGACCGCCAACACGCCGGTGTGCTTGATAACGCCATCGGCATAAACCACGTAATCCGTGGTGCCGGCGCCGATGTCAATGACCAGTGCGCCCAGTTCCTTCTGCTCGCTCGTCAGCAGGGCGAGCGACGACGCCAGCCCGCTGGAGACAATTTCGTCCACCTTCAACTGCAAGCCCTTCACCATCCGGATGGAGTTTTGCAGCCGGTTCGTGTTGCCGTGGACCACGTGCATGTCCACTTCGATCCGCGCGCCCAGCATCCCGACGGGATCGGTGATGCCGCCGTGGCCGTCCACCAGAAAATGCTGGCGCACCGCATGGATGATGGTGTTTTCGGCCGGCAGATTGATCGCCTTGGCGTTCTTGACGACGTCGTTGACATCGTCCTTGGAAATTTCCCGGTCGGCGGAGACGACCGGATGCACGCCGCGATTGTTGAAGCCGCGGATATGCCCGCCGCTCACGCCCAGATACACGCTGCGGATCTCCACGTCGGCCATCTGCTCGGCCTCGACGATGGCGTTGCGCACGTCCTCCTCGACCATCGCGGCGTCGGCGATCTCGCCCTTGCGCACGCCGCGCGAACGCGCCTGGCCGAGCCCGACGACGTTCAGCGAACCGTCGGCGCCCTGCTCGCCGACGACGGCGCAGATTTTTGAAGTGCCGATCTCCAGACCGACTATGATGTTGGATTCGTCAAACATTTCTCCTCCGGGTTATGGGGGTGGATTTTTTGGGGGCCGCCGCCGGGACGATCTTGAACACCATCCAACGCACGGGAACGTTGTTGGCTACCGCCAGATCCGCCGAGGCAATCGTCTTGCTCATGGTTTGTCCCCAATCGTAAATTTTCCGCAGGCGCGCCAATTGTTGTTCCAAATCAGCCAGGGCGAAAGTGATTTCGCTCCCCTGCGCGGTGGTCGCCACGACCACGCCCGGCTGCGATACGTCCACGCGCCGCAAATTCACCAGCCCGGCCATCGGCGAATGGCCGAACGCGCCCACCAGTTCCAGCGCCGCCTGCACCTGCGGCGATTCGACGCGATGGCCCGGCTGCAAATCATAGATGTTGAGCCCCGTGATCACCGGCAATTGCTCGGTCATCTGCGAGAGCGGAATCACCGACAAGCGCGGATCCAGCGGCTGCATGACGTAGCCGTTGGCGTCCACCTGGAAAACCGAAACCGAGATCCCGCCGGGACCGCCCGCTGTCGTCACGTTCACCTGCGCCACCGGGGTCCGCTCGGTCACCCGCACTTTCAACGTGTGCGGCAGCACGCGCTCCACGGAAACCGCGTCAATCGTCGAAACCAGTTCGAGATTGCGTTTCACGGAGGCCAGATCGAGCGCGATCAGGTTTGCGCCGGGCCGCACGCGGGTCCAGCGCCGCAATTGTTCCGGCGCGATCACGCCGTCCGTCTGCACCTCGATATTCTGGATGGCGAAGGTGGAATTTTCGTAGATGAACTTGTCCAGCGCCCACTCACCGGTGCGCCATAAAAGATAAAGTCCGAACACCGTGCCGAACGTCACCGCCAGCGCGACGGACGCCAGCTTGGTGCGCGCCGCGTTCACCTGGTCCGAGCGCAGCTTCACGTCAAGCACATCCCCGCGCTTCTTCAACCGCCGGTTTTTTCGTTCACGCTTAAACCACATACAAGTTTCTTCCGTCCCGTAGCGGCGTCTCGGAAGAGCGCCGCTGAAATTCAAATAATAAGTTGGCGGCGCTCTGCCGAGACGCCGCTACGCCAAAACCGCTTTCCGTTTCAGGGCCAGCTCAATCATCCGCTGGCACAACTCCGCATAACCGATTCCTGCCGCCGCCGCGGCCTTGGGCAACAGGCTCGTCTCCGTCATGCCGGGCAGCGTGTTCACCTCGAGCACGATCGGATCACCATTTGCCCGCACCATCACATCCACCCGCGAATAATCGCGTCCGCCAATCGCATGAAACGCGCCCAGCGCAGCTTCTTGAATCCGCTTGGTCGTCACCGCGTCAAAATCTGCGGGGCAAAAATATTCGGTGTTGCCCGCCGTGTATTTGTTTTTGTAATCGTAGGAACCAACTTTCGGACAAACTTCCACGATCGGCAACGCCACGCCGTCCAAAATACCCACCGTCGTCTCGCGTCCGACGATTTTTTCTTCCACGAGCAATTGCGAATCGTAGCGGAGTGCCTCGCTCAAGGCGTTGCCCCAGTCCGACACGCGTTCCACGAATTGTAGGCCGACGCTTGAACCCTGCCGCACGGGCTTTACCACCAGCGGCGGCTGCCAGCCCAGCGGCCACGGCGTTTTGGCGGATTCGACCACCAGAAATTTCGCCGTCGGCACGCCAGCCACGACGCACCGCTGCTTCGTCAGCACCTTGTCGAACGCGATGCGGCTCGCCCCGGCATCGCAGCCGGTGTAAGGCACGCCGAGCTTTTCGAGCTGCGCCTGCACCGTGCCGTCCTCGCCGTAAGTGCCGTGCAACGCCAGAAACACCGCGTCCGTCTCCGGCGGCAAAATCCAGTCCGGGGTTTCCGGATCCAGTTCCACCACTGTATGGCCGAGCGAACGCAACGCCTTCACCACGCCCGCGCCGGAATTCAGCGAGACTTTGCGTTCGGCGCTGGGGCCGCCGAGCATCACCACAATGTTGAGTTTGTTAATCATCCTATTTCCAACGCAGAGGCGCAGAGAACGCAGAGGGTCGCGGAGAAAATAAAATATAATTCCTCTCCGCCACTCTGCGTTCTCTGCGTCTCTGCGTTAATTTTCATCAGATTTCCTCGCCAATGATTTCGACTTCCGTGTGCAATTCGATTCCGCGCGCTTCCTTCGCCCGCGCCTTGAGCAGCGCGATCAACTCCAGAACATCGCGCGACGTCGCCTTGCCGTCGTTCACAATAAAATTCCCGTGCTCGGCGGAAACCACCGCGCCACCCACGCGCGTGCCTTTCAAGCCCAGTTCGTCCACCAGCTTGCCCGCCGGAACGGTGCCGGGATTTTTGAAGATGCAACCGGCGCTCGGCGCGGCGGGCTGCGATTCCCAGCGCTTTTCACTGTAGGCCATCATGCGCTGCTCAATCTCCGCGCGCGGCAACGGCGTGCATTTGAATACCGCGCCCAACGCGATGTGCGTCTTCAGCAGCGGACACGCGCGATATTCCACCGGCACCTCGCCCGCAACGCGCTCGTGGGTTTCGCCGGCATGATCCATGAACCGCAGCGACTCGACCGCGCTGAACGTCGCCGCGCCCATTGCGCCCGCGTTCATACGCAGCGCGCCGCCCACGCTGCCGGGAATGCCTTCCAGAAATTCCACGCCGGTCAAATTGTTCCGCTTGGCCTCGACCGAAACATTTTTCAACTTCGCACCCGCGCCGCAATGCAGCCGTTCGCCCACGATCTCAATCTTGCTGAAATGCGGATGCGCCAGGCAGATCACCACGCCGCGAATCCCGCCGTCGCGCACCAACAGATTCGAGCCGCGGCCAAGAATAAAAAACGGCACGTCGCGTTCGCCACAAAATTTCACGATGCCCGCCAAATCCGCTTCCGAAGCCGGCTCAACGTAAACGTCTGCCGGACCGCCGATGCGCATGGTCGTGTGCTTCGCCAGCGGTTCGTCGCGGCGAATCAACGTCACGCGCGAAATGCGGGCGGCCAGTTCATCGGCGATGTTCTTTTCAATTCGCATCGGGCTTTCCAAAATGTTCGCGGTCGGCGTCATGGTTCAATGCGCGTGTTTCGCCGAACCGTGCGTGTGGCCGCAGCCACACTTTTTTGCTTTTGATTGTGCCGCCTTTGCCGGTTGGGCGATGGCAGTCAAAATAATTTCAGCGATCTGTTCCGCCGCCTTGGGCGCGTGCCATTGGGCGAGCGCGGATTGCATTGCGGCACGGGTTGCATCGTTTTCAACCAGCTCGCACAACAGCGCGGCGGTTTTTTCCGGCGTGGAATTTTTTTGTTCCAGCAGTTTGGCAGCGCCGGATTTTTCAAACGCCAGCGCGTTGACGAATTGATGATTGTCCGCCGCCGTCGGATACGGCACGAGCAATGACGGCAGCCGCATGGCCGCGATCTCCGCGAGCGACGACGCGCCGGACCGGCTCACGGAAATCGTGGCCGCGCCCAGCGCCAGATCCATTTCCGCCAGGAACGGTTTTACGACCGCTTTGATTCCGAGCGTTGCGTAAGCGGCTTTAACTTTTTCAAAATCGCTGGTGCCGGTGAGATGGAGAAATTGCAACTGCTGGGAGCGCTGGCGTCCCGCCGGCATGTTCGTGATCAACTCGCGGCCGGGCCGCCCGCGCTCCTGCAAAAGCGGCAAGGCCGACAGAACCATGTCGTTGAGTCCGCTCGCGCCCTGGCTCCCGCCCATGACGAGAATCGTCGGACGATTCGGATCCAGGCCGAGAGCGACGCGACAGGTGGCGGCAGGCGTCTCGCCTGCCGTAGAGGGCGGCATCCTGCCGCCCGGACCAGCGTCCAAATTTTCCGCGACCACTGAATCATTCAGGTTCTTTCCGCCGGGCAAGATGCCCGGCTCTACGGCAGGCGAGACGCCTGCCGCTACAAAACCGGGGCGCACCGGCGTGCCGGTGGTCGTGATCTTGCGCGCTTTCAAGCGCGAACCGGCTTCGGGAAACCCGACGAACGATTCATCCACAAACCGCGCGAGAAAACGATTGGCGCGTCCGGGAATGGTGTTGGATTCATGCAAAAACGTTTTCGCGCCAAAGGCATTTCCGGCAAGGACCGGCGGCGCGCTGGTGAATCCACCCATCGCCAGCACGGCTTGCGGCGGACGGGCCTGAAATATTTTCTTCGTGGCCCGCCACGACTGCCAGAAACTGCGGAGGAATGAAAAGTAATTCCGATTTTGCAGCGCGACGGCGGGCAGCGTGAAAACTTGCAACGGAGCGCCCGGCACCGTCTCGGCAAGTTGGGGACTATTTTCCGTTTCGTGCCGGGCAGGTGCCCGGCGTTCCAACGCCGATTTCACGGCCTGTTGATCCACGTCCTTGGGCGAGATGAGCAGCGCCACGGAGCAGCCGCGCTTCTGGAGCTGTTCGGCAACGGCGAGTCCCGGAAAGAGATGCCCGCCCGTGCCGCCACAGGCGATGGCGACGAAGGGTGATTGGGGCGCGGTTGAACTCATGTGGCTTTGGCGGCGAACGGATTGTCGCCGTGGTCAACGATGGATTCGGAAACTTTTTCACGCGCGTGCGCCTGTCGGGCCACGCTGAACAACAGCCCGATGCACGTCAGCATGGCCAGCAGGTTCGAGCCGCCATAGCTGATGAACGGCAGCGGCAGTCCCTTGTTCGGCAGCGCGCTGGTGACGACGCCGATGTTGATGGCGGCCTGCAGGCTGATGAGAAACGTGATGCCTGATGCGAGCAAAAAGCCGAAGGTGTCGCGCGCGTGCATCGCGATGTAAATGCCACAAAACGCCATGACCACAAACGAGACCACGACAAACAGTGTCGCGATCAGGCCGAGTTCCTCGCCGATGTTCGCAAAAATAAAGTCGGTGTGAATCTCGGGCAGGTAGCCGAATTTCCTCACCCCGTTGCCGAGACCGACGCCGAACCAGCCGCCGTTGCCGAGGCCGAGCATGGCCTGCTGCGCCTGCAAGGCCGCGCCATTGAGGTGATCCTGCGGATGCCGCCAGGCCATGATGCGTCCCATGCGCATCGGGTCATGCAAAATGGAGACCGTCAGCGCGGCGGCACCAACGACCACTGGAATCAAAACGTGTTTCCACTGGACGCCCGCAATCAGCAGCATCGCTCCCGTGACGGCGGACAACAGGATGGTGGTGCCGCGATCGGGTTCGACAAAGATGAGGCCGAGGATCAATCCCGCCAGCATCGCCGGGAAGATGATGCCGCGTTTGAAGGTGTGCATCTGGCGTTGATGATGGTCGCCATACCAGGCGAGCACGATGATCAGTGTGATTTTGCCGAGTTCAGACGGCTGAAACGTGAACGGACCGATGCCGATCCAGCGGTGGGCGCCATGGCTGGCCCGTCCGATATGCGGCACGAACACCGACATCAGCATCACCACCGCAAAAATCAAAATCGGCCACACCAACTTTTTCAACCATTGATAATCAATCGCCGTGGCCGCGACACAGAACACGAAACCGACGGCGCACCAGATCAGTTGCATGATCAGGTCGCGCGCGCCGGTTTCCAGGTGCGTGCTGCGGTTTACCAGCGCCCAGCTCGAGCTGTAGAGCATCACCAGTCCCAACGCGAGCAGGGCGGCGGTGCAAACAGCCAAAGTTGTCACGGCGACTTTCATTTCAAGGTCTCAAAACAAATGCCTACCGAACCAGAACGCCCTTATTGTGGAGGTTGCGTCGCAGGCGCGGTTGCCGGAGCAGCCGGTGCGGGCACGGCGGGAGCCGGCTCAATCACCGGTGCGGGTGCCACAGCTGCCGCCTTCACGGGAATTTTCAGTTTCTGACCGACGTTGATCTTCGTCGTGGTCAGATTGTTTTCGACTTGGATGGCTTTAACTGAGATCCCATGCGCCTTGGCAATCTTGAGGAGGTTATCTCCCGATTTGACGACGTAGGTTTCGCTGCCAGAGCTCATGCCGGTCGAAGTCGGCGCGACCGTCGTCGCGGCTGCTCCGGAGGGAATCACGAGTTTTTGTCCGATGTGCAGCTTGGTGGGAACCACACCGGGATTGGCGTCGGTCACGGCTTTGACCGTCACGTGATGGTTCTTCGCGATTTTATCCAGCGTGTCGCCTTTCACAACCACATACTCGGCCGTGGCCGGCGCTGGCGGGATGACGACCGGCGGGATCTCCACCACGGGCTGCGGCATGACCGGCGGATTGGTGTCAATCACCGTGGTGTTGGTCTCAAGGTTCGGCATCACGTTCGTATCGATCGTCGGCGTCGTCAGGTCGGTCTCGACGGGCTGCTCGCGTTTGCAACCCTGGATCAGCATCACCGAGAGGCCGGTGACGCTCACCGTCAGCACACAGAACACGGCGAGTTTCAAACGCGAACGGCGTTTGGTTTGCAGCTCAAGAATCGAGCCCTGGGGAACGAATGGATTTGAGTTTTTCATTTAATTTGGCGCTGGCAGCGTCCTTTCTTCGAGGCGATTTACATTGTTTTGATTTGTTCGCTGCGGAACCTTCCCTCGAAAAATTCCGCCGCGAGTTAAATTATTTCTGCGTGTTGGTGGCGTCTTGAAACCGTCGGTAAATTTGAAACCGTCGGGAAAAACTGGATGCGTCCGGCTGTTGGTGACGCACCGTGCCGCTTGCGATAAAATCAATAGCAGTCCCCTCCGCTTCACGCAAGAAACAAAGCGTGCGAAACCGTCATTTTTATTGAACATCAGCGTCATGTTTCACCTCAGCTTCAGCGTGGCCAGCGCGACGACCGCGAACAGCACGCACAAAATGTAAAAGCGGATCACCACCTGCGATTCATGCCAGCCTTTTTTCTCGAAATGATGATGCAATGGCGCCATCAAAAAGATCCGCTGCCCGGTGCCCGTCCGCAGGCGGGTGAACTTGAACCAGCCTTTCTGCAGGATCACCGACAACGCCTCGATCACAAACACGCCGCCCGCGATCACGAGCACAAACGGCTGATGCACCAGCACGGCGATGATGCCGAACGCGCCGCCCAGCGCGAGCGAGCCTGTGTCGCCCATGAACACCTGCGCCGGATGACAGTTGAACCAGAGAAATCCCAGTCCGGCGCCCAATAACGCCGCGCAAAAAACGGTCAGTTCGCCCGCACCCGGCACAAATGGAATCTGCAGATACGCCGCCGCCTTCACATTGCCGGCGAGGTAGGTGAAAACTAGAAAGACAAAGCCCACGATCAGCGTGCAGCCTATCGCCAGCCCGTCCAGGCCGTCCGTCAGATTCACCGCGTTCGAACTGCCGACGATCGCCAGCAGCACGATGAACACCCCGACGATCGCCCCCACCTCATAGGGATATTTGCAGAACGGCAGCATCAGGTCGCTGACGAGATTGCTGTGCATGTGGATGACGGACTTTTTTCCCGGGAACTGCAAATCGCTCGTGGCTGGGAGCTTCAGCAGATAGATTCCGACAAACAATCCGAGCGCGGTTTGCACCAGCAGCTTCACGCGCGGCGGCGTGCCGCCGCCGCTTTGCTGGACGATTTTTGCGTAGTCGTCGTAAAACCCCAGCCCTGCCAAAACCAGCACCGCGAGCATCGTCAATTCGACCTGTGCGTTCCATTGGGCCCACAGCATCGTTGTAAAAATGAGCACCATCACGATCAGCACGCCGCCCATCGTCGGGGTGCCTTTTTTATTCACGCGCAGATTTGCCAGGCCCGCCACCTCGGCCTTGTCGGCGTATTCCTGGCCGAATTTCAATTCCTTCAGCCAGCGGATGATTTTCGGGCCGAGCCACCAGCTTAAAGCCAGCGCGGTGATCGCCGCGCCCGCGCTGCGCACCGTGATGTAGCGGAACAGGCGCAAAAACGAGAGCCGGCCTTCCCAAGTCGTCCCGTGCGCCCAATCCAATATTTGCTGGCTCAGATAGTAGAGCATGTTTTTTACGATTTCTCTGACTAAAATTTATGTCTGCCTTAATGGATTGTGAATAAATGCCAAAAATAACGGGATGCCGTTCAGAAGTAATCCAGCTATGACCAGTTTTTGATTTTTCTCCCGTCGAACTAAGGCAATCACGCCAGAAAGTGCGCCGATTACAAACGAAAGCATTAGGATACTGGTCATGTAATAAAAATCTCTCAAACCCATGTGGCCAGCATCTGTATCCGGCGGAAGTAAATAGGGAACTCCAAATGCCAAGAGCAAACCAATAACCGGTGTTAGCGACGAAGCTATTGCAAAAATAGTTTTGTGCGTCTTTCTATTTTTCCATGCTTCAAGCATGCGCTCTTCAATGTTCTTTCCCGTTTTCATTTTTCCACCTTCAACGTTTCCGCAATCCGTTCCAGCCGCGACGCCCGCGACGCCTTCAACAACACCACGTCGCCCGGCTTCAAAAAATTCTTCACCGCTTTCACCGCCGCTTCCACATCGGCGAATTCAATCACCCGGGCCAGCCCCGCCGCACGCGCGGCCTTGGCCGTCGCCGCCGACATCTTTCCGACCGTGAACAACTGGCCGACGCCGAGTTCCGCCGCGCGCCGTCCGACTTCTTCATGCGCCGCCTCGCTGTGCGCGCCAAGCTCGCCCATGTCGCCCAGCACCGCCACGCGCCGCCCTTGCAACGGCAGGTCCAGCAGCGTTTCCAGCGCGGCCATCGTCGAGTCCGCATTTGCGTTGTAACAATCGTCCAGCACGCGCACGCCGTTCGCTTCCCAAAACTGCAGCCGCATCTTCGGCGGCTGACAACTGGCGAGCCCTTCCCGCAATTCGGAACCATCCAGCCCGAGTTCCGCGCCGACCGCGATCGCCAGCAGCGCATTCAACACCTGATGCCGGCCGAGCAGATTGACCCGATACTCGCCGCTCAATGCCGCCTGCGGGGCCTCCACCTGGAACGTCACGCCGTTTTTGTCCACCCGGATTTTCCTGGCGCGCCAGTCGTTTTTTTCACCCAGCCCGACGCGAACCACGTTTGCTTTTGTGCGGGCGGCAATTGGTTCCGTCCACTCATTGTCGCCGCCAGTAAAAAGTTTTCCCTCGGCCGGCAGCAGCTCGGCGAGCCAGCCTTCCTCCCGCGCGACACCCGCGACATCGCCAAAAAATTCCAGATGCTCGCGACCGATGTTCGTCAGCACCCCAAACTTCGGCTGGATCATGTTCACCAGCGGGGCCAGTTCGCCCGGATGATTCGTGCCCGCTTCCAGCACGGCGGCTTGATGGGTTTTTTCCAGCCGCAACAAGGTCGCCGGCACGCCGATGTCGTTGTTAAAGCTCGCTTCGCTCCGCAACGTCGGAAATTTCCGGCTCAAGACGGACGCCAGCAATTCCTTCGTCGTCGTCTTGCCATTCGAGCCGCCGACCGCAATCACCGGAATCGAAAACTCTTTCCGATACGCCGCCGCCAGTTTCCCGAACGCCGCGCGCGCATCCGTCACGACCAGCACGGCACACTCCGGCAGCTGCGCGGGGATTTTATTTTGTTCCACCACCACCGCCGCCACGCCTTTGGCCGCGACTTCCCTGAGGAATTCGTGACCGTCAAAACGTTCGCCCTTGATCGCGAAGAACACGTCGCCCGGCTTGGCCGACCGCGAATCGGTGCAGGCATCTTTCACCAAGATTCCCCCATCACCGTTCTGGATTTTTCCCGTGCAAGCTGCCGCAACAAATTTCAAAGAGCGTGTTTCCACAATAATTATTTCAGCAAAAAGGTGGCCGTGACGACGGCGGTGATGGTTTTCTGGCGGGAACTCGTGTCGTTCATGCCCTCGCCGCTGGTGTCGTTGCTGTGCAGCGGCGTGATCTGGAAAATGCCCATGTCGGCGTCATGCAGTTGGGCAATGCCGCCGCCCCCGTTGGTCGCGATCTGCTCCGCGCGGGCGCGGGCGTTCTTCGTCGCTTCGGCCAGCATCTCAATCTTCATCTCGCCCACGCTGGTGTAAATAAACTGCGGCGGCTCGGTGGTGAAGAGCAACCCCTGCTCCACCAGCGGCGTGGAATCCAGATGATCGAGCCGTGCGACATCCGTGGATTCCACACGCACCTGCTGGCTCAAACGGTAGCCGGTGGTCCGCGATTGCGACCAGCCATCGGCATTTTTTTGCATCGCGCGCACTTCCTCGATATTGATGGGCGCGAAGGAAAAATTGGTCACGTCCGCGCCACCCAGAAACTTTTCCACCACCGCCCGGTTCGCCTGGATTTTGTGCTGCGCGTCGAGCAGGGTTTCCGATTCCACCACGAAACTGCCACGCCAGACGGCGAGGTCCGATTCAATGTTTTTCCGGGCGGAACCCTTGACGGTGATGAACTGCGAGTTCTTTATCTTCACCCAGGCGGTCGTGCCGAGCATGGCGGAGAAGACCAGACCGGCGGCGAGGAAAAGTCCGGCGAGCATTCCGAAAAGTTGAGGGCGTGAATGGCTCATGGCGTCGGATAGTGATCCTGATTTTGGGCCGAGGCGACCACGGTTGGCGCCGGGGCGGGCGGCGTGGAAATCTGATCCGGCGGAATGTTCAGGTAGCTGGCGCAGCGCCGGCCGATCTCACTGAAGACCGGACCGCACAGCGCGCCGCCAAAGGCGCGCCCACCTTCCTTCGCCGAATCCATCACGATGGAAATGCAGATCTCCGGTTTATCCGCCGGGAAAAAACCGATGAACGAAACCACAAATTTTTCCGACGAATACCGGCCATCCACGACTTTTTGTGCGGTGCCGGTCTTGCCGGCCACCACATAATTGGTGATCGCCGCAAACTGCGCGGTGCCGTCCTTGCTCACCACCGTCTTCAACGCCTCGGTCATTTCCTTCGCGGTGGATTCGCTTACGACGCGCCGGACGCTGACCGGATCGTAGCGCTGGATGACATTCCCGCCGTTGTCTTCCAGACGCTTGATCAGCATGGGATGCATCAGCACCCCGCCGTTGGCGATCGCACCGAAGACCATCGCCATTTGCAGGCGGGTCGCGGCGACGCCCTGGCCCATCGGAATCTGGGCGATGGAATATTTGCCTTTCAACGGATGCACGAACCGGCCGGCGCTGGCTTCATGCGGCAGGGGGATCATGGTGTAGGCACCCAGGCCGAACTCCTGCATGTATTCATACAGTTTACCCGCGCCGAGCTGCATCCCGATTTTCGCCGCGCCGATGTTGGAGGACTTCTGGAGGACCTGCTGCACGCTCAAATTGCTGAAGTGATGGTTTTCCGAATCATGCAAGGTGATTCCCGCATAATGGAAAACTCCGTTCTCGCAAAAGACCGAATCGGTCAGCTTCACCACGTTCTCATTCAACGCGCCCGCGATCACGATGGTCTTGAACGTCGAACCCGGCTCCATCACGTCGCTGATGACCCGGTTCGGTTCGGTGTTGGTGGTGATCGTGGCAAGATCGTTGGGATCAAAGCTCGGCAGAGACGCCATCGCCAGGATTTCGCCGGTGCGTGGGCGCATCACGATGCCCGTGATGCCCAGGGGCGAATGCTTTTCCACCGCATTGGCGAGGGCGGTTTCCACGATGTGCTGGATCACCGCGTCAATGGTCAGCACCACGTTCAAACCGTTTTGCGACTGGACGTCCTCGTCCCGCAACGCGACGAGTTCTTTTCCGCGGCTATCCGATCCCGTCACCCGCCAGCCGGACGCACCGCGTAATTTGTCGTCGAAAGTCCTTTCCACGCCGTCGAAGCCGAAGGTTTCGGTAGTGTGGTTGGTGTTCTCCTGCGTCCCCACAAAACCCAGAACGTGCGCCGCCAGCATGCCATTGGGATAAACCCGCAATTGATTCGGTTCCGCGGAAAGCGCGAATTGGCGCAAGCTGCTCAGAAAGGTGCGGTTGGCCTTCGATAACTTTGTTTCGTCCACACCGAATTTGAGCTGGCTCATCGTCGTCCGGATTTTCTGCCAGGTCTCGTCCGTGACGTTTTTCTGAAGCCGGACATAGTGAAGGCCGTTGGTGACGGTTTCCCCCTTGGAATTCATGGACACGCGCGGAACCAGGCGTTGATACAAATCCGCCTCGCTCATGCCCAACAGCGGGGCAATCGCCCGCGCCACAATCGTCTGCTGGCCGCCGATGAGCGAGGGATCCGCGCAGATCGTGTTGACCAAAACACTGGTCGCAAGCTGGTTGCCGTTCGCGTCCAGAATATCCCCCCGTTTCGCCGTCTGCCACGTGGTCCGCACCGACCGTTTCTCGGCCATCTTCGACAACTCCTCGTGCCGCCACACCTGCAAGTCCGTCAACCGATAGCACAGCCCGATGAAAGCCAGGATGACCAGTCCCAGCAAGAACAGTGCGCGATTGAATTGTTGCCGCCGTTTTATCATCCCAAAAAGCGGCCAGCCGCCCGTGGCGATCGGTCCCTCATCCGACGGCGTCACGAGCGGCGGCCAAAATGTTCATGGTTATTGCGTCGCCGCCTCCGCCTCCCGAATGGCAAGCTGGCGTGGTAAATTTTTGCGTTCCGCCGGTGCGAACGCCGGTTCCGGCAGCCGGACCACCTGCATGGGCAGCGCGGGTGCCAGGCCCAGGTTCGCCGCGCGCTGGTCGAGCATCCGCACCGAACGCAAATCCGCAAGCTGGTCTTCGAGCTTTTGATTGTCCGCCTTCAAGCGGGTCAGGCTCGTTTCCTTGTCGTGCATCTGTTTGCCGAGCTGGTAAATCTGGCTTTTCTGCCAGACATAACCCACCGCCGAACCCGCGATCAACAGGCATAAAAACGTAGCCTTCAACGCCGGGCCGAACCGGATCGCCGCCGACTGATTTTTTCGATTTTTTGCCATCTTAAATTTTCTCCAGCACCCGCAACTGCGCGCTGCGGCTGCGCGGATTTTCTTCCCGTTCAACTTCCCCGGGCAAAATCGCCTTGCGACTCACCCACTTCAATTCCGGCACGCGCGGCGACCGCAACTCCGGCACATCCACCTCGCCGCTGAAGGTGTAATCCCGCGTCCGTTCGCGGCCGAATTCCTTCACCACCCGGTCTTCCAGCGAGTGAAACGTGATGACCGCCAGCCGTCCGCCGGGCTTCAAAATGTTCACCGCCGCGGCCAGCCCCTGTTTCAAAGAACCGATCTCGTCGTTCACCGCGATCCGCAATGCCTGAAACACCTTCGTGGCCGGATGCGACTTCTTCCCGTGGCGCGGCGCCAGCCGTTCGATCAATCCGGCGAGCTGCCGGGTCGTCGTGAATTTCAACTGCGCCCGATCATGAACGATTGCCCTGGCAAACCGCCGCGAATCCCGTTCATCACCAAACTCCCAAAAAATCTTCGCCATCTCCTCGGCACCCAATTCGTTCACCAGATCCGCCGCCGTCAGTTTTTGCCGGCCGTCCATCCGCATATCCAGCGGACCGTCGTTTTGAAAACTGAATCCGCGCTCGGCCGAATCCAATTGCGGCGAACTCACGCCCAAATCCAGCAGCACCCCATCGCAACTCACCGCCGGAATCCAATCCGCCATTTCCGAAAAATTTCCGCGCCGGATCTCAAACCGTCCGGCAAACTCATCCGCCAGCCGTTTCCTGGCGGCCTCAACCGCGACGCCATCGCGATCGCACCCATACATCCATCCAGTCGGCGAACTCGCGGCCAGAATGGATGCCGCGTGTCCAGCCCCACCGAGGGTCCCGTCGGCGTAACGGCCGTTCGCCTGCGGCTTCAGCGCGGCCAGCACCTCCGCCGCCATCACTGATTTGTGAATGAAATCGGGCACGGCGCATTGTTTTCGTGGGCTTAAAGTGCGGTTGCCTTCATGATCCGCTCTCCCAACGCTTCCCAGGACCGTTTCCCCGGGCGCGAATCCATCGGGGTCAGCCCAGGCGCCGGACGTGATTTCATCGGGACAATTTCCACGTCCGCGTCGGTCAAATCGTTATGAACCACCTTCACCTTTTCCAGGGAAAGTTCGGTCTGCACGGCCACCACACCCTGGTCCGCGGCCGGTGCGCTGCGGAACAGCGACACGGGATTCAACTTCGTCGCCCAGCTGGTCGCGCCAGCCGGCCGCGCCGGAGCCACCACGGCGGGCAGCTTCCGCGTTTTCGCCCAGGGCAGCGCGGTGGTCTTTTTCAACTGCTCAAAAGGTTTCTTCACCGCCGGCTTCGGCAGTTCGGCTTGAGCCGGGGCAGGGGCCGAGGCGGCCGTCGCAAACGGATTTTTTGGCGAACCAAATTGCGGCAGATAAAACCGCTTGTCCGTGCGATACGCAGCTGGTTTGCCGCCACTGATAAAACTTTTCCCAGCTCCGAGTAATTTTCCCAGGTTCATAATTTTTTATTCCATGAGTTTGAAGGCTTCAGCCGCCATCACCGCGTCCGTCGCCTTCACGGTTTCGTAACGAGTCGGATTCCAGATTTCAAAACGATCAAGCAAACCGACGAGCACAACCTCGTCCTTGATGCCCGCCGCGCGCGCCATTTCATCCGGCAGACAAATCCGACCAGCTTTGTCGAGACTCACCTGGACGGATTCGCTGCCGATAAATCTTTTCAGGACGACTTTGTTGGGGTCGCCGTTGGACATCGCGTCGATGTCCGCCATCAGTTGCGCCATCTCCAGCGGCGGCAAAACCCGCAAACAATTTCCCGCCTGATGCTTCGGCCAGAGGATCATCGTCAGTTCCGCCCCATCTTCCTCGGGCCGCCACTTGGCCGGAACCTGGACGCGCCGCTTCTCATCCACTCCATGCCGATAGCACGAATTGTAATAAGTCGGTTCCTTCGTCTGCGCGTCGCTCATTTATTCACCAGTAACCCCAAAACCTGCAATTCAACCCACAACAACCCCTTTTTACCCACTTTAACCCACTCCAGTCAATGAAAATCTGGCTGGAAAGCGGGTATTTATTCAAAGGTTATTCACAATTTGCGAGCCGGTGCGGCCGCGCAGTAAAACTAATCCACGTGACGACTTGAAACTTTAAAGCTGAAACTCGAAACTCGCCGCCATGCGAACCGCCGATTTTGATTATGTCCTGCCGCCCGAACTCATCGCGCAGCAACCCATGCCAAAACGGGACGAGTCGCGGTTGCTGGTTTTAACGCGCCCGGACGGGCGCATCGCGCACCGGAAATTCCGGGATTTGCTGGAATTTCTGCGCGCGGGGGATGTGCTCGTTCTGAACAATTCACGGGTGATTCCGGCCCGGTTGCGGGGTGTGAACGCCAAAAGCGGCGGGAAATTTGAAATTTTTTTGGTCGAAGAAAACGCGCCGAACGATTGGTGGTGCCTGATGCGGCCGGGCAAAAATGCGCGCATCGGCACACAAATCGTCCTCTGCGATGCGAACGGGCAACCGGCAACCATCGGCGCGACCGTTCTCGAAGTGAATGACGAAGGCCATCGGCGGCTCCAGTTTTCCGGAACGCCGGACATCCGCCGCGAACTGGATGCCCTCGGGGAAATTCCCTTGCCGCCCTATATCGAACGGGATCACCAGCGCCCGGAGGACAAGGCGCGCTACCAGACGGTGTTCGCGCAACCCGCCGGCTCGGTTGCCGCACCGACCGCCGGACTGCATTTCACCGAAGCGCTGCTTGATGAAATCCGGGAGCGCGGCGTGGAGATTTGCTTTGTCACCCTGCACGTCGGCCTGGGAACTTTCCAGCCCGTGAAGGTTGAGACCCTCGCGGCGCACAAGATGCATGAGGAGCGGTTTGAGGTGGGCGAGAGGACCGTCCGCCTGGTGAGTGAAGCACAATCCGCCGGCCGCCGCGTCATCGCCGTCGGCACGACCAGCCTGCGGGTGCTGGAAAGCGTCGCCGCGCAGAACGGTGGAAGGCTCAATGTTTACAATGGCAAAACCAACATTTTCATTTTCCCGCCGTTCCAATTTCGGATCGTGGACGCGCTGCTGACCAATTTCCACCTGCCCTGCTCCACGCTGCTGATGCTGGTGAGCGCCTTCGCCGCGCCGGGCGAAACGCGCGGGCGTGAAATGGTTTTGTCCGCCTACGCCGAGGCGATCCAGGAACGCTACCGGTTCTTCAGCTACGGCGATGCGATGCTGGTTTTTTAATTTTTTGGAGAAATATTTGAAACCAAAATCAACAAATAAAAAATCCCGGCTTCCGTTCGTCTCCATCAACCTGGCGATGACGGCGGACGGAAAAATTGCGACGGCGAACCGCGCAGTGACGTCATTCGGCAGCCCGCGCGACCTGGAGCACCTTTACGAATTGCGCGCCAAGGCGGATGCGGTGATGTGCGGCGCGCGGACGGTTGAACTATCGCAAAGCATCCTCGGAACCGGGGGCGAAAAATTCCGGCGGCGGCGGCTGAAGCACGGACTGGCGGAATATAATTTGCGGGTGATTGTCAGCGGCAGCGGCTCGATTAATCCAGGCGCAAAAATTTTCAAGAGAAGATTTTCACCGCTCATCGTGCTGACCACGGAGCGCGCTTCGCCAAAAAATCTGGCCCGGCTCCGCCAACTGGCGGACGAGGTGAAAGTCTGCGGCAAAACCGGAATTAATTTCCCCGCCGCGCTGCGCTGGCTGCGGGAGAAATGGCAGGTGAAGCGACTGCTGTGCGAAGGTGGCGGAGAACTAAACGACGCGCTGTTCCGGGCGAATCTGGTGGATGAAATCAACCTGACGATCTGTCCGAAAATCTTCGGTGGCCGCACTGCCCCGACCATTGCCGACGGCCAGGGTTTTGGAAAACTGGCGCTGGCAGGCAAATTTCAATTGCATTGGGCGCAGAATTTCAATAGCGAGTTATTCACCGTGTTTTCCCGGCGTAAAACCAGTGACTTTGCCTGATTTCAGACCGGTTTTGGCGATAAAAACGGGCGGGTTTCAATGAAACCCGCCCGTCGCGATTTTAATTTACCAATTCAAACTTACGGCTGGCGCAGGATGTAGAACATCTGGCCATTCGTTGCCGGATTCTGGTTGGTGAAGTTATACTGACCGGCCGGACCTTCAACCGCTTGTCCGATGACCGGCCACGTGGCCTTCGGCGCGGCAATGTCGTTGGTCGCCAGCACCGAGAAGTTCAATCCGGTGGCGTTGGTGAAGGAGAACTGCAATTGCCCGCCGACCACAGCAATGCCTTTCAGGATCGGCGATGGAATGACAACCAAGGTCTGAGTCACCGAAGCGTCACTATAACCCGTCGCCTTGATGACAATGTTTTTTAGACCCGCGCTGGTTTGAGCCAGGTTGAATACGATCGCACCCGGATGGGTCGTGTCATACTCGGTGTTCAGCAAGGGAGAGCCGTTCACCGTGATGCCAGTGATGGAAGCGCGCCAGTTGGCGTCGTCCGGAGTGTTCGTCACCGTGAAGAGGTTGCCGGTGTAGGCAAATTTTTGCGCGGTGAGGATCGGCGGCGGAATGAGCGCAGCCGCATCGGCGGTTGGCACGGGCACAAACGTGACGCCCATAACGGTGGTGCCCGCACGAGCGGTATAGATGGTATTGGTCGAGATGATGTTGATCGAACCCATGACGGACTGGTCGGTCACCCGGATAATGCTGTTTGCCGCACCGCTACCATTGGCGTAATACAGATAAACGCCGCCGCTGCCGTTGGTGGTGGCGAACAGGGTGTTGCCGTTATCCGTGTTGGTCCAGGATCCGATGGCCGTCCAAGAATCGTCAGCGTTCCGTGACCACTTGTTGATGACTCCGCTCGCCCCGTTTGCTCCTCCATTTTGATCCAGAGTATAGAGGATGCCAAAGGAAGCCGGGTCCTGAGTTCCGTTGGTGGAAATCATGTAGAAATCCACGACCAGACCATCCGGCGGCGGCGTGGCGGACGTGGTGTTCCAAGGCCCGTCGTTGCCGGAATTATTATAATCCAATTGTCCAACCGTGCCATTGTTGAATTGGAAGACGGCCGGGCTGGGCACATTGGCGACGACTTTTGCGGTCAGAGACCAGGCACTACCGCCAAACGACCGGACGCAATAGTTGTTTTGCTGGTAAACATTAAAGCTTTGACCGCTGCCACTGTCGTAAACATATAAGCCGCCCTTGTCATCAATCAGGAAGTTGACGCTGTCCGGACTGCATGCCGCCCGAACCGCGCTGCCACCGAGCGAATTGGAAACATACTTGCCCGCCTTGGTGAACTTGTTGGTGTAGTCCAAGGTTCCCACCGCGCGGTTCAGGTTGAAGGTTTCGTCCGCCGTCGCCGAACTGCCATCGTCAAACGCGCCGAAGACCAGGAAGGTGCCGTCATCGCTGAGCGCCATGTGACCCGCACCGCCGCCGCCCATCCGCAAGGCATTTGTTCCCGTGGCGGTGATGGGGTTGATGCTGACGGGGGTGGTTTGACCCTGAACGGAGGGTTTGATTTCGATCACGCTGAAGGTTGAGTTGGCCGCAGTCGTATCAACTTGAATGGCCGCCAAATTACCTTGGGTAAACTGACTGGGCGGCGCACCAATAATGAAACTGGTTGAATTGGTGGCCGAGATAATGCCACCCGATATGGCGAAGTGGATCGCCGCATTGGAAATCGCCGACGTGCCGATGACCGTGGCGGTCAAATCGGTGAAGGTGCAGGAGCCGTTAACAATCGGTTGAACGGTGGAACCGCCCAAAACCCAGGTCGCCGGCGAGTTGCTTACCGTGGCCGTGACGAGCATGCTCGCATAGGGGTTCGTGGTGCCGTTGCCATATTTATCCGTAACGGTGAAAACGGGGTTGGCAGTCAAGGTGCCGCCGCTGGCCGAAGGGCCGGCGGGTTGGGTGTAGGCGAGTTTCGTGGCCACGCCGGTGTTGACCAACTGGGTGATTTTGGCAGAAGTATAATTGGTGGCGTAGATGACGATTTGATCAGATCCAGCCACGGTCAACGCCGCCGCCGTGGAGGACGGCGTGTAAACGATATTGCTTGCCGTCACGACATAAGCGGTTTTCGGCAACAGCACGCCGTTGACATAGATGCTGGAGATGTTGGTGTGCCAACCCACGTTGTTGTCGCCAATGGTTTCACTGAAGGTGTTGGTGAACGGACCATCCACCGTGGCCGAGAGGGCATTGGTGAGCACGGGCGCAACCTGCCCGTTAAACTGGCCGTTGACCGCGACGTTATCTATGCGGGCATTGCCGGAGTTGTTGTTATAGGGCTGGTGCAAAAAGTTCACGCATTCAACACCCGTGGCGGCATTCACAACCCGGAAGGCAAAATTGGGATTGTTCGCCACGCCGGGAACGCCGGTGAAATCAACGCTCATGTAGTTGTAAAAGAGCGAACCGATGGTGTTATCAATGAATGCGCCATTCACAATATTGGGGGTGTAACCTTGCGATTCGGAGGCGCCCGAGGGTGTGTTGGTCTGGATGAGCGTGGGATTGGAACTGCAGGCCAAGGGGGCCACACCCGTGGTCACCCAACCGTCGGTGGTGTAAAGCACGCACATTCTCGCCTCACCCTGGGTCGTGAAAAAAAGATCGAAGGTCACAATGATGTTGGTGTAATTGACCGTGCTCACATCGAACTCGGCGCCCTGGCTGCCGATGGGCTGCGTGGAATGCCAGCCGTTGCCCGGCAAACCGCGGAGACGCCAAACTAATTTGCCGGCCGCGCCGGTGGAAGTGAAGGGCCCGCTTCCCATACTGACGATATCCCCAGCGTTGGTGCTATAAGTTCCGGTCGCAAAAGGAGGAGTCGGGAGCAAATGGTTGGCGGGGGTGCCGAAACCAATGCACGCGGCGGTCGCGGTGTTGTTGGCGATGGAGGGAGCCGGATTATTGAGCGGGGCAATGACGCCAATGTCATCAAAAGCCCAGTTCGCCACTGTGTCGAAGGAAACGCCCTGAATGGCGACATTGTCCAGCGTCCAGTCACCATGGTTGGCGCTGTTATAGAGGGCACCCGTCGTGTCGAGGCAGTTCGTGCCCGTGGCGGCGTTGACAATGCGGATGGCAAAATTCGGGTCGTTGGCCACGCCGGCGACGCCAGTCAAATCGACCTTCACCCCGTTGTTCCAACCGGCGGCGTTATTCGTGAGGATCAGATAGGAGCAACCAGTCACAATCCCGTTGGTGGGGCTGGTGTTGGTGGCGAGGATGCCCGCCGTTCCCGCCGAAGTGATGTTGGCATTCTGCCAGTAAATGCCGTCCTGCGAATACTGCACCAGCAGCGCGGCCTCGGCATTCGCCTGGGCATAAACATCGAAGGAAACCTGAACCTGGTAAAAGCCCAGCGTGCTGACGGCGAACTTCGCGCCCTGCGAGCCGACGGACGCACTGGTGTTCCAGCCGACAGTGGCACCGCCGGTGTTGCCTACGCTCCACGCATTGGCACCACCCGTGGAACTGCCAGACTGCGCCACCACGGCAGGGCTGCTGCTCCCGCCGAAGCCGAGAACCGCAGCCGAGCCGAAACCGGCCGCTGGCGCCGGGCTGGCGCTTGCACCGATGGCGACGTTGTCAAAGTTCCAAGTAGCGAGAGTGCTGGCGGCTTTCGCTCCGGACAGCGAGAGCGCCAGTATTGACGCGATACAGGTGAGGTTTTTTAATTTCATTTAATTTTTGAATTTTATTTTTAAAGCAGAAGGCACACTGGTTTGTGTGCGGTGATTATCCATTTTAAAGTTACAAACAAAGGACTCCCGGGTGACGATTGGGTGACGAAGAAAACGAAGTTAAACCGGCTGATTTATGTCACCGTTTCGTCACATTTCCGACATTTGGCCGTAACGAAAGGTTGGAACATTGTGGCCGATGCATCTAATTTACTGCTCATCCCCAAAACCCAAACGCGTCGGCGGGTTTACGCTGATTGAACTGCTGGTGGTCATCGCCATCATCGCCATCCTGGCCGCGATGCTGCTGCCCGCGCTGGCCAAGGCCAAGGCCAAGGCGCAACAGATCTCCTGCTTGAACAACTTGAAACAGTGGGGCCTGGCGGACACAATTTATGTGGATGATAACAACCAGTTTTTGCCCGCGCCACGTTATCAGGATTCTTATATCGTAAATAATGCTGATCAAGACAATCCGACATGGACTGACATCGACTTTTACCATTACATTCACAATCCCCCCGTAGGCGATGATGTCTGGTTCAATGCCCTGCCTTCTTTGGTCGCCAGCAAGCCTATGTATGAATGGGCCATCGGTGCGAATAAATTGCAGTTCAACAATGCCACAGGCTTAAACGGTTCCGCAGGCCGGAATATATTCACCTGCCCGACCGCCCTCGCCCAAGGCTTTGACCCCAACGACCAAGATCCAAATCATGGTTACATGGTGCAGGGTCAGCGCCCGTTGTTCTCCTATGGCATGAATTCAAAAGGCCCGGCGAACAAAAATCTCACGGTCAATCCCCCCATCGCCAATGTCAAGCTGACGATGGTGGCACATCCTTCCGCCTATGTGCTATTTTCTGAGACCCGCAATCGTTCTGCCGAGACTCCGTATAATGGCACGCCGGACAATCAGCTTGTCTTAGGCACGCCGCAGTCTTACACCACGCGCTTCTCCGCCCGGCACAGTCAGGGCGGACAGATTACTTTCAGCGACGGCCATGCCGCCTTCTACAAATATAACTATGTCGTATCCGACGGCACCGTCGTTCTCTCTTCCGGCCCGACGGCCGGCCAAACCGCCGTTGCCGGCGCCGACCCCGGTCGCCCGGACATCAACTGGGATATGCAGGGAAACCCGGTCATGAAATGATTTAAAACCGGCAAATTCATTCTCATTCTCCCATGAAATTGAACCATCGTTCATTTGTTTTCCTGTCCAGTGCTTGTCTCGCCCTGTTGGTGCTTGCCGCCGTTCCGTTGCGGGCGGCAGACGACAACCGGTCGCAGCCGGCTCAATCGTCTAAAACCGGCGAACTGCACTACCTCGCGTCCGGCAAACCCGACGCCACCACCCTGCTCACGCCGCCGCCGCTGCCGGATTCCGCCGAGCAGACCGCCGACATGGATGAAGTCCGCAACGTATTTCATGCCGCCACCAGCAACGACTTGGCCGCCGCCTATGCGGAAAAGAAATTTTCCGTGTTCAACTTCGCGCCTGCCGTCGGCGCTTTTTTCCAATCGAACAACCTGCCCAAAACCGCCGCCTTCTTTAAAAAAGTCCAGCTCGACGCCGCAACCGTCACCGACCTCGGCAAAGATTATTTCCATCGGCCCCGGCCTTACACGACCGACCCGAGCCTGGCGAACGGCAAATTGGAAAAATCCTTCAGCTATCCCAGCGGCCATTCCACCGAATCCATGGTGCTCGCGCTCGTCCTCGCCGACTTGCTGCCGGAGAAACATGACGCCATCATCGTCCACGCCCGCGCGATCGGCTGGCATCGCGTGCAGATCGCCCGGCACTACCCGACCGACATCTATGCCGGACGCGTCTTCGCGCAGGCCATCGTCGAGCAGTTCAAGAAAAGCGAATCCTTTGAAAAAGATTTCACCGAAGCGCAGGCGGAAATTGAAGCGGTGAAAGCTGCGGGTAAAAATTAACCAACTGGATGCTCTTTTGAAAACGCGCTGGATTTATCCGGCGCGTTTTTCATTTTTTCACATGATCCGATTGCGTTTCCACCCAGCGCGCGAAGAGCCAGAGCAAGTCCGACAGCCGGTTCAGGAAAACCAGAATCTCCCCGTTCTTTAATTCGCCGGCGGATTGCAAATCATACACCCGTCGTTCCGCGCGACGGCAGACTGTCCGCGCCACATCCAGCGCGGCGGAATTGACCGTCGCGCCCGGCGTTGCCCACCCTTTGAAACTGACCTGTTGCGCTTCGATCTCCTTCACGAGCGCGTCCAGCTTCGCCGTCAACTCCGGTTTCACCAGCGTGAATCCGCCCGCCACGTAACGCGGCAAATCATCCACCGGCACACCCACCTCGCCCATCACATCCACGAGGCTTTTCTGGATCCAAAACAGATTCTCACCGACAAATTTTTCCGTCGCCGTCGCGCGGGCGAGACCGATGGCCGAATTCAACTCGTCAATCGTCCCGCAGGCCTCGACCCGCGGATGGTTTTTGGGGACGCGATGGCCATACATCAAACCCGTCGTCCCGCCGTCGCCCGTTTTGGTGGCAATGCTCATTTCAATTCGCTCTGGGAAAATTACTTTGCTCTGTTTACTCCTGCCGGCTTGCTCGCGCCAGCCGGATTTGCTCTCGGCGCTGGTGGTGGCGGCGCGGTCAATTTCTGATAGGCCAGGATTCCCTTCACGATCGCGGCGGCCATCTGTTTGCGGTAGGCCGGATCAAAAATCTTCCGGCTCTCGGTCGGATGCGTCATGTAACCGCCTTCGATCAAAATCGCCGGCATGGCCGCATCGCGCAACACGGCGAAGCGCGCGCGCCGGACGCCGCGATCATCCGCGCGCAGATTTTGCACGAGGGCTTTTTGCATCTGATAGGCGAACAGCAGGCTTTTGTTCTCGTAACGGTTCGCCAGCGTCGCGCCCGACCCGCCGCCTTCACCCTGCGCGTTCGACGAACTCGCGCCGACGGGGGTGATGCAATACGTCTCCGGTCCGTCCACTTCATTTTTGCCGGATTGCGCCGCGTTGAAGTGCAGGCTCACAAACAGATCCGCGCTCAGTTTGTTGGCCAGCGCCGGCCGTGCCGGCAGTTCGGGATAGACATCCTTGCTGCGCGTGAGGATGACATTGAACCCGGCGCGTTTGAGCTGGTCGCGCAACTCCAATGCCAGCGCCAGCGTGTAGGTTTTTTCGCTGTTCCCGAAAAATCGGCCGCCGACGCGATTGCCCGAATCTTTTCCGCCGTGCCCCGGATCAATGCAGATGGTCGTGATTTTTTGCGGCTGAACGTAACGCAAGGGAAACAACAGCGGGCGGATGGTCTTGTCCACGTCCAGTTGGGCGATATAAGGTTCGCCTTTGACATTGGCCACCGGAAAGGACAGCCGCACGTTGACGCCGTTGATTTGCGCCTGCGCCGAATCCACGTCGAACACCAGCCGGCTCGCACGGTCGGTCACGACGATTTCCGCACCGCGCCGGGACCAAGCCGCATTCAGGCCGTTCGCACGGGCCCAGTCCACGAGCGACACATAACTGTGTCCGTTGATCCAAGCCGCGCGCGCCGGTTCCGCGCAAAATGCGAAACCCAGCGCGAACAGCACTAGAAAAAAACTCTTCAGAACGCGCAAATTGCCACACCTGATAACGGATTCAAGGGAAAGCTGCCGGGTGGGCGCAGAAATTTAAGGGGTGGCAACGCGGCCAACCATGGACATAACCCTGTTTGGGCATCAAACGGCGGTCCTTAATTCCATAAAGATCGCAGCGCCTTGATCGTTCGACGCAATAAATGCGGGTGACTTCCCGCAGCGGGTTTGATGGCGTGTCTCCGCGGCAGCGCTGCCGCGGAAACCGTCGGGCGACGACGCGAGTAAAGTCCGGGGGCCGGATCATTGGCGGGACAGCGAATCCGCGCGGCCACTTTTTCCATCGCTTCCGATTTGAGCAGGTAGCCCGACGCGCCATCACCGAGCGCCCGTTCCCGCCATTCGGGATTGAAGCAGGTGGTGAACATCAATACTCGGGTCGAACGGGTGAGCGATTTGATCGGGCGCACCGCGTCCAGTCCGTTGCGATCGCCCATTTGGACATCCAGCAAAATGACATCCGGCCCGGGCTTGCTGGCCAGCTCGCTCAACAGCGCGTCCGGAGAGGAGAAATGACGGGCGCAATCGATGCCGCCAAATTGAGTGAGCAAATCGGCGACCATCGTGCGAAGCTGGTCATTGTCATCCACCAGCCAGACCCGCACGTTCGGTGCCGAAGCTTGAGTTGAAACGGAGGCGCCCGTCATCGTCCCGCTGGGCGAAGGGGCGGCTGGCGTCGAGGCTTCATGCATATTCAACATGACGGATTGTAAGCTTCACGGATGCCAAAACGTCACGCACAACCTGGCCGCAACGGTTGACCCACGAGAAGTCTCGCCAACACAGGATTTTTACAAGTGTTACAATTTGGGGAAAAACCGGGCGACGGAACCAAGGTGTTCGACGATGGCGCAATCTGTTCAGGCTGGCATAAACCAAACATCAACTCCGCCACCCGTCGGATGTCAGGCATGAGGTTTTGTTGCTCGCACACTCGCAGGGCACCGGAGTAAGCGACGCCTTTGACACCGCCGCCTTACGGGAACGCCGATGTAGCACACTCTGCGAACGCCATTGGTGGCTGGCGTCTGAATTCTGGACTCCAGCATCCGGCGGCCCGCCGATAGCCAAGTGGTCGCCGTCCGCAAGGACTGGCCGTCCGCAAGGACAAATCATTTCGCCGGATTCACCGCCTGATAATCCTTCACAAACAAATTCACCATCTGCTTGAGCGCCTGCTCGATCACATCCACGCGGTCCGGCGACGTGATCCCCTGGATATCCGGCCGCCAGGTGCCCGACATCAGATGCTTGGATTTTGGGTCCCGCGTCAATTGCACGTCCTGCGCCACCTCCACCGTTACCGTGAACACATACACGTCCAGTTGCGTCTGCTTGATCGTGGCGATCGTGATGGACAGGTTCGCATCGCCGTTGAATTTTTTCGGCACTGCATCCACGGGAACGCCCGCCTCCGCGAGCGCGAACTTGACCAGCGTTTCCATCCGATTGGTCGTCAATCCTTCCGGCTGCACGTCCACCAACTGGCAGATGACATACACACCGGTCAACACGCGCAACGATTCCTTGCTGTCCGCACGCTGCACATCGGCCCGGGCAGTCAGACCGGCGAACAACAAAACCGCGATCAACGATGTCAGTGCTTTCATGATCCCGGTGTTTTACCGGACCTCCGCAAATCAGCCCAGTTAAAAGTTGCCTGTAAATTGTCCAGTCCGGCCCGTGGCCGGATCCGGAGTTTTGGACGCACGGGTCGAGGCACAACCTCGATGCTGCACCTTTTGCAAAAATCTCCATTCGATTTTTTCAAGCAGGACTTTCACAACACTACCCCCAGCTTTGGCTGGTTGACCGCCTGCCGGATGGGGCCTTAACCTCTCGCCGCGATGGCTTGCCGAATGTTTGGATATAGTGGGACGCTGGAATCGGACGTGCACGAACTGCATGCCGCCCTTAAGCGCGCCTGTGCGGATGACCCCACCCTTTCCGCGGTCGCACCCGGCTGCTCCGCCCATTGCCACGGCTGGGGCTACGTCATCCACGCGGACAACGGCCTCTTTCATTACCGCACCGCCCGTTCGATCTACAATGACGAAATCGTCCTGCCGAAACTGGAAGGCCACATCCGCGCGATTTTCCACGGACGTTATGCCAGCAACGAGGAATTGATCGGCCATATTTTCTCGCATCCGTTTGTCGCCACCGACGACACCCAGACAATTTATTTTGCCCACAACGGCGGAATCGAGGTGCCCGGACTGCCGGCAAGAACGGTGGACAGCGAATGGGCGCTGGAGCAGATCATCGCGATGGGCGGCATTGAACCGGCGTTACTCAAGCTCAAGGAACACACCAAATCGGCGCTCAACCTTTTGATCCTGACGATTGGCCGCCAGAAGGAAACCCCCGCCGCGCTGAACTACTTCCATTACTTCAAGCCCAAGGAACCCGGGAAGGTCGAATACTATAAGTTGTTCGAGGGCACCATGCCCGGCGGACGCGCCCTGGTTTCATCCACACTGACGCTGCCCGATGCCAAACTTAAAAATCTGGCAAACATTCAACCGGCAGTTTTCGACAAACTCATTCGGCAGGAAGTGTGAACCGGCGGATGGTTGTTTCCTGCAATTTGGCGAAGGAGTGGAATTGGGCGAGATATTTCTTGGAGCAGATTTTCAGTTCGTTGTTGAGCAGTTTCTGCAACAACTCCACCTTAAGGTTGCGCCGGGTAAACGCTTTACCTCTGCTATGAGAAGAAGTCTTTCTCACTCACTGCCGGCGAAACCAATGGGCAAATATCCTTAAATGTTTTGCGACAACATTCGAGCAATACAGCAGTGACTTCGGCTGCGCATTTTTCGGGCACTTCGGCGAGAAGAGCGTCGTGCATCGGCAGCAACACCGCGACTTCCGGGAGTTCAACCGTGAGTCTGTTAATTAGCTTTTTTAAAATAAGTGATCCAGTTCCTTGAACGACTTGGCTGATGGCCCAACGCCGTTCCTTTGCTTCCAACTCACCGCTGTTTTCCCGATAGCGATAGTTTCCAGACAGGGTTCCAATTCTGCCAGTCATCGCCAGCTCGTTTTCCACTGTGAGTTTCCATTTCTCAATGCCTGCGAATAGCGGAATAAAGCGCTCATTGATCATGGCCTCCGATTTCTCCCTAGTTCCAAGGATACCAACCAAGAAGTCCGAAAGCGTAGAGACCTGCTTGCCATACGAGTATGCCAAGAACATCAATTTGACTATCTTGCGGTATTTAGCATCACCGCAAAGCTCGACGGCCATTCGTTCGTAGAGATCACCTGCGCTGCACAAAGCCAGCAACTGGGAATCTTTTGAAATACTCGACATGATATTCGGCTCGAACTGGGAGTAATCAACGTAAACCAGTTTTTGGCCAGCACGCGTCCGAATCATGCTCCGATACTTCTTAGCGAGGTGTTGTAGATGTGGGTCAACGGCGAGTATTCTACCAGTAACCGTCCCCATCGTGTCAAAAACGGGATAGCAAAATTCAGCATCGCTCCCAATACTGCGCAAAAGTATACTCCGGTTTCTGCGAGCATTGGCAACTTCGTGAAGAAGAGCACAAACGGGGTCGAAATCTTTCCGGGCGTCGATCAACTGAGCGACATCAGCAAACTCATCCGCATATTGAATGGGGTGGATCAGATGCGAACTGAGATATTGAAGGTCTGCTAAGGCTCGCTCCACGTCTATTCCCTTGCCAATCGCAAGTTGATAATGGGCTGAGACGTAATCGTCTTCGAGCATTTGCATGAGTCTGTCGCGACAATGAGCATCAAGCCTGATGCCTCGATATTGCGATGCCAACATGGCATTGTAGGCAGGAACCTCGACATCAAGAAAACGCCGCAACTCCCCTTTCACCTCCAATTCACCCAGGATTTCGAGCCACAAGCCTCCCAAACCGGCGGCGATAACGGTCATCCATCTAAGATTGGCAAAATCGCTTATGGGTGGTTTGGCCAGATGCGTCGCCAAAGATGCCCGCACGCCCTTCTTATCGTATCTGGTATGAACAAATCGTTGGAACATACTGGGCATGTCCCATGGTCGTTGAATATCAAAATCAGATTTGGGCCTGCCGACCAGAAGTTTTTTCGCTACTTCCAAGTCAACGACGTTCTTGGGTAGTGGGAGAGTCTGATTGCGAAACCAGTCAACAAGCAACGTAAAAGAGTGAGTGACAAGCGGACGCTCGATCTTTGATATTTCCTCCAATGTTGCAGCTTTAACCTTGCCGTCTGCACCCGATATTAGCAGCAGTGGTTTTCCTCCGAAATCTGTTGGAGGCGTGTGGTGAAAAAGAAAGCAGCAATGTTGCGTGTCAATCATAGGCACTCATCTCGTCGTAGATTGAAAGAACAGAGACCGGTGGCAGAGGGCGGAAATATTGCCCTGAAAATTCGTCTTTAATTCTTTTATAGGCACCCTGCAAACTTGGCATTACATGGTCTTTGACGTGTTCTTTAATTCCGGAGTCGAACCCCAACTCATGAACTGCGATTAGTGCGTTACGTTGGACGATGTGCTTGTCACAAGTATTAAAAAGCTTGGCCACGAACAGGCGATCTCCTTCCGTTCCCAAAGCCCCCAAGTATAGAATCGCTCCAGCTCTATCCGCTGGCCTATTCACTTGTTCCGCTCGTTTTCTTGCAACGGCAATTAATTCAGGGGCAGCATATTTTTTGTAAACCAGTAATTGCCAAAGCAGATAATTCTGCCAGTCATAAATTGACCGTTCGTGGTCAGCGACTAGCTCGGCAACATGTCCAAGTTGTTCTGATGATGTGGGTGCCGCTTTCAAAAATCGGACAATCTGATCCGAACTAAATGGCTGTGAGTCCAATTGATGGATGCAAACCTCAGTCACAGGATCAAAAAAGCTCTTTGGCACACCCAACTCAGGACAGAGGGCAAGTTTCGAAAACCGCTCGACACAAAACCGGAAACCACGTTCTTGGGTGGCGCCCTTATTGATGAGGTCTTTGGCAAATTTCTGAAGCGGAGTGAATGACCGACGTATCACTGGGAGTGATCGAGACCGCCACATACTATCAATCTGTGCAAGTAGTGCGTCGTCTTTTCCTAAAGCCTTCTCATAGTCTTGCATACCCGGCTCCAGAATAAATGTTTTTTGAGAGTTTACGTTGAGGCCAAGTTGTCTGAGTTCAGTTGTTAGATGTTGAAGTGCTTCTCTGGCCTTATAGCGAGTCGGTGCGGCTATTCTAACGTCATCCATGTAGCGGTAATAGGCATAGCCGCGAGCTAGCATTTCCTTGTCCACAGACAACATTGCTAGGTGTGCTAGAAATGAGGAAGCATCTCGGTTCTGTGGGAGACCATGCGTAGACTTGTAGCACCACTTATGAAGGCAACGATGGAGCTCTTTGATTATGTGTCGAAGCCTAGCCTTATCTGAACCTCCGCAGTTAATATTGGGAATATTTGATTCGAGTTCCGCAATGACACGGTTCACTTCAATGTTTTCGTAGTAGTTTTGAACATCCGTAAGCAAAATTACCGGTTTTGTATTTGCCTCGTATGCAACATAGCCCTTAAATAATTTCCACTGGTCAATTGCAGGCTTAAATATGTGATTGTTATGTGTCCGATTCACCGCATATCGGTGATTAAGAACTTGGTTCGGGAGGATTGGATCGAAGAACGGAATAAGTTGGCTAACCAATGCCTGATAATATAACCGGTCGGGCAAACTCATTTCGAGTGAGTATCTAAGAACAAAATTTTTCTTTGGGATGTTTAGTTCCGTCCGGTCGTCTGGGACATACAAGCCATGATTTTTCTGGAAGCACGCCGTAAGCAATTCGGCAGCAACATCCGGTTTCAAAGCATCTTCATAGCCGAGTGGATCCGGATACCAGTCATCTTTCAAATCCTGCTTCAACTGCCGGACAACTTCCGACATGTCGGAGGAGAAAGCGCCAAGTTCAATAATCTTGCTCACAACGCGGATGCCTCCTCGATGATGATGTGGTGTAGGCAGTGATGCATGAATTGTTTAAACCAAGAGCAGTTGGCGTCGTTAATTTTCCTTTGGCACAACTAGCGGGGGTTTGGCCGGGCTGGGCACTTTGCTTGGCGATTTCAGGCGCGGCATCAGCGACATCGCCACGATGAAGAACAGCAGTCCCGAGCCGGTGATGAGCAGGCCTTGCAGCCGGATTTGGATGGCCGCCACGATGGTGAGCGTCAGCACGGCCATCGCCGGCAATACAATCCCCAGCAACGCCAGTCGCACGCTCATGATGGTCATGGAACGGATGGCAATGATGACGATCACGATGGCCGAGGAAATGAAGATGGCCGCGTTGAGCGGGATGAATTCCTGCGCGAAATACATCAGCGGATACGCGCCGGTGAAGGTGCCCAGCACCAGCAGCAGCATCCAGCGGTCGAATTTCTGGATGTAAAACGCGTTGGCGATCAGTCCCAGCAAAAAGCCGAACACCACCACGCTGGCCGGGCCGAGCCAGGTCAGTTCGCCCAGGCGGTCAATCGGTGCGACGCCCAGCACGTCAAGCGCAATCGGCCGGCCGAACAGCAGGCGTTTGTAATCCCAAGTATAAACGGTCTGGCCGTTGCCACGCGCATACTTGGTGGGCTGCAACGACAGTTCCAACATGCGCACGTCGGAGCCGACGGCGGTGAGGTCAATATGAAACATGTCCAGGATGTTGCCGGGCGGCGTTTGCAGATAATAAACGCCCTTGCCCACGGCGGAGTAGGAAATGCTGATGGGCGTGGGTTCGGACGGGAGCGCACCAAACCAGACGAGTTTGTCGCCACGAATTTCCACCGACTCGCTGGACTGGCCATTCACGGTCACTTCCAAGTCGGCCAGCGAGATGATCTGCGGCGGCAACGGCAGCAGCACTTCACAGGCGCCATTGCCCGACGGATTGGACGCCTGGAACGTGGTCTTGAATTGCGCGGTGTAAATGGATTCCGGCTGCACGGTGCCGACGCTCAACTCCGGCTTGAGCGCGACCGTCGCCGAAAAACTTTTGATGTTGGCCAGAGAACGAGTCTGCGTGGCGCTGGTATTCGCGGTCGGTATCGGCTCGTTGCGCACGGTCTCGCTGCCCACCGCACTCATGCTCCGGCTCAAGGCGCGTTTCTTGGCCGCCGACAACGCAGGCAACAGCAGCGCGGCGATGACCGCAATGACGGCGATGACGACCAACAGTTCGATCAGGGTGAAGGCGCGACGGTGAGTTTTCATAAATGCTGATTCCAATGCCGATCCATCGGACTTTTTTTGTGAGGTTCCTTTGGCCATGTGAGTTGGCAAATC
>Ga0247670_1000066_pt1 | contig 34064 bp, 34 predicted proteins | sample CNK11_metaG_FD_183042 | JGI IMG/M metagenome (GOLD analysis project Ga0247670, IMG submission 183042) | Soil microbial communities from Purdue University Martell Research Forest, Indiana, United States - CNK11 | ecosystem: Environmental > Terrestrial > Soil > Temperate forest > Bulk soil...
GGGGAATTTTTTGAGTTGCCCGCCCTCATCCCGGCCTTCTCCCCCCCCAGGAGAAGGAGAAACGTTCTCCGCGCTTCGTCACAAACCTGCGGCTGGATGGGTGCTGACGCGGTTGCAAATCAGGAAACGTTCAAGGTGAGATCCTCTCCTTGGGGAGAGGAAACAGGTGAGGGAGGTCGTAAATCAAATCAGTTGCCCCGCGTCGCAGCTCAAAGAAATCAAGCGACTGTTGCCGCCCTTGTGAGTCAAACCGCTTCAGCGGTAGGGCTGATGCAATTCCACCGGGGCGGTTTTCTTCTTGGAACGCACGCGAATGTTCAGCGCCTCCACGCCCACCGAGAACGCCATGGCGAAGTAGATATAGCCTTTCGGCATTGCCTTGTGGAACCCTTCGGCCACCAGCGCACAGCCGATGAGCATGAGGAAACTCAAGGCCAGCATTTTCAACGACGGATGTTTGTGGATGAAATCACTGATCGTGCCGGCAAAAAACAACATGAACACCAGCGCAATGATGACCGCTGCGATCATCACACCGAGATAGCGCGCCATGCCGACGGCCGTGATGACTGAGTCCAGTGAAAAGACAATATCAAGCAATAAAATTTGAACGACGATCGAGACGAATTTTGGGGCGGCAGCACTGGAGACTTCTCCATTCTCGCCTTCGAGCTTGTGATGGATCTCGCTGGTGCTTTTCCACAGCAGGAACAAGCCGCCCAGAATGAGAATCAAATCCCGTCCGGAAACTCCATGCGGTTCATGCAGGATACCCAAAGTCGGGATCTCAAAGAGCGGCTTCGTCAGTTTGACCATGAACGCCAGACCGCACAACAACAGAATGCGGGTGACCAGCGCCAGCATCAGGCCGGTTTGCCGGGCCTTGGCTTGCTGGTGGTGAGGCAGCTTGCCCGCCAGAATGGAGATGAAAACGATGTTGTCGATGCCCAGGATGATTTCGAGCACGGTCAACGTGAGCAGGCTGATCCAGATTTCCGGTGATGTAATCCATTCCATGACGGCCGACATTCTTGGCGAAGCAGCCTGAAAATCAAACTCAATAGGAAAGAAATCAGCCGGCACCGAGGGAATTGCTGCCGGCCATGGGCGAACTCAAACTTCCCGCCAGCGAAAAGACGGGGACCGCCACCGAGGCTGAGGAAGATAAATTGAAAATCATGCGGCGTGGAGATGGCATCCAGTCCGGCGGCCAATCCCCACGCCTCGCCAAAAAGGAAGCGGGGGCGCGGCTCAAGGAAATCAAGCGGCGGCTGGCAATTTGAATTTGCGCATTGCTTTTCGCTTCGTCGTCAGGCAGACATTTGTTTTCGAAAAACAGCAGTGAGCGTGCACTGGGTTCATCGCGGTTTTGTTGAACCTTGGTTGACCGCAAAAAACTTTGGCAAAGTTAATCATTCCCCCTTGAATGGCTCCTGGCAATTGAGATAACGGAAAAGCTTTTTTACGCGTGATAATTCATCAAACCGAAATTAAAGACAAGTCCATGCCGCGACCGCCAAAGCTGGGGATGGAAACCATGGTCGCGTTGGCTGGCACTGCGTTTGCAGCGATTTTGCTGGTTATCGCGGCAATATCTGCGGGACCGCTTTGGCGCGATGAGGTCAACAGCATCAATATAGCCGAGATGTCCTCGCTGAAGGAGTTATGGAACAACATGCCGTTCGAGTCGTTTCCCCCGCTTTGGCCGTTGATTTTGCGCGGATACGGCCAGTTCGGCTTGGCGGGCAGTGATCTGAGCATCCGGCTTCTCGGGCTCTGTGTTGGCCTGCTCTTCCTGGCTTCGCTTTGGCTCTGCGCACGCTGGATGGGGAGTCGCGCGCCGATCCTGAGCATTGCACTACTGGGCAGTCTGCCGGCGTTTATCTTCATCGTGGGGGCGAACCGGGCTTATGGACTGGCGAGCTGTTTGCTGTTGCTCAGTTTCGGAACGATATGGCGGCTGGTGGAATTCCCGTCGCGGTCGCGGGTTCTTTTGGCTGGCCTTGTCTGCTTGCTTTTCGCGCATTGCGTCTATTATGACGTGATTTTTCTCGGTGCGATGCTGGCCGGCGGAGCCATGGTGGTGATTCGTCGGCGACAATGGAAGACACTCGTGGCACTGGCGGGGATCGGGGTCGTGTCTGCTGCTTCCATGGCGATATACTTGCCCATCATCCACCGGGGATCGGCCTATGTGCCGATGAACCAGCTTCCATTCTTAGATCCCTCCATCCTATGGCATACGTTCGGTCAAACGGTATCCGCCCGGAGTAGTGCTCAGCAGCCCAGATTCAACGGCTTGGGACTCTGGCTTTGGATTGGGCTTATATTGGGCGGATCGGTCGTGGCACTCGTGATCCAGCGGACACGCGCGCGTCATGCGAACAATCCGGAGGCGGCAGCGGCGGCTCCAGCCAAGGTTCGTGCCGACCTGGCGCTGTTCTGCATTGTGAGCCTGCTGCTCGGAATCGAGGGATATATGGCTTTTCTGCTAAATCTACAGTATCCCACGCAGACGTGGTATTACGTTGAAATGCTTTGTTTATGCGCCATTTCGCTGGACGGGCTGCTGGGGGCGAACTGGCCAGCCCTGCGTCCCTGGGGTTTGTTCCGGATCGGCCTCATGGTGGTGATGATGCCTTGGTATGCACGGTCAGCGTGGGAAGAAGCGCATACCCGGCGGAGCAACGTGGATACCATTGCCGCTGTTCTCAACCAGCGGGCCGCCGCAGGGGATCTGATCGTGGTGCAGCAACCATGGGAGGGAATTACCTTCAGCCGCTATTATCACGGCCAAGCCCAGTGGGTGACAGTGCCACCGATTGATTCACACAAGGTGCATCGCAACGACCTCGTGTTCGAAAAGATGAACCAGCCGGATCCGATGGCTCCGGTGCTGCGCGAGGTTACCAATACCTTGCAGAGCGGCCATAGTGTCTGGCTGGTGGGATACCAATTAAACATTCACCCGAATCAGCCACCATCGGACCAGTCGGTTAAATCGTATGGGCCATATGGCATTTACTGGAGCGCGCAAGTTACAACCGTGCTGCTGGATCATGCGCTGCAAAAAAAGGATTTGGAAATACCTGTGAACAGGCTGGTAAGCCACCTGGAAAACCTGCCTCTAGCCCAGTTCAAAGGCTATAAGTCTGATGCGAATTGACCCGCCAACACCGGCAGCCAATTAATCGGTGCGGGCGTTGGCAATTTGAAATCCAGGATTGCTTTTTACGCCGCCATCGGGCAATTACTTGATTTGCGTGTCGGGGCACGCGCGGGTTACGCACAGGTTTCGAGACCTTCGTATAACGGCGGTTCGTAATAAACTAACTATGGCTATATCAATGGTTGTGGCAAAGAAGCCCCTAAACCTTCGGAACAAGGGAAAGTTGACTGACGCGTGATAGTTCATCCGGCCAACCCTAAAACCACCTTGCCACCGCGCCCGCCAAAGCTGGAGATGGAAACTGCGGTGGCGGTGGCTGGCACTGCATTCTCGGCTGTCTTCCTGGTTCTGACGGCGATGTATGCGGGCCCCTTGTGGCGCGATGAGGTCAACACCATCAGCTTGGCGCAAATGCCGTCGCTCAAGGAGCTGTGGGACAACATGCCGTTCGAGTCTTTCCCCCCCCTCTGGCCATTGATTCTGCGCGGGTTTTGTTTTCTAGGCATGGCGAACACTGACGCCGGCATCCGCGTTGTGGGTTTGTATGTGGGCATCTTCTTTCTTGTCTCGCTGTGGCTATGTTCACGCTGGATGGGAGGGCGCGCACCGACCTTGAGCGTTGCCCTGCTGGGCAGCCTGCCGATGTTTATCTTCATCATGGGAGCAAGCCGGGCCTATGGTCTGGCGAGCGGTCTGCTGGTGCTTAGTTTTGGAATGATCTGGCGAATGGTGGAGTTTCCATCGAGGTCGCGTGTTCTTTGGACCGGTTTCGTCTGCATTCTTTTTGCACATTGCGTTTATTATGACGTGGTATTTCTGGGTGCGATGCTGTCTGGCGCGGCGCTTGTAGTCATTCGACGAGGGCAATGGAAGATACTGGGGGCACTGGTGGGTATTGGTGCCATTGCTGGCGCGTCCATGGCAATGTATTTGCCAATTATTCACCGAGGCTCGGCCTATGTGCCGATGAACCAGGATTCGACCTTCAGTCTCTTGACGCTTTGGCTTAAAGTCCGCGACGCTGTAACTACGATGCGGAGCAGTGCTTATCCCCCCATTTATAACGGCCCCGAAGTCTGGCTTTGGGTCATGCTTCTGCTGGTCGGAGTTATTGTGGCGCTCCTGTTGCAGTGGAAACGCAAAAGGCAGGCGCACGTTATGGAACCTGCCGCCGCCATCGCCATCCGGCGCTCGGACCTGGCGTTGTTCTGTGGAGTGAGCATGTTGTTAGGAATAGTGGGATACACGGCATTTCTAATGAAGTTACAGTATCCGACGCAGGCGTGGTATTACATTGGCATCCTGTCCCTATGTGCGGTTTCGCTGGATGGACTACTGGGCGCGAACTGGCCTGCGTTACGTCCCTGGGGATTGCTCCGCATTGGGTTCATGATTGTGATAATGACTTGGTGTTCGCGGTCAGCGTGGGAGGAAGCACATACGCGGCGAACCAATGTGGATTTGATTGCCGCCATTCTTAACCAGAAGGCTGGAGCGCAGGACCTCATCGTGATCCAAGGCCCATGGCAGGCGATAACATTTGACCGGTATTATACGGGCCAGGCTCATTGGATGACCGTGCCGCCGATAACCTCGCACAAGGTTCATCGTAGTGACCTGGTACTGGAACAGATGAACAACCATGATCCGATGGCTCCGGTGCTGCGTGCAATCACCGAAACCTTGAGCGGCAGCAATAGTGTCTGGATCGTTGGAAGCATGACCCGCACCCGTCCGGAACAGTTGATGCCACAGTTGGGTCTGCCGGATGGTCGGTGGGGGCGGCACTTGGAATACTGGAGTGCGCAAGTTACGGAGCATTTGCGGAAGCATGCACTACAAGAACAGTTTCTTGAAATGACCCCGGATGGCGCGGTGAACTGCCTGGAAAATATTCCCGCGGAGAAGTTTTCAGGTTACAAGCCAGATACAAACTGACTCGGGCAATGTAACTCATGAACTGGCTGCGCGGTGATTCATTGTTTTTGGATTGGAGTCAGCGGCCTCCGGCAAAGCCGGGGGCTTTAGATCGCGTGAACGGTTCAAAGCGGTTGATGTTTGCGTGAGCCGCTCAAAGCGGCATCGGCGTCAGTTGATCCAGTCGCTGATCTTCCTTTTCCGGTTCCTGAACGCAGCGACGCACCGCGACTTCGTCCCGCCCCACGATCGACGCCCAATAGCCGCGCGCCCAGAACTGCTGACCCACAAAGCTCCGCCGCCGCCCGCCATACGCCCGTGCAATGTGGATCGCCGTCTTGCCCTTCAGGAACCCCGGCACCTGCGCCACCGAATCCTTCGGTGGAATCGAGAGCAGCAGGTGCACATGCTCGACCATCAGGTGCCCCTCGATCATCTCGCACTCCTTCTGCCGCGCCAATTCCCGGAACACTGGCCCCCACTCCCGCCGGATTTGCCCGGACCGGGTCCTCTTCCGGCATTTCGTGATGAACACCACATGGTATTTGCATTCCTACGTCGTGTGTTTCAATGTTTCATACCTTTGCATGATCTGTCCTTTCGTAAACCTTGAGCGGTTCACGATAGACAGACGCCGCAATAACTCCCGGGGTTGTCAAACTTCGGGAGTCTCTCCAGCATGGCTGGAGGATTTATTCGGTATTAAGTCAATTCGCTTTGGTTGTGTGGCCGCTATGCAAGTCACACTGCGCCAGCTTGACTTGTTGCTTGAGGAATTATGGAGCAACGCATGATCAGGTGAGTATAAGGTATGCGCAGCAGATCATGTCTGACATGGGGTTCCACCTTCGAGAAGTGCGCCGAAGCGAGCCGCATATATTCTTCACGAGTGCGGACAAATTTTCCACGGTCTTTTGCCAGCATCCAGCGTGCGATGCGTGATTGCTGGGTCACATAGCATCCATCAAAAGTGACCAGACGTCCGGTGGGGCGCAGAACCCGGCGGGCCAAAGCAAATAATTTGGCCGCCGGTGCATCGTCCAAATGATGGATTACGCCCGTGGCCAGAACCAGGTCAAAAGAACCTTGCTCTCCTTCGATGGTAGTCAGGCCAACATCACCGCAACAGAAGCGCCCCCTGGATCCAAAGCGCTCCTTGGCCGAAAAAATATATTCGGGGCTTATGTCGAGTCCCGTGTAATTGACTACCGGGAGATAATTCAAAACGTCTGCCGGCCCACACCCAATGTCGAGAATTTTGTCCCCGGCAGCGGGTTTCACATGCTCATCCAGATAAACCCTCCAGGCAGACTCCCCTCCCACCATTCGTCGGAATAGCCGGTAACCGGCCGGGAGACTCAGGGTCGATGAAAGTCTTTCAATTATTTTCATGATTGGAATTGCCGGACAGCGGCGATCACCTGATCCTGATGAGTCTGGCTGAGATTGTTGTAAAAAGGCAGCCGGATCAGGCGCTCACTTTTCTGTTCACTCACAGGACAACTCCCGTTCCCACCAACCATCCGCTGGCCCATGGGCGAAAGGTGGAGCGGCACATAATGAAAAACACTGAGAATGCCGTGTGATTTTAAAAAAGTAATAAACGCCTGACGTTTTTCCAAAGATGGCATTATCAGGTAATACATGTGGTAGGATTGCTCGCAGTGGGCGGGCACCACAGGACAGCCAATCCCGCGTTCCTGCGCCCAGCCACGCAGGTTCTGGTCGTAATACCTCCAGATGCGCTGACGTTGTGCCTGGATGGTTTGCCACACTTCCAACTGCGCGAAGAGAAAGGCTGCCAGAACGTCACTCATCACATAGCTCGATCCGATGTCCACCCAGGAATATTTGTCCACCTGTCCTCGGAAGAACCGGCTGCGATTCGTCCCCTTTTCACGAATGATCTCGGCCCGTTCAATTAGACGCGCGTCGTTGATGAGCAGTGCGCCGCCCTCACCGCAGGTGATGTTTTTTGTTTCGTGAAAACTCTGGGCGGCCAGGCAGCCGAAGGTGCCCAGCCAGCGGCCCCGGAACTTGCCGAACAATCCGTGGGCATTATCTTCCACCACGGATATACCATGGCGGACGGCAATCCCGCCAATCACATCCATTTCACAACCCACCCCGGCATAATGCACCGGGACGATAACCTTGGTTCGCGAAGTGATGAGTCCTTCGAGTTGTTGCTCGTTCAAGTTCAACGTGTCGGGCCGGATGTCGGCAAAAATAATTTTCGCCCCACGCAAGGCAAAGGCGTTCGCCGTGGATACGAAGGTAAAGGAGGGAATAATTACTTCGTCGCCAGGCTGGATGTCGAGCAGCAGGGCGCACATCTCCAGTGCGTGAGTGCAGGAGGTGGTTACCATCGCCTTTTTCGCGCCCAGCACCTGTTCCAAAACTGCATGGCATCTTTTTGAGTAGGTTTGGTCTCCGGCGATCTGGCCGATGGTCATTGTTCGGAAGATATGTTCCAGTTCCCGGCCTTGCAGGGAGGATTGGTTGAATGGGATTTGATAAAGTCGATCCATTTGGTGGGGTTTATCGTCCGTTCTTGGTTTCTAATCCAAAGCAGGATACCACTTATGATACCAGAGCTGCAAGTCCCGGCTCAAAAAGCCGCACTGCTGGTAAAGACGTTGAGCCGCTTGATTTTTCCCTTGGGTAACGACCGTCACCGTTTGTGCGCCTTGTGTCCGGAACCAGCCAATCGCGTCCTGAACCAGATTTTTTCCAATGCCCCTCCCGCGAACCTCGGGACTGACACCGACCAAACCGATTTGCCCCGCTTGACGAACTGGATCCAGATGGCATGAAATATAACCCAAAGGCGCATTGGCCGACGAGGCGGCGACCAATACGATTTTGGCGCGTCCTTGAACCTCCAATGTGATCCAGGCCGAATAGAAGTCCTCCGCGCGTTCGCGCGGGAAATGTGAATCACTAAAAAAACGCGTTTCCCTGTGCCCCGTCCGAGCCATCACTTGCAATCCTGGCAGGTCATCGGGTTGAACCGGCCGGATACGAGCACCAGCAGGCAGGCCAGAGCAAATTGAGTCGTGCGAATCCATCATTCGGCGCTCGAAGCTGACACGGATGTCAACCAGCCTAAAATCATGCTGCTCGGCTGTCTGGATGGTTGCCGGGTCATCCGCCCGCGACAGGAAATACAGACCACGAACACGATTGATGCGGCTCCAGTCATCAATTTGCACCGCCTGTTCCTGTCCCATCGTATCCCCGCACACGCGCGCTATGCGACAGCAGAAAAACTCCGTGTCCCACGGCAGCAACTCGCATGGAACAGAGTTGGGCGCGTTCATGACACCACCTCGTCATGCGGGACAATTTCCTCACGGATGGTGTAAGTCGGGCGCTCCATCATGCGGAAATGCATGCGTGCCAGATACTCTCCAATGATGCCCAGAGCCAGCAGTTGAGCGCCGGAAAAGATTACTATGATTGATGCCAGAAAGGTGAATCCTTGCACACTGGTGCCATAAAGCAGATATCGTCCGATGACGATCAACAAAATAACTCCACCAAAGGCGGTGCAGAAAAAGCCCATGAGATTGGCCAATTGCAGGGGCAGGGTTGAAAAACCAGTCATCATGTTCATCGCATGCCGGAACAGCATGCCAAAAGTATAATTCGAAACGCCTGCCTGACGGGAATCGTGCCGGACTTGAATGGCGACAAACCGTGTGGTGGCCCAAGTCAGCACGACGTCAATGGAAACAAACGGGCTGTGGTAGCTCGCAAAGGCATCGCGGGCTTGGGTTCGAAACGCGCGGAAGGCCGAGACATGACGGGCCGTTTCGGCTCCCATGGATCTCTGGAGAGCCAGCTTGGTCAGCCCCGAAGCGAGATCTCTCAATAAACCGTGCTGCTGGTGTTCTGGAAAACCATAAACCACCTCAAAATCTTCCTCCAGTTTGGCCACCAACTTGTGGATTTCTTCCGGCGGATGTTGCAGGTCGTCGTCCATCGTCACAAGCGTGTCAAACCGGGCCGCCCGAATGCCGCAGAGCAGCGCATTGTGCTGTCCGTAATTTCGCATCAGGTTGATTCCGCGAATCCATTTATGCTCCGCAGCGAGCCGTTGTATCATCCGCCAGCTTTGATCCCGGCTGCCGTCGTTGACCAGCAGCAGTTCGTATTCGCGCGCCGTCCCGGTCAGCACCGGTTGCAGGCGCCTGACCAATTCTGGCAGCGTCAATTCACTGTTATAGACTGGAACGACGACCGAAATCGTGAGCCGCGTCACATCGCTGGTTGACATTGGAAAATCACTTTGATTTGTAGGATGAGAGTTCCGCCACGGCAAGACAAGAAGTTCCGCAGGGAATGCTCCGCCCGCGAGCCAGCCGGGTCAGTTCCCAAGCCCAGAGGCGCTCCATGAGCCAGCGGCCCTTGGACTGATGCTGGCTGGAATAGCTCCGGGCAGGCTGCCGCCGATGGCCAAAAAGACTCGGCAACGACCGGCACAGGAACAATGGCAGTGGCAGAGGGGAAAACATCTTGCTCATAAACAGGGGCCGGAAGCCCGCGCGCTCCAATGCCCGCCGCAAGCTGGCGAATGTGTAACGACGGAAGTGTCCGGCCTGCACATCGGCGTCCGACCACAGCCAGCGTCCCGCCGGCACGGTAAGGTAGATGCGCCCCTCCGCGGCGAGGCAGCGGCGAACCTCGCACAGGAATCCCTGCTCGTCATCAATATGTTCCATCACGTCGAAAAAGCCGATGGCGGGCAGTGATCCGTCGCGGAAACGCGCTTCTTTCAACGTCGCCTGCACCACCGTGCGCAGTCCGCGCGCCTGTGCATGGCGGACACCGTCGGCTCCTGGCTCGACCAGGACCACTGGCATGCCCTCCGACTTAAGCGCAGCGGCTACGAAGCCGTTGCCACCACCGATATCGAAGAACGGGCCGGTGGCGGGAAACCGCCGGAGCAAGGCCATGAGACATGCGTTGCGATGGGCGAACCAGAACGAACTGTCCTCAAGTGCAAAGCAGTCGTTGTTGCCCGCCGCAGGGTAGGAGACCGGCTCGGTGCCGCGCCCGCGCCAAACCCCGTCTCGGTTGCGCTGCAAGCCATCCGCAAAACGCGCGAGGTCAAGCTGCGCTCTGTCCGGCAGACTACCCGGATCAATTTTGGTTTCAGCCATGGCTGTTTACGTTGTCGTTCAAATTTGCCCGGCGTTATCAATGAGTTCCACGCTGAACGGATTGTATTTCTTGTAATAAATTTCGCAATGCTGTTGGTGAAACCTGTATTGCTGGTTTTATCCGATTCTCAACCACACCGTTTTCAGATACGCCGGTTCGGCGCGGCTGATGGGGAAATCCGGCGGTTGCGGAACGTAATGCCGTTGCAGGATTTTTCGCTTCGCCGCGTGAACCGCCGCTTCCACGTCCGCGAGAAAATTTTCCGGCGGCCAGTCCGCCGCGTTCGTCGAGGCGAGCAGCACGCCGCCCGGCTGGAGCACCGGCAGCGCGGCGGCGACGAGCTTGCCGTAATCTTTTTCCGCGCGGAACGTGCCGTGTTCCTTCGATTGCGAAAACGTCGGCGGGTCGAGCACCACAGTGTCGAAAGCGCGGCCCTTCTTCGCCAGCCGCCGCAGCCAGTCGAATGTGTCGCCGTAGATGAAATCATGTGCCGCCGCGTCGAGATCGTTCAGCACGAAGTTGCGTTTGCCCCATTCGAGATATTTTTTTGAGAGATCAAGGCTCGTCACCCGCGCGCCTGCCTTGGCCGCGCACACGGAGAAGCCACAGGTGTAGGCGAAGCAGTTCAGGAGTTGAGAGTTGAGAGTTGAGAGTTGAGGAAAACCGGCGGCGATGTGGCCGGTGAGCAGTCGGCGGCGGTTGTCGTGCTGGTCCAGAAACAGGCCGACGGAATAGCCTTCATTGAAACTCATCTCGTAGCGGATGCCATTTTCCAGAATTTCAAAACTCGGCGTAGCGGCTTTCAGCAGAAAGCCGGACTTATTGGTCTCGTCAGATTTGCGGCGCTCTGCCGAGACGCCGCTACCCAGAACGAGTTGTGGCGAGGCATCCGCCACGTTCGACTGGCGCACATGGCGGGAAAGGATCTTGTGATACGCGCCACGCGAACCGAATACTTTTACGAGCCACGATAATTCTTCGCTCCGCTTTGCGTCCAGCGGCACTTCGGATTGTGAGAGCAGAAAGTCACCGAGCTTTTCCACGAACCAGCCCGGCCGGCCGTCGCCCGCCCCGTGAATCACGCGGAAGGCATTGGTCGCTTCCGGCTCGATGATCGCCGTGCGCAAAGCCAGACGCGGCTCGATGTCGAAATTGACCGGCGCAAAAAATTTCACCGTGGCGTTTGTGGCCGGATGACTGAATTCAATCTCCGAGGCGTGCAGATAAACACGCGCGGATGGCGTGCCGCCATAAAGCACATCGCCGAGGATGGGGAAACCGCTTTCCGCCGAGTGAACCCGGATCTGATGTGTGCGACCTGTCAACGGCTCGGCATCCACCATCCTTAACCCCGCGCTCTTGACCGCGAATTTGGCATCCAGCACGGGAGTAAATCTGGTCTCGGCCATTTTCCCACCCGGCCGGCTCGCGTATTTCTCGCCGATGCGAAGCAATTCCGTCTTCACCGTGAATTCTTTTGCCGGCACCGGCTTGTCCGTGAACAGGAGATATTTTTTGCGGACGCGCCGCGCAGTGAATTGTTCCGTGAGCGACTTGTTGGCCAGCGGGGTTTTGCCGAAAACGAGGACCCCGCTGGTTTCCTTGTCGAGCCGATGCAGAATCGCGAGCGTGGACCAGCGCGGCTCACGATGTTTCAACCAGTCGTAAATGCCTTCGCCGGCATAAGGCGACGGCGCGTGCGTGTTCCAGCCGGCGGGCTTAGCCACCACCAGCAGATGCTCATCCTCAAAAATCACGCACGGAACCATGACCAGATGAAACATTTTTCGCCGCGCAAATGAAAGCGTGGAATCAAGAAGCTTGAAGCCGTGTCTTGATTCGCGCGGTGCGCCGATTAACAATTGCCGCACTCATGGAAAACCAAACCATCCTCGTCAGTGGCATCACCAACCGCGAATTCATCGAGCGTTACGCGCAGCCCGGTCGTGTCGGCTTGTGCGGCGGCACGACCAAGATCGACAGCGTGATCCGTCTGGCGCAGCGGCATCTGCACGCCGAGCACCGCTGGAGCGACTGGTCGCACGCCTTTTTGTTCGAGGGCAAACGCGTGGACGACCAGCATTGGGTTTTGGAGTCGGATCTCCAGATTTTGCGGAAGAACATCCAGCTTGGCGTTCAGGAGAATCGCGCGGACAAATATTTTGATGAGAAAATGTTCCCGACGCTGGCCGTGCTGGATTTCGGTTTGAGTGAAACACAGGCCACCACGATCTTGCGGGAAGGTTTGGAACGAGTCGCCAGCCGCGAGCGTTATTCCCTCCGCGAACTCATCGGCACGCTCCTGGTGCTGAAGCAACCGGAACTGCGCGCGCGGGAAAACCGCCTGGCCCAGGAACGCTCGGTCTATTGCTCGGCCTTCGTGAAACAGCTTTTTCACAAAGCCGGCATTGATCTCGTTCCCGGCGTGTCCGGCAAGAACACCGCACCCCACGACATCGCGCACTCGCCGCTGCCGCACGTGAAGTATCTGCTGCTGCGCGAAATGCCCGGAGAAAAAGTCGCGGCGCTGGCGAAGAAAATCAAAACCGGCGTCCGCGCGCGGCTGGATAAAATCAAGCGCCGCTGAAAAGGCTTCGTCACGGAACCCGTTGCAGGTATTTTCCGCGCGTGCATCTGGCCCATCTGCGACTCCGGGACTTCCGCAATTACGCGCGGTTGGATGCCGATTTTTTGCCGGGCTTCCATCTGTTGCTCGGCGACAACGCCCAAGGTAAGACCAACATTCTCGAAGCAATCTATCTCATGGCCACGCTGCGCTCGTTCCGAGGTGTCGGCAGTGCGCAGATGATCCGGCATGGTCAAAAGGGTTACTTCGTCGGCGGCAATGTCGTCGGCCAGGGCGAGCACGAGATCAAGATGTATTGGTCGGCCCGCGAACGGAATCTGGCACTTGACGGCCACCCGGTAAAAAAACTCGCGGATTACCTCGGCGCGTTGCGCACGGTGGTGTTTTGCACGGAAGATCTGCAACTCGTCAAAGGCACGGCGCGCGCGCGGCGGCGGTTTCTGGATCTGCTGCTGGCGCAGACCCGGCCGGGTTATCTGCCGTTGCTCCAGCGTTTCATGCACACGGTCCGCGCCCGCAATGCATTGCTCAAACAACGCACCACGGATGAATCCGCGCTGGAAAGTTTTTCCGTGGAACTGGTCAAGCTGGGCAATGAGATCATCCGCGCCCGTCGTGAGCTGGTGCCGAAATTTTCCCCGCTCGCCCGGCTGGCGTATCGCCGCATCTCCAATGACGCCGAGGAATTGCGCATCGAATACCAGCCGAGTGTGAAGAACGATTTTGCCGTGGAACTGGCGCAATCGCGCGGGCGGGAAAAAACCTTCCGCGCCACGCTGGTCGGCCCGCACCGCGACGACCTGCAATTGCTGCTCAACGAAAAATCCGCCGCGCAGTTCGGCAGCGAAGGCCAGAAACGCACGCTGGCCATCGCGCTGAAGATGGCGCAGGCGGAATATCTCGCCGGCATCCATGGCAACGCGCCGATTCTGCTCATTGACGACGTCATGGGCGAACTGGACGTGAAACGCCGCAGCGGATTGCTGCCTCTGTTCGAACACGCCCGCAAGACCAGCGGCCAGGTGTTCATGACCTGCACCGAGGAAAACTGGCCCAGCGAACTGGGCAAAGATTTGCAAAGATGGGAGGTGAAGGCGGGGAGTTTGCACGCGTGCTAATTCCCCACCTCCGCGTTGGCGCTAGCCAACGAAGCGGCTCAAGCGGCGCAAAAGCAGCGGATGTGTGAGATGCCGCTCGGCTTTCTTTGAGTGTTTGTCCAGATCAACTTCCTGCGCCTGTTGCATCAGGCTGCCGAAATTCACGTAAGACATCAATTGCGGCCCAACCGTCAGGAGAGCAATTGCTCTCGCAGAAATTTTCGGGTCAGCCACCAACGCGTTCGCCACGGCATCACAACTGAATTCATCCAGTCGAGAAAGCTTTTTGAAAGCCTTCGTCAAATTGGAACGTAATATGCCAGTGTGTCCCAAGGCATGATGAGCCATTTCGTGACCGATAATAAACGTGAGGGTCCGGGCATTTCCCGACCGCAGGCAGGCATCAACCATGTCGTCTTGCAACACGAGGACTTTTTTTCCAGCCAGTTTAACGGCGGCGGCATTGATGGTGTTTGCTTCCAGAATATAAACTTTCGGAGGAGAACTCATCCCGAGCCGGCCCGCGATGGTCACCGCGCACTCATGAATTTCAGGAAGCTGAACCTCACTTACTTCAACCGCCGATCCTTTCAGTGCCGCAATCGCTCTTTTCCGGTTGAAATAATAGGCGACCCAAGCGATGACGAACACCAACAACAAAATCCCGGTCGTAGCTACGATACCAATCAATAAACCAACACCGAACAAGAGAAAGCCCAACACCACCGATATGTCGGTGCCAGGTTCAATATATTCCTTAGGATTGATGGAAGCTCCATTAGGGTTCAGTGGCGGCAGAGGATTGTTTCCAGCGGGATCAGCGACAAATGACGGAGCATTCATAATTTTCAGCAATGTTGGTTGGTTGACTGGCTTGACCGAGGGAGAACACCCCCGAGACTTCTGACGCCGCTCTTGTTAAACAGTCGAAAGCCGGGCGGCAAACACTTTCGTGCAAAAGATTTTCAACACCCTTCAAAACCGGCCGTTCGTTTCCTGCTTTCTTGTTTTCCGTGTTTCACTTTATCATACGGTCATGCGAATTTTGTCGGGCATCCAGCCCAGCGGCACGCTGCACCTCGGAAATTATTTCGGGATGATGCGCCCTGCCATGGAGCTTCAGGAAAAAGGCGAGGCGTTCTATTTCATCGCCGATTATCATTCCATGACCTCGCTGTTCAACGCGGATGAACGGCGCAAGAACACGCTCGACGTGGCGCTGGATTTTCTCGCGTGCGGACTTGACCCGGAAAAATCCGTATTCTTCAAGCAATCCGACGTGCCGGAGGTCACGGAACTTGCCTGGATTCTTTCCACGCTCACGCCGATGAGCCTGCTGGAAAAAGGTCACTCGTTCAAAGACAAGTCCGCCAAGGGCATCCCCGTCAACCACGGCCTGTTCGCCTATCCCGTTTTGATGGCGGCGGACATTTTGATCTACGATTCCAACCTCGTCCCGGTCGGCCAGGATCAGAAGCAGCACGTGGAAATGACCCGTGACATCGCCATCAAGTTCAACGAAGCCTACGGCCAGACCTTCGTGATTCCCGAACCGCAGATCCGCGGCGAAACCGCCAAGGTTCCCGGCCTTGACGGTGAGAAGATGAGCAAAAGCTACGGGAACACGCTGGAAATCTTTGGCGAGGAAAAGCCGCTCCGGAAAAAGATCATGGGCGTCAAGATGGATTCCCGCACGCCGGAGGAACCCAAACCGGATGCGGACCAGAATCTGGCCATCCAGTTGCTCAAACTCGTCGCCGACGCCGGCGCGGCCAAAGAGTTGGAGGATCGCCTGCGCGCCGGCGGCCTCGGCTACGGCGATTTGAAGAAGGCGCTGTTCGAGAACTACTGGAATTATTTTGCGGACGCGCGAAAGAAGCGCGCCGAACTGGCGGCGAACTTGAATTATGTCAACTGCGTCCTCGCCGACGGTGCAACCAAAGCACGTGCTTTGGCGCAGACCGTTTTGAAGCGTGCCCGAAAAAACTGCGGGCTGGAATGATTTTGCTTCGGAACGCGGGCTTCAGCCCGCTTCAACCCGGCCGGCCGGTTGAATGTGAAGCGGCGTGAACGCCGCGCTCCGAAGCGCACAACCGTCAATGAAAGACCTCTCGCAGGCCCCGAACAATCCCCCTGCCACCCGCCTGCGCCTGCGCATCACGGCGGCGGCGGAATCCATCGTGCGCTCCGGTCATCCCTGGCTCTTCGCCGATAGCATCCATGAATTGAATCGCGCCGGCCAGCTTGGCGAACTCGCCGTGATTTATGACCGGAAGGACAAGTTTCTCGCCGTGGGTTTGTTCGATCCCGACTCGCCCATCCGCGTCCGCATTTTGCACGCGGGCAAACCGGCCACGATTGATGCGGCGTGGTGGCAGACGCGGCTGGAGCAGGCACTCGTGCGGCGCGAGGGACTTTTTGATGCGCAGACTACCGGTTACCGGCTCATTCACGGCGAGAGCGACGGCTGGCCCGGCCTGGTGCTGGATCGTTACGATACAACACTCGTGCTGAAGATTTACACGGCCGCCTGGCTGCCGCGGCTGGATGAAATCCTAGCTTTGCTCCAAAACAAGATTTCGTGTGAACGGATCGTTCTCCGTCTGAGCCGGAACATTCAGGCAGTTGCGGAACGCCGGCCACCGCCCCGGCGTGATGGGCAAATTATTTTTTCAAAACAGGCCGAGACGGTGCTCGGCGCTCCAATTATTTTTTCCGAGAACGGCGTGCGCTTTGAAGCCGATGTGGTGCGCGGGCAGAAGACCGGTTTTTTCCTCGACCAGCGCGAGAACCGGCGCGAGGTGGAAACGCTGGCACGCGGGCGGCGGGTGTTGAACGCGTTCAGTTTTTCCGGCGGCTTTTCAGTTTATGCGGCACGCGGTGGTGCAACATCGGTGACCGATCTTGACATCAGCGCCCACGCACTCGAATCCGCCAAACGGAATTTTGCATTGAACCAACATTTCCCCGGCGTGGTGGCGTGCCGTCACGAGACCGTGCAGGCGGACACGTTCGCCTGGCTGGATAAAAGCGCCGATGAATTTGATCTGATTGTGCTTGATCCACCGTCCCTCGCCAAACGCGCGACCGAGCGGGAAGGCGCGATCCACGCCTACGAACGGCTCAATGGACTCGGGATCGCCAGGCTGGCGCGCGACGGGATTCTCGTGGCCGGTTCGTGTTCGGCACATGTTTCGGCGGTGGAATTTTTTGACGCGGTGCGGCGCGCGGCGCTAAAATCGGGCAGAAAGTTCACCGAACTAAAAACCTTGCAACATCCGCCGGATCATCCGGCCGGCTTCAAAGAGGCGGATTATTTGAAAGTGATTTATTTGAAGTTCGCGACGTGACGTCAACGCGAGTATTGCAGAAACCACGCGAACAATTCCGGATTCGCATAGGTCTGCGTCCAGCTGTCGTGTTGGGCTTCGGGATAAATCGTGAGCTTTACATCGGTGCAGCCGGATTTTTTCAGCGCGTTCACCATGTGTTCGGATTCATCGGGAGTCACGGTCGTGTCTTTGCCACCGTGGAACGCCCAGACCCCAAGAGATTTCATCTGCGCCAGCTTCACCGGGTCGTAATGTTGCGCCAGCGTGATGAGAATGGTTTCACCACCGCCACAAACCGGCACGATGGCCGCGAAACGATCGGGATGGCTCAAGCCCAGGCTCCACGTCCCGAACCCGCCCATGCTCAAGCCGGTCAGATAAACGCGATGCTTGTCCACGGCGTATTTGTTTTCGACCTCGTCCAGCAATGCGAGCAGCAGATCGTTCGACCAGATTTGGCCATCCGGACATTGCGGCGAGACGACAATGAAGGGGAAATTGGTCTGCGTGGTGTCCATCTTCGGCGGGCCGTGCTTGGCCACGAGCGCGAGGTTTGAGCCGCGTTCGCCCGCGCCGTGAAGAAATAAAATCAGCGGCCAGCGCTTTCCCGAGGCTGGGTCGTAGCCTTCCGGCAGAAACAACAGGTATTCGGCGGCGAGCACTTGTTGGCGTTCGAGATGAAATGTTTGAGCGGTCTGGCCGTTGGTCATAACAGTGGAGGATTTTAAATGGCTGCAGGCGGTGAGGCCGAGCAGCAGCGGCAGCAACAGGAGGGAGTTGAGTTTTGCCATGACGAATTTATAGCGGACGACGGCGGCCGGTTAAACCATTTTTAGCAGCGGCATTCATTTCGAAATCCAGACACCGCCACTTAATCTTTGCGCACAGTGCTGCCTTTCGACAACATCCGCGCGTGATTTCCCAACGCTGGCTCCGCATCATCCCGGTCGCGCTGGTCATGTATACGATCTCGTATGTGGACCGGACGAATGTGTCGCTGGCACTGGATCCGAAGATCTCGTCCATGATGCACGACCTGCTCATGGACGACCGGATGAAAGGTGAGGCGGCGGGAATCTTTTTTCTCGGCTATGTCTTGTTACAAATGGCCGGTGGTCATCTGGCCGGAAAGTGGAGTGCAAAAAAACTCGTCAGTCTGTGCCTGATCTTTTGGGGTGCATGCGCCGTGGCCTGCGGACTGGCGAAAACATTTCACCAATTTGAAATCGCCCGGTTTCTACTGGGCGTCTCGGAAAGCTGTGTGTTTCCGGCCACGCTCGTCCTGCTGGCGCATTGGTTTCCCAGCGCCGAACGCGCGCGAGCCAGTGCGTTCTGGAACCTTTGCCAGCCGCTCGCCGTCGCCGCGTCCGCGCCGATCACCGGCTGGCTGCTCGGCGCGTATGGCTGGCAGACCATGTTGATTCTGGAGGGCGCGCTGCCGTTCATCTGGCTGCCCATCTGGTGGTTCTTTATCGCCGACCGTCCACGCGATGCCAAATGGATTTCCGACGGGGAAAAAAACTTCTTGGAGACCACGCTGGAACGCGAAGCGGCGCTGCTGGAGCCCCCGATCAAAATCCCTTTTTGGCAGCGGCTCGCGCGGTGGGAAATCCTTGTAATGATAGCAATGAATTTCCTGCACAACTCGGCGGCCTACGGCTGCATGGCCTTTTTCACGGACGGATTGAAGTCAAAAAATTTCAGCCCGGTGGAATACGGCTGGTTATTCGCCGCGCCTTATGTGGTCACGGCCATCGTCATGGTGCTGAACTCGTGGCACTCGGACAAAACCGGCGAACGTCGCGGCCACGTCGCGCTGGTCTATACGCTGAGCGGCGTGAGTTTGATCTTGAGCGTGCTGACCCGGGAACATTTCTGGTTGTCTTATGCCTTCATGTGCCTCGCCATTCCTGGCCCATTCGCCGCGCTCGCTCCGTTCTGGGCGATCCCCACTGAAACCCTGCCGCGCAATGTTTTTGGCCCGGTCATCGGCCTGGTGAATTCCCTCGGCAACATCGGCGGCTTTGCCGGGCCCTACATCGTCGGCTGGCTCAAGACGGAATATCACAGCACCGCCATCCCGTTCAACGCCCTGGGAATCGGGATGCTGGTCGCCGCCGCGCTGGCTTTTTTGCTGCCGAAAAGCGCGCGAATAATTCATCCAAAACTCAAAAGCAATTGAACAGGAGGCAACGGAGAGAACAGAGAGAGACGAAAAATTCCGGCTCAAGAACCTGAATCATATCCAGCCACATAATTCCAATCCAATTGACCCTCCGTTACCTCTGTTCACTCCTGTAAAATTAGTTTTGGAGTGCAAGTTCACCCGGTGAGTTCCAACGCCTGAATTAATTCAGCAACGATTTTCTTAGGTGATCGGGCACAACTGAAAACCAGCGCGTCCGCCGGCGGTTCGAGAATGGCAAACTGGCTGGCCAGCAAGGCTGGCGACATGAAATGTCCACGCCGGCTTTTTAACCGCTCGGCGATCAAAGCCAGCGGGCCGGTGAGATGCACGAATTTCACGCGGGGGTCATCTGCGGCCAATTGGTCGCGATATTTAGCCTTCAGGGCGGAACACGTCAGCACGGAAAACTCCTGCTTAGCCAGCGCGCAGACGATGATCTTCCTCAATGCTTGCAGCCACTTTTTACGATCGGCATCAGTCAGGGGAATTCCCGCGCTCATCTTGGTGACATTTTCCGGCGGGTGAAAATCATCGCCCTCGTAAAAGATCGCGCCGGTCTTTTTGGCGAACAACCTGGCGACGGTCGTCTTGCCGCTGCCGGACACGCCCATGAAAATCAAAACAGTGGGACTTTGGCTCATAAAATTTTCAAACGCCCGAAGACAACGCGCAGATTAACCCAATGACGGCTTGGTTTTTCTTCCCAACCTGAAAAACACAAATGCGGACACTGCAAGAAAGGTTCCTAAAACCAATTCAATTTTGACCACTTGTTTCCGGTCAGCCATCCGAGCGTCCGCCATTTCTTTTTGAGTCACATCATCCGGTGAGTCGCGGTAGTGATGCCAAGCTGTTGCCATCTGCCTTGAATCAAGGCCTCCAGGCATAATCACCATAAGAAAAAGCAAGATTGCCATGAATGGCAAAAGGCAAATCCGTATAAATTTCATGTGTTCACACGATTTTCAGCTTGGGCAAATCTTGCGAATCAATCAGGCCGACCGGCTCGTTCTTGGCATTCACCACAATCAAGTCGTCAATGTTGCGCTCGTTGAAAATTTTCAGGGCTTCAACGGCAAGCGCATCGTCGCGAATGCATATCGGTTTGGGCGTCATCACCTTTTTCAGCGGCTGCGCCAGCAGGTTGTCGCCACCGGCCATGTGCCGGCGGAAATCGCCATCGGTGAAAATGCCGGCCAGTTTGCCGCGTGCATTCACGACCGCGAGGCTGCCGGACTTGGCATGCGTCATCACGAGCAGCGCTTCCTGGACCGTGAGGGTTTCACTGGCAACGGCGTTCCGATTCCCGGTGCGCATGATGTCGCCGATGCGCAACAACATCGCGCGACCAATCGCTCCGCTGGGATGATATTTGGCAAAATCCTTCTGGGTGAAGCCGCGCGCGTCCAGCACGGCCATCGCCAGCGCGTCGCCCATGACGAGCATCGCCGTGGTGCTGCTCGTCGGCGCCAGATTGAACGGGCACGCTTCCTTGGGAACTTTGACGTTGAGCGGAACATCGCTGTGCTTGGCGAGCGCCGATTTCACATTGCCGGTGAGTGAAATGATTTTGACGGAAAACCGTTTGAGCGCGGGCAGCAGGTTCAGCAGCTCCTCCGACTCGCCGGAATAGCTCAACGCGAGAATCACGTCGCCGTCATTGACGATGCCGAGGTCGCCGTGCAAGGCGTCCACGCTGTTGAGCACCACGGCGGTGGAGCCGGTGCTGGTGAGCGTGGCGGCGATCTTCGCGCCGACATTGCCGGATTTGCCGATGCCGATGATGACGATTTTGCCCCGCTGCTCAAGGGCCGCGACCACGGTTTCCACGGCGGAATCAAAGGATTTGTCGAGCAGCGCGCGGACGGCTTTGAGCGCGGCCAGTTCGATGTCGAACACTTCGCGGGCTTTGGTCAGATGACTCATGGGTGCCAAGTTGCCAGCGAAGGCCGCCGGTTTCAATGTTCCGTTTGCGCCGGGATTGGAATCTCCGGGCGGATGGAAAGTTTATCCGCAGTCGGAAAATCCGCCGGCACGGGATAATCCACCGGACGTTTGGCGAGCCATTGCAGCGCGCGCACCAGGATCGTCTGCACGCCCGCGCAACGCAGCGCCTCCGGTTGCACATCGCCGTTCCAGACGTGGCCAAACGTAGCGTTATACACCCGGCCCTGGCCATAAATCACCGTCCACTCCGTCGGCCAGTTCATCTTGGTGCGCGGGTCGAAACCGTAGGACAGCACCTCCAGATTTTGTGCCGGGCCGCGCGCGTAATAATAAACCTCCAAATGCGGCGTCTGCCATGACTTTGGCAACCCTTCATGGATGGGATGCCCGCCGAGATTGTGGATCACGACATTGGTCTGCGGTCCGTGACCGGTGCCCAACCCCTCGCCCGCCGGAATGCGCACGAGATTTTCGTTGGTGTCCATCGTGATGGCCCAGCCGAAATCCTTGTTCCGCCAGCCCAGGCCGATCATGTCGTTATAAGCCGGCCATTTGGCAAAAGCGTTGTTGGCCGAATGATAATCAAAAAATCCGCCGCCATTGGTCACGAAGTTTTCAAAGGCAGTCTGAACCTCCCCCGGCCATGGCGTTCCGCCATTCAGATCGTTGTAAGTTTGAATCACCACGTCGTATTCTGAGAATTTCGGGCGCCAGGTCGCCCATTCCGGCGCGCCATTGGTGGGCGGCGCGGTGGAAACGGAAACCTTGAACAGGCCGGTTGGTTCGAGAATTCCCCGGAGCAATTGCGTGTTGTATCTCCAATCGTGATTGCTGAAGCCGTCCACGATGAGGACTTTGATCTTGTTCGTATCGGCGGCCGGCGCGGTCAGCGGGAGGTTGACGAAGCACCAGATCGCCGTCAGCAGCACACGCATAAAAACTATTCCGTGTTCGGATACGAGCCGAGGATTTTGACAAAGTTGCAGTGCGTGCCAAGCAATTGCATTGCTTTCGCAACCTTGGCGTCCTGAAAATGTCCGTCGCAATCAATGAAGAAGAAATATTCCCATGCCTTGCGCTTGCTGGGGCGGGACTCGATCTTCGTCATGTTGATCTTGAACTTGCGGAACGCGGCGATGGCCTCGTGCAACGCGCCGGATTTGTCGGCCACGCTGATCATCAGGCTGGTGCGGTCGTCACCGGTCGGCGGGCTGCACGTGCGGCCCAGCACGATGAAGCGCGTGACGTTGACAGAATTATCCTGGATGTCCTGGGCCAGAATCTTCAGACCGTATTTTTCCGCCGCCAGCACGCCGCCCAGCGATGCAGCGTATTTTTCCTTCGACGCCAGCTCGGCGGAACGCGCGTTGGACGCCGCCTCCACGATCTCGACGCGTGGCAGATGTTTTGCGAGCCAGCCGCGGCATTGCGCGAGCGACTGCGGATGGACGTAAAGCTTCTTGATCTGCGCCAGCTTCGCGTTGCTCATCAGGCATTGCTGGATGTGCAGGACGATCTGCGAAACGATCTTCAGATCGCTGTCCACGAACATGTCGAGCGTGTGCGTGACGACGCCTTCGGTGGAATTTTCCACCGGCACCACGCCGTAATCGGCGCTTTTCTTGGCCACCTCGGTGAACACGTCGCCGATGGTCTTTTGCGCGGAATAATTCAGGCTCGCGCCGAATTTCTGGATGGCCGCCTGATGGGTGAACGTCGCCTCCGGCCCGAAATACGCGATGGTCATGGTCTTTTCCAGCGCGAGGGCGCTGGACATGATCTCGCGGTAGATGGCGCGGAGCTGGTCGTTGGTGATCGGCCCGGCGTTGTGACTGCACACGCGGTCGAACACGGCGCGTTCGCGATGCGGGGCGTAGATTTCATCGCCCGCCTTGAGTTTGATCTCGCCGATGGCCAGGACGTGACGCGTTCGCTCGTTCAGCAGCTTGACGATTTGCGCGTCGAGCTGGTCAATCGCCTGGCGATGTTCGGAAAGGCTCATGCAAAGGGAGAATGATGCAGAATGCAGATGGAATCAAGTTTGCGGAGTTTCCGTATTTTCACTTTTCGCCTCTGGATTTTCCAACTTCAATTGCTCCGGCGGCGCCGTGGCCAGGCCCGGATCCACCGTGACGGGTGCCGGCGGTTTTTCGACGACGATGCGGCGAAGCTCATCGGCGGCGGGCAGATCTTCCAGGCCGCGCAGGCCGAAGTATTCGAGGAACAGCGTGGTGGTGCTGTAAAGCTGCGGGCGGCCCACGACTTCGGCACGGCCGGTGGATTCCACGAGGCCGCGTTCCAGCAGCGTTTGCATGGTGCCGTCAATGTTCACACCGCGGATCTGCTCCACCTCGGCACGCGTGACGGGCTGGCGATACGCGATGATGGCGAGCGTCTCCAGCGCCGGCTGCGAGAGCCGCGAGGGCCGCGCCTTCACGCCAACGAGCGCCTTGAGCCAGGGCGCGAATTCCGGCTGCGTGACGAACTGCCACGAACCGGCCACGCACACGAGCCGGTAGCTGCGCGCGGCGGTTGAGTGCTCGCCCGCGAGCATTTCGAGCGCGGCAGTCACATCCTCGTCTTTGACTTTCTTGAGCGATGTGGCCATTTCCTCTGCGTCTTCAGCCGTGGCGGCGGTGGCGAACACATCGCGAAGTTCTTTCACGCTCATCGGCTTTTGGGCCGAGAACAGGAGCGATTCCAAAATGAATTTTAATTCCATGTTTGATTTACGATTTACGATTGACGCGTATCTGTAGCGGCGGACGTCTCGTCTGCCGTAGAGGCGGGCGTCTCGCCCGGCGGATGGTTCGCAGAAATTTCCATGCCTCTGGGCGGTTCAGCGTGATCTCCGGGCGGCAGGATGCCGCTCTCCACGGCAGGCGGGACGCCTGCCGCTACAACTGCAGGTGCCGCCTTGCGGATTTCAATTTCCTCAAACGCCTCGGGCTGCGTGCAGGCGAGTTGTTTGAGGCGGATCAATTCCAGCAGCGCGAGAAAGGTGCAGATGACTTCGGTGCGGCTGGAAGCGTTCTCAAACAGCTCGGCGAACCGCACACTCGGACGCGAGTTGAGCACGGTCATGACGTATTCGATCTTTTCGCTGACGGTCCATTTGTCCTCGTAGATCTCACGCGACGAGCTTTCAACTTTGGCAAAACGCTGGAGGACGACATTGACGGCGTTGAGCAGGTCGAAGATGGAAACGTCGGGCTTGGCCGCGGGCGCGTCAGAGGCGAACTCCATCTTGCCCGGCAGGCGCGGGAAGATGTTTTCCTGGGTGGCTTCGCGCACCTGGAGTTTGGCGGCGGCGTCCTTGAACTTTTTATATTCGACGAGCTGGCGGATGAGTTCCCAGCGCGGGTCTTCGCCGTCCTCCTCGCTTTCCACGACGACCTGCTGGTCCACGGGCAGGAGTTCGCGGCTCTTGATATACATGAGCGTGGAGGCCATCACGAGGAATTCACCGGCGATCTCCAGATCGAACTCACGCATGAGATCAATGTGCGCGATGAATTGCGTGGCGAGCTTGGTCAGGTTGACCTCGTAAATGTCCACTTCCTCTTTCTTGATGAGATAGAGGAGCAGATCGAGCGGCCCTTCGAAGACCTCGAATTGAACTTTGTATTCCGCCATGAACCTTAAAACTTTAAAACGCGGATGCGTGATTGGCAATGTAAGAACGGCGGCGATGTCCGCAGGTGACGGACGCGTGACATTCCGGTGAACCGTCAGGAACCTGTTGCTTTTGGTCTGGGACAGGAACATAGTCTGAGAATCAATGTTCTTTTTAGAGCACTTTGTTTTTTGGCCCACCGTGGGCTTCAGTGCCGGCGTGATGTTTGCCTCCTTTTTCGAATGGACGCTTCACCGCTTCGTCATGCACAAACCGCTGGGTAGTTTTGATTATCCGTTCCGGGCACATGCCGTCGTCCATCATCGCACGTTCAAGGCCGACCACACCTATCATCTCATCAACCCGCAGGACAAGCAGACCATCCCGATGGCCTGGTGGAATGGCCCGGTGCTCATTGTCGTGGCAACGCTTCCGGTGTTCGCGCTGGCCGGTTTTTTCGGCCGCTGGGATCTGGCTTTTGGCACGCTGGCGGCCTTCACCGTTTATTACGCGGCGTATGAATACATCCACTGGTGCATGCACCTGCCCAAGGCCCGCCGCGTGGAGCGTTCCTGGATTTTCCACCGTCTCAACGGCCATCACCTGCTCCATCACCGTTACATGCACAAAAACTTCAACGTCGTCATGCCCTTCGCCGACCTCTGCCTCGGCACGCTGCTGCTGCGCTCCAAAATCACGTTTGCCCAGGCGCGCGGCACGGCGGTTCCCGATGTGCAACCGCGCCTCAAATGAATTGCCCCCGCAAACTTGACGCGCCCGCCGGAAAAAACTAGAATGCCAGCCGGTTGGTGGTCGTAGCTCAATGGTAGAGTCCAAGCTTGTGGAGCTTGTTGTTGCGGGTTCGAATCCCGTCGGCCACCCCATCTTCATTACCAGTGCTTACACGTCGGCCAAAATAATAAACATCCTTCACGGCTTCACGATGACCGCCGCGCTTGGACATCCGCCGTCCCGTCTAAAATAATTGCCGCTGCGCTGAAAAATATGGGCGGATTAATTCCGGTCCCTCGCTTCCGTTCAACGAGTGTCCGGTGCATTGACGGACCGGCAGGAGTGGCAGAGTGCCCCGGTCAGTTCAGGGGGAATCGGCTGGCCGATGTGCCAGGCTTCCCCGGCGGGAACCTCCCGATGGTGAAGTTGACCACACACCGGACAAGCGGGCAATTGCCCCGCCACTTCCAGTAACGTCTTCCGCGCCGCCGCGAGTTCGGCGGTCAACCGGCGGCGCTGGTCAAGTTCCACTTTGATGCGGGCGATGGCCACGGCATTGATGATGAAACTGGCAAAGTGAACGCCATTGTTCCAATAGAAGGCGAACCGAGTGGAACACTTCGCGCCACCAAACGAGTCCGCCAGCGCCCAAGCTGCGGACGCCAACAGCGACATGCCCACCGCCGGCCAGCGTCCCAATTGCCAGGCGGCAATACCGACTGGGGCGGAATAAAAGACGAAAAATCCCAGTTCGTAGCCGGTGATGTAATCGAGCCAGCCGAGGATTCCGAGCATGGCGATGCACGCGCAGTAGATCAGGAACGGCCGGCGTTTGAATTTGGCAAGCATGGTTCGATTCGGAGGTCAAGGCAGCGTCGCGGGCTGGCCAGCGACCGTGTGACCCGCACCACCCCCGGCTAAGGCCGGATTCGGAATTAGCAGAGAACGGCCGGCTAAAAAAAGGGCGAAAATGCTCCGCATCATGTTGACGGATTTGACCATTGGAAACACTGAAAAGCCAGCGTGAATCAGAACGTCGGCACCAATTTCTCTCCCCACAAATTCAGCACCCTTTCCCGTTTGCCGTAAAAGGACATTTAACCTTTGGTGTTATGGGGGCTGCGTCCCGTTGCCTCAAAGCGCCGTCGCCATGATTCTTTGTTCGTTAATTTTTTGCTCGTGGTAATCAACAATGCGATTGACCACAACCATCCGGCCTTCGAGATGCCAGTCCATGTTCCGCACGAACCAATAGCCTTCCGGTGTCCGAAGGCGCGTAAACGCGCACGTAAACTTTCTGACCGGGCCGACAACGCCACCCAGCACATTGACCTGCTCAGTGAGATGCAATTGCGCTTGGGCAATGGCCGAATCCTGCTCGTCCACCCAGATGCGACCGGCCGTTTTATTGATGAAATTGTCCGCCAGGCTTTTCACCTCCAGTTGGTCGCTGGCGGGTTTAAAATCCACCACGAAGGCCGGCCGGCCATTCAGCATTTCCCGTCCGACGAACGTAAATTGAAACCGCTTTACCAGATCCGGGACTGAATATTCTTTCAATTTCTGTGCCGTGGGGCTGGGATTGGAATCCGTATCCGATTCATTCTGCGTGATCAGGGCCGGTTTGCCCGGAGCGGACTGCCCGGCGGCTTTGGCCGCAATGGAAAGCGATTTGTTTTCGACGCTGCTCTTTTCCTTGGTGCTTTTTAATTCACCCCGGTTATTACGATATTCCCAAGTGCGGATACGATCGTATTGGTAGTTCATATCGAACAAATTGTCGTTCTTGCCCTCCTGGCTGACTGCGCGATTAACGATCTGTTGCAGTAAAAAATCCATGGTCGGCAATGATTTCGCATCGGCGCGACTGGCGTCGACGCTTTGTGCCGACGTGAGGCGCACCAACGAAAGCAGGACTGCCAGGATCAATGAGACTGTTTTCATACACGAATTGGACGTCACAACGACGGACGCTTTCCAACAATAACATGCTTTCCTTGGACGGCCAGTGCTCCACCACCGACTTCTTGAAGGCTTCATCGCAGCGTTCGTATTGCCGAAGAAGAGAGGTGAAGCATGGTTTAAATTGCTCATTTGGCAGTTCCGTCAGTGCAACCAGGCGATCATTCCTTTTCATTCCGGCAAATATCCTCACGATCCTGATAAAAATAATCATCGAAGGTTTTGCCGGTGAAATTTGGATCTTTCAGAATTCTGACCGCCATCCACACCCATGTCACGACGGATGACAAACTCAGTCCAAGCTGCGGGTTGTGTTGACGGTGCAGAGTTTCAAGAACGGTCACGGCTTCGTATTGTGGGTTCGAATCCCGCCGGCCACCCCAACCTCCGCTTGAACGCAATGAAAACGAAGATTGCCGCGCCGAAGTGAAACACCGGCGGGCCAATTCCAATTGCGCTGGGCGCTTCGGCCCGGCAAGCCAATCGAATTTCCCACAAGCAGCGTAGGCGGATCAAATCGAATAGTCGTCGGAGAAGACTTTTACGTTTTTCAATTCCACAAACACCCGTTCACCCGGTTTCGGCGACAATTGCTGAAACACCTCCTTGCTCAGTTGCACGGTGAACTGCTCACCGCTATCGGCGCGTTTCAATTCCAGATTCGCCACCGGCCCGGCGGCGTTGGAACGCACCACCGTCGCCGACAGCGCCGGGCCCGTCGCCTCGCGCGTCACGCGAATGTCATGCGGCCGCACAAAGGCGATGGCGGAGGTCTCCACTTCACCGGTTTTTTCGGGCAGGGCGAATTCCGTCTCGCCGATCAGCACCGAACCGTCACGCACGCGGCCACTGAACAGGTTCACGTTTCCCAGAAAATCATAGACGAACGGCGAGGCCGGGTTGTCATAAATCTCCTCCGGCGTGCCGATCTGTTCGATGCGCCCGGCGCGCAAAATCGCCACGCGATCGGAAACTTCCAGCGCCTCCTCCTGATCGTGGGTCACGAACAGCGTCGTGATGTGAATCTCGTCGTGCAACTGCCGGAGCCAGCGGCGCAATTCCTTCCGCACCTTCGCATCCAGCGCACCGAACGGTTCGTCGAGCAGAAGAACTTTCGGCTCGACTGCGAGCGCACGGGCGAGCGCGACCCGCTGGCGCTGGCCGCCGGATAGTTGCGACGGATACCGTTTGGCCATCGGCTCAAGCTGGATGAGCTTCAGCAGCTTTTCCACACGCGCGCGGATTTCCTCCTCCGGCGGACGCGTCGTTTTGGGTCGCACGCGCAGGCCGAACGCAATGTTCTCAAACACGGTCATGTGCCGGAACAACGCGTAATGCTGAAACGCGAAGCCAGCCTTGCGTTCGCTCGCGGGAATCTGCGTCACGTCCTCGCCATAAAACAAAACCTGCGCCTTTTTATCTGATGTGGCGGGATCGGGAAACTCCAGCCCGGCGATGGTGCGGAGCAGCGTGGTCTTGCCTGAGCCGGACGGCCCGAGCAGCGCGACGAGTTCGCCGGACTCGACCTTGAGGCTCACGCTGTCGAGCGCGGTGAAGTTGCCGAATTTCTTGGTGACGTTGATGACTTCGACGCTCATTTGATGACTTCCGTGTCGTTCTGCTTCGCGTGCTGGTGTTCCACCCAGGTCTTGATTCCCAGCGTGACCAGCGCAAGGAACGCCAGCAATGATGCCACGGCAAACGCACCGGCGAAATTGTAATCGTCATACAAGGCCTCGATGTGCAAGGGCATCGTATTGGTCTGCCCGCGGATCCGGCCGCTCACGACCGCCACGGCGCCGAATTCGCCCATGGCGCGGGCGTTGCACAGGATCACGCCGTAGAGCAGGCCCCATTTGATGTTCGGCAGCGTCACGCGCCAGAACGTCTGCCAGCCGCTGGCACCGAGCACGCGCGCCGCTTCCTCCTCGCTCCGGCCCTGCGCCTGCATCAATGGAATCAATTCGCGCGCGACGAACGGGAATGTCACGAAAATCGTCGCCAGCACAATGCCCGGCACGGCGAAAATGATTTTGATGTTGTGGTCGTTGATCCAGTTCTGGAGCCACGGAAACCATGCGTGTTCCGCGTCGCGATAATGGCCGAGCCAGCCTTGCGCGCCGAAGACGAGGACGTAGATCAAACCGGCGATCACCGGCGAAACGGAGAACGGCAGGTCAATCAGCGTGAGCAGAATATTTTTGCCGCGAAAATCGAACTTGGCGATGGCCCACGCCGCCGCCACGCCAAAGACACAGTTCAACGGCACGGCGATGACCGCGGCGGTCAGCGTCAGCTTGATGGCGCTCAGGGTGTTTGGATCGCGCAGCGTTTCAAAATAAAACCCGATGCCTTTGGCGAACGCCTGCATGAAGACAAACACCAGCGGGATGAACAGAAACAAGCTCAAAAACAGCAGCGCCACGCCGATGAGCAGCCAGCGCACGAGCGCCGGTTCGCCCGTGGTGTGGCGGGGACTCACCGCGTGCGGTGCATGGAAGGTGGTGGCGGCGGGCGTCATGCGAGATTGTGGGTGTTATAGCGGTTCGACCACCATTGCAGCACGTTGATGGCGAGCAGCAGCACAAACGAGACGACGAGCATCACGACCGCGATGGCCGTCGCCTTCGCATAATCAAACATGTCAAGTTCGCCCATGATGACGACGGGCGTGATCTGGGTTTTCATGGGGATGTTGCCGGCGATGAAGATCACCGAACCGTATTCGCCGAGCGCGCGGGCGAACGCCAGCGCAAAGCCCGTGAGCAGCGCCGGCGTGAGCATCGGCAGGATCACACGCCAGAAAACCTGCCAGCGGTTGGCGCCAAGACTGGAGGCGGCTTCCTCCAGTTCCGGGTCCAGGTCCTCAATGATCGGCTGCACCGTGCGCACGATGAACGGCAGGCCGATGAACGTGAGCGCGACAAAAATCCCGAGTTGGGTGTTGGCGACCTTGATCCCCAGCGGGGCCAGCAACTGACCCACCCAGCCGTTTTGCGAGTAAAGGGCCGCCAGCGTGATGCCCGCGACGGCCGTCGGCAGCGCGAACGGCAGGTCCACCAGCGCATCCACGACTTTCTTTCCGAAAAAATCGTAGCGCACCAGCACCCACGCGACGATGAGACCAAAAAAAACATTCACCAGCGCGGCGCAAAAGGACGCGCCAAAAGTGAGGCGATACGACGCCATCGCCGTGGGCATGGTGATCGTGTGCCAGAATTCCGGCCACGTCAGCTCGGTGGTTTTCCAGAAGACCGCCGCCAGCGGGATCAATACGATGAGGCCAAGATAAAAAAGCGTGAAGCCGAGCGTCAGTCTGAAGCCCGGCAGCACACGATTTTCTTTTGCCCAGATGCGTTTAATTGCCACAGTTTAGAGGTTCGGAGCGTAGGCGATGAACTTGTTGTATTCGAGCAAAATTGTCTGGAGCGCCGCGACGAATGCGGCCTGTTTCAAGTATTCCGGCGGCGTCACCGGCGTTTCCAGAATGATCTCAAACGGACGCGGACGCACTTTGGGCGGCGCGGACAGCATGCCTTCGTAGCCGGCGGTGATGACGCCGTTGCGCGCGGCGAATCCGTCAATGACCGGACGCTCATCGCGCGGCAGTAATTTTTCCGCGGCGGCCAGCGCGGGCTTGATCAAGCTCTTCGTCAACGTCGCGCCGCCGACAAATCCGTAAAAGCCGTCGCTGGTGTCGTCGGTGTGCAGTGAGATCAGGCCCTGGAATGAACGTGATTGCAGTTCGGCCTGGAGCAAACGGACTTCCGGCTCGCTGGAATTTTTCCAGAATTCGCGGTTCAAATCCTTGCCGCGACGCGAATGACGCGTGCCGTCCTCGAAGCCGGTCGGATTGCAGACCGGATAAAACGAAAGATAGTAGCCGGCCGCGAGTTCGGGGTGCGCCTCCAGCAACTGGATGAACTGGACGATGGCGTGGACGCCTTCCGGTTCGTCGCCGTGGATGCCGGCAAAAATGCCGACGCGGATCGGCGTATCGCCGCCACGCGGCCCGACGAAGAGATAGCGCGGCAGTTCGTAACTTTCGCCGTTCACTTCAAACTTCGCGGCGTGATTGGCGACGAGGTTGGGCGAGTTCGCAGCAATTTTCTCCAATGGCGCGAGCAAGTTGGCGATGGAGCGGCGTTGTTTGCGTGGCGCTTGCGGCGCGTGTTTTATCGGTGATGTGACGAGGGTCATAATTTTTTCCAGTGTTTAATTTCGCTGCCATTGTCCGGCGTTCCACGAATTCGTGAAAGTCGCTTGCTCCGTGTGACCGTCCGCGTAGCCCACATTGGCGCGGCGGTTGTGCCGTTCGAGCAATTGCGCCTGCGAGGTCGTCCCCGGCGCGATGACTTGGATGGGATACAAGCCGCCGCGCGATGGCGTGTTGTCGCCGCGCCCGGCGTCGGCGAGGATGATGAAATTCGACGGCTTCACGATGGAGCTGTCCGTGTAGTTTTCATTGAAACCATAATTCGGGTTCGCCTGATACCAGGTGCTCTGACCGAAACCGGGTGAATAGTTGGCCTCGCTCAAGTTGAAACCATAGTCGGTTGTAAACCACTGGCCGGGTCCGGGTGTGGGCCAATCCACCGAGGCACGGCAGCGGAATGCGTTCGCGCCGGGATCCGCATTCGCGCCAGGATTGGAAATAAAACCAGTGCTGGCGATGAAAGGCTCGAGCTGGCCGCGAATGGAAAACGGAGTGCGGTCACTTGCCGTATCGGGAATCGCCCCCCAACGAGCCGTGTCGGTGGCTTCCCGTTCCGTGACGGCCTTGGGAAAGCGATCGTTGTTGTCGCCCAGGAAAAGTTTGAAGCCCACGTTGACCTGCCGGATGTTTGAAAGGCATGCCCCGCGCTTGGCGGCGTCCTTCGCCTTGGCCAGCGCCGGCAGCAGCATGGCGGCAAGGATGGCGATGATGGCAATCACCACCAGCAGTTCAATCAAGGTGAACGCGGTTCTTCCGGCGAACCCGGTCTGCCCGGCTGTGTATTGTATCGTGACGATTTGTTTGTTTATTTTCATAGTTCCAATTGGGTTTAATTTTTTGGAACCTCCGGCTGTCCGGTCAGCGCCGCTGTGTTTTGTTATTCGTTTGCTGTTTGTTTGTGCGGTGGCTTGTCCAGTCGCACCTCATTGCGGTTGATAGATCTGGTCGAACGTGCCGCCGTCGGCGAAGTGTGTTTTCTGCGCCTTGGCCCAGCCGCCGAATTCCCCGTCAATCGTGACGAGTTTCAACTGGTTGAAATTGGCGGCATATTTGGCGGCGGCGGCTTCCGAACGCGGGCGATAGAAATTCTTGCCGGCGATGTCCTGGCCTGCGTCGGAATAAAGATATTTCAGATACTCGTTCGCCACCTCGGTCGTGCCGTGCCGCTTCGCATTTTTATCCACCACAGCCACGGGCGGCTCAGCGAGGATGCTCAAGGACGGCGTGACGATCTCAAATTTATCCGCGCCAAATTCCTTCAGCGCCAGGTGCGCCTCGTTTTCCCACGCGAGCAGAACATCGCCGATTTCGCGCTGGACGAACGTCACGGTCGAGCCGCGCGCGCCGGTATCCAGCACCGGCACATTTTTGTAGAGCTGAGCCACGAATTCCTTGGCCTTCGCCTCGTCGTGATTATTCGCTTCCGAAGCGTAAGCCCACGCCGCGAGATACGCCCAGCGGGCGCCGCCGGAAGTTTTCGGATTCGCCGTCACGACGCTGACGCCCTTTTTCACCACGTCATTCCAATCCTTGATGCCTTTGGGATTTCCTTTGCGGACCAGGAACACGATGGTCGAGGTGTAGGGCGTGCTGTTGTTGGGCAGACGCTGCTGCCAGTCGGCGGGCAGCAACTTCGCCTGCTTCGCGATTGCATCAATGTCATAAGCCAGCGCCAGCGTGACCACGTCGGCTTCCAGGCCGTTGACGACCGCCTGCGCCTGCTTGCCCGAACCGCCGTGTGATTGCGAGATGTTGACGGTGTCGCCGGTTTTCCCCTGCCAGTATTTGACGAACGCCGCGTTGTATGCGGTGTAAAGCTCGCGGGTCGGGTCGTAGGAAACGTTGAGCAGCTTGAGGTCCTTCGCGCTGGCAGAAACCGCCAGCGACGTGGCCAGTAGAACTTTAAGAAATGTTTTCATGATTCGTAATGTTAAGTTTTCGTTCCGGTTAAAATGCCAGTTGCACGCGGGTGAAGAAAACGCTTTCCGGCTGGCGCGTCGTGACGGCCGGAGCGGTCGTCCCCGTTCCACCGCCGCCGGTGAACGTCGTGCGCGAATAGCTCGCGTTCAAGCGGATGTTTTTATTCAGATACCAGTTCAAGCCCGCCGACCAGGCTTGTGCCGCCGAAGCCG
>Ga0247670_1000067_pt1 | contig 33856 bp, 30 predicted proteins | sample CNK11_metaG_FD_183042 | JGI IMG/M metagenome (GOLD analysis project Ga0247670, IMG submission 183042) | Soil microbial communities from Purdue University Martell Research Forest, Indiana, United States - CNK11 | ecosystem: Environmental > Terrestrial > Soil > Temperate forest > Bulk soil...
CTGGTCGTAGTAGTGAATCTTCGTCACTCAAGTCGAGATTGGTATCACGAACCGTGGATAAATTGTCTATGAATCTGCCGTCTTCGGTAGCAGCAATGATCCATTTATACCCATAGGCAAACACACTAAACCGAGGCTGCAACCATGGGACGGGCAAAGCTGTGACGCCATTTTTATCGGGCTGAATTGTGGACGGAGAAAGACAGTAAGTCAACCATGGCAGGGAGATTCCAAGAAAATCTGGATCGTATGACCCGGTATAAAATCTGGATGGTGTAATGGTGACCACATTTGTATTGTAGTCGGCCTCGTGATTGTGGGCAGGTTGCAGACAATATGTATTTGTGCCGTCGCACCACATCTGTCCAATACTGAATTTTGATACATTATAATTAATGGCATGATCGCTAATGTCAATCAAGTTAGTAACGGTAATTATCCAATCGTCACCACAAATCGTCACATGAAATGCGGCCTCAACATGCTGGTAGTCAATTCTTGGTTCTCCCGTTATAGGATTTTGTGATGTGCCCTTATATGTTCCATAAATTTCAATGACTCGACTTAATTCACCGTCAGCGTGAGCATTTTGCGGGATAATCAAAATGACCATCAGGGCTAATGCCATTTTTCCAAAAATTCTCATCAAGACAACTCGAAGATTGGAGTAAATCCATGGCGTGGTAGTGAGCGTTAGGAAAACCAAGGACAAAGAGGTGAGGGTTTTCTCCTCGCTTTTGCTGACATGAAGTAGAACGCCCAAAGTTCCCAAACAATTGCAATGTTTTCCGCCGAGAAAATAAAATGCCCAGTGATACAACAACATCAACGCCACAAACGATAAAATCACAAAATTAGTGTTGGCCCGACCGCGAAATCCAACACAAACCACGGCGACACTACTTTCTAAAAGGCCAGCTGTTAAATATAAGTTGTTATTTGTCAAAAAAGGAAAGACCAGGTTAGGTAATGCGCCATTGTAACCTGTGATTCTTAAAAATCCAAAATGCGATAGTGCATACAATAACAAAAGCCCGCCTGCAAAGCAGTGCAGGAACGATGATACGTTCTTTGGAAAACTATTGGTTCTTTTTCCTAGATTTATTTCGCGCTCAAATTGTTCTGTTCCTTTGATGTGCATTGTTGGATTGAGAGTTTTTTATGTTCTGTTTTTTTCGCATCTCGAAATCGCAGTGCTGATCGGTTCGCTCAGCAGACCGCCGCAAGCGTTGAAAGTAAAACGCCTTAATTTCATAGAATTATTTTTATAAATCTATTTTCATTTTATTGGCGCAGCGAGCGGCGGTGTCGGTGCGTGGGGCGCGGGCGGAAAAGTGTTGGGCCGGAATTCATCATGCACTCCGGCGTTGGCAGGGTCGGGGGGGCGGCCACTGCAAATCTGTGGCGTTTTGGATCGTCAGTGCATTCATTTTGCTATACCCGAAATTGTCTCGTCACCGGAATGCTGACGACATCGCTCCATTGGCCGCCATGCCGGTGGCTTGGAGGTAGATGGCTTTGGATTTCATGCTAGTCATTTAGTTAAAAGTTAAGGATTGATGGATAAAATTAAAAACGAATTGATTTCGTCAGTTTGCTTTTGGCCACTACCGGTTTGGTTGATTATATCCCCGCTCCATTCATAAACTTAACGATGAGATTAGAACACGATTTCATGTGTGGGTGTAGGGCAATGGTTAATCATTTGGCAGCAATGTTAATCATTTGGACGCAATTCGAATTGGCGCGGCAGTTGGCGCTGGTGGTAGGGAGGGGCAGGCTCCCCAATGCTCCTTGAACTTGCGCGTAAAATTCGTCTGCTGTTTGTAGCCGAGACAGGCGGCGGTTTCCTTGATGGAGGAGCCATCGCGCAATAGTTCCATGGCCTGCTGTTGCCGTTGATCGGCGAGCCAGACTTTGGGTGTTTTTCCAAAGTGTTGGAGAAAGTGCCGGCGCAAGGTGTCGCGGGAAACGCCGCAGAGCTTCGCGAGCGTGGTGGCAGACCAACTGGTCTGCCGGGCGAGTTCAGGCCAGTTTTGGATTTGGTTTAATCTAGTGTTCAAGGTATTGTGTCTTCTAGCTCACGCGATCACCCAACACTTGTCCTACAAATCGAGGCAAGGCCGCAGAAGGCAGAATCATAAAGGCAAATGTTAATATGTTGGATTTGAGTTTATTGGATCCTTGCCAAATTGCGGCGTCTCTCGCTCCACGTGTCCATCTGCAAAAGTGATGTCACCTTTGCCCCCATGCCGTGATGAAATCCAATTCGCGTTGGGAACCCAACGTGAATCATCAATGGTTTTAGAACTCTCTTCCACTAACATGATTTTTGCGCTTGGATTCCTGATGGAAGCAGCCTTGAAAGGAAACACATTGCCATCCCAGTCGATAATCGTGGACATCCCCGGATTGACATTATTGGTGAGATCATAGCTAGTGAGCGAGTAGCTGTAACGGTAAGGATCTCCTACCACATTGCCCTGTGTTTGAAAGGACAAAGCCGTGCGGTCGGCAGGGCAGGTGAACAGGGTAGGGTTGAAATTTCCCACGAACTTCGCGATTGCGCTATTATTAACTTCCCGGCCATATTGCCACCAAATCCAGTCTTCCGGTTTTGGGCCGTAAATATTCTTCGATCCCGGCGCAGGAAAATGGTCACTGAAATCACCCCAATAAAGTTGAAACGCGATGCCCAACTGTCGCAAGTTGTTGAAGCACGTTGTTTGGTGGGCCTTGTCCTTTGCCTTGGCCAGCACCGGGAGTAGTAGAGCGGCCAAAATTCCTATGATTGCGATGACCACCAATAATTCAATGAGCGTGAAAGCGCGGGCACGATTTTGAGACAGCTCAATTCCATCCACGCAAATCTTTTTTTTGGTCAGTAAAGTTGGCATGTTCGTGCGATCTGGATGATAGACTTCAGGCTAATGCTGCGGGCGGCTTCTGCAGCGTGATGGTTGACATGCAATGCGGGCAGGCTATTTTTCGTCCGACTCCGTAAACTGGAAATTCAATTCTTCCGCCGCAAGAGGGACAGGAATTTTTTATTTGCCCGTTTGCTTTAACTGAAAATTTCCGCATCCGAGTCCAGACCCATGGAAATAGCAGTGAGATACTACCCCCAATCAGTAAGTAGAGTATCATCATCGTTAGCATTGTATCCGTCGTATTGGGAGAAATGCCAAAAACGTCTGACAGATTGGCAAGGTATCCGCCGAATCCACCGCGCATACCCAAAAAGGTAAGGCTGGCACGGTATATTGCCAGATTCATTGAAAGCCACAAGATCAACATTAATTGCAAAGGGATTTGCCTTCCAAAAAGGCAGACTAGCGCCACTGCCAGTTCAACTCCGCTCACAATCCAAAACAGGTGGCGGATGGAAATTTTGAAAATTGGATCGTTTGGTGTCGTGAATCCAGCGCTGGCCCAATTAGTCAAAAAGCCGGCGCTGGCCGCCGCAAGGAGCAATGCGCCGGATGAATAAATAAAGATGCGGATCAAGGTGAGTTGCATAAGCCAATAGTTTTGCCCCTAATATCCAAACAGGAATTTTGCTAGTTGTTGTGCCTGTTCACGCTTCGTGGAACTGGACCAATAAACATGTCCCGCGTCCTGATGTAGAGCAAGTGTCACAGACACCCCGGAATCGGCCGCCGCCTGTTGATATTTTATAGCTGACTTAACCGTGCCGGCGTCATCTATTCCACCATCAATCAGAATTTTTGAGAGATGCGGGCCTGATAAATCCGGAAGAGATGTTGGATTTAATAAAATTGCGCCCTTCCACAGATTTGGTTTCTTGGCGACAAGTGAAACGAGTCCTTCCGTCTCCGAACTCGACCCATAAAGGAACACGGCGTTGGTATCAATACCTGAATCCTTCACCAACTCAGCATAGACGGTCATGATATCTTCATCCCAGGGGTTTAAGTTTGCGCTTGTATAACTGGGCCTGTCCACGTTTACAAAGAAAGCCCCCCCATTGGCCGCCACCTGTGGATACACCTCCCAGCTATATAGTGACCGACCAATTAGCAAAGGCGATTTTTTGTTGCTGGAAGTCTTCGCTGGCTCCCACAAGTGATAGGTGATTTCCTTGCCGGATGTGTTTGTGACAGTCCTGCATAAGGGCACAATGTATTTCGTGTATTTAAAAGGCTGCTCCTGACTGGAATAAATACAGTTCAAAGATCCGGAGACCAGATCGTATTGCCAAATGCCGGGAGGCTCGTTTGTCAAGGAGCCCGCCACAAAAATTTGATTACGACTCACGGCAAAGCTAACGACCGAACCCCTGGCCAGTAATGATATGGAAGTGTCAAAGGTATTGGTCTTTATGTAGAGCGTCCTTTGTCCCAAGTCCTGCACAACATAGGCAATTCCCTTTTCATTGTCAGTCCACAGCACTTTCTCCATGGAATTTGGCAGGCTTTTGATGCTGCATATATTAGTGAATAAACCGGCACGAACCCCACCCCAAACCCCTTTTTCATCGGGCTGAAAACCGAACAGGCCGTAGCCTGTTTTATCACGGCATAGCAGCAGGAATTTCCCGGTGTCCAGCGAAAAAGAAAAGCCTTGGAGTCCAGTGGAAGTTGATTCGAATATTTGCTCCGTTAATCCGGTCGCGAAATTCAGGCGTTGGAGAGTGTTCCCTTCTTGCCAGACGACTGAGTGGGTGCTGGTAGCGGTGAGCGCGCTTGCCGGCTTTTGTGTGATGTTTTTGAATGGCTTAAGTGGAACCCATTCCCCGCCAGCCTTTTCTTCGACTGCCACCAAATCTCGTTTCCCATCCGTTATGCGCATGTAGGCAAAGGCATGGGGTGACAACCAGACGAAACCCGCCATCATTTCATGAACAGGAAAGCTATATAACATCTCACCCGAGTTCCCCTTGCAAATAATTATCCGAGAAAACAAATAGTCCTGTGGTTCATATCGCTGATACGCGAAGAAACTGTCGTCGGGTGCCCACCCTAGAAGCCGAAATCTTGCAGGGTCGTATTTCTTTCTCGATTGTTCATGCATTAAATGTTTCTGGCCACTCACTATATCCAATAAAAATATGCCAACACCTTGTTCGGTGCTCTGGCCAAATAATAATTTATCACAGGCTCTATTGGGCATTATTGGTATGGTTGAATACAATTTTCCAACGGCTGCAAGCTCAGCGGCAATTTCTTGTATGTGGGCAGGGCTGGCAGCCTTGACATACATGCGCCATCCAGCCATTAACCCCACGACCAAAACGGTCAATGAGAAACCGATAGCTGCTTGTTTAATGGAGGTCACGCGCATTCTTAATCCCAGTAAGATTTATGAAAGTTATTATTGGTGATTTCACACGGAATGTGTGGCGTTGTTTGTAAGTTGAATGATTAAAGCACATTAGATTCCAGTCAATCCCTCTTTCGGGGGATGCTTAAAAGAAGCATCGCGAAACAAATATTTTGAAATTAATACCGAAGCGGTCTCACGTTGCTGACCTGCTGTTTGATTTTTACTGTGCTTGCTCCCAAACCACCGGAAGTCAGAACGGTCGGATTTGTGCCTTCGGCGACTCTGCGAGGCTAGAGGTTTTTGGTTTCTGTTTTTGACATGGCGCGTTTTGTTTGAAGGGGGTGCCGTCCTGCTCTCTCCGTAGTCCGCTTGCCTCGCCGCCATTTTCTTCAAACTTCTGATTCTCGCTTTGCGAGGCGTTTTATTTCCGGCGACGAAGGGCATGGGTCACGCCAGCGACCTGGCTATCCGGTAACGCCTCATCTTTCGCTGTCATGCCCCATGCACGCCGGAAATAAAACTGAGTTTGTTCATAAGACGGCTCCGCCCAGGTGAAGCAAGCGGCATACGGCGAGACACGGACGGCGATCATCAAAAAAATGCTTATGAAAAACAATCTCTCAGGTGAAGCAGCAGCTCCAGCAAACGCCGGCCAGCTATCATCATTCGAACGGGCCAAAATCAATCTGGCTCTACGCCGGAAGAATCGGAAACTCGAAACCGAAAAGTTACTGGCGTTGCTCCGCAGCAAAACACCGGACTTCTTTGCATTGGCCGAAGTGGTTGGCAAGTGGGTTTGGATTCAGTTTTCGGACAAGCAGCCGCCCACCGTCACCTGCGTTTTGGCCGGGCTTGGCTTTCATTGGAACAACACCCGCCAGACGTGGCAGCACCCGTGCGGCATGATTCCCGACGAACGCGCGACCTCGTCCTCGGAAGGGATGCTGCGCCTCGGGTCGCGCAAGTAATGCGTTTACTGCGCGGAGAATTTCGCCCGTTCATTGCCGCTGGGATCCCTAAAATCACTGAGCCGGCCTTTCATTACGGTGCCGTCCGGCAGCTTCAACGTGATTTGCGGGGGCCAGCCAGCCTGGGCCAGCGCCACGCTGTCCACCACGCCCACGGCGCGGGAAATTTTGTGGACCATGATTTCGCCGAGAAAGCCTTCACCGGTGGCGGGAATTTTAGTTTTGCCCATGTGGCTATTATGCGGAGGAAATCCGGCGCGTTCAATGCCGGATTGCCGGGTTGCCAACCCAGTCACCATGAACGAAAGCCATGAGAAGTGTTGGCTGGATCGGATCCGAACGCCCAGGCTTGATTCCGGCCCAAAATCAGCTGACTGGAGGCTAAACGCCCGCCACCGGTCGCCGGCATTCGGCGTAAAGCGCATCATAGACGATGAATTCGCGTTGCAGAATTTCGGCATCGCTCAAGCCCAAGGCACTGAAGCCAAAAGCCACCCAGCGCAAGCCTTCGCCCGCCGCAGGATGATCTTGTGCGGCCGGCTGATCTGGCGGGGATTTTCGCAAAAAGAGCCTGGCTCAAACCCAAATGAGCCAGGCCCTGAAACCCAAACCCTAAAACCCTGCGCAATGCCAGCCCGGACCGCGATGATTCGGTTCAAACTGTTTGCCAGGATGTTTTGCGCCCGGATCTCCAGGCGATCCGGGCCGGCGATTGATGGGCGGTTCAAATCATTTCGCGTCGTTGGTGGCGTCGGCCTTCATCTTCTGAAAGACGGCCAGTTGAGTCTGGAGGTCGGCGTTGAGTGCTTTGACCTTTTCCGCCTGCGCCAGTTGCACCGCCAGCAGGTTTTTCCGGGCGGCTTCCAGATCCTCCGGTGAACCGCTGGTTTGTGCCTCGACCACTTTTTGCCGGGCCGGCTTGATCAGGGTTTCGACCTCGAGGTTGACCTCGTTGCACCGTTTCAGGAATTCAGCATGAAAAATCTGGTCGGCCTGCTCCACGGAAACGGCGGTTACATCGGGAATGAGCCGGTTGATGGTGGCGATGATTTTGGGGTTGGGCTTGGCGATTTCGGGCGCGGGGCTGGCCGGAGCGGCGGTGGCGGCCACGCGTTGGATGGCGCGGGCCAGATCGAATTCCAACGCCGGTTCCCATTCCGGCTGGAGTCGCGCAAAGGCTTCGCGGTCATTGCCGCTGGCGATGGCCAGGCCGAGAAAACAGGCCTCGCCCTTGTCCAGATTGAAGGGCTGGATGCCGTCCGCGCTGGCGGCGTTGGCGTTGGCCTTCGCCGGCGTGTCCAGATTGGCCAGCTGAATTTTACCGCCGCTGGCGGTTTGCATGGCGTTGAGCAATTGCGCCACGCGTCCGGCAAAAGACTGAAGCGTCTCATCTGCGCTTCCCGCCGGGAGCAGGGCGTAGTAACGGATGGTCACCGGCGTGGTCAACTGGCCCAGCACCGCCCTGGTCGAGCCGGAGAGCGGGTTGGTTGCAGAGCGGGGAGGATGGGTGTGGAGCCAGATGCCGGCCAGCGCAATTCCCGCCGCGAAGACGAGAATGACCAACGCGAGTGACGGGAGATTGGACTTTAGTGCGGGGTTTGCATTTGCATTCATAAATTTAAAATTGTATTAGCTGGGTCATCTTCTGTCATGGCGCGAGACTGTCAATTTAGAAACTGGCAAAAACCAATTCTGGGCATGCATAAGCCAAATTACGGTAAGTCGGTCCGCCGTTCGACACCTACCTTCATCCTCGATAAAGTGAACCTCCAGTGTTCGCCGGTGTCCGCCAGCAGTTGCGAGGAAGCGGGCGACGAGCCGGGGCGGTGGATGAAAGGTTCAGTTCAATTTTTGGTCGCTTGAAAATTTCCTCTATCAAAAAAATGATGGCGGCCCTGGCAGTGGCCAGCCTGGGGTTGGGCGGTCTGCCGTTGACGGCCCAGCAGGTGCAGCATCTCACCATCACGCAGCCGGGCGGCATGCCGGGCCTGCCGGTGATGACCGGCATCATCCAACTCAGCAACGGCGTGCAACTCACGTGGTCCGGACCTTCCGGCTATTATCAAGTCTTCCAGAAAAGCAACAACCTGAATGCCGCGTGGGTGGCGTTGGGCAAGTCCACCAACCTGGCCTGCACGGCCACCATCACCAAACTTTACAGCAATGCGTTTTTCCGCGTCTCCGGGCCGGCGCCAAAATATGCCGGATACCAACTCTGCCTCGAGTGTCATAACAACGTCTGCCGTTATGTGACGAACACCGCGCACGCCAGCGCCTTCAGCAATCCGGACTTCAAGGCGGCAGGCGGACAGAACAACGCTTCCTGCCTGCCGTGCCACACCGTGGGCTACGGATTGCCCACCGGGTTCGTGAGTGCAACGGCCACGCCGCGGCTCGCCAATGTGCAGTGCGAAAATTGTCATGGCCCGGCGGCCAACCATGCCGCCAACCCGGATGATTTCACGGTGGTGCCGCGTGTGGACATTGCTGCGACCGTCTGCGGCGGCTGCCACAGTGCGAGCCATACCGCTTACAATAATGCGCCGACGTATGAGGAATGGTCGTCCAGCGGCCACGCGGCGGTCGTGCCCGACGTGCTGCAAAGCATGGCTTCCAACACGAACAACATCCGGAGCTGCGGCGTGTGTCATTCGGGCTCCGCCCGCCTCGCGATGATCGGGGGAAAGAATCCCGCGATCACGCTCACGAAAGATTACAATGTCCCCATCACCTGCGCGGTCTGCCACAATCCGCATCAGACCAACAGTTCGCCGGATCAACTGCGCAACCCGGTTTCCTCGACCAATTATTTTGCGCTGACCAGCGCGGACACGGCCACCGTGGCGGCGTTCACCAATAAATACAACGCGAGCATCAACATCAATGTTTGCGCCCAGTGCCACAATGATCGTGGTGCCACCTGGGTGGATACCTCGCGCGCACCGCATCATTCGTTGCAGTATAACTTTCTGCTCGGTTCCGTCGGCGAATTGCTGAACGGTCCGGCCACGTTCAGCCCGAGTCCCCATGGCGGCCTGCCGTCCTCCGCCAGATATTCCTTCTCCGGCACGTTCTATCTGACCAACCAATGTGCGTCCTGCCACATGCAAAGCGACAACAGCAATGCCGGCAATCATTCCTTCGCGGTCGCGAGTGACGCCGTCTGTTACAACTGTCATTCCACCCCGCCGGAACTGCTGCAAGCAGAGCTGACGCTGTCCATCTCCAACAGCGTGACCACGCTGCTCACGTCCTTGAACCAGTGGGCCGCCCGCCAGACCAATTCCCTGCTGGCAACCAACGGCGTGGTGGCCTGGGAATACACGACGCCGGGCGGCTTGACGTGGCAGTCCGATTCAGCCGGCATTGTGACCAGTTGGTCGCTGAACAATCCGGTGACATTCACCGGCCCAAATTCCGCCGGTCAGGCATTGATCCCGGATCAGATCAAACGGGCACGGTTCAACCTGTATCTCGTTTTGAACGACGGCAGCTTTGGTGTCCACAACCATGCGTTGGAGGTTAATCTCTTGAACGCCGCACAAATCTGGATCTTGCAGGTGTTGCAATGATCAATCACGAGCAGCTCAAAATCGCATGAAGACCTTTTCATTCCTCAACCAGCTCTGGCTCGGCTGCCGGCAACGGCGTGGCCTGGTCCTGGCGGGTGTCGCGGCGCTCCAGTTGCTCGTGGCGATTTCCTGCAGTTCCATTTCACGGCAGGCGGTGATGCTGCCCGATGTGCCGGGAGCGAAATACATCGGCTCCTCGGAATGCGAGCAGTGCCATGAAGAGATCACCAAGAGCTTCGCGACGGCCGATCACGCCCGCCTGATCGCGGTGGGGCCCAATGCGCTCGGCGTCGGCTGCGAATCGTGTCACGGACCGTGCAGCCTCCACTCGGATTCGGGCGGCGAGGTCAAGCCGCCTTACAGCTTCACCGCCGGACGGCCGATGCCCGTGGGCTTGGGCGGGCCCACGCCCGGAGCGTCGCCGGCGCGGGCGAAGGAAACGGTTTGTTACACCTGCCACATGGACGTGCGCGGCCAGTTCGAACTGCCCAGCCATCATCCCGTGCCCGAAGGCCGGATGACGTGCATCCTCTGTCATCCGCCGCACAAGGGGATCGCCCACGCGGGCGGCAGCACGCAGATGCTCTCGCAGGAGGAGAATTGCCTGCAATGTCACCAGGCCCAGCGCGGACCGTATGTGTTCGAACACGAGGCGCTGCACGAAGGCTGCACCAGCTGTCACACGCCGCATGGCAGCGTCAACGCCAAATTGCTCACCGCGCGCGATTCCACGCTCTGCCTCAAATGCCATTTCCAGCAAGTCAAGGGCGGACAGATTCTGATCGGCGGTTCCGATCACACGGTGCGATTGCAGGAAGGCAGTTGCTGGACGGCCGGCTGCCATGAAGCCGTCCACGGGTCGCGCGTGAACTCGTCGCTGCGATTCTAAATCATCAACGGAAAGCCGATGAAAACAAAATTCTCCACCCAAAATCAACGTGAGCAAGCCGCGCGGCGGGCGTGGTATCGCCGTTGCATCATGGTTGGGGCGATGTTGGTGGCGTGCGGAGCGACGGCGCGGGCCGACAGCACGAACGCTCCGGCGGTGAAACCGGTAAAGCCGTTGACGCCGGAACAGATGTATGAAGGCGGCAAGGACACCTACACCGACTGGGTGGAACTTTCCGCCGGCGGCCTGATGACCAGCAGTGGCAGCAGTGCGCAGGCGCAGCAGCAGTATCAGATGAGCAAGGGCGCGTTCGGCGGCATCAGCGACCTGCACATCCAGCAGGACGTGGCCAAGAAAACCACGCTGACCCTGGACGGCCACGCGTTGTTCGACCAGAACGATTACAAGGTGATCCTCGGTTTGTCGCGCGAAGAGCTGGGCTACGTCAAGTTCACCGCGAGCGATTTCCGCACCTGGTATAACGGCGCCGGCGGTTATTACCCGCCCACCCGGATGCAGTATAAGCTCCCCAATGATGAGTTGTCCCTGGACCGCGGCGAGATTTCCGTCGAAGCGGGCCTGACCTTGAAAGATCTGCCGCAGGCGGTGTTCAAATACACCCACAGCTTTCGTGACGGCGATAAAAGCTCCACCATCTGGGGCCCCGTGCATCCCAACCTGACGACGACCGTTGCGGGTGTCTTCCCGTCCCTCTACAACATCGACGAGAAGGTGGACAGCTACGCGCTGGATCTGACCCATCACATCAAATCCACGGACTTGGGCGTGGGCGTGCGCTACGACACCGCGAGCCTGGCCGACACGCGCAAAGAAACGTTCTGGTCGGGCGAACCGGTGCAGCGCGATGTCACCAACAAACAGGGGACCACATATGACCTGTTCAACGTGCATGCCTTCAGCGAGACCTGGCTCAAAAAGAATCTGTTGTTCTCCACCGGCTACTCGTTTGCGAATTTAAACGAGGGCTTTTCCGGCAGCCGCGTCTACGGCGACGACTTTGACGTGGCCTACAGCCCCGATCCGTTGAACGGTCTGGGTTACACCAGCCTCAACGGCGGGGCGCACAAGCAGGAGCACGTCATGAACGTAAACCTGATGACCATCCCGCTCAAGAACCTGACTATCGTGCCTTCGCTGCGCGTGCAGCAGGACAGCTGGGACGCGAATTCCAGCGGCACCGGGACGCTCGGTGACGACACGGGACCGTTCACCAGCAACAGCAACGGGGATTCACTGGACGTGCGGGAGCGTCTGGATGTGCGCTATGCCGGCGTGACCAACTGGGTTTATTACTGCGGTGCCGAATTGACCGAGGGCAACGGCAATCTGGATGAAAAAGGCGGGCTCAGCCAGGTGAACGGCTTCGGCCCGCCGCCCATCCAAAGGCACACCGACGACACGCGCTGGTTCCAGAAGTATTTTGCCGGCGCGCGCTGGTATCCGACCCGCCGCGCCACCATTGATCTGGGCGGTTATTACAAGAGAAACGAATACAACTACAACGACCCACTCGACAGCACCTACAATGGCGCGGGCAGCCCGGATCGCTACCCGGCCTACCTGATCCGCCAAAGTTTTCAGACCTACGACGGCAATGTGCGCCTCACCCTGCGGCCTGCGCAGAACATCATGCTGGTCACCCGTTACGAATACCAATGGTCCACGATCGACACCACGCCCGACGCTATCTCCGGGTTGAACGAAACCCAGTCGTCGAAAATGACCAGCCAGATCATCGGCGAGAACGTGAGTTGGAGTCCGTGGTCACGCCTGTGCCTGCAGGCCGGATTCAACTACGTGCTCAGTGAGACAAAGACGCCGGCCGCCGACTACACCAAGGCCGTGCTGAATTCGCAGAACAACTACTGGACGGTGACGTTCAACTCGGCGGTCGTGCTGGATGACAAGACGGACCTGAATATGAGCTACCTCTACTATCAGGCAAGCGATTACCACAACAACACCCCGGACGGCCTGCCGCTGGGCGCCGGGGCGGATTCGCACACCGTGACGGCGGGCATCACGCGGCGGATCAATCCGCATCTGCGGGTCAACGTGAAATGCGCCTACTCGCAATACAACGACTGGGCTTCCGGCGGGAACAACAACAACACCGCTGAAATGGTTTACACCAGCCTGCAATACCGGTTTTAAATTCAACGCGAAGCCGGGAAGCTTTCTTCATTTGTCGGGAAAAGTTCCGTGGACGCAAAGGGTCGCCACCGGCAGCAACCAAAGCGGACGTGAAACGCTCGAGGAATAACTCAAGGCCCTGCGGTCAACTACCGTGGAGCCAATAAGTGCCGGTTGCAGCTCGAAAATTTTACGCTTCCAGCAGACGCACGGGCAGGGCATTGACACTTTTGCCGGTGGCGCGGCGCACCGCGTTGGCGACGGCGGGCGCGATGACGATGATGGGCGTCTCGCCCGCGCCAACGGAAGGCAGGTCCGGCCGGTCCAGCAGATGCACGTCCAGTTCCGGCAGGTCATCGAATCGCGGCACGCGATATTTCCGGAATGAAGCATTGGTGATCTCGCCGTTCTCAAACTGCATTTCTTCCCGCAACGCCGCGCCCAGGCCCATGACGATGCCGCCCTGCACCTGCGCGAGCAGATTGGCCGGGTTCAAAATCTTGCCGCATTCAAATGCCTGGCAGACGCGGGTGACCTTGATCGTGTTTTCCTTGCGGTCAATGGCCACCTCCGCGCACGCGGCGACGAATGAGCCTTTCTCCATTCCGCACGCCAGGCCGACGCCAAGGTTCGGGTCTTTGTTCTTCACGCGGGTTGACCAGTCGAATTCTTTCGCGGCCTTTTCCAGCACGGCGCGCAGCCGCGGATTCTCCAAATGCGCGAGCCGGAATTCCAGCGGATCAGCGCCCGCGGCGGCGGCGACTTCGTCCATGAACACTTCGCGGGCGAAATTGTTCGCCGTCGAAGCCAGCGCGCGATACGAACCGTGGCGCAACGGCGGCTTGGACGCGACGTAATGACAGTTCTTTTTGCCGGCGGTGTAAGGCGACTCCACGGCCTGTGCGCCGGAATTGATGTTGATGAAATACCATGTCGCGATCTTGCCCTGCGCATCCAGGCTCGCCTCGGCTTCGATGACGCCCGCCGGACGGAAATACGCCCAGGTGAATTCCTCCTCACGCGTCCAGCGCAACGACACCGGTTTGCCGGCGGCTTTGGCGAGTCGCGCCGCTTCGAGGGCGCACTCGCCCGTGTGTTTGCCGCCGAAGCCACCGCCGAAATCGGGGATCACGACCCGCATGTTTTCCGGCGGCAGATGAAATGCCCGCGCCAGTTCGCTCCGGACGCCGAACGGATTTTGCGAGCCGGTCCAGACCGTCAGCTTGTCGTCGTTCCATTCGGCGACCGACGCGCGCGGTTCCAGCGGCGCGTGCTGGATGTAAGGAACGTGATATGTCCCGCGCACGACTTTTGCCCCGGCGATTTCGTCGGCATAGGGATTTTTCGGCACACCGCCCTCGGCGTTCTGCACGAGGTAATCGAAAAGCTCCTTGCTCGACGGCTGCGGCTTGGTCTCCCATTTGGCCGTGTCGGAAATCTTCTGCAATGCGGTTTCCGCGAGCGAGGAATTCGGCGCGGTCACGCCGACAAACTGGTCGTCCTGCACGACCACCACGTCCTTCATTGCTTTTGCGGGAGCGAGATCAATCGAAATCAGTTTCGCGCCGAACGACGGCGCGCGCAGGATTTTGCCGTAGAGCATTCCCGGCCGCGCGATGTCCGACGGATACTTGTGCGCGCCGACAACGATGTCACGCGCGTTGGGCCGGAGCGCCGGAATGCCGAGCACCTTCAACTCTGCGACCGCCGTCAACGCGACATCCGACGGAATCGCCTGCTCCAGCAATTTCGCGGCCTCATCGCTGTTCGCCAGATCGGCGTAGGTGAGCGAGCGCTTGCCAGTTGCGTCAAAAACTTTTCCGTCGCGCATCTGGACCGCGCTGCGTTCGACCTTCCATTGCTGCGCCGCGAATTCCAACAAGAGATTCCGCGCCGCCGCCGCGCCATGCCGCACGGCGGGAACCGTCCGCGGCGTCGTAGCACTGCCGAACGTGCCTCCGTCGTCGGGAACCGTTCCAGTATCAGCCATCAGCATGGTTACGGTGTTCAACGCCACGTCGAGTTCTTCGGCCGCCGCCTGCGACAATTCCGTGCGTGCGCCCTGTCCGCCTTCGACCTTGCCCGTCAGGACGGTGATCGAGCCGTCCTTGCCGAGATGAATGCGTGCGCCAAGATTCTTCGCGCCGCCCGCCCGGCTGCGCTGGCCGCTTTCCTGCGCGATGGCCGGAAGCGTGACGGCGAGGAGCAGCCCGGCGCCGAGCACTTTCACGAACGACCGTCGGCTCAAACCGAAATCATAATCCACACGCTCGACCAGTTCGTCGTAGTCGATCTCTTCCAAATCTGGTTGGGGAATTTCCGGTGAAATAGTTTTCATGCGTGGGCCTTTCCGTTTTGCGTCACCGCCCGATGGATCGCCGTCTTATACTTCGCATAGCTGCAACAGCGACAGATGTGTTTTTGCATCTGCGCCATCACGTCCGCTTCGGACGCCGCGGGTTTTTGTTTCAACGCCCCGACCACGCCCACGATCATGCCGGCCGTGCAATAACCGCATTGGAACGCGCCCTCCGCCAGAAACGCCGCCTGCACCGGATGCAGCTGGTCACCGCTTGCCAGCCCTTCAATCGTCACGATCACCGCCTTGGCCACGTCGCCGACGGACGTGATGCACGATGGCGTGCTTACGCCGTCAATCAGCACCGAGCACGCACGACATTGGCCCTCGCCGCAGCCGAACTTCGTCCCGGTCAGTTGAAAATCTTCGCGCAGCACTTCGAGCAGGGACCGGTCCGCGTCGGTGGTGACGGTCCGGGCTTTTCCGTTCAGGGTGAAGCTGATTTTTGTGTCCATAAACAGCCGTTCGAAATTGGTTATGCTGAGGGATCACAATGAACCGCAGCGCGAATGGGTCAATGATAAATTATCCACCGGCATTCCCATGCGATAAAACATCCGCCGGAATGATTTGGACGACCGTCCTCACCCCGGCCCTCAATTCATACCCTCACCCGGTCTGCGGCCACCTCCTCCGAGGAGAGGGAGAAACGTGCGCCGCGTCTTGGGAATGTGGTTCGACGGGATTGGCCGGATGCGTTTCCGACCAACTGAAAACTGGCTGTGGTTTGTCCTCTTCTTCCGTCTTCGCTGCGCTATGACGCGACTCCAAAAATGAACCGCGCCGTAGCGCAGCGAAGGCGGGTGGGGAGAGGAAACAGGTGAGGGTGGGCGTGAAAATAAATTGGTCACCTCGCATTTATACTTACGATACTAATCGTAAGCCTGATTTGATTTGCGGTAAGGCTTGTGCTGAAGATAAAGCTCAACACGGTTCAGGACGTTTGTGCGATTGTCTTCGGGAACCCCGCCAATGCTTGCAGCTTGTTTCTGATATTTTACCGCCTGTTCAAAATCACCTGTTTCGGCATAAGCTGCCGCCAAGGTGTCCACACACTCGTATTTTTTCCACTTCGTCAAATCGCAGGCTTTCACCGCCAATGCCACCGCCTTTTTACCATCTCGGATTTGACTGTCCGGACAGGTTGCCAGTAACCAAGCCAATACATTATATGCGCCATACCCTTTGGGTTTCAGCTTGATAACCTTTTCCAGATCATGGATAGCATTCGTGTATGAGCCTAATTTAGAGTAGATGCGACCTCGTCCAAAAAGCCCAAGCCAATCCTCGGGGTTTAGTTGAATCGCATGATTATAATCACTCAATGCTTTATTAATCTCATTGTGAAGATTGTAAGAATCCGCACGGTCATCATATATCTCATAATCATCAGGCCGGGATTTCAAGGCTTCGGTCAAATCAGCGATGGCATTTGTGAATGAGTGCTTCCAGTAGTAGGCTTGGCCACGCGCCTTAAAAACACGTCCATTGTCCGGTTCGGTTTTTAATACGATGTCGTAATTGGTTATCGCGGCATCCAATTGCTGGTTCCCGGAATAGGCGTATCCAAGCATCTCATGGGCTAGGTCTTCATTCGGATTGAGGTCGATTACTTTGTTTAAATCGTCAATCGCTTTCGTAAATTCCATGGTCATGACAAATACAGCACCGCGACCAGCATATGCCTTGGCCGATTTTGGATTTAATCGGATTGCTTCCGAATAATCTTTTATCGCTTGTTCATAGTCCTCGCTTTGTCGCGCTTCTTTACCATGCTCAAGTAATTCTTTGACTTTTTCCTGGCTTCCGCACCCAGCTACGAATGCAAGCGCGAAAACGACGACTGCATAAATGAGCAATTTAGTTTTCATTTATTCCGCTTCAACAGAAATTCCGCCAGCGCTTCGAGGGCGACGGCTTTGCCTTTGAAAATGTCCAGCGCGGCAAACGCCTTGGCCGTCAGTTGCGCCGCGATCTTCCGCGATTTTTCCAGTCCCACAATGGCGGGATAGGTCGCCTTTTGCACGGCCACGTCCTTGCCCGCCGTTTTGCCGAGCTGCTCGCTGGTCTGCGTCACGTCCAGGATGTCGTCAATCACCTGGAACGCGAGGCCCACGTGGTAGCCGAAGTCGGTGAGGGCGGCGAGCTGCGCGGGTGTGCAGTTGGCGCTCATGCCGCCGAGCCGAACGGAACAGCAGAGCAGGGCGGAGGTCTTGCGTTCGTGGATGTAGCGGAGTTCGGCCACGGAAAGTTTTTTACCTTCGCCTTCCAGATCCGCCACCTGCCCGGCGACGAGTTGCAACGAGCCGGAAGCCTTGGCAATTTCCAGGATCAAATCGCGGTGCGAGTAGCGCGGCCAGCCCTTGGCCTGCGCTGCGATTTCAAACGCCTGCGTCAACAGCGCGTCGCCCGCCAGCACGGCGATGCCTTCGCCGAAAACTTTGTGGTTGGTCGGCTTGCCGCGGCGGAAATCGTCGTTGTCCATCGCCGGCAGATCGTCATGGATGAGCGAATAGGTGTGGATGCACTCGACGGCGCAGGCGAGCGGCATGGCGGCGGCATCGGTGCCGCCGCAGGCCGCCGCCGCCGCGAGCAAAACGGCGGGACGCATCCGCTTGCCGCCGGCGAAGAGCGAGTAGCGCATGGCCTTGTGGATGGTGGCGGGCTTGGTCTTCTCGGATGGGAGAAATTTGTCGAGCGCGGCGTTGACGGCGTCGGTGCGGGTGGCAAGAAATTGGTTCAGATTGAACGATGATTTTTTGGCGGCCATAAAATGATGGGCAGAAAATGCCGGAAAGCCGCGCCAGTTTGAAGGTTTTAATTTCGTCAGCACTGCTTGCGGCGGCCGCTAACCGCCGGTGTTTGCCGGCAACCGTCCCCGGTGTTCCCAGAGCGCCGCTGCCAGGCCAAGTTTGAAGGGAATTATTTGATTGCCTTCAAGCGCGCGGTGCGTATCCTGTGCAACTCGATTTGAGCTGATTGATATAACCATGAACGCTGAACTTTGCAAAAGAGCCAACGAAAAGGTTGGCAACCCGAATGTCCTCGTGAACATCGTGTCGCGCCGCGTGCGCCAGTTGAACTCCGGCGGCGGCGGCATGAGCCGTCCCCTGATTGACAACGTGGGCAACCTGGGCGCGGCGGACATCGCGCTGCGCGAAATCCTGGAAGACAAGATCGGCTGGGACATGCCCGAGATCGTCGCCTTGGTCCGTCCGGTGGGCAAGAAGCGCAAGAAGCGGTAAGCGCGGTTCCTAAACTTTACGAAAGCCGGAGGAATTTTTCTTCCGGCTTTTTTGTTTTCACCAACCAGAAGATGGAACCACGAAATACACGAACCACACGAAATCAAGGTTGTGGCACACCCAGTTTGGAACGTCGGGCACCGTCCCGGCGCGAAGCTGATCCGGCTCCAACTGGCCGGGACGGTGCCCCGCGCTCCGTTCAAGCGGCAAACGATGCCGTGACTGAAACCAACGTTATTGAGACGTTTGCTCTGCCGGAATTTCCTTGCGTGTTTTTAGTGTGTTTCGCGGTTTCATCCTTTAAAATCCTGCCATGGCCGACATCGTGACCAATCATAAAGCCCGGCGCGATTACCACATCCTCGAAACCTTCGAGGCGGGCATCGTGCTGCACGGCACGGAGGTCAAGTCGCTGCGCGCAGGCAAGGGCCAGATCGCCGACGCCTTTGCGCGCATCGAAAAAAACGAGGCCTGGATTTACAACGTCCACATTGATGAATACTCGCATGGCAACCTGCAGAACCATGCGCCCAAGGCGCCACGCAAGCTGCTGCTCCACAAATCGGAGATCCGCAAGCTGTTTGAGCTCGGCTCGGTCAAGGGCAACACCATCGTGCCGCTCTCGTTCTATTGGAAGAACGGGAAGGTGAAAGTCGCGCTCGGTGTGGGCAAGGGCAAGGTGGAGTTCGATCGGAGGGACGACATCAAGAAGCGCGAGTCCGACCGCGAACTCAAACGCGCGACGATGCATTGGAAGAAGGGAAAGTGAAAGCGGGGATGGAATATGGAGGATGGCGAATCGTCAACTCAACCCGCGTCTCCAAAAATGAAAAAATCCACGGGCCGTTTTTCAAAACCTAGCCGAGGTGACGAGGCTCAAACCAGAAGAAATTCAGAGACTCCTCACGTCGTCTGCTACACTCGGAAGCAAATCCCCAGGTTTATTTCACTCGCGTTTGCCGGCTTGCTGACAGCGGCGAATTTGTGTTTCGCCGGCGCGACCAATTCCATTTCTACCGCCTCCACCACGACCAACCGTCCGGCAAGCTGGGCGCGACCGTTGGTATTGCCGGGCCTCACCAATTTTTATCAGGTCACCACAAATCTGTATCGCGGCGCGCAACCCACGGCGGAAGGCATGCGGCAATTGAAAGCGATGGGCATCAAGACCGTCATCAACCTGCGCGCGTTTCATTCGGACACGGATGAAGTGGCGGGCACCGGCTTGAAAAGCATCCGGTTTGAAACCAAGCCCTGGCACGCGGAGGAGGAAGATGTCGTCGGCTTTTTAAAAGCGGTCACGGACACGAACAACCTGCCGGTGTTCGTCCACTGCGAGCGCGGTGCGGATCGCACCGGCACAATGTGCGCCATGTATCGCATCGTCGTCTGCGGTTGGACGAAACCGGAAGCCATCGAGGAAATGAAGCGGGGCGGCTATCACTTCAGCCCGGTCTGGAAAAACCTCGTGACGTTCATCGAGCAGGCGGATATTGCCGAGATCAAGCGGCGAGTCGTGCTGCCGGGCAAGTAAAAGCGAAGATGGAGGATTGCGGATGGAAGATGGAAAAGAAAAATGGCGTTCCTTGCGGAACGCCATCTTCAATTCTCTATTCTCGTTCCGGCTTAAGCCTTCTTGGCTTCGTCACCTTTTTTCCAGGTGCGCTTGGGTGCCTTGGTGATGAGCCCCTTTTTGAGGGCGCTCGCCGAGACGCGGACGTAGCGGACTTCGCCGCTGGGCAACAACGCCTTCACCCGCTGCAAATTCACATGGAACTTGCGCTTGGTGATCGCGGTGATGTGCGTGCCGATACCGCCGCTCTTCTTCGATTTACCACTGCGCCAGATGATGCTGCCTTTCATCGGGCGTTTGCCGGTCAATTCACAGATTCTTGCCATAAAATATCTTTCGTAAAAGGCCGCATAGACTATCCGTCGTGCGCCATGATGCAAGCATTATTTCCGCAAATTTGCGTGCCTTTGGCCGTTGCCAATCGTATCTTCACACCTCTTTTATGGCTACGATTAAACCTTTTCCCGCCCTGCGACCCAAACCCGAACTTGCCGCCCAAATCTGCGAGCTGCCCTACGATGTCATGTCCTCGGATGAAGCGCGCCAGATGGCGGCAGGCAATCCGTTGAGCTTTCTGCACGTCAGCAAGCCGGAGATTGATCTGCCGCCGGGCACGGATCTGTATTCGGCGGAGGTTTACGCGAAGGGCAAAGAGAATTTTAAAAAGCTGATCGCCGACGGCGCGCTGAAACAGGATGCGCAGCCGGCCTTTTATCTCTACCGGCAGATCATGGACAGCCATGCGCAGGTCGGCCTCGTGGCGGCGGCGAGCTGCGCGGAATACTTGAGCGGCATCATCAAGAAACATGAGTTCACGCGCCCGGACAAGGAAGACGACCGTGTGCGCCACATCGAGGCCTTGGATTCCCAGACCGGCCCGGTGTTCCTGACCTATCGCGCCAGCGCGGCGTTCGATGAATTTGTCGCCAAGAAAAGCGCCGAAACTCCCGCCGTGGATTTCACCGGCAAGGACGGCGTGCGGCACACGTCGTGGACAGTGGCGGATGCTGAAGGCATCGGCTTCATTGAGGCGCAGTTCGCGCAGATTCCGGCGCTGTATATCGCCGACGGGCATCATCGCAGCGCGGCGGCGGCGCGGGTGTTTCAATCACGCCAGGGTGCAGGCCATAGCGGGCAATTCCTCACCGTCATTTTTCCGCACAACCAGATGCAGATTCTGCCCTACAATCGGGTGCTGAAAGATTTGAACGGCCTCGCGCCCGCCGAACTGCTGAAGAAGCTGGAGGAGGTCTTCAACATCGTCCGCCTTGGCAGCGCCACGCCGACGCGCAAGCACGAGCTGGGACTATACATGAATCACCGCTGGCACACGCTGACGCTCAAGCCCAAGCTGACCGCCAGCAAGGACCCGATCGAACAACTCGACGTGACGCTGCTGCAAAAGCAGGTTCTCGCGCCGCTGTTCGGCATCGACGATCCGCGCACGAGCAAGCAGATCAATTTTGTGGGCGGCATCCGCGGCACGGCGGAACTGGAGAAACTCGTGAACAGCGGCGAATACGCCTGCGCCTTCAGCATGTTCCCGACGAGCATCGAGGATTTGATGACCATTGCCGACGCGGGCGGCATCATGCCGCCGAAGAGCACGTGGTTTGAACCGAAGCTGCGCGACGCCATGTTCTGCCACATGATCTGAAGCGGATGGATGGATTGGTGGATGAATGGATTATTGGGCGGACGTGGGAAGTCCATTTATCCACTAATCCAAACATCCATCAATCCGTCTCGGTTTTCTTTCGTGTGTTTCGTATGTTTCGTGGTTAATAATTCCGCGTGTCAACCGCCCGCCTGCAACGCAGTCTCCGCGCCACGTTCCTCGGCCTCGCCGTGAACGTCGCGCTGACCGTGGTGAAATTTCTCGCGGGCGTGTTCGGTCATTCGCAGGCGCTCATTGCCGACGCGGTGGAATCGCTCGCGGACATCTTCAGTTCCATCATCGTCTGGCGCGGGCTGGTCGTGGCGGAAACGCCGCCGGACGACGACCATCCTTACGGCCATGGCAAGGCGGAACCGCTCGCCGCCGCCATCGTTTCCGCGATGCTGCTGCTTGCGGCGGGATTGATCGCCTTTCATTCGCTCGCCGGCATCACCGAGCCGCGCGTCGCCCCGTCGGCCTGGACATTGATCCTGCTGATCGTCGTGATCGCGGTGAAGGAAATGTTGTTCCGCTTTGTGCTGCGCGAGTCGGAGACGGTGGCCAGCTCCGCCGTGGAAACCGACGCCTGGCACCATCGCAGCGACGCCATCACCTCGGCGGCGGCGTTCGTCGGCATCGGGGTGGCGTTGATCGGCGGTCCGGGCTACGAACACGCGGACAGCTGGGCCGCGCTCGCGGCGGCGTGCGTCATCGCGTTCAACGGCTGGCGGCTGTTGAGGCCGGCCTTCAATGAACTGATGGACCGCGCGCCCGACCGCGAACTGATCGAACAGATCCGCGTCATCGCCAAGGCCATCCCCGGCGTGGATGACATTGACAAATGCCACGTCCGCAAGATGGGCTACCAGTTCTTTGTGGACATCCATGTGGTCGTGGATCCGCAAATGACCGTGGAAAATTCGCACCGCATCGGCCACGACGTGAAGGACAAGTTGCGCGAACAGGTTCCTTCGGTCCGCGACGTGCTGGTCCACATCGAGCCGCTGAAAGCTGCCACGCAGCGCAAGAATGCTTGAACGCGGCTTGACGCCGCCGCGCAGAAGTTTATTTTCGGCGCATGAGAAAGATTTCATTATTGATTTTCCTGCTGGCTTTTACGGTTTGCGCGGCGCGCGGGCAGGACGCCGCCACTCAGGAGCAGATCGGCAAATTGTCCGGCCAGATCCAGGACATGCTCGAAGCGCAGGCCGCGCAGGCCAAACGCATCAACGCGCTGGAAAAGGAGATCAGCGACCTGCGTGACAAGCTGAACCAACCGGCGGTGAACGACAGCGCGAGCGCCGACGACCTGAAAAAACTGGCGGAGAAGGTGCAGGAGATTGACAAGAAGCGCCAGGCGGACAACGAACAGATCCTGAAGGCCATCGAGAAGATCGGCAAAGCCGGCGGCAGTTCCGCCCGCAAACCGCCGGCGGTCGCAAATGATACTCCCGCTCCGACTCTTCCTCCCGGCACCAAGCAGAAGGGCTATGATTACGAAGTCCATGCAGGCGACACCTTGTCGGCGATCGCCAAGGCGTATCGCGACCAGGGCGTCAAGGTGACGACGGAACAGATTCTGGCGGCGAATCCGGGTTTGAATCCGAATGCCTTGTATGTCGGGAAAAAGATCTTCATTCCCGATCCGAACGCGAAGTGAGCGGCACGGGGCGGATTAACGCAGAGGCGCAGAGGCCGCAAAAATCCGCAGAGTGGGGAAAGGAATTCTTGGCCGATTAATAACTCTGCGCCTCTCCGCGTCCTCTGCGCCTGTGCGTTTATTTCATCAGGAAAATAAAAATCACCACGGCCAGGGCGATGCGATACCAGCCGAAGGCGTTGAAGGTGTGTGATTGCACATAGCGCAGCAGCCATTTCACGGCGATGAAGGAGACGACGGCGGCCACGGCGGTGGCGAGCAGCAGCATCCCCCAGTTCTCATGCGGCGCGCCGGCAACGGGATGACGGAGGGCTTTGAAAATTTCCAGTCCGCCGGCGGCAAGCATCGTGGGGATGCCCACGAGGAAGGAAAATTCCGTGGCGGCCGGTCGCGCCAGGCCGAGCAGCAGGCAAAAAATTATCGTCGAGCCGGAGCGGGACGTGCCGGGAAAAATTGCGGCCACCAACTGGCCGAGCCCGACGGCGATCACGATGGTCCAGGTGATTTCGTTGCTTAATTTTTTACCGCGCAGGGAAAATTCCGCGGCCAGAAAGGCGATGCCGCCGATCAACAAGGCCCAGGCGACCGGCGCGAGATGTTCCGTCAGTTTGACATTGAAATGTTTCAGCAGCAGGCCGCCCACGCCGGTGATGAAAAAGGCGGCGAAAATCTTCAGCAGGTAATCCTGGGTCTCCTGGTAGCGCAGTTCAAAAACGAACTTGTAAATCCGTTGCGGGAAGAGCGGCAGGACGGCGATGACCGCACCGCACTGGATGACCACATTGAAGAGGTCGCTCTGGCGTGGCAGCCAATGCTCCGCGATGAGCAAATGGCCGGTGGAGGAAACGGGGATGAATTCGGTGATCCCTTCAATCAGACCCAAGATGATGGCGACTATCCAGTCAGGCATAAATCATTTGGGCTGAAACCGGGGCGCTGGGCAAGCAATAAAACCGCGGCGCGACCCGGTTTCACTTCTTTTTTCCCCAGAACGCCTTGGGTCCCTCGATACGTTGTTTCACCTTGAGCTGGCCGAGGATCGAGTGCCAGCCGATGTAGATCCGGTGCCACTGGTTTTCGGCGTTGCGCACGGCGCTTTCGTTGATCTCGCTCAGATAGCGTAGTGACGGGGAGTTGCCGATGAGGTCGAGGATTTCTTCGCGCGAAGGCGAGGTGGCTTCGACGGAGGCGAAAATCAGTTCCAGCTCCTGCGCGATGATGCTCTTAAGCTCGAGAAAATGGTTCTCTTCCGCCGGGCCGAACTTTTTGGTGCGGGCAATGTTGATGAAATGATTGAATTGTTTCCAGCACTCGATGTGGGTCTCGATCTGGGTGACCAGCTGGTTAAGTTCGTTGGAAGTCATAAGCGTGTTAGTGTTGCATGTTGGAACGACGGGTCTGCGGATGAAGGAAGATGATGGCGCCGCCGCGCAGCTCGCGGGCGGTGATGCGGAGACTGCCGAAATTGAGGCTGAGCTCGGCGAGCGTCATTTGCGCGGCCCGGGCTTCCATGAACAACGCCTGGACGCCGTGGCCGATCTCGTCCAGCAAAGGCTTGGGATACGCGGAAGACACCGTGGTGGTGACGACGCGCCCGTGGCGGTCCACCGTCATGCTGCCGGACGGAAGCTGCCGGACGTCGGCGCTCGACCCGAACCGCTTCAGAACTGTTTTCAGGAATCCCATGAGGCGGTGAGCTTTTTGGATTGTTCAAGCACCTGGCTGGCCACGGCGTCTGGCGGCCAGCCGACCAGAAAGTTTTTTTCGCCGTCGGGCAGGAGCACATACTGTTTGTCCAGGTTGGAACCGGTAATGTGCGAAAGCGGGCCGGCTTCAAGCTTGTCGCTCATCTTTTTGGAGATCTTCGCCGCGAGCCGGGTCCAGCCGGCCAGTCGCTCGGTGGCCTGGGTGCCCAGCGCCTCCGGCTCGCCCAATCCCTCGGGGGGAACGGCGACGACAAATTCCGCGCCTTCGCCGGTGAGCAGGGAGAGTTTCCAGATGGTCTTGCGGTGACTGGCATCCAGAAACTGGGTTTCGCTGGAAGGATTGGCATTTTCATCCATCGTCTGCGCGGATTCGAGGAGCAGGGCGTTGATGGAACTGGTGATGGTGCGCGGGCGATCCGGCTCGGGCGGCAGATTTTCGAACGTGCCGGATTTCCAGGCCAGAATCCGGCGGAAGGCCACCTCGCCGCGCGCCCCTTCGGCCTCGGCGTCAATCAATTCGCCGTCCCGCAGCCAGATCTTGGCCACGAGCGGTCCGCGGGTGATGCGCAGGACGGTGGAATTCCGCGAGAGGCATTCCATCTGAACAATGTCAATGAGGCTTTTGCTCTGGATGCCGCGAAAGCCGCCGTCCTCGTCGCGGCCCAGGAGCGATTCCAGACATTCCATGAACATTTTGGAATTGCCCTGCATGTCGTTCTTGAGCCAGAACTGGTCCACGCCCAGCGCGTAGGCGCGCGAACGGAATTCCTCATCCTCCAGCCCGCTCAACACCACCGTGCGCAACTGGGGGAAACGACGGCGGACGATGGCGAGCACCTGCAACCCGTCCATGCGCGGCATCTTTAAATCGCAGATCAGCAGCCGGAACGGTTCGGATTCCAGCATCGCCAGGGCGCGGGCGCTCGACGTGGTCGTGCGGACGTCCGGACGGCTCGGCAGTTGCGTGAAGCTGTCACGACACACCTCAAGCCAGTCGGCGTCGTCGTCCAAAACCAGGATTTTATGAGGCGCGTCCATAGCGTTGAGGTTAACGGCTACTGCCGAATTCAGGTAAATACAAGCGCGAAAACATATTTTCAGACCAATAGCAATCGCTGTTCCCAACGCAAAACGGGGTGATAATAAAGTTTTATCCCTCAATCTGGACAGACGCGCCGCCCGCCAGTCCCATGATGGGACAAGTCTCGCTGTCATACACATGAAAATAAAAGTTCTCCGGTTGAATCCAATATAAAATCCTCCGTGGCGCGGTATCTGCTAAATCCCCACAGACCGGTCAAAGTGGACTGGTCAGAAAACTGACATGAGTGTTGTAAAAATTAAGTTCGCGGGGATGCTCCGGGGTCTGTTGCGTCGTTTCGATGGCGAGAAACCGGTCGCACCAAAAACATCACGCCAGCTTCCGGCAGTGCCGCCGCCCGCTCCGGTGCGGCCGCCGCCCGCGCCCAATTACGCCACTCCGCCCGCTGCTCCCGCCCCGTCGGCGACGTTCGCCCAGCCCGCCCCGGCCCCTCAGGCCGGAACTGGTGAAATCCTTTTGCCGGTGTCCCAGATCCTGATGACGTTGCCGCTCGACTTGCGCGCCAAAATCGTGGGCACAGACACGACGGGCCTGATGATCGCAGTGCCGGTGGACCAGGTGCTGGCGCAGCTGGCGACCGGATCGGTCAAAATTTCTTTTGGCGAGTTGCGCCGGCTTGCGCCGGGTGTGTTTGCCAGTTTCGGCGGCGATTGCGATGCCAAGCCGGTGACGCTGCCGCTGAACCTGGTTCTCGCGCAACTCAGTCCGGCATTGCTGTCCCGCCGGGCCGCGCAAAAAAAATCGGTCGAACTTTCCGCCGAGATCACCAGCCCGTTCAACGCCGGCGGGCAGGGGCTGACCATTGCCACCGACAAGATGAAATCGCCGCCGGCCACGCCTCCGTCGGCCGCACCCATTCCGTTGTCGCGGCTGTCGCCGGCGCCCGAAGCGCCGGCTCCTGCACCGCACGCCACGCAACCGCCGCCGGGATTTACACCGCGCTGGAACCTGCCAGCCACCAATGGCAACGGTAACGGCCATGCCAAGGGTGCGCCCCATGCACCAGTGCTTTCAGCTGCGCCTGTTCCGCCTGCAACCGCCTCACCCATTCCTCCGGTGGCGGCTTTGCCGGAGCAGTCGCAGCCGACGATTTCCGTGCCGCTGGGTTCGTTGTCCGAAAGCTGGCCGGAGGCGCTGCGAAACGAAATCGAACTGCTGGACCTGACGGGTGCCCAGATCGCCCTGCCGCTCCATCTGGTCGAGCCGGCGCTCAAACGGGGTCGCGTGATTTTCTCCTGGCGCTGTATGCGTCCGTGGATCAAGTCGGCGGCGGTGGCCGTCTCCAGCCATGATGACCTTGAACTGGAATTACCCCTGAAAGTGCTCGCGCCGTTGTTCTTCACCCGGAAAAACGGCCCGGCAAATGCCCAAAAGAAAGCCGTCGTCTCAGAGGAGATTCCGAACCTCTTCTTCGGATTCCCGCAACCGGCCGCCGCCCCGGTGCAACCCGCACCGTCCGCGCCATTGCCGGCAACCCCGGCGCTTCCGGTGCCGCCCGCTCAGTCTCTCCCGGTGCCGCACATCCCGTCGGCTTCGCTTCCGTCCATGCCGGCGCCGGTGATGGCCGCCTCGCCGCTGCCGGAGACCAATTTCTTCACACGCGCCAACCAGCCGCAGACGTCGGATTCGGAATTCAGGCGCAAGGGCGGCACGGATTTTCTGTCGCGCGTCGCCACGCCGAACGAAATCGTCGCCCGGGCGATGGCGATGCCGGGTGTGGCCGGGGTGGTCATTGCGCTGCCCGACGGGCTGAAAGTCGCCAGCCAGATTCCCCCGGATTTGAACGGCGACACGCTGGCGGCCTTCCTCCCGCAGATTTTTGCGCGGGTGAACCAGTGCTCGCGCGAACTGCGCATGGGCGACATGAACAACTTGAGTTTCACCGTCGGCAACGTGCCGTGGAAGATTTTCCGGGTGAACGCCGTTTATTTCGCGGCATTCGGGCGGGCGAATGAAAGCCTGCCGAGTTCGCAGCTGGCCGCATTGGCCGTGTCACTCGACCGCAAGAAAGCATAAAATTATGGCCATCATCAACCAAGCGACCAAGGAACTGCAGGTCAAGATCGTCTATTACGGCCCGGCAATGGGCGGCAAGACCACGAATCTGGTGCAGGTCCACGACCACGTCCAGACCAACGCGGGCAACAAGGGCAAGCTCGTCTCGCTCGCGACGAGTTCAGATCGCACGCTGTTCTTCGACTTTCTGCCGATCGAGGCGATGACCATCAAGGGTTTCAAGACCAAGTTCCAGCTTTACACCGTGCCCGGCCAGGTGATCTACAACACCACGCGGCAACTGGTGTTGCGGGGCGTGGATGGCATCGTGTTCGTGGCTGATTCACAATACGAAAAGATGCCGGAAAACGTCGAGGCGTTTCAAAACCTGATGGACAACTTGAAGACGCTCAAGCTCGACATCGGCGAGATCCCCTACGTGCTCCAATACAACAAGCGTGATCTGCCGAATGTCGCGCCGGTCGAATACATGGATTATCTGCTCAACAACCGCGACGTGCAGGTGCCGTCGTTCACCGGGACGGCGCATAAATGCGAAGGCGTGTTCGAGACCCTGAACATGATCACCCGCATGCTGCTCCAGAAATACATCAATCAAAACGTTCCCCAATACGCATGACATGGCTACTCTGCCACAACTCATCGAAGACGATATCCAGCGGCTCGACGAAGCGCTCCGCGAGTTCCTCATCTCGGCGGATGCCACGGCGGCGCTGGTCATCGACAAGGGCGGCTTTCTCATCACGCATCAAGGCGACTCGAGTGACCTCGACCTGACCACCATCGCCGCGCTGTCCTCCGGCGCATTCATGGCCAACCAGACCATCGCCGGCCTGGTGAACGAGACGAATTTCAACAGCATTTACCAGCAGGGGGAAAAGTTCAGCCTCTTCGTCATCAACATTGACGACAACTGCATGCTCGTCGTGATCTTCAAGTCCCAGACCGGAGTCGGCGTCGTGAAATATTTTGCCGGCCCCGCCGTCAAACGCATCGCGTGCCAGCTCGCCATCGCCCACGATCGCGCGCCCGGCATGGGTCTCGACCTGTCCGTCCTGAATGTTGCCGACACGTCGCAATTATTCCGCAAGAACGAGGCGTGACCCGCCTCCCGCACCCCTGATCCCGGTTGGAACTTCTCCTTCGATTTGACGATCGGGATCAGGAGAACTCCACCATCATAGGCCGCTGTGGCTGCCATCGCAGAACGGCATGGTCTTGGAATGTTTGCAGGCGCACCACGCCACGGTTTTGGCTTCCGTGATTTCCGTCTTCAACGGTCCGAAGCCCGTGCCTTTGTGCGAGCCGTCGCAGAACGGCTGCGATTTGGACTGGCCGCAGGCGCACCACCAATAGGTGCCGGGTTCGACTTTTTGGACGATGGGGGATTTTTGGAAGATTGTTGGTTCACTCATTTGACCTTTGTAATCCCGGCGGGAATTTAAGCAAACATAAATCGAGACTCCTGCACGATGGGCGTAGCGGCTTTCGGCAGAAAGCCGGATAATTTCATTTCCTGAACAGATGCGGCGCTCTGCCGACGCGCCGTTACGCTGAATTCTTCAATTTGATCCAATTATTTCCAGACGCCGAGCGCCACGAGTTCCTGCGTCGCGGTCTGCCCCCAATCATGCCGGTTTGCCTTCGGACTGGCCGGACTCGGATGCAGAATCTGGCCGACCCGGATTTTTGTGTCCGCCACCACCAGCTCACCGCGCTCCCGGGCGAACGCACCGATGCCGATCAACCATTCCGGTTCGAGGATCTCCAGCACCCGCTGCAGATGTTCGTCGCAGACGGCAAATAATTTTTCGCGCTCGGTCTTGGGTAGTTTGTTCGGCGTGAGGTTCGCCCCGCTGGCCGCCAGGAAGGCGAGTGGACAGTAATTGGCGACAAAATGTCCGGCGAAGGATTTTTCCGGCGAACCAAACCGGTCCGCGAACAGTTTCCAGAAACGCCGGCCGCTCACTTCCGAGCGCGGACAATCAAAACCGAGGATGGGGCGTTTGGGATGTTCCGCAGCGGGCTTGCCGATGGTGGCGCGAATCCTCATCCAATCCCGCGCCGCCGCGATTTCGCCGAATGGAATTCCGATCTGCGCCATGCCGAACGGGCCCGGGTTCATGCCCAAAAAGACGACGCGCTTCCGGCTGTCGCCAAACCGGCGCAGATACTCCTCATGCGCCGGCCAGGCGTAGGTGAGCGGATTGTAAACGTGCGCGACCGGTGACGCGAACTTCAGCCGCTCCACTTGTCTGGAAAGTTCCCGTGCGACGGCGCTGAGGTGTTTGCTGGTTTTCAATATTTCAAGCAGTTTGATTTAAAGACGGGAACAATAGGGCGGGGAAAAATTGAAGACAAGAATGGTTTGAATGATCCGCCTTCACCTGACCTGACCCAAAGGCTGGACACTTCATAAGTAGAGTTCTGCCATTGGTTTGATGTTTAGTTCGGTGGTTCTGGACGGAGGGAGGGCGAAGCCCGACCAGAGGCCAGAACCAGCGATGGCGCGACCGCCAAACTCCGCTGGCGTCTGATGCTGGCCATAAAACCAAGAATAGACACAGCGGGCATGACGAAGTGCTTGCGAAATCTTGATGACCGTTTCATGAATAACCGGGCTGGGCGTTCAAATTGTTCCCGCGATTTACGCTAATCTTCACTTTTTCAACAACTTGCAGGCTCAGGAAGGTTGCGGCGGAATGGAGGCGATAAAACGGACCAGAATGATGTAACCGGCCACAATCTCCAGCGTCTGCCCCTATGTAGTCACAACAAACAACAACCAAATTATAGTTCTGTTAGATATGAAAAAATTGCTAGTCGCTGCCGTCGCCCTGTTTTGCGCCACCGCCATCGTCGTTCAGGCCCAGGACGCCGCTCCCAAGAAAGAAAAGAAGTCAATGACTCCCGAACAAAAGCAGGTCATGACCGATATGCTGGCGAAATATGACACCAACAAGGACGGCAAGCTGGACAAGACCGAGCGCGCCGCCATGACGCAGGAAGACAAGGACAAGATGACCAAGGCCGGTTTGGGCGCGAAGAAGAAAGCCCCCGCCACTCCGGCTGCCGACGCTCCCAAGGCTGATGCTGCCAAGTAGTTCGATTCACTTGCTTTACCCACCACGCTCCACTGTCTTCAGTGGGGCGTTTTTCATTTTTGGAAGGACGATGTTTCGCTCCGCAGGAGCCGTTTCTGGACTTGGTTTTGAATGGCAGCCCGGCGATGTCCCGCCACCGAGGCTTGCCCGGTCGATTACCGGCGATGAAATTAAAACAATTCCCAGTCACGCTCGACGTGCGAACGCAAGAACCTGGCCGTTCACCCAAATTTCCGCGTTGTTTCAAAACAGCCATCAACGCAAGGGCGGCTTCAAATTTTGCGACCGTGTCGTCCTGCCGCGGGATGCGACGTTCCGCAATCATGTTAAATTTTGACACGAATCATAACATTGCTAGATTTTTATGGGCCGCCACATGATGGGCAGAGGCAATTGATTAGGCCGCATTCAAATGTCAGGCTTGTTTCAAATTGGAGATCAAAGTTTGAAAACCATCGGTTCGCCAAAGCGGTTTTGGTCGGTTGCCACCGTCCGGTGGCTGTTGTCGATTGTGCTGGTCGCCGTTGCGGTCGTCCTCGGAAGGCTGCTGGATTACTACTGGCAATCCACCCCGTTCACTTCGCTGTTCATTCTCGCTATTTTGATCAGCGCTTGGGTCGGCGGCTTCGGGCCGGGCTTGCTCGCGGTCACGCTTTCCGTTCTGGCCTTCGATTATTACTTCCTGCCCCCGATCTTTTCATTGGCGGTGGAATGGAGCGCCATGCCTCGTCTGATCTTCTTTGCGGTGTCAGCGTTGATGGTCGCGTTGCTGGCCGCCTCGCAAAGGAGCAGGACTGAATCCCTCCGGCGGACGCGGGATGATCTGGCCGCAACAGTTCAGGAACTGAAGACCCTCAACGAGGCATTGCATACGGAGAACGCCGAACGCAGGCGGGCTGAAGGGGCGCTGCGGCAGAACGAGACGCATTTGGCTGAGGCGCAAAGACTGAGTAAAACTGGCAGTTGGGTCTGGAATGTTAAGACCCGGGAGAATGTCTTCTGGTCCAGGGAGCATTATCGCATCTTTGGGTTCGATCCCGACACGGACAGCGGGCAATACGCGGTCGCGAGAGAACGGATTCACCCGGCCGACCTGCGTGCCTTTGATGAGAACCTTGATCGAGCCATCCAGGAACAAAGTGATTTTGAGATCCACTATCGGATCGTTCTTCCCGGCGGTGAAGTGAAGCATGTCCGTAGCCTCGGCCACCCCGTAGTGAACGAGACCGGCGAATTGATTGAATTCATCGGGACCACGATGGATGTGACCGAACGCAAGCGGGCGGAAGCGGCGTTACGACGGAGCGAAAATTACCTGACGGAAGCGCAGAGGCTCAGCCACACGGGTAGCTGGGCACGGAGCCTCGCCACCGGTGAGTTGACTTACTGTTCCGAAGAATGCTACCGCGTGTTGGGTTTTGAACCACACGATGGACTGCCGCAATTCGAAGCATTCTTGCGGCGCGTCCATCCCAATGATCAAGCCAAGGTCAGGGAAATAGCCGAGACAGCACGCCTTGAGAAGGCGGAATACGAGGTGGATTACCGAATCGTTCATCCCGGCGACCAGATAAGGGACATCCAAGCGGTAGGTCATCCCGTTTTCAATTCATCGGGCGATCTCGTTGAATTTGTCGGGACCGTGATTGACGTCACCGAACGGAAGCAGGCGGAAGCCGGCTTAAGGGAGCAGGCCAGCCTCCTCAATCTCACGCACGACTGCATTTTCGTGCGTGACATGAATAACGTCATCACCTACTGGAATCACGGCGCGGAGGAGTTCTACGGGTGGACGGCAGCGGAAACGGTCGGCAAGGTTACGACTCACCAACTGCTGCAGACCGTCTTCCCGGTGCCGCTTGATGAGATCAACCAAGAGTTGCTCCGAACCGGGCGCTGGGAAGGCGAGCTCATGCACATCAGGGCAGATGGAATCCAGGTGGCAGTGGCCAGCCGGTGGTCTTTGCGGCGTGATGAACACGGCCGGCCGGTGGCGATCCTCGAAACCAACAACGATATCACCGAACGGAAGCGCGCCGAAGCAGCGTTGCGCCAGGCGCAGGCGGATCTCGCTCACATGACCCGGCTGACGACCATGGGCGAACTGACCGCCTCCATCGCCCATGAGGTCAACCAGCCACTTACGGCCGTGGTCAACAACGCCAATGCCAGTATCAGCCTTCTGCCCACAGGCGCTCCCAACCTGGAAGAAGTTCGGGTGGCGCTGGCGGAGATCATTGACGATGCCAACCGCGCAAGTGACGTCATCACGCGGGTTCGGCAGTTGGCGAAACGGGCGCCCGTTGAAAAGTCGCTGCTGGATTTGAGCGATGTCGTCCAGGAGGTTCTGGGGCTGGCTCGCTACGAGTTGGCGGCGCGCCGCATCACAATCCGTATCAACCTGTCCCAGGACTTGCCTGCCGTTTCAGGAGATCGCGTGCAACTCCAGCAGGTCTTGCTCAACCTGATCATCAATGGAATGGATGCGATGGATAAAGTCGAAGCATCCAAGCGTGTCCTCACTCTTTGCGGACGGCGCGCAACACACGATGGCAGGTTTGAAGC
>Ga0247670_1000068_pt1 | contig 33600 bp, 36 predicted proteins | sample CNK11_metaG_FD_183042 | JGI IMG/M metagenome (GOLD analysis project Ga0247670, IMG submission 183042) | Soil microbial communities from Purdue University Martell Research Forest, Indiana, United States - CNK11 | ecosystem: Environmental > Terrestrial > Soil > Temperate forest > Bulk soil...
GCAAGGGGCTGGGCCGTCCGATCCACACCGCAGATCAGCGCATCGAAGCTCTGAAGGCGCTCGACTGCGTCGATGACGCCTTCGTGTCGGAAAGCCCCGACGCGGTCGATGTCATCGATCGGATCAAGCCTGCGGTCTACGTCAAGGGTATCGATTATGCCGAGTCCAATGATGAAGCGCTTGCCCGCGAGACCTTGGCCGCAACTCGCCACGGCGGTCGGCTCCACATCACGCGCTCGGAAAAGTTCTCCTCGTCGAGGCTTATCAATGCAGACCGTTTTCCTGATTCCGTATCTGCTTATCTTCGGGACGCTGTATCTCGCGGCTTTCATCAGCATATTGTTGATGCTTTCGAGCGCGCTGATCGATTGCGCATTGCGTTCGTGGGCGAGACGATCGTCGACGAATACCGATATGTCCACGCTCTTGGAAAGCCATCCAAGGAATTCATCCTGGCCACGGTCGAGCACCATCGAGAGGATTTCCTGGGAGGAATTGCGGCGGCGGCGCAACACGCCGAATGGCCTCTCACGACCGTTGTCAGTGCAGACTCCCCAGTCGTAAAGACCCGCTATGTCGACGGCGACTTCACCAAGAAGCTGTTCGAGGTCTACAACACCCGCAAGATCGAGTTGCATCCATCCGAGCGCGATCGCTTCCAATGCAAGCTGATCGAGGCGGTGCGTGACAATGACGTGGTCGTGGTGATGGACTTCGGGCATGGGCTGATGGACTCGCGCGAGCGCCATGTCGTTGAAACTGCCAAGTTCCTCGCCGTGAATGCGCAGACCAATGCCGGAAACTGCGGGTTCAATCCGGTGACGGCATACAAGAAAGCCGATCTCGTCTGTGTCGATGATCCGGAGGCGCGGCTCGCCGCCGGCATGCAGGATGCCGATATCAGGGCGGTGGTGTGGCATCTCTCCTGCCGCATCAAGTCGCAGCGGTTCGTCGTCACCCACGGCCGTCATGGCAGCCTCGCCTATTGTGCGGACGACTCCGAGCGGTTCTCCGATGTTCCTGCCTTCGCGATCCAGGGCGTCGACACCATGGGATGCGGGGACGCATTCCTTGCAACGGCCGCTCCTTTGGTTGCCGCTGGCCTTGACCTCGAAATGGCGGCCTTCGCTGGCAACGTCGCAGGGGCCATCAAGGCGTCGATCGTGGGGCACCGGAGGCATGTGCAGCGGGCCGAACTCATGCAGACCATTGGGGCGTTGCTGGCGTGAGGGGGTTCATCAAGGCGCTGCGCCAGTCGCTTGAGTTCGTTGAATGTGAGGAGGATGGGTTCGAGAGCGCCATTGCGATGGCGGCGGATGTCCGGAGCCGCCAGGGCCGCCTGTTTTTCATCGGCAATGGCGGCTCGGCGGCGATCGCCAGTCACATGGCGATCGACTTCCTGAACAAGGGGCGCTTCGCCGCGATGGCGTTTAATGATGGGGCGTCTTTAACGTGCCTCGGCAATGATCACGGGTATGATCAAGTCTTTATTCGGCCGTTTAGCGCTCACGTTAGGAATGGTGATATCCTGTTCGCAGTGTCTAGTTCGGGGAAGTCTGAAAGCGTTATAAATCCTGCGCTGCATGCGGGAGTCGTGGGGGCAAGCGTGGTCACGCTGTCTGGATTTGCCCCGGACAACCGTTTGCGGTCCCTCGGATCCGTCAACTTTTATGTGCCTTCGGAAAGCTATGGCGTAGTCGAGACCGCTCATCTCGCCATCCTGCATGCGATCTTGGATCGATTGGTGGATTGAGTGACGGCCGATGATCTTCTCGCCTTCGAAGCCGATATTGCCGCCGAATTCGCGGCCGGCAAGATCGCATCTCCGGTCCATCTTGCGGGGGGGAACGAGACATGGCTGATCGAGTATTTCAGAAAACAGGTACGGCCTGGAGATTGGGTTCTAAGTCAATGGAGGAGCCACTACCACGCGCTGCTGGCCGGAGTGCTGCCCCAAGAGGTCAAGCAAGCGATTCTCGACGGGCGCTCGATTGCGCTATGCTTTCCACGGTATCGCATCTTGTCCTCTGCCATCGTTGGCGGAACATGCCCGATTGCAACCGGCTTAGGAATGTCCATCAAGCGGCGCAACGGGCCTGAGCGAGTCCACTGTTTCGTCGGCGACATGACGGCGACCACGGGCATCTATCACGAATGCGTCAAATACTGCGCCGGTCACGATCTGCCGGTGTCGTTCGTGATCGAGGACAATGGCACCTCGGTCTGCACCAGGACGGACGAGGCGTGGGGAACATCGCGGCGTGTTCCTGACGAGACGCGGTATTATTACGGGCTGACGCGGCCTCATGTGGGTGTTGGGAAGTATGTTAGGTTCTGAGTGCGGTCCTATGGAGGAACGATGGAACGGGAAAATGACGGCGATGGCTATGTGCTGTCTACGGGGCGGCGTTTCTATGCCAATCGTGGACTGATCGGGATCAACCCCGAAATGGAAGTTTCAGAAGGCTATGACGGCCATATCCACTACGGTCCGATCTTTTATCCGCAGGAAGCGCCGGGATGGTCGAAAGAAGAAAGAGCCGAGTTGGCTGACTTCATGATTGCTTTGTGGTCTCGGTTCAAGGCGTCGGTGTGAACTACTTCTCCGAACTTTGCTTCGCCATGGCGACTCTGGCGAAAGAACGCCGCGCGATCTTCCTCGGTCAAGGTGTCGCCAATCTCGGCACGACCATGAGCCCGACGTTCCGTGATGTGCCACGCGACCAACTCCTCGAAATGCCCGTCGCCGAGGACATGCAGATGGGAATCGCTACCGGCATGGCGATTGATGGAATGCTACCGGTCTGCGTGTTTCCGCGCTGGAATTTTCTGCTGTGTGCTGCGAATCAGTTGGTCAATCATCTCGATCGCCTTCCGCTGTACTCGGCGGGCGGCTATCGGACAAAGGTCATCATTCGCGTGGCAACCCCCACAACGAAGCCGTTCTATCCAGGGCCGCAGCACGACGACGACTTCTCCAAAGCGTTCCACAAGATGTTGAGGACCATCAAGGTGATCCAATTGCCGGAAGCGGAATCGATCATGCCGGCCTACCGGCGGGCGCTGGTGGATGACTGCTCGACCATCCTGGTGGAGCGGACGGAACTGTATGGGGATCAGCGTGCCGATTCCGAACATCGTCATCCCCGGTCCGCATGAAGACGAACGCATTCGAGCGGCGCGTCATGAGAAGTACGATGAGCGGATTTGTGAGAACCTTGGTTATCCGCCGGAGTTGCCGACCAATGTCCGGCTCGAGCATAACCCGAATTGGCGCAATGAAGTCCCGCTTGGTTTTGTGAGCATCCAATGTGCGCACGATTGTTCGCATTGGGTATGGCAGTTCGTTCGCGTGATTTGGATTGTCGGACAGTTTGCCGGTCCAGCTTTCGGGCTAGGATATATTGTGAGTTATAGATGAGGCGACATGACCGAAGCGCAGCGCGTGCTAAATATGTCTAACGACATAACAACCTCTCTGCATGAGACGGTTGGGCCGAATATGTCCGTTCGCGTCGCGTTGACCGTCCTCGCCACCATGATCGCATCTTATTACGAGAGCGAATCGTCTCAAGAGATGATGATCGATTTTGTCAGCGATCAGATTCGAAAAACGATGGCCGTCCATAAACTCAAAAATATGAGCCTGTTAAATTGATCGACCTTCCCCGCTATCACGTCCTCGTCAAGTTCGGCTCCGGCATCCCAGCAGACGCCCAAGGTCGTGCCATGCTGGCATTCGAGAAGAACCTGCGTGAACTCACTGCGGCCCCCTGCGAGGTCCAAAAGGAAATCATGGGAGACGATTCCAAACTGCGCCGGTCCATGACCGCCGAGCAAAGGGCCAAGCTGTGACCTCCGCGCTTCCCGAACTCATCAATCACGTCGTAACTGGTTCTCCTGTCCAAGAACTTCAACTGGACGGCTCCAAAATTGGCTGGTGGCGAGACCGCGTGCTTGCCTGGGAGCGTGGAGAGAAGATCGCGCCTGTCACCATCGACGCCGCATGGACGAGGAAATGCAATGCCGCGTGCTCCTTCTGCTACGCCCAGATGCAGGCCAGCGAAGGTAAAGAGATCACGGAGAAGATAGCCTGTGAGTTTCTTGAGGATGCCGCGGAGATCGGCGTTAAGGGCGTTAGCCTCATTTCGGACGGTGAAAGTACCGTGGTGCCCTTCTACGAGCGGTCTATCGAGTACGGGTCGAAGCTCGGATTGCGCCTTGGTGTGGGAACTAATGGAGTCAGACTCAAGTGCAAAGTCCTTGAGCGCATACTGCCTCACTTGTCATATCTCCGGTTCAATTTCTCTGCCGGCGATCTCGCCCGTTACAAGGAAATCATGGGCCTCAAGGAGCGCGATTACTGGCAAGTGATACAGAACGTCAAGGACGCGATGGAGATCAAGCGCAGGGACAAGTTGCCTCTGACCATCAACATGCAGATGGTCACGATGCCAGACATGCATGACCAGATCATCCCGTTGGTCCGGCTGGCGCAGAAAATCCGGCCGGACTATCTCATTTTCAAGCACTGCGCCGACAACATCGACGGCCATCTCGGCATCGACTATCGCAAGTATGATGCGCTTTATGAGACGTTCCGCGAAGCGGAGGAGATGGGCGATGACGAATTCCGGATCGTGGTCAAATGGTCGCGTCTGGCGGATGAAGGTAAGAGGGCTTATTCTCGATGTTTCGGTCCTCCTTTTATCATGCAGCTTTCTGGCAACGGTCTCATTGCTCCTTGCGGGTTTCTCTTTAATGAGCGCTTCCGTGCCTTTCATATTGGCAATATTTGCGATACCCGCTTCCGTGATTTGTTTGCGTCTGATCGATACTGGGAAGTGATGCGCTACCTCGCCAGTGAGCACTTCAATCCGCAGAAGCGCTGCGGCCCGAACTGCCTCCAGACCAACACCAACAAGTGGCTGTTCGACTACGTCAATGGTGACGTGTCGTTCCCGACCACTGCGCCGCCGCCGGACCTCGCGTTCCTGTAAGTGTTCACCAAGGACGACTTTCGTCACTACGGCCCACTGCCCGAGGTCGGCACATGGCTCGGAAACGTCATCCAGCCGGGATGGAAGGTTCTCGAAATCGGACCCGGCATCCGCCCATTCCCGCGCGCCGATGTCTATGTCGACCTGATTGATATCAAAGGCGTCGATCCCGACAAACTCATCAAGGTCGACGTGGCCAACGAGCCTCTGCCGTTCGCGGACAAAGCTTTCGACTTCGTAGTATGCCGGCACACGCTGGAGGACTTGTTCAACCCCTTCCTGCTATGCGCGGAAATGTCCCGCGTCGCCAGGGCCGGCTATGTGGAGACGCCGTCACCTCTCGCCGAGTTGACCAAGGGGGTCGATGGCGGCGGACCGGAGTATCGAGGCTTCCATCATCACCGCTATGTCGTGTGGCGTTCGGAAAAGGAACTCGCCTTCGTCGCCAAGTATCCCTTGGTAGAATTGATGAAGATGACCGACGACGGCGACCGACTCGAAAAGCTTCTGCGCAAAGGTCCGCTGTTCTGGAACACCTATTACCCCTGGGAAGATCGGATCATCGTCAAGCATCATCAGTGCCCGCAGGACTTCGCCTTCTGCGACACGGAAAAAGTGCCGCACTATTTCACGCTATTGAACCGCGCCATCATCGAGTCGATCGGCGCCAACCGCGAATTGCTGGCGCATGCACCACGGACTGGCCAATGACCACACCTGGGTCAAGAGATGCAAGCGTGGCCTGTTCATGTATAGCCTCAACGATACGTTCATCGGTCGTTCGCTGCATTTCTACGGGGAGTGGTGCGATACCGAGATCGAGTTTCTTCGCTCCCTGATCCATTCCGGAGACGTGGTGCTCGATGTCGGTGCAAATATCGGAACGCACACGGTCCCGTTTTCTCAGTTCGTCGGACCGGAAGGCGAGGTTCACTCATTCGAGCCGCTGCCTGAGTTGTTTCACATGCTGGCCGGAAATGCGGCGCTGAACAACTGTCACAACGTCGTCTGTCGGCAGGCCGCAGTGGGAAAGAGCCTCGGGGTTTTGCCGTGCCCTTCCATTCCGGCGGCGCATGAGATCGCGAACCGCGGAGCCGCGTCGTTCATGCGAGAGGCGGCTGACTTATGGCCGCATGTCAAGGAATACGCGACCAAGGCAAAGCCGGTTCGGCTCATGACCATCGATGCGCTCGACCTTGACCGCTGCGACCTCATCAAGATCGATGTGGAGGGGATGGAGGAGGCCGTTCTCGCCGGTGCCAAGGATACGATCCGGCGATGCCGGCCCCTGATCTATCTCGAAGGCCGCGAGCGGGAGGAATCCTTGGCGGACTTCCTCGATGCCTCCGGCTACGTCGCGTGGTGGTCGTTCCACAACTATTTCAATCCGGCAAACGCCTTCGGTCAAACCCGCGATATCTGGCCGGAGATCGGCCCCAGCATCAATCTTCTGTGCGCTCCCCGAGAAATGAACCTGGTGATGACCGACCACGAATCGTTCCTCGGCAAGACCGATGAAGCCATCGCCGCCATTCGCCGCGGCGCCGAACACAACCTCTGGACCGTCAACTGAGAGACTTCATGGCACATAAAATCTTCATCTTCGTTCCCGCTTTCGGCCAGCACATCACGGCGACCACGTTTCTGACGACGCATGCGCTGCAGCAGGCTCTTGCCTCCAAGGGTATCGGTGGCGGTGTTTCCACGTTGTCATTCCCAGACATCGCCGAATTGCGTTCGATGGCGCTGACGATCTTCTATGATGCCCTTGATGCCTCGCATATCCTGTTCATCGACGCCGATATGGGTTTTGCCCCCGAGTTGGTGCTCGATATGCTCATGTTCGGGGAGCCCCTGGTCGGCACGCTTTATCCCCAGCGCAAGTTGCCGCTGTCGTGGGCGGGCTCCGGAACCGGGGAGAAGGTCACCGAACGTCGCGCCGGGTTCATGCGGGTCGAGGGCGTCGGCATGGGGTGCACGCTGATCTCGCGCGAGGTCGTGACACGGATGCTCGAGCAGTTCCCGGAGATCGTCGATACGCGGCTGTCGCTCCATCCGGCATGCCAGATGATGAAGGACGCCAAATGTACCCGTCTTATTCGGGCGTTCGATAAGATCGACCTGCCGGAGCGCGGCCAAGTTTCGGAAGACCTCTCGTTCTGCATGCGGTGGAACAAGTGCGGCGGGAAGACATGGGCCGCGATCGGGCACAAGATTTCTCATGTCGGGCCGTTCGATTACTGCGGGCGGTATCTCGACGTGATCGAGGCGCAGGAGCGCGAAGCGGCAGCGCAGGCGCAGGCCAATGTCGCGGCGCTCCCGCAAAACGCGGGCGGCACCACGGCGGGGCCGATGCTGTTGCCGGGCAATCTTGCGCCGACCGAGGCCAAGCTGTATGTGCCGGCCGAACTTGCAGCGGAACCGGTGCAGATGCAGGCGGCCGAATGAGCCTATTGACAACGGTCCGTCAATGAGATAAGCGAAAAATACTGTTCCCTTCTGCGTGCCGCAGAGGGTCGAGCACCAAGCCGAAGACTGATCCGCGCCGGATGGTCTGACGGCAATCTCCCGCAGCGAGCCGCAGCGGTTTTCCCCGGACTTCGACCTTGGCAGCGCCTGCCTGGACGAGCCCCATTTCGGAGCTTGTTTTCGCATGGCCAACACCCAGGCCCAGTTCGGGTTCAAGCACATCGGATTTCTGTCCGGCGGTGCGCCCGATTATCAATTGGCGACCGCGCCAATCCTTTCGACCTACACCACCAAGATTTACTTCGGCGATGCCGTCATCTATTCGACGGCGTCCCAGTACATCCAGCCCGCGACCGGCACCGGTACCGCGATTGTCGGCATCTTCCAGGGCTGTGAATTCACACCCTCGACCGGCGGACCTCCGCAGTGGTCGCCCTGGTGGCCCGGCGCCGCGAATGCGGATGCGACGGCCTACATCGTCAACGCCCCGAACGCCAAGTTCCTGGTGGCTTCGCTTCTCACGACCGTCCCGGCAACCGCGATCGGCCGCAACATCGGCATCTCGACGGGCTCCGGCGGCACAACGGCAGGAGGTGGATACTCGACCTACGTGGTCGATGCCGCGAGCATCACCACCACCAATGCTCTCCAGCCATTCCGCGTGCTTGGTCTCTATGCCACTAACGGCATCGGGAACGGGTCCGACACCACCTCCAACTATGGATGGGTGATCGTCGGGTTCAACCAGCAGTGCACCGCGACTTTGAGCTAAGGGGAGCACTGAACCATGCCCGTCGCATTAGCAAACGTCCGCTCCGAACTCCTGCCCGGCCTGTTCGATGTCCGCGGCTCCTACGACATGATCCCGCGCCAGTGGGACAAGGTCTTCAAGACGCACCAGTCCAATATGGCGGTCGAGCGCTCGACGCAGATGGCGTTCGTCGCGCTGCCATACCTCAAGGACGAGGGCGCCGCCACCCAGTTCGACAACAATGCCGGCGAGCGCTTCACCTGGGCGTTCGTCCACATCGAGGTCGCACTCGGCTACGCCATCACCCGCAAGGCGATCGATGACCTGCTCTACAAGGCGCAGTTCAGTCCGACCAACTTGAAGCTCCAGGAAGCGTTCGCCCAATTCAAGGAAATCCAGGGCGCGAACGTGCTCAACCTGGGCACCACCTACAATTCCGCTCAGATCGGCGACGGCGTCGCCTTCTTCTCGACCGCGCACCCTTATGACGGGGGCACCTGGGCAAACACGTCATCGACGCCGAAGTCGCTCAACGAGTCGGCGCTGCTTGCGAACATGACCAACGTCCGCACCCAGTTCGTCAACGAGCGCGGCCTGCGCATTCTCTCCCGCGCCCGGCGCTTGGTGGTGCCGCCCAACCTGGAAGGCATCGCGATCCGTCTCACCAAGACGGAGTTGCGCCCCGGCACCGCGGACAATGATGTCAACGCCATCCTGACGCTCTCGGGCGGCCTTCCCGAGGGGTTCATCGTGATGGACTTCCTCACCTCGAACTTCGCGTGGTTCATCACCACGAACGTCGAGGGGATGATCCACATGCTCCGTATTCCGTATGAGAGCGACATGTGGGTCGATAATATCACTGACAATCTCCTCGTGAAAGCCTATGAGCGCTACAGCTTCGGCATCAACGATCCCCGTGCCGCCTGGGGCGAATTTCCGACGTCATAGTTGCGACGGCAAGGAGGTTGCCTAGATGGCCGACACCAATTTCCGAGGCCCCATCGGATCGATGGGGTCGCTCGAGGACACCAACTTCACCACGGCGACAACGACGCTTGTCCCGATCCAGCCGCTCGATGGCCCGTCCTACTTCTATCAGGGCTGGGTGCTGCCCGATCCGCGGAATGTGCCGTTCCCGAAGGACCAGTTCCGACCGGGGCAGTTGCCGGCCTTCGCCGCCGTTGGCGATTTCTACACCATTGACGCAATCCCGCAGGCGTTCAATACCACGGTGATTGCGGCAGCCCAGGTCGCCACTGGTGGCGTCGCCATGTCGTTGTCGACCGTGGCGGTGACCAATTTCTCGGCCGGCGCGGCTTCGATCGCCTATGGCGTGCCGATCGTCCCACAGGGCACGACTGTCGCCACCACGGCAGCAATCGCCATCGACTTCGGGTTCACAACCGGCACCACGATCGCCAACTCGACCGCGGTCCAAGTCAATGACACAACCCTGTTTACTCAGGGCCAATGGATCATCCTCGGCAACGTCGCCAATGCGGCGGGCACCGCGAGCCTCGTCACTCAGGTTCAGACCACGATCAACGCCACCACCATCGGTGTGTCTCCCGTTCCTGCGACGGCACTAGGCATTCCGATCGGTGCAGCGAACCTATTCGGTGGGACATTCTTGCCGCCCGCAAGCGCGTTGCAGCCGGCGGCAGTGGCAAACGCCCATGTCGGGCGCTTCGCCGCGGGTCTCGCTCGGGTGTTCAATCCAGCCGAATCCTTGGCGCGCTCGATCTCGGTTGCGGCGGCTACCATCACTGGCGGCACCGGCACCATCCTGATCTCTGGATGGGATGTCTGGAATCAGCCGATGACGGAGCTTCTGACCGCATCTGGAACGACACCGGTATATACCCGTAAGGCGTTCAAGTATCTGGCCTCTGCCGTTACTCAGACCACGGGCGGGACCACGGGCGTCAACTACAACCTCGGCATCGGTGACAACTTTGGTTTCCCCCTGGTTTGTCAAAGGTTCCAGCACGTCCAAGCGTGGGCTGGAAACACGGCGGTTCCTAATTCGGTTGGCATTGTGACGGCGGCGTTCGGTGCTGCCACAAATACCAGCGCTGACGTGCGCGGTTCCATTGTGATGTCAAACAACGCGACGGGAACGCCGGTCTCCTCTCCGGCCACCACGAACAACGTGCTGCGGCTGGTTGTCATCCAGAACCTGCCGCCCACCGAAATGTACCAGACCACGCCGAACAACCTCGTCCCAATGTTTGGGACGGCCCAGGTATAAAAGGAGGCCGCCACCATGGCCAAAGGTCATCACAGTCATCATCACGGCCACCACAAGGCCTCCGGCGGGCGCACCGGAATGGTCGTCTCTGGCAATCCCGACGTGCTCAAGGAAGCGCACGGCAAGGAGTCCTACGACAAGGGCGACGAGCGCAAGAAGGGCGGGCGTGTCAAGCGCGCCCACGGCGGCCACATCGATGGGCACAAGTCCAAGCACCGGATGGATCGCCCCGGCCGCAAGCGCGGTGGGGCAGTCGGCGCTGATCGCTCTCCCCTGAGTTCGGCGCACCGCAGCAAGTCGGCGGAAACGACGCCTTCGCCGAAGGACACCTACGGCGGGACGCCTGCGTGAGTGTCCTGACCGCCAAGACGCGCAATGCGCTGCCGACGAAGGACTTCGCGGGGCCGGGTCGGAGTTACCCGATCCAGGACATGAGCCACGCACGCAATGCACTTTCGCGCGTGTCGCAATTCGGAACCGAGTCGCTTAAGGCGGCGGTTCGCGCCAAGGTTCACCGCAAGTTTCCCTCTCTGAAGCAGCATGACGAGGGCCGATAGTAGGAGACGTTCCTAGATGGCTCTCCCCAATGTCCAAACCCTGACCCTCGCCGCGGCCAATTCGGCGCTCCTGTTTTCAACGGGTGCGCCGGGCACCACGTTCATGAGTTATACGTCGGTGTTGGCGACCACGCTGTTGGACGCGCAGCGCCGCATCGTCATCACATCAAGCGGTAATGATGCGGCCGTAACGGCTACGATTAAAGGCGTCAACGGCGCGGGCTTTCCAATCTCCGAAGCGTTTCTGCTCACTAACGGCGGCTCGACGTTCTCCAATCTCGACTTCAAGATCGTCACATCAATCGCGCTGTCGGCTTTGGCCGCAGCCAACCTCACGGTCGGCACCAATTCCACAGGCTCGACCATGTGGAACATCATGAACTGGCATGTGACGCCGACCAATATCGAGGCGTCCGGCGTTGTGACATCGACCTCGACCGCGGTGACGTGGCGCTGCGAATACACCTATGATGACCCCAATAATCTGCCGTCAGGCCAATCCTATCCGCAGCCGTTCATTCATCCGACTCTCAACGGAACTACGGTGTCTCTGGATGGACCGATCAATGATCCCGTGACGGCGGTGCGCTTCACGGTTACGTCCGGGACCGGCACAATCCGCGGCACCGTGATTCAAGCTGGACTTGCCAGCCCATGACCGACATCATAGGGACGGCAGGACTCGGCGGGCTGCGTGCGGCGGCCAAACTCACAGAGGATGATATCCTCCTGATCCTCCGTGACCCGAATGGATTTGTCGCCAGATTGAGCGAACTCGGGAACCTCGTCGCCGCTGGCAAAAGCACACTCTCAGACCTTGGCCTTGCGTCCGACTTGCAAGAGGCGCTGACGCAGGCGCGATCCAATGTGGACGCGACCGGAAGTGCCAAGGATACCGCGCTGCGCGCCCTTGACGATGCGCGTAGAAATGCAGCGATCGTCCTCTCTGAAGCGGAGGCGTCGGCAAAAAAAGTGGTCGATGACGCCACCAAGGCGGCCTCTGTGGTTTCTGCGGGTGCCGCTAAGGCTAGGCGGGATGCCGATGCCTATGCGGAGCGCGTCAAGGCAGAGGTAGACGCCGCGCTCGAGCAGGCAAGGGAAATGCATCGTCTGGCGGCTGTCAAATCCGATCAGGCCAATAAAGTGCAGCAGCAAGCCGATGCGTTGCATCAACAGGCGGCTGCCGGCATAGCTGCGGCTGAAAAGATGCGATCAGACCTCCTTGCCAAGGCCGCTCGTCTTCAGAAGGTGACCGCCGAACTTGCCGGTGCCTAAGTGACCGCGCCGGGCTCGCAGGGGACGAACACCGAACAGGGGCTAGTCGTTGGGGCAACTCGTATCTTCAACGGCGCCCCGAATGGCCTGTTAGCCTGCGATTCGACCGGAACCATTCTCGCCCTTGCCGCAGGAACGGCTTTTCTTGGCTGGACGATTCCGAATCCAAATAATTGGAATGATCCAGGCGTTGCCGGCGAGATTTCTTACGACGCCAACGGAAACTTTTACCTCTGCTACGCCAACAATGAATGGGCGAAGTTCTCCGGTCTGTTGATCTGGAACAACACCTCATCTTTCGTCTTCGATTTCTCCAACTACACGACCTATAGCCAGTATATTCCGCTGCTGGTCGGGTTTGGATAGGGGATGGCCGACAACTTTACAGTCCTGAACTCTGCTGGCGCGACGGTCACGTTCCGCTCGACCGACAACGGTTCTGGCGTTCAGGTCAATATGTCCATCCCTAGCAACCCGTCTGGGACGGCGTTGCTCGGGCAGTTTGCGATGGCGACCTCTATCCCGGTGGCCATAGCGTCGGATCAGTCGATCTTTACCGTCAAAGCCATCGAGGCCGGCACATGGACCGTGCAGGCGCTTCAATCCGGGGCACCGTGGTCGGAGAACATTACACAGGTCGGTGGGATCGCAATCGCACTCGGATCCGCCACTGGCGCTAGTTCTTTCCCCGTCGTTATTGCCAGCAACCAAGCGACGCTGACCACCGTTCTGGCGGCTGGAAGCCAAGCAGTCGGAACGGTCACCGCCATTCAGGGCGGTGTGTGGACGACGCAGGTCGCCGGCAGCCTCACGGTCACCAGCAATTCGACGCAACCTCTGGCCATCGCGTCGGTGTCCACCAACCCGCCGACTCCGGTTGCTGTCAAAAACAACACTGGGACGCTGGTCGGCATCAACGTCTACAACACCAATTCGAGTTATCCAGTCTTCCTGAAGATTTTCAATGTTACAGCTGGGAGTTTCACGTCTGGGTCCATCAATGCCGGCACGTTCTCTGCAACATTCTGTTGCGGAATTCCACCGGGGTCATCACGGGATGTAGCGTTGCCGCTTGGAACCAATCTGACGACGGCCATCGCCTATTACATCACCAAGTTTGCGGCAGCGAACGATACCACGTCGGTCGCGACAAACGACCTGGTCGGCATGATCACCTATTTTTAAGGTCAGAGATGAAAAGAACCGCAAACAGCGTCATTCAGGGCAGCATTGCCATTCAATTCCTGCTCACCCAGCCCGGCTTTTCCCAGGTCGGAGTGCAAGCGCAGGACGGCAATATCGTGACGCTTGGCAACACCACCAACACGACTCCATGCGCGACGCCGACGACAAATCCGTGCACGCAGAACCAACTTGAACGCGCACTGATGAGCGCCATACAATCGCCGATACCTGCCGGCAGCAATGTGATTGGCGGGGTCAATCTTGCCGGTGGCACGACCACCGTTCAAAATCAGCTCCTCCAAGGCAACGACAGCACGACGTTCGTGAGTGCACGCATCTGCGGCAATTATACATCGCTGTCGATGACGGTCGCCACGACCCTACAAATCATCGCGGCGTCATCCGGGAAGACGATTTACATCTGTGACTTCGACATCTCTAACGGTGTCATCTCGACATCGACGATCACCATGCAGATCGGAACCGGCACGAACTGCGCCAATGCCGCCGCCCAGCTTGGTGGCGCTTGGTATGCCGGGACCAACTGGGGCAAGATTGCAGCCAATCCCTATTATCGTGGGCTCAATACCGGCGCAGTCGGGTCATCTGCGCTATGCGTCAAGAGTACCGTGACGACGACATTCGACTTCGGCGTCTATTATGATCAGTTCTGATCGGCCATGCGCAGGATAGCGTTTCTTCTGCTTTTGGTGGGGATGGCCTGCCTGTTTCTGGCAGGCACGGTGACGGCACAGCTATCGACGCTCGGGGCCGGATGCGCGGTCAAGTGTTCTGCTGGCGCCGCGCCGTCTACTACGAACTGGAATCCGTCCGATCTCGCTAATATGACGCTCTCCGGCGGCAACCTTGTTGCCACTGGGAACAGCACCTCGACGGACGGTTCTGTCAGGGCGGTCGCGAACCACTCCACCGGAAAGTATTACTACGAGGTCACGGTCACAAACATCGGCGCCGCCGCTGATAGCGGATGCGGGATCGCCAATGGATCAACGAGCCTGACAGGGGCGCCTTTCTCGACCTCTCTCATTGCCGCGGCATATGGCGGAAGCGGGAACATCTGGGTCAACGGCTCCAATCCTGCGAGCATAGGCACCGCGTCGAATGGTGACATCTTGGGCGTCGCCGTAGACACGGGTGGCCAGTTATTCTGGGTGCGCCGGAATACGGGGAACTGGAACAACAACGCCAGCGCAAACCCATCCACGGGGGCGAATGGGTTCAGCACTTCCGGCTTCGCTGGTCCGTATTATCCATGGTGCTCGGCAACGGCCGATGCGACAAATCATTCATCGTGGACCGCTAATTTTGGCGCAACCGCTTACGCGCACCAGGACTCCACTGTTAGTGGATTTGGGAATTGGTAATGCGAGCAGTTATGTATGCAGTGATTTTTGCTATAGCGTCTATAGCCGTGGCATCTGCCTTCTGGCACGGCTCGGGGCCGGCGCTCGTCATTCCCCCCGCCAACAATGTCTCGGCCAACTGGGCGAAGGCCGGCTTGGCGACCGTTGGGGGAATACCGACCCGCAATACGCAGTGCGGGGCTACGGTTCCGGCAACCGGCCTGACGCCACCTGCGGCCAACGATGACGCGGTCAAGCTCGTGGCCGCCATCGCTGCGTGCACTGCTGGGCAGTTCATCCAGATGGGTTCCGGCACGTTCAACTACGCCATGAGTGAACTGCCCATCCTCGTGAACAAGGGGATCACGATACGCGGCAACGGCTCAACTGTTGGAACCTGTAATGCGGCAAGCGGCACTCCCTGCTGGGGAACTGTGCTTCAGACCTATGACGGGCCTCAGCCAACTTATAATAGCACCCCTCAGTGTGGTGTTACGATAGGAAGCGTGTCCAATTGTCCGAACGGCAGCGGGTTCTTCCTTGTGGCACCATCCGGACTATTTACTTTCTCCTGGGCTGGATGTGTCTATCAGATCACTGATCCAACTGCCTCTAATTGCGGAACTACTTTGGCTGCCGATGTGGCACAAGGGGCGACGACAGTCCAAGTCGCGTCGACGACGAACTTTTCTGTGGGTATGTGGGTGCTTATAGACGAGTGGCCTTCAATGGTGTCCACGGTGGACCCATCCGGCGGATCGAACATCCTGGCGTCGCCGGAGTTCTTAGGATCATCTGAAGCGCCGGCCGTCATGCGAGTGGCAAACCCGGACGGCGGCAACAACATCCCTGCATGCACCGGAGGTGGTAATCCCGGATATAGCTTCTGCGTTAATCGTGTGAACGAGGAGATTCACAAGATCGCGGCCATCGGGGCTGGGCCGTGCCCGGGCGCTAGCTGCACGCTCACGTTCGACGATCCGTTGACCTTGGCCTTCCGGACAACTGGCAGCCACGATGCGCGTGTGTACTGGCCCACAAATGGAAATACGAACACAGCCAATCCGTTCCTAGAACAGGCCGGAATAGAGAATCTGACCATCCATAGGGCTAATGGGGGATCGATCAACTTTTCGTTCTGCGCTTACTGTTGGGTCAAGAACGTCGAAGCCGATTATTGGATCGGTGGGGCTGTCAATTTCAGTTGGTCAGTCCGAGGCCAGGTCACTAGCTCCTACTTGCACGATTGCATAGATTGCCAGAACAACGGTGAGGAGTACCCGCTCGGAATCAGTGTGGCCTCGACTGAAATCCTTGTTGAGGACAGCATCATCACCTTCGGCGGCAAGTGCATGGTGGGGCGGGCGGCGACCGCCTCCGTTGTTGCCTACACCTATTGCGACAAAACATTCTACGAACAAAACGGTGGGATTGGGGATTACTGGAACGATTTGGGAATAAATGGCAGCCACTATGCAGGCACGCACCATTTCTTATTTGAGGGCAATTACACCACAAACATGGATGGTGACAACACGCATGGTAACGCTATCTATCATACGTTCTTTCGTAACCAAAGCGCGGCAGGTCGAACGACGTTTGTCGACCCGTCAAATAGCAAGACCGTCAACGACTGCGCGGGAATAGGGTTCGACCAGACCGGCAGCGCCACCGCCCCGTCCCCGCTCAGGGCAGTTGGACCGATGGCGTGGAATTATTGGTACGCTATCGCTGCCAATGTTCTGGGGTACTCCGGGATGCAGTCGTGCGCCGGGGGTGCATACGTCTACGGCGCCGGGACGACGTTCACCGGCCGCGACATGTGGCGATCCGGATGGCAAGGTGCAGGTTTCCCCCATAACGATGACAATCTTGATGGAGCAGTTGCTAGATACATATTCAAGAACGGAAATTACGACTACGTGAATGCCGCCATCGTTGATTTTGCCACCGGCTTCGCGCATACGTTTCCGAATTCCCTGTATTTGCCGAGTTCTGGCGCGTCGCCACCCGCGTACTTCGGTCCCGGCGCGTCCTGCACGTACACCTTTCCATGGATCGAATCGACGAGCGGAACGCCAGTCAAGACCAATAGCTGCGCTGGCGCCGGCTTGCCCGCAAAGGCGCGCTACGATGCCGGGACGCCGTTCGTTCTGCCTTGAGCCCAGTGCGCCTCAGTGGAGCGAATCCAGTCCAGAAACGCCCGCGTCTGCCGCGCATCGAGATAGACGAAGCGTTCTTCAGCCTCCCCGCCGACGAAGCGGAGCGTGATCTCATGGTCGTCGTGCGAAACGTAAATGCCGCAGCCTAGAAAATACTCACTGGTTTTCATGATGGTCCCCTCATCAAATGCCGTGAACTTTAGAGCGGTGGGTAGGGCATGACAAGCAGCGGAACCTATTCCTATTCACTGAGCAACGGAGAGGCCGTCCTCGCCGCCTATGAGCGCATCCAAATTCGCGCGCCCGCGCTGCGTCAGGAGCACATGCTCACCGCGCGCAGGGAGTTGAATGACCTCTTTGTCGAACTCTCCAACAGACAGGTGAACCTGTGGTCTGTTGTTTCGCCAAGCTCCACGGACGGAACGTCGATCACCCTGACGCAGGGAACGGCAACCTACAGCATCACACCCCAGACGGTGATGATCCTCGACGCCTACGTCAGTTTGAACAATGGTACTTCGAATCAGACCGACACGTACATCACGCCGATGAGCAGAACCGAATATGCCTCGCTCGGAAACAAGCAGACGCAGGGCAGACCGACCTCGTACTGGTTCGATCGGCTGATTTCTCCGACCGTGACGCTGTGGCCGGTGCCTGACAATGGCGGCCCGTACACGCTCAATTTCTATTCCTGCGTGCAGTTGCAGGACGCGAATTTGACCTCGGGGGAAACGCCGAACCTGCCTTATCGGTGGCTCGGTGTCTTGGTGACGGGTTTGGCGCGGCGTCTGGCGCGGGTCTATGCGCCGACGCTAGAGGCGCAGCGCAAGGCCGACTATGACGAGGCATGGGCCTATGCAGGCACGCAGGACACCGAAAACGTGCCGGTGACATTCTCTCCCGCACTCAATTCGTATTACCGGAGATAGGCGATGCGCCCGCATCCGCGAATGACGGAAACGGATGCGTCCGCGCCGCGGGCTTGGGCTACGTGTGAGCGCTGCGGCTTCGTCGGAAATCTCTACAAGTTCATCTGGCAATACGAGTGGCGCGGCGTCCGCCTGATAAATACGCGTCACATCGTCTGCGAATGGTGCCTCGACCAACCGCAACGGCAGCTCGGCAGCATCTTCCTGCCGCCAGACCCCGTTGGCATTGTCAATGCGCGGCCGGAAGCCTATTACATCGATGAGCATCAATGCCGCTACCAGCAGGACGGAACGATCCGGCTTCAGTTGGATGGGACCTCGCGGCTTGAATCCAATCTTCAGGACACGGCTACTGGAACGACTTCGCCTCCGGCGACGCCGAGGGCGTTTTCGTCTGGATTCTCCAGCGGATTTGGGTGAGCATTAAATGGTCGCCACTCCCGGCACAATCCCGGCGCTGCCGCCATATCAGCCAGATGCGCTCCCGTTTACCGGGGGCGAGGCGTTGGAGATCGCCAGTTCTGTCACGGCGACATCTGCTACATCCGGCAGGATATTCCTGACCGATCTTCCGAAGATCGCGGGTGCGCTCGGCAATCAGAATCCGACGACGGACGACCTGATCGCCTTCATGGACAAGTCCACGGGATTGCCATTCTCTTGCTCGATCGGCGCGCTTTCGATTCCGACCGGCAATATCCCTCCCGGCGGCGCGACCGGGCAAATCCTTGCCAAGAATTCCGGAACCAATTTCGATGACAATTGGTTCGACATCACGTCGTTTGTGTCGGCCGGCACCAGTATCTTCCTCACCGGCTCGACGACGGTGGCGGTCGGGGTTGCGACCGGCGGCATCGGCTCAACCCAAATGGGTGGCCATGCCGTCCAGAATGCGGCTATCCGCCAAGGCGCGGCCCTGTCTGTCATTGGCGTCACCGGATCGGCCATCGCGGATGTGGCTGATATCGTCGCCTCTGGGGCAAACCAGGTTCTTCAGGTCAATGGCGGGGGCACCGGGCTCGTTTTCGGCGCGCTGTCCAGCACCCTTCTGCCAGGTCCATTCCAGGCCTCGTCGTTCACCACCAACCGCGTCCTGATCGGGAACGGGACATCCGCGATCCAGGTGTCTGGTGTCGCGACGGCGGCGCTGCCTTTGGTCGGCAACGGCACGACCTCGCCTCCCGGCTTTGCCGTGCTCACGGTTCCCGGCGGCGGGACCAATACCACGACGCTGACCGCGTTCGGTATCCCTTACGGCCAAGGCACCTCGACCATCGGTATCACCGCGGCCGGCACCACGGCTTGGCCGCTGGTCGGCAACGGGACCGCGATCGCGCCGGCCTTCGCGGTACTTACGGTCCCCGGCGGGGGCACCGGCACCACCATCCTGACCGCGTTTGGGGTGCTCTACGGCAACGGCACCTCGACGGTCGGCATCTCCGCAACGGGTGCCACGGCGCTGCCCTTGGTGTCAGGAGGCCCCACAGCGGCGCCGGCCTATGCGGTTCTCTCGGTCTCGGGCGGCGGCACCAACACGACGATCCTGACCCAGAACGGCATCGTATTCGGGAACGGCACCAACACGGTCGGGATTACGGCGCAGGGCGCGGCCGGGACTTTCCTCGCCGGCAATGGCGGTACTCCCACATTCACAACGGCGGTATCGAGCTTCACGACCGGATTTGGCCTCGCCGGAGCCACGATCGCGACCACGGGGCTGGTGGCAATTTCGACCTCGGCGCCGCCCGCCGGTTTGGAAATGCCGATCAATCTCGGGATTACCTGCTCGGTTGCTGGTGGCGCGCTGACGATCAGTCTCGTCCAGAACAGTTTGGCAACGGCGACCGCCGCCAATCCGATACTGATCCCGTTCCGGGATTCGACCCTGGCGACGGGAGACATCGCTTGGCGGCAGATCACCGGCACCCTGACCTACACGACGCCCACCAGCGGGGCGACGTTCGGTTCTGCCAATTCGGCACCCTTCCGGCTCTATCTCGTGCTGTTCGATGGCGGCGGCGTGCCGTTGCCGGCCATTATCAATTGCAGTTCTGGAACGGCCGGCGGCTCGAGCATCTATCCGCTCAATGAAGCGATCTTCGGCTCGTCGAGTGCGATCAGCGGTTCGGCGACAAGCTTGGGAACCTTTTACACCAATCCTGGGACGACGGCGTCGTCTAAGCCTTTCCGCATCGTCGGTGTGCTCGACTATGGGGCTGGGTTGGCGACCGCGGGAACCTACGCCTCGACCCCGACCACGCTGCAAGTGTTCGGACCTGGAAACAAGAAGCCCGGCGACATCCTGCAGACGCAAATGTTCTTCACGACGGCGTCATTCACTGCACTCAATACGACCACATTCACCTCAAGCATCGTGCTCGCCAGCATTACGCCGACCGCCAGTCCGAACCTCGTTGAAATCTCGGTCGGTGGCTCGCTGGCGCAGAGCAACGCAACGGCTCAGTTCAGCCGTATGCAGATAGTGCGCGGCGCCACCCAGGTCGGTCCGATCATCAGCAGCCAGGGGATACTCGCAAACTCTCCTGTTCCCATCTCGCTCCAGTGGATAGATGCGCCGGGAACCGCCGCGGCGACCACCTACACGGTGCAACTTGCCAGCAACCAAGGTTCTGCGATTTTCCCGACTAATCTGCAGACGGCCAGCGGCGCTTACATGTGGCTCAAGGAACTCTGCGCATGAGCCTCACCTATTTGACCTATGTCGCCTCGCTGGTCAATCTCATGCCGGTCGATTCCGCGAGCGATCCGAGCTTCGTGACGGTGCTGCCCAACATCATCGATGACGCCGAGCAGAGGCTTTATCGCGAACTCGATCTGCTCAACACCAATACGACACAGACCGGGACATTCACCACGGGGCAGCGGACGTTCGACCTTCCCTCGGCCAACGGCACAGTCGTCGTCGTCAACCGCATCAATGTGTGGACGCCGCTCGCGTCGTCATCGGCAAACGCAACGCGCAACCCACTGCTGCCGATCGGCAATGATGCCCTCGATGCGCTCTGGCCCAGCGCGACCGGCTCCAGCGTGCCGCAGTATTTCGGGATGGTGACGCAGACGACCATCTTGGTCGGGCCATGGCCTGATCAGGCTTATACGGTCGAGGTGACCGGCACGGTGCGGCCGGCGGCGATCTCGACCACCAATGCGACCACGCTGCTGTCTGTCTATTTCCCCGATCTGTTCATCGCCGCGTCGATGGTGTTCGCCTCCGGCTATATGAAGAATTTCGGGGCGCAGATGGACGATCCTAAAATGGCAGTGAGTTGGCAATCGCATTACGACCAACTCATGGCTTCGGCCCAGACCGAGGAACAGCGCAAGAGATTCAACATGGCGGGATGGTCAAGCAAGCAGCCGGCACCGCAGGCGACGCCGGAGAGGACGTGAGATGACCGAACCGCTCACGGTAAATCGCAATTTCACCGTAGCGAACACAGGTGACCTCGTCGCTGCGTGGGGTACGGCCGCGCTCAATCCGAACTTCGTCGCCATCGACGGCATCCTCGGCGGCATGGTCACCTTGAGCCTTGCCGCGGCGAGCACGATCACACTCACCGCCCCCTCCGGTTCTGTCACGCCGAGCCCAGGCCCGTTTCAGCAGCAGAACGCCTGCATCAAGCTCACGGGCACCCTGACTGGAAACAACGTCCTGCAGTTCACGATGCCGGGGTTCTGGATCGTCGATAACCAATGCACGGTTGGGTCGTTCTATGTATCCGCTGCGGCATCCTCCGGTGGCGGAAACGTCATCGGCATCCCGCCCGGAAAGAAATCTCAGATTTTCTTCGACGGCACGTCGATGGACTTCGTCAGCATGCCCGATCCTGGGACTGCCTACGACCTTCATGGTGTTACGTCGCTGCCAGCATGGATGACGGCCTGCACGGTGCAGCCCTATCTCATCAAGGACGGCACCATCTATTCCGCCGCAACTTATCCGGCGCTTGCGGCTGTGCTCGGTTCGTCCTTTGGCGGCAACGGCATCACCACCTTCGGCGTGCCAGACGAGCGCAACCGCGCCCGCATTGCATTGGATACCAATGGCCCCGGCAGTTATTCGCTGCGGGTCACGTCGGCAACGAGCGGCATTGACGGCAAGGTCATGGGCGCATCTGGGGGCGACCAGCAGATGCAGTCGCATACGCACACCAATACGCTCACTGATCCAGGCCACAGGCATCAAGTGCCCAGCGGGTCGGCTGGCGGGGCGACGCCTTCGTTCATCCAAACCGGCGGCTCCCAAACGTCGACAACGGGGACGGCCACGACGGGCATTACCCTATCGATCGGAACGACGGGCGGCGGCGGCAGCCAGAACATGCAGCCGACCATCGTGTCCTTTCTCCCGCTCATAAAAACATAAATTAAATCAATGAGTTACGGAGAGCTCACCCTCGTTCCCGGCGTTGATGTCGAACGGACGCCCACCGTACAGGGCGCAGGATACAATCAGAGCCAATTTATCAGGTTCAAGGCCGGTCTCGCGCAAAAACTCGGCGGCTGGCAGAAATACTACCCCTTCGCTGTCGCGGGAGTGCCGCGCGAGCTCCATGCCTGGGAGGACTTGAACGGCACCAATCATCTCGGCGTCGGCACCACGACGCAGTTGGGCGTCATCACTTCGGGCTCGTTCAAGGATATCACCCCGCAGACGTTGACGACCAATCCGGCTCCGAATTTCACCACCACCATGGGATCGCCCTCGGTCACGGTGACGGACACGGGCATCTTCAACGTCACCACCTATGATTCGGTTCTGTTCAATACCCCGGTATCGGTTGATGGAATTATCCTCTCCGGGCTCTATCCGATCGTTTCCATCATCTCGGCGACCTCGTACACGATCACGGCTGCGACCAATGGTGTGGCCGGCGTCACCAATGGCGGCGCGGTGCCGGTGTTCACCACCACGTCTGGCTCGGCGCCGGTCTCGGTGCTGCTCAATTCGCACGGCCTCGCGGTCGGCAATACCGCCGTGTTCCCGGCTTCCACTACAGGCAACGGAGTAACCATACAGGGCGGCTATACGGTCTCGACCGTTGTCGACGCCAACAACTTCAAAATCACGCTGCCGAACCAGGCGAGTGCGGCCGGCTCGTTCGGGATGAACGGCGGCAATGTGCAGTTGGTCTATTACATCCAGATCGGGCCGCCGGCTGCGGGATCTGGATACGGTACTGGAGGCTACGGATCGGGAGGTTACGGCACCGGATCCGGCTCGAGTTCTGACCAGACCGGAACGGAAATCACGGCAACCGATTGGACCTCGGACAATTGGGGCCAACTCTATCTCGCCTGCCCGATGGGAGGGGGCGTCTATCTATACGATCCCACGGGTGGATTCACCAATGCGGGGCTGATATCGACGGCGCCTCCCTTCAACGGCGGCATCTTCGTCTCAATGGCCGAGCAGATTTTGGTGTGTTGGGGCTCGACCGCGGCGGAAGGGCTGGGGATCGAGCAAGACCCGCTCTTGGTCAAGTGGTCGACGGTCGGCGACTTCACCGTGTTCACGCCGCTCGTCACTAACCAGGCCGGATCATATCGCATCCCGAATGGGTCCAAGTTGATGGCTGGTGCGGCTGTGGGGAACCAAAACCTGTTGTGGACCGACCTCGATTTGTGGGCCATGAACTACCAGGGGCCTCCATTTGTATTTGGATTCAACCGAATCGGAGTCGGTGCTGGGGCGATTTCGAGCCACGCCGCGCAGGCTTTGCGCGGGAACGTCTACTGGATGGGGCCGACCAACTTCTACCAGTACAACACGAATGGCGTTTCCGTGATGCCGTGCCCGGTCTGGGACTTCGTGTTTCAGAACCTCAATACCGCCTATGCCGCCAATGTGCGGGCGCTGCCTAACACGCCTTTCGACGAGGCCGGCTGGGCTTTCCCCTCGCTGGCGAGCGTAAACGGTGAGAATGATTCCTATGTCAAGTTCAACTTGACGGAGCCCAATGGGCCCTGGGATTACGGATCATACGCGCGATCTGCTTGGACCGACCAGACTATTCTCGGTCCTCCGCTTGGAGCTACTCCTACGGGGGTTGTCTACCAGCACGAAACCTCGACGGATGCGGACGGAAGCCCGCTTGCCTACTCGTTCACCACGGGATACTTCTACATCTCGGAAGGCGAAGAGGTCGCGTTCGTCGATGAAATCCGACCCGACTTCAAGTTTGGCACCTACGCCGGATCGCAGACGGCGCAAGTGCAGATCACAGTAAACGTCATCAATGATTATGCCTCGCAGACGCCGTTCTCCTATGGTCCGTATACGGTCAATCAGGCGAGTACGTTCTTCAATCTGCGGGCCAGGGGAACGCGGATGTCGTTTACGGTTGCGGGGAGTGACATCGGGAGTTTTGTGAGGCTAGGAAAAGTGCGCTATCGATACGCTGCGGATGGGAGGCGGTAATGGCCGCGCTTGACGACGCTGTATCCACTCTCAAAGGTCTCGTTCAAAACGTCAGCCGGATTGCGGTGACGCTGCCGTCGATCTTTCCCCAACAGACGGGAACCGCGACGACGGCAACGGGCGGCGCGGCGACACTGCCGGCGAATCCGGTGGGATTTATGCAAGTGACCTTGCAGTCGGGCACGACAGTTTTGGTCGCGTATTACAATCCATGAGGCCGTCATGCCCCTGATCCATTCGTCAAGCGCGCCGGCCTTCAAAACGAATGTCAAAACTCTCATGGGAGAAATCGGGAAATCTCCGCATGTGAAATCGCGCGAACAAGGACTCGCCATTGCCTATGCCATCAAACGCCGCGGCCACGCCGATGGCGGCGAGGTGACCGAGGACTCCATCACGGCGGATTTCGCCCGCCAGGCGGCGGCCGATCGCACACGGCGCGCTGTAACGCATCGGCCGGCCTTTGCCTTTGGTGGGCCGCCTGCACCCTGGTTCGTTCGCAATGAAGCGCGAGGGCTCGGTACGCATAGCGGCCCGATTCTTAGTGCGGTGGCGGGACGAACCGACCATCATCCGATGAGCGTGAAGGCGGGCAGCTACGTCTTCCCGAGTGAGCACGTTGCATCGATTGGTCAGGGCAATACTCTCGCCGGCATGAAGCAGCTCGGTGCCATGTTCAATTCCGGCCCCTACGGAACAAAGCCGATGGGGACCAAACACGGGATGGGGCCGCCGAAGCCTCCGCATCTGCGGCATATCGCAACGGGGGGCGCAAGCGACCATGGCGGCGCGCGGGGCCACGGGCATCCGGTGCCGATCGCGGCGGCCGGTGGTGAGTTCGTCGCCGAGCCAGACCAGATTTTGGATTGGCTGGAACGCAATGGTTTTCCGCGCGATCTCAAGTTTGGCCATCAAGCCCTCGATGCATGGGTCATGAGTCAGCGCAAGAAGCACATCAAGACTTTGCGTGGCTTGCCGGCTCCGGCGAAAGGATGATCATGGCTGATAATCCGTCCCTCACCGATCCAGATTCCATTTCCGTCACCTTCGTCAATCAGCTTGTGGGCAGCGGCCACCTCTATGGTGTCGTGAACCTCACCTTCGCAGTGGCGCGCTTCACCCCCGCCGCGGACGGCAAGGTTGATCCCGATCTCGTCATCTCGTCGCGCCTGCGGATGGATTTGGTCTGCGCGCAGCAGCTTCGTGACGCGCTTGATGGAATCCTGGCGCAGAATGCAAAGCCGGAAGGGCCGGCGCATTAAGTGACCGTCCGCATTGCGACGCCTGCCGATCTTCCCGAGTTGATGCGCCTGCTGCGGCTCATGCACGCCGAGGGCGGGTTGTTTCCCTTGGATGAGGGCCGCGCCAAGGCGATGTTCGAACTGACCTTTGACCGCAAGGGCGGGATCATCGGAGTGCTTGGTGAGCCGGGAAAGCTCGCTGGGTTTATTGGTTTGCTGATCACGTCGTTCTGGTACACGCGATCGAGTCACCTCGAAGAGATCTTTAACTTCATCGATCCCGACCATCGCAAGTCCAATCACGCGCGCACGCTGATCGATTTTGCCAAGTCGTGCGCCGATGAAATCGGGATTCCCCTGGTGATCGGTGTAATGACCAACAGGCGCGTGGTGGAGAAGGTGCGGCTCTATCGGCGTGCGCTCGGGTTCCCGGCCGGGGCCTATTTCGTCTACGGCGGCAAGTGGGTGAGCGACATGACCGAGAATCCGGAATTCTGGCGCACGCCATTCCCGGCTCATAGCGAGAAGCGCAAAGGGGCGGCCTGATGTCGTTCGGCAAGGGCTCGAATCAAAACACGACCACCACGACGCAGACGCCCGATCCGGCGGCGATGGCCGCCTATCGTGGCCTGCTCAATCGTGCCGCTGGCGTCGCAAATCTGCCCTATCAAGCCTATGGCGGGGAAGGCGTCGCCCCGATCAATGCCCAGCAGTATGCGGGCATCGGTAATATCAATCAGAATGCCGGGTTTGCGCTGCCCTATATCCAGCAGGCGACACAATATGCCAATCAGGCGGCGCAGCCGATCACCGGGGCGCAGATCGCCGGCTTTCAAAGCCCGTACACGCAGCAAGTCGTCAACGCCACCGAGGCGCAGTTCAATAATCAGAACGCGCAGCAGCAGCAGCAAGTGCTGGGCAACGCGATTGCTCAAGGCGCGCTCGGCGGCGATCGGACTGCAGTCGCCCAGGCCAATCTCGCCGGCCAGCAGCAGATGGCCGAGGCGCCGGTCATCGCCGGGCTCTACAATCAGGGCTACCAGAACGCCCAGCAGATGGCGCTGGCTCAACAGCAGGCGATGGCGCAAGGCGCGTACTCTCTCGGCAACCTCGGCGTTGCAGGGCAGAATGCGGCTCTCACGGGCGCCAATGCGCAAGTCGGTGCCGGCTCGCTCGAGCAACAAACGCAGAATGCCTTAGACCAGTACCTCTACGGCCAGTTCATGCAGGGCCAGGCGTTCCCGTACCAGCAGGCGCAATGGCTGGCGGGGATCGATACCGGGGTAGGTTCGCAGATGGGGGGCACGTCGACCACGACGGGGCCGCCGCCGAATCCGTGGAACACGGCTGCGGGGTTGGGGGTTGCGGCACTCGGGGCGATGGCGCCATCGAAAAGCGCAAGCGGGGGCCGCATCCGCGGCTTTGCGCCGGGCGGCATGGTGTCTCCGACGATGGCGCCTGCGATGGGCGGGGCACCGCAGCCCAACCCGATGGCGGGCTTTGCCGGCAATCCGACTCTCCAGCGGGTCGGGGATGCCCTGCAATCCGGCTTCGGCAACATGATGCAGCGGGTCGACTCCAATCCGCGCCTTGCGGGGCTGATGTCTGAGTTCCAGAAATACATGCCGCAATGGGGCGGCTGGGGCGGTCAGTCGGGGCCGCAAGCAGGGTTTGGCCAGATGATGGGCCGTCCCGGCTTTGACGATGGGGGCGAGGTCTCGGGATTCGGTGGCGTGCCTTATGGTGGGGCTGGCGGGTACATCCCCGGCGCGTTCCAAGGCCAGCATGGCAATACCATGCCGAAGCCGCCGGGGGCGCCGTCAAGTGGCGGATCGTCTGGGGCTGGCGGAATCCCTGGCTTGAATGCCAACGCGCTCGGTGCTGCTGGGAAGGGGCTTGGTGATATTGGAAGTTCGCTCTATTCCGGCTTCGGTGAGATGTTCCCCGAGGCGGGCGCGTATCTTGAAAATCCGTCTTTGATTGGGGAGGGTCTGTCAGATGTTGGCGGCGCTTTGATGGGGGGCCTGGGTGACCTCGGCGGCGCGATGGCTGGCGCATTCGGTGGGGGCGAGGCGGCGGCTGACCTTTTGCCTCTGCTCTTGTTGGCGAAACGCGGTGGTCGCATCAATGGCAAGCGCGCGGGGTTTGCTCCTGGTGGCGAAGTCGATTTGTCGAACGCATATCCCCTCGGCGACATCGACCCGAACGACGCATCCACCAACAATTTCGGATTCAATTTCAATCCGGTACGTACCGACGCCAACACCGCCTATCCGGAGCCGACGGCGGACGTGCCGATGCCTCGTTCGCGCCCGACATTGGGCGATGTCACGGCACCGTCTGACAATGGCATCTACATGCCGGTTCCGCGGGAACCTGAACCGACCCCGATCGTTGGTGCCGCCCGTGTCGGTCCTCCAGAGGAGGAAAAGCAATCCGGCCTGTTCGGCGGCTGGGGCCTCTCCGATGCCGCCCGCACCGGATTGATCACAGCGGGCCTCGGCATGATGGCCTCTCGGTCCCCCAATCTATGGAATGCGATCGGGGAAGGCGGCCTTGCCGGGATGCACGCCTATTCCGGGGAGAAGAAACAGGCGGCTTCGATCGAGGAGGCGCGGAAGCGGCTGGAACAGCATGCCGATGAGGTGAGTAAGAAACTGGCGTTGGAGAGCAAAAAGATTTCCGATGCGGAACAGGCGCGGCAGGATACGCAGACTTACCGAACGAAGATGCTGGAACAAGGCAAACTTGGTCCGGGCCAACACATGGTTGATGGCCGGATCGAGAATGTCCCCGGCTATGCTGAAGCCCTTCAGGCGGCAGAGGCAGCCAAGGCCGCCGGCAAAGGCGCAGCGAGCCAAATGAGCCCGGAAGCCAAGGAGATCATGGCTCGGCAGATGATCGCGGGCAACTTTACTGGATACAACAGCCTCGGCAGGACGGCGCAGGGCTTGGCCGTCAGGAACGAACTCAACAATATGGCGACGGAAATTGCCATGAAGGAGAACGGCTTCACCCCCGCTCAGGCCGCCGACCACCTCAACAGGCAGAAGCAGGAATTTTCCGCCCGTCAGATCGGGCTCAACACCGAAGCGCGCACCGCTGGCCAGCGCGAGACGAACCTTAACCTTATTCTGCGCATGACCGATGCTGCTATCCCGGCAGCGCTTGAGGCATCGGAAAAGGTTGCCAGGACCGGGTGGGTGCCAATCAACAGGATTATTCAGAAGGGTGAGGTTATCACCAGCAACACCGAGCTTGCGCAATTCGGAATGGCGAATCTGCAGCTTGCGGAAGCTTGGGCGAGGGCCATGAACCCGACCGGCGTGATGCGTGAGAGCGACCGCGATATGGCGCTGAATTATCTCAATACGGCGACCAGTAAAGAAACTTATGCTGCGCTGGTGCATCAACTGCAGAAGCAGATCACGCGCGAGCGCGACTCCATCCGCGGCGTGAACCCGGCGACACCGATCAATCCGAATGCCCCATCTCCCGCCCCCGGTGGGGGAACCGTGGCCGCCGCTCCCGATCGTGACGCCATTGAAGCGGAAATGCGTCGCAGAGGGTTGACCCCATGACCGACCTCTCGTCCATGTCGGATGATGACTTGCGGGCTGCTCATGCCGCAAGTTCTCTATCCCATATGTCCGACGACGAGTTGAGGGCAGCGCATGCGGCGTCGGCTCGCTCCAGTCCCAGCGCATTTGAATCCGGTATGCTCGGCGCGGTCGACACCGCCGGATTTGGTCTTGGTCCTGCGATTTCCGGCCTGACGGCAGCCTCGGGCATGACTCCGACTCGTGGTTATGAGAACCAGCCCCACCTGGACCCAAATCCGTTGATGCCGCTGGTCGGCGCCGGCCGCATGATCAACGAAAAGCTGATCAAGCCCCTCACGGGAGGTCAGCCCAATGACGAGGTAGGCCAAGCATACGATCGCGGCCGACAGTCGGCACTCGATGCCATCAATCAGGCGAAACAGGCGCATCCGAATGCCTACCTCGCCGGTCAGGTTGGCGGCGCCTTCGCTGCGCCCGGATTTGGCGTCGCTGGCGGGGCAACGACGGCCGCACGTATTGCCCGAGGGGCTGGCGCTGGCGCTATTGGTGGCGGCCTGTACGGGGCCGGTGAGGCCATAGGTCAGGGTGAGTCTCCTGGGGAGACCGCGCTTGCGGCCGGGCGCGGGGCGCTTACGGGTGCCCCCTTGGGGGCGGCGGGGGCAGGGGTGGCCGAAGCCTTGGCCCCGGTCGCTGGCCGTGTTGCCAATGTGATCCGTGGCATTCGCGATCCGGAGGAGGAGGCTTCCAGGCGGGTTGCCACTGCCATGACGCGGGATTGGCAGTCCCAAGGCCCGTCGCTTACCGCAGAGGAGATCGCCGCGGCTAATGCGGCTGGTCTGCCGCGATCCGTGATCGATGCCGGAGGCGAGACAACACGGGCCTTGGCGCGGTCTGCCGCGAATACCTCTCCGGAGGCGCGGGCTGCGCTTGCGGAAATGGCCCGCGATCGGTTCGAAGACCAGTCCCCCCGCATTGCGGCTTTCATCCGCGATATAACCGGTGGGGCGAATGCAGGGGCCGACTTGGAGACCCTGCAGGCTGCGGCCCGCCGTGCCAACCAGCCCGCTTATAAGGCTGCCTATGCGGCCGGTTCTGGCGGCGTCTGGACTCCCGAACTTGAGCGCTTGGCCGGCGCACCTGCGGTTCGGCAGGCAATGCAGGATGCTGTCCAGCGCGGGCGCGACCGTGCGGTGAGTGAAGGTCTTGGGGCGTTCAATCCCGGCGTTACCTTCGAAAACGGGGTGATGCAGTTCGGCCGCGGTAAGGGGGCACCCCCCTATCCGGATATCCAGTTCTGGGATTACGTCCAGCGGGAGTTGCGAGACAGCGCGAACGTCGCCAAGCGATCCGGCCGCAATGAGGAATACGGTGCGATCACTGGTTTGCGCCGCCGGCTGCTTGGTGAACTTGACACACAGGTTCCAGAATTCGCCACGGCACGCAACGGAGCGGCCCAATTCTTGGGTGCCGACAATGCCTTGGAGGCTGGCGAAAAGTTCGTGAACTTCCGCCCCGGCGGCCGCAACGAGATGGATTTCAGGAAGACATACGCCCGCATGTCCCAACCGGAACGGGAGCTTTTCGCCCGGGGCTATGCTTCAAAGTTAGCGTCTAACATCGAGGCGGTTGCCGACAACCGAAGCGTCCTCAATGCGGCGTTTGTCAACAGCGGACCGGCTCGACAGCGCACCTTGCTCGCTCTCGGTCCCCAGCGTGCCGCGCAACTCGAGGCCCTGTTGCGGGCGGAAAAGATTACGGACCTTGCGCGCCAGAACATGGGCAATTCCTCGACGGCGCGCCAACTCGTCGAGCTGGGCCTCGCTGGCGGCTCGGAAGGCGTCCTCAAACAGAACTTCAACCTCTCTCATATCCTGGTTGAGGCGTTCCGGGGGGCAGTTCGTCACGGCGCGCAGGTAATCGACGGCCGCGTGGCCGAACGAGTGGGCCAAATGCTCGCTTCCAGCGACCCCAATGTGCTTCGACAGGGCCTGCAGCTCGTCGCTAGGCAGCCTCGGCTGCTCAACGCGCTGCGGCAAGCCAGCAACCGGCTTGGGTACGCGGCGACTGCGGCGACACAACCGCAACAGGGTTTCAAGCATGGCGGTGCCGTTGATAGCACAACGGAAAGGAAGCCTCCACCCCTCTCCACCCGCAAGCAATCCAACTATTCCCCGACCGCCGGAACCAAGGCCCGTCACTGCGCCAACTGCGCGCATTACCTGAAGCCGAACAAGTGCTCGGAGGTGGGTGGCTTTATTGCGGCTCGCGGCTTATGCGAGTGGTATCGCGGCCAAAGGGCTGCCGGCGGTCGCGTCGATGCCGGCAACATCAACCATGCTCCGACAGAGGCCCAGAAAGAGGCCGGCAACTACGCCAAGGATCACATTCGCGTCCATGGCCTGGACATCGCGATCGAGAATGCCAAAGGTGCAGAACGGTCAGGCGCCGGCAAGGACGGCAAGCCATGGTCCGTCAAGATGCCAGCGCATTACGGCTACATCAAGCGCACCGAGGGCGCGGACGGCGATCACGTCGATGTCTATCTCGGGCCGCACACAAAGTCGCGGAAGGTGTTCGTTGTAGACCAACGAGATGCAGACACCAGCGACTTCGACGAACACAAGGTCATGATGGGGTTCGGCACGCAGAAGCAGGCACGCGAAGCCTATCATAGAGGGTTTTCGGATGGCCGCGGCAGGGAACGCCTAGGCCACATGACCGAGATGGGCGTCGATGAATTCAAGGATTGGCTCAAGCACGGCAATCAATCCAGGCCCGCGTTTGCGGATGGCGGTGCGCTGTCGGATGACGACATCGCCGCCCAAGATGCCGCCGAAGCCGCCGCAGCCCGCGTCCGCGCTCCCTATGCCAAGGCCAATGCCCGCGCGAGTGGCCTTCCCGATGTTGTGAACTACTTCGGCAACAAGCTCGCATCCGCCGTCACAGCGCCAAGGGATGCGCTCTATGGCACCATGCAGGTCACCGACCCGGAAACCGGAATGCCCACCAGGGAGGCCATGGAACGGGGGCAGGGGGTGGCCAATATGGCGATGACGGGAGGCATCCCGTTTGCGCAGAAAGGCGCGGCCGGGGTAATGGGCGGCAGATTAAAACAGCCCACGATTGAGCATGGAAAGCCAGTGGAGGTTGAAGCATACAAGGGCTCGCATCCCTACGCTAACGAGCCTGATCGGGATTGGAAAGGCAATGTCATCAAAGATTATGGACCGCGCCGTCAATTGATGGCCGAAGAGCCGTTTAAAAGCAGCGCCGGTCATGCTGGATTCTTTTCGTCCGATCCTGCGGTTGCAAGCCGATTTGCTGAGGCCCTCTCACAGGAGGGCGCAGTGTTCCCAGTGAAGATAAACTTCAATAACCCCTATGTGATTGATGGAAAGGGGCAACCTGCCGCTTCTTGGCAGTGGGACACTATTGCCAAGCGGCACGGCATGATGAATGAGTTAGAGGAATATCAGGCCGCTCTCAAAGACCCCCGTTATGATGGGGTTGTGATAAAGAATACGAAGGATGAAGGGGATGTTTATATTCCAAAGGCTCATTCGCAATTGAAACCAGGACTATTTCCTGATGAGCCAGCCAGTGCCCTCGCCGACCAATTGCCTGAGCGCAAGGGCCTCAAAGTCTCCGACGACGGCATCCGCATCAACATCGCCCCTCACGACATGCAGGTTCCCGAATGGGGCAAGGGCTTGTCCTGGGGCCTCACCGCCTATCGCAGCAAGGTCAATGGCGAAGACGCCATTCATGTCCGGGATGCGCGGCTGCCCCCAGAAATGCGGGGCCAGGGCCATGGCACCGCAATGTACGAACATGCGGCAGACCTTGCGGCGAAGGAAGGCAAGCCGCTGCTCTCCGATGGCGCCGTGACGCAAGATGCCGCCAACCGCTGGATGGCGCTCAATCGCGCCGGCTACAACGTGCAGATGGCGCCGGACAAGGTGTTCCGGCCGGGGCCGCCGGAAGCGCCACATCTGGGGCGGTTTGAAACGCCGGACGGATCGCCAGTGTTTCGGGTCGAACCGGCTGCCGCTCCCGGCATCACCGCCTATCACATCCCCAAGCGCGCCCGCGGGGGCTCCATCAAGTTCAAACCCGACTGGTGGATCAAGGCCAAGGCCAGACGTGTGGCCTTCGCCTGAGCTATTGGCATCTCATCGTATCCCTTCCCGTCCGCGTGCAATCCAAGGGCTGTGGTGCCGGTTGCGGGGCTGGAGGCCGCGTTGTCGCAATGGCGAGTCCGGCGGCCATGGTGTCGGCTGCTCTGGCGTGGCGATTGTCGCGCCGCACCGTCTCGATCTGCCGGCATTGGACATATTCAGGTGATCCCGGGAGCGCCCCCAGTTTACGGCAATAGGCATCGTCCTGTCTCGCAAGCCCCTCGGGG